>Ga0315276_10005572_pt1 | contig 11595 bp, 9 predicted proteins | sample YL17G05_0_MG_FD_204542 | JGI IMG/M metagenome (GOLD analysis project Ga0315276, IMG submission 204542) | Sediment microbial communities from Yellowstone Lake, YNP, Wyoming, USA - YL17G05_0 | ecosystem: Environmental > Aquatic > Freshwater > Lake > Sediment | place: USA: Wyoming | collected... | reverse complement strand
CATCCGGGAATGCCTGCAGCATGCGCTTGAGGTAGCTTTCCACCAGCCTGCCCCGAATTGCCCGGTGGATCTTATCGACCATATAGCGGCTGAATGATCCATGCCCGTGCGCCATACCGATTGAAACCCCATCAATATTCAATTCAATCTGCATGGGGAGCTGCCGTAGATAAAAAATGTCCCGGTTCCCTTGCACGGCATAAACTGGAGCCACCTGCCTTAGCTCCTTCAACACTTGCTCTACCGAAACGTCACCGGCATGCAGGATGGCTTGCACCTTCGCCTGCCTGAAAATTTCTATCACGCGTGGGTCCAATTGAGGTACCCGGTCGGGGATATGAGTATCCGCCAGCACACCCAATGAAGTCATGAAACCGGCCACACATTAGATGGCCTACTCGGAAATAATGCACTCAACAAGACGTGCATCTCGTCCCGGTCTGTCCAACAGTCCACAAAATTCACTTTCAACATGTCCAGACTTCGGTAGCCAAAAAGGAGCTGCAGGAAAGTGTGAGGTGGAAAAGCAGCCTCGCCAGAGTGACCGACAGGGGTGGGTTTCCAGGCTTCGATGGTCACCAGCTTGCCTTTTTCAAAAACCATTCGAATTCCATCCCGATAGAAAGTGATTTTTAGCTCGCCTGTGTATCCAGCCATGGGTGACTCTGATAGGCGTTTTTCCAATTCAGGGGTGATTAAACGCAGGAATCCAGGAACATCTGCAACGCGCAGATACCAGGCATACGGCTTACGTACACGCGGCAGGCTATCTGGTATGACTTTATAGATGGGGTGCTCTTCCCCCAACACGAAACCAAAGGCTCCAAATGGCTTCTTGGTACCAAGCTCGCTTTCATAACCCGCATAAATACTTTCCAGGTAGCGGATCACAGATGGGGTCACTTCTCTCCAGGAAAACCCAGGGGCGATCTCATAACTCAACACCGCCATGGTATCTCCCCAGGTAAAAGCAGGATGAGCCAGGAAACCAACCTGCTCAGCATTATTCGTCTCAATGATGCATATCACCTGGCGTTGGACATTTTTTTCTCCCTTGCCGGTTAATTCATCCTTCCATATCGCCTCATTTCGTAAGCAAGCCACCAAGGAACGCTGGCAACCTGCGATGTATAGCTCGGATATAAATGGGATGTCTACTTCGACAGCTGGACGAATACGATAAGGTTCTGAACCACCATCGGTAAGCCTGGGGATATGCGCGGTATATCCAGTTCGCCCTCCACTCAAGTTCATCGCCATCTCATAACCAAATTGCCGATAATAGTAAGGGATGCCTGTGATTGCCTGGACTTGATCGCCTTCCTGCTCACTCCACCGGTGGATGACCTCAAACTGGCGTCGCACCAGTCCCCGGTTACGGTATTCAGGTAAGGTACCCACAAGCTCTGGGCGACCCACTTTGAATGGGATACCTGCATAAGTCCAGGTTTGAGGGATCAAGTTCATCACAGAGACGATTTGCCCTTTGACCACATCTTCCACAATTGTAAAATCGCTGGTCCGGAAGGTGGGGTGGGGTTTCGCCATCAGGTCATGGGTCCACGTCCACACCCTCTGGTCTGGTTTGTCAGGTCCCTCATCTGAATGGACTCTGGCATTGAAATCTGACAGGGCTTCAGCATCCGCCACACTAGAACGCCGTAGGACCAATCCATCCCCTAAATTAAATGGCAATTTACCCATTTTTACATGTGACGTTGTCATGGTGATCTCCTTGTGTATACCTGCGTGGCATGCCAAGTCTATCACCAACCAGGGTCAAACGGCAACCAGCAGTTATCGCTTCAGTTTTTCGAGATACTTATTGCGGAACTTCGCCACCTTGGGTGCGATCACCGCTGTACAATATCCCGCGTACGGGTTGCGTTGGAAGTACTCCTGGTGGTAATCCTCCGCCGGGTAAAAAATACTGAGGGGAGTGATTTCCGTCACGATGGGTTTTCCCCAGATATTTTCAAGTTCGAGCTCATGCATGACCTGTACGGCTGTGGCTTTTTGTTCCGGGCTGTGGAAGAAGATGGCAGAGCGGTACTGGGTACCCACATCCGCACCCTGTCTATTCAGGGTGGTTGGGTCGTGGATGGTGAAGAAGACTTCCAGAATCTCACGGTAACTGATCACAGATGGGTCAAAAGTGAGCTGCGCACATTCGGTATGTCCGGTTTTTCCCGTACACACGGCTTTATAGGAAGGATCAACCACCTGCCCTCCAGAATAGCCTGAAACCACATTCGATACCCCCATAAGCTGATCATACACAGCCTCCAGGCACCAGAAACACCCTCCTGCCAGGGTGGCAACTTCAGTGGGATTATTCGTATGGTTGTTCATTTGTAGAACCTCCAAATAATGTGGATAGATTATATCCTATTTTATCCATCGATTTTGCCAGGTTTGTGGCAATGGATCCATAGTCAAAGTACGAGTTATCCTGGTTATTACGGATGGGGAAAGTATTCACTTGTTGACATGCCCTATAGGTTGACTATTGGTCTCCTTACCCCATATCATAGGTAGCTTTCAAACAAGCAGAAGATAGGAGTTGAAAACCTATTCATCAAAAGTATCTCGAATGAGAGGATGATAGCAGTTTGCCATAGTATTTGCACTTGGAGTAGAAATCGCTTGCATGTAAGGATGACAATCGGAGGGGAAATATCACTATTCCAAACCTATTGAAATAGACTCTAATAAGTGCTATAGTATTATTTAGATGAATGATTTGGGGGATTCCCATATCAAAAGGAGGGAACCGTGATTCGCAAACCAGTTCGCTATTCCCGCCGCTGCTGCTGAGCCGTACCGTTGGGCGGCTTACGCATAGTACACTTCATGTATCACAAGGAGAATATCAATGAAGTCCAATACCATCGTTTTCATACACGGAATGTATATGACCCCATTGTGCTGGGAGCAATGGGTGAATCGTTTTCAGGCCAAAGGCTATAACTGTCTTACCCCGGCTTGGCCGGGCCGAGACAAACCAGTGGATATCCTGCGGAAAAATCATCCCGACCCTCAACTGGGCAAACTCACACTCAGCAATGTTGTTGAACAATTAGCTGACACGATTGAGAAGTTAGAGGAAAAGCCCATTCTTATCGGACATTCAATGGGTGGGTTAGTCGTGCAACTATTGCTTCAAAGAGATATAGCCGCCGCAGGTGTCGCCATTAGTTCCGCGCCACCGATGGGCGTGTTCACGACCAAGTTGGCATTTCTCAAGTCCAATTGGCCGCATATCACCCCGTTCACTGCTCAAAGTGTTCCCATCCAAATGACGTTTGAACGCTTTCTGTATACTTTCGTCAACACGTTGCCTCTCGCGGAACAAAAAGCGGCTTTTGAGAGATATGTCGTGCCTGAATCGCGGCGCGTGCCGCGCGAGTCGCTTACCACCAAAGTTGACTTCAAGAAACAACGCCCGCCGTTGTTGTTGGTGGCGGGTTCAACTGACAACCTAATCCCAGCTTCGCTCAACAAAACTAACTATGACAAATACAAGCAATCCTCTTCAATAACCGACTTTAAGGAGTTTGCCGGGCGCACGCATTTCATCGTCGGGCAGAAGGGCTGGGAGGAAGTTGCGGACTATGTGCTTACTTGGTTGAACGATAAGGGAGTGTAATACCTTTCCTTGCTAATCAGCACGCCGCCCAACAACCGCTTGCACCCGACTCGGCTACACCTCGCCCTCGCAGGGTTTCGTGCGGTATAGGCGAGTCTTCACCGCGAAGGAGTCTATACTTCACCGCCGAGCGGGTGAAGCGCACCGTTCGGCGGTTTCACATGAAAGGACTCAGACTTGGCGCAGTTTCTAGCATAAAAAACAATAAACGGAGCGCGAATATTTTATTCTTCGCGCTCCGCTTTATAGTTATGCAGAATCAACCAATGGGATTATTGAGTAGGTATCACACCCAATTGTTGCATCAAACCCAAAGCATTGGTAGTCTGCCACTCGGCAGTAACTTTGCCATTCTTAACTTCACGAATGAATTGCCCCGTCCCTAGCACACGTTTTCCCGTCGCAGGCACACCGTAGAACGCTCCTGAGTGGGTCATTGCGTTGGTGTAATCAACGGAGACCAAATCGCCCTCCCCGATCACGCGGAGAAACTTCATGTCCATGTTGGTCATGCCCGCACACAGCACACCGCGCATGAATCCGATATACTGCTGTTTATTGATTGCTGGGTTGCCATCGCCAATATATTGAAAATCATCATGCAGCAGGTCTTCAACCTTGTCCCATTCGCCGTTCATAATGGCTCGCGAGACATTCAATGCGATTTCTTTGTTCTGTTCCATTGCTTTACTCCTATGTAAATTTTTATTTTGCCCGAAAGTAAACTTAGTATTATAATACTACCTAGTACACAAAAAGTAAAGTAGGCACTAATAAGTAACTATGGATAGGAAATTATGAACAAATTATCATTTGACCCAATTACAACTCCTTACCGATGCCCTGTAACAGCCACCATGCAATTGATTGGCGGGAAATGGAAGATCATCATTTTATGGGCAATCAGTAATAACGTGAACCGTTTTGGCGAACTGCAACGCGCTATTCCTAGCATCACCAAAAAGATGCTCACATCCGAATTACGCGCCCTCGAACGCGACGGATTTATCAATCGAAAGGTGTATCCCGTTGTGCCGCCGAAAGTTGAATATAGCATAACTTCACTTGGCGAGACGTTGCATCCAGTATTGGGTGCGATGGGTGACTGGGGACAGACCTATGCCCTGCCCATGCAAGACGAGGGAAAAGTAAGGTAAAAATTCTGACTCATTGTCTAGGACTTTCAGCTACACTGCCCAGCACCGCCTCCACCTGACCGCCTTCGGCGGGTGTAAGCGCATGGCTTTCCGCGGAATGGAGCATTAGGGATACGATCCTCACGAAATCCATCGCCAAAGCCTATCGTATCAATGCAGTCACCCAGGTCATCCAATGAATAATATTCCCTGTGAAAGTGCAGTGTAATTCATATTATTCTCTAGAGTGCTTCTATCCTGTGTGAATGCGCAATATCAACAGTCGTCTGAGCTAGATCTTTACCCAAGACCGGAATACAGAAAAGGCCATGCAAACCCAAAGGATACAAGCCAACGCGATTTTTCCACCGTAGCCTGGCTGCGAAAATAATGCCTCCACACTCGTCCACGCTGGTTCACATTGGATTACGGAAAACCGTATACATACTGTTGTCCAATGATATTTAACCGTTGGAGTCCCAGGGACAGAATCGTAGAATCAACCAGTGCATAGTCGGTATATTGGGATGAATCCACAATCACATAAGCGACGCCTAATTGCTTGAGTAACTCCACGCTGATGCGGGACGGAAATCCATTCATCACAGGACTGATTCGCAGGAATTGTTCGGGATAATTGGCGTTAAAAAAACCACCAATGTAGGGTTTTCCATGAACAAGGGTGTTATACACTTGATCCTGGTCAGAATCTTGTAAAAACGGGAACTGAGCTACCGCACCGGTATTGGGTTGTGTCGCCAGCCAATAATCAACCGGACGACCATCTACGCGGGCAAATTGCGTAAAGGGACCGGGATACAAATCTAAAAAGACAAGGAACAACAGTAAGAAACCAACCCAACGCGCATGGGAAGGTATAAGCTTCTTGCGAATGATGTAAGCACCAGAGCCAGCCATCAGGCTTGTAAAAAATATCGTAAACAAGCCAAAACGCAAAATAGCCCGCATTTTTGAGAAAAAAGGTAAATACATATATAGATAGTACGATGGTAGATAAATCTGGGGCATTTCAGAACGACCAAAAATTGGCTGAAGTATTTGCGGGATGGAAATTAATTTCTTGCCCATCCAGTGTGGTTCTATACCCAAAGCTAAGATAAAAGCAACGATTGCCACCAACACAGTGATATTCATCAGATCTTTATACGCAAGCTGGCGACGTTTAATCCAACCAATTACAGCCAAAATAAAAGAAACCACACTAATATATAATGTGCCTTCAACCGTGCCGCTAATATTAAGTTCTTCACGGATAAATTCCCCCCATAAAATCTGTGAGTATGCAGGAAACATGAAGTCAGTAGGACTGGCAGAAAATCCAGAAACATATTCTATTGAGCGAGAAGCTAACTGGTCATTAGCATCCATTCTCAGATATGGATACATTGCAGCACCCACGAGCACAGATGAAAAAAGGCCAAATAACAACAAATTTTTCCACAACACGGGTGATTTCCAACATCTCCAACCACCAAAAACGACCCAACCTGTGATAAATACTACCGAAAGAAGAATGGTCATGTAGAGATAATAGGCACTAGTCAGACCAATCAAAAAAGCAGAGATAACTGCCATCAACAATGGTTTCCACGTAAACTTTTCTTGCTTCAAAAGATCGTATAAACCCCAGAAATAGAAAGGAAACCACATAGTCCCTGCCAGGCTCAAGTGCCCACCAATGAAATGAAGCATGCGGTAGGGTATGAAACTAAAAATAGTACCTGCTACCAATGCGGCTATATCATCCCCAGTCAAGTGCTTGACCCACAAGTACATTGCCCAACCTGTAAGAATAAAGCTCAAAAGCATGGCAAAGTTATAACCCCAGGTTTGCCCAAACAACAAGCTTCCCGGCATTGCCAGGGCTACCATTGCAGGTGCAATATCAGTCGAAGCAAGATTCCAACCTTGAGGATAGTTCAGGTAAGGATTGAAGAAAGGGGAAATACCAAGTTCAAAAATGGCTTTCTGGTACCAATGCACCAGCCAAACAAAATAGACATTATCGCCGATTTGCCCAATTACAAAATTGCCCATACGCAAGACAAGCGGATATGTCATCACGACTGTCATGATGGTAAAGTATATAAAAGCCAAAAATTCTGGTTTTTGCAGTATTTCCCAAAGTCTAATGAATAAACGTCGCATCATTTACCACTCTGAACAATAGGAGGATTATTATGGAAAATTCACGCTTGCTAATCAAAGCAATCAATAACATAGTCAACCAAAAAGCCAGCGAAACTGCTCGAATTCTGTTTATTATATTTTATTTTTGGAGTTAGCGTTCTTAATATTTGGCCAATCGCTGATCCGTGCAAAAATCTCTTTATGAAGACCCACATCAAAACTTGCTTCGTCAACACTGTCCTCCAGATCATCCAGTGAAGAATGTATCCTTTGAAAGTGCAGTAATAATGCTTATTAACCACAGGGCTTCCAATCCTATATGCCTGTGCAACATCATCCATTACAATCAATAAGTAAGGGAGACCGTTTTTCCCCTTTTGTGACAATATTCAATTGTGGTAAAATGTCACTCACTCCGCAAGCAATACAAGCGGAGAATACTTGTATAGCTTTGTTTCGTAATGTGGGTATCTCAGACCCCCATCCATGGGGGAAAAACGTTGATCAATACCCACAAGGTTCGTAATAATGCGGGCATAGCATAGTGGTAGTGCGGTAGCCTTCCAAGCTACTTAGACGGGTCCGATTCCCGTTGCCCGCTCTTGAAGTTCCTCCGATCATGGAGCTTTGCACTTTAACATGGGCCCATAGCTCAGCGGCAGAGCGGACGGCTTAAACCAGAGTATCTAAGTCGAGATGTTCGATATGATTCTTTGCAAAGGGCCACCGATAATTCCGGTGAATCCTGTCAAATTCGGGGAAGCCTACTTCAAAAGATAGGGTAATCCCGAGCCAAGCCCATTTATGGGAAGGTGTAGAGACTAGACGGCAGGCACCCTTGTCCAGGGTGAAGGGATAGTCCAGCCCACAAACTCGAAAGAGGCAGCGAAAGCTGTAGTGGTATGCATAACCGTTTGGCCGTAGGTTCGATCCCTACTGGGCCCACTATTAAAAATAGCCCGTTTTAGGGCTATTTTTATTCTAATTATATTAGCCCGTTTTAGGGCTTTTTTTATAATAATAGCCCCATTCAGGGGCTATTATTTATCTCATAATTTACTTTCAAGCGTAAGCAGCTGCCAGCTGTACTCTGGTTGAGCTCAAGCGGTCCATGGCGGCTTCAGCAACACAGCGGACTATCAAACATTCCAGCTTTGGGTCTTGTGCAAAGGCAGTATTTAAGTCCTCCACGGCAAGTTGGATTACCCGGCTCACCCCGTTGCTTCGCCCTGTGGAAGTCAAAACATGCGGTTCAACCAGCGCGGAGATACTGAACACCTCTCCTGGGTTGATCTCACAAACCGGCACCTCTGGAATGCCGCCTTCAAGCCGGGGGCTGCCCATCGGGTGGAAAAGAGTCACGCTACCTTCCACCAGAAAGAACAATGCATCGGCAGGCTTCCCCTCTTCGATTACTACCTGACCATCCTCCAGCTTTATTTCCTCTGCAATCAATGCGAGGGCTTGTAATTGCTCGTAACCCAACCGACCAAAAAACGGATACCTTCTAAGTAATTCTACTGAAATCATGCTTCGTCCTCCTAGAGCGAAATTGGTATGTTCTGCCCTCTACGCCATCCAAATCTTTTATCTCACCAGAAAAGTTACTTTTCACCTGGATGAAGAACCCGGCAGATTCAAAAACAAGGCGGTCTCATTTCACGGCCGCTCGTTTTCTGAAATTATAGCAGAATTACCCAGATTGACAAAGGTAATCCTGGCAGATAAAACAAATCACCAATAAAATCCACTCATCGCATTCCAACATAAACGCACCCCAGCAAAGAATGCTGGGGTGCGTAATCTAGGTTAGAAATCCTAATTTCTAAAAGCCATTGGCAGGAGTACCCTTTGTATTAGGGACCGTACGGGTGTCACAACCGGCTCTCCATAGGCAGACACGCCTTCATCACATCGAACTGAATAGCCTTCATTTATAATCTCAGTCCCACCCAAGACGGCCACCTGGAAGGTCAGCTTCAACGTCTGACCCGGTTCGAGCACAGGTAAATTCCACTGGATAACATCGCCCACAACCTGCCCTCCAGAGCTAGCGCTCCCAATGATGTAGGAGGTGTTCGTCGGGATGATATCTGTAACCACCAACCTGGTGGCTTGTTGTCCCAGGTTGGTCGCCTGGATCTGGTATAGCAAAGGATTATCCAGTGATACTAGATCGGGCGCGGCAGTCTTTGATATCCTTAGCACAGGTTTATCAGTTATAAACGCCACTGCCGAAACAATTACTTCCTGCTGCAGACTGGTGTGAGTTATGGTGGTAGTATTCGTCACCACTCCTTCAAAGAAATCATCCACCACAGCAGTGAAAGTGATCAGCTGCTCGGAATATGGAGCTATATCCCCAGTCCACTCCAGGTTGACAATATCACTGATCAGGCTGCCCGCACTTGCCACAGCATCCCGCTGGTAGGTGGTGTTTTCCCATGGGAAGATATCGCTAACCTGTACTCCACTCAGGCCATTCGGTCCGGAGTTGACCACGTGGAGTGCGTATGTCAAAACCGTCCCTGTCCCTGGAAGTGCCCGGGTTGGAGAAACAGTCTTATAGGAGTCGATCAATCCCACCTCACGCACGGTTGTCGTCACCGGCTCGCCCAGATTGGATAATGTGCCGGTTATTTCTGATTCATACCAGGTGGTGCGATAATCGTCGTTTATGATCAACGTTCCACTCACCAGGTCTGGGTCCACCAACACTCCAAAGGTGCGGAACAAAGCGTCACCTGGTCCCATGGGTGGTAATTCCCATGAAATTACCTCCCGCCCAGCGATGATTTCTGAACTTCCTCCATCACTAATGGAAAGTAAGGTCACACTGGCTGGAACGGTCTCAGTCAAAACAGGCGGAGGAGACTCCTCAGTGCTCAACCCACTGTCAAATACCTGGATGGTATAGGTCATGGACTGCCCAGCTCCAATTTCAGGTGGTGCGGTTTTGGATGGAACAAGGTTGGCATAGTGGGTGACGTGCCCAATGGCAGTACCCGTCACTGGTTCGGTGACATAACCGCTGAGCTCATCCGTGATCACGATCGTGGCGGTATAATGTGTCCCCTCTTCACCACCAATCGTGCTTTGTCCCTCCAGGGTAGTAAAGGTGATTATATCGCCTACCGCTATGTTGCCCGTCCAGACAAAATTTGTGCACGGGTAGGTGACATTACACGGTGGACCCTCCACCAAAGTACCGATCGGTGGTATCACCGTCATGTCATTTAAACTTATACTGATGCGCCCAAAGGTGATCAGGGCAGCGGCGTCCAAGGCATTTCCGGGACCCATATTCTGAACAGTCAAGGTGGGGGTTACAGGTGCATTGCCACCCCCCGGCTTATGAGCGATGGGATCTAAAGTAGCTGCCGCCTCAAAAGTGGGACCCACAATCAGGCTTGGGACCGGTAAGCCTGATTCGCACACCCCTTCAGAACTGCATACGCTATAAGCCTCGTTCAACACGACTACATCGGATATATCGTCAATAAAAACTGTGAATGTAACTTGCGCTGATTCGCGTGTGTCCAGGCTGGGCAGGTACCAGGTGACCATGCCATCCGAATAGTTGTCCCCGCCCCGCAGGTACTCTACCTCTAGTGGAACGGTATCTGTGATGACCAGATCGGTTGCCATTGAGCCCAGGTTGAGCACCGTTAAGGTATAGGTCATCTCATTATTCGATCCAGGTGGATCGGGGAAGATGCTCTTGGATAGGATGATGATCGGATCAATTACCGTGCTAATATAAGGATCACCAGCTCGGATATCTTCCGGACTGACCACAAGGTAATTTTCATTATGGATGGCTGTCCCACTGGGGACATCCCCGACATTCACGCTGAAGGTAAAAGTGGACGTCTCACCAAACGCAAGGTCAACGGATCGGTACCAGGTAACCACATTATCATCCGGGTTATATGAGCCATCCGGCCCTACGTTGAAAAAACTTGTTTCTGCGGGAACAAAGTCGGTGACAGTGATTGAGGTACCCACTGCAGCCTGACCTTGATTCGTAACCACGAGCGCATAAGTGAGTGGTTTATTCTTGCCAGGCAGGTCTGGTTTGGCAGTCTTGGAAATTTCAAACAAAGGGGCATCGGTAACGCGCGTCTTCGCGATAACGGACACCGGTTCTGCGATCATCGGATCACTGATCACAGCCGTGTTGGAGATGATCCCCACATATCCTGGAGTGACCGTTACACTATATGTAATGACCACCGAGGTATCAAATCCCACCTGGCCATGCTCCCATAGGATCACCCCATTCGTGTATACTGGGGTAGGTGACACGCTGGACCATACGTCTCCATTGTAGGTTGTGCTGAAGGGGATTGCGTCCAACAAGGTCACATCTAAAGCAGTATAAGCCCCGGTATTGAGGATCTCAAGGTTGTATGTGAGGATAGCCCCATCCGTATTTGCGAGGGTGGGTGAGACCACCTTGGTGGATAGGCTAAGCTTGGGGTATCCTTCCGGGGGTGGAATGGGTCCGACAGCCAACACCCTTTGTGATGACTTATGAGCGAACCCCACAACAGTCGCAACCATGAAAATCCCTAGGATGATAATCCCAATTAATTGAAATGCCTTTTTTAGTTTCGTTCTCATAACTACCTCCTACTCAAAATACACACCATCAGG
>Ga0315276_10005571_pt1 | contig 11596 bp, 13 predicted proteins | sample YL17G05_0_MG_FD_204542 | JGI IMG/M metagenome (GOLD analysis project Ga0315276, IMG submission 204542) | Sediment microbial communities from Yellowstone Lake, YNP, Wyoming, USA - YL17G05_0 | ecosystem: Environmental > Aquatic > Freshwater > Lake > Sediment | place: USA: Wyoming | collected... | reverse complement strand
TGGACGGCAAAAATGGCATCTGGGAAAACCTGATCGGCGGTGCGGATCAAGCTTTCCAGCATGAGCTTGTGAGTGTACGAGCGCGCCCCTTTGCTGATCTGGATGATGAAAGGTGCTTTACTGTCCAAGTTGCCCCGAAACAGGCCCATCGTTTGTTCGAGGTTGTTGATGTTGTAAGCGCCAATGGCGTATTTTCCATACGCGGCCTCGAACAGTTTCTTAGTCGTGACAATCATGCTTCGCTCCCTTCGTGAATTTATTCTATAAATGATAAGAAATAATAAGAACTCCCTTTAGGGTGAGTTGAATATACGAAAAAGGGAGTTGTGGGTCAAGAACAAAAAGAGTACCGATGATTACCGATTCAAATCAAGCATGTTTCGCTAAACTGTCCGGTTGTGGACTCCAGGAAGAACTCCTCATTTTTCTCCATAACACATGACGGCATTCTCGCAAGAGTGTTGGAGAGAACATCCCCTTCAAAAAGGCCCTCCCCCTAAAAGGAGTGAAACCTCAGACAAATCCATAGGCAAAGAATTGAGTTACTTCACTTATATGGAAGCCATTCCCCCTTCCACAAATAAACCCATGCGTTAAACACGCAAAGAAAAATAGTAAATATGAAAATTGTGGCCTGGGAAAGCTCAAGATAAACAACCTTTTCCGCATAATGGACGATGAAGGAGCCGACATATACAAGGGCAGGATCATGTTTCGACCTCAACCAAAATTCAAGATGGGTGAGAGGGCAATACCAACCAAAAACCTGTATTAGGATGGCAAAGAAAAGACCGGAGAGATGGATAACCCTAATGACCTTGTTTTTTACACCCCATACGGCTCCCAAAAATAGAAAGACGATCCAGAGAAAATGGATGAGGACAACGATGTCGGCAAAGATCTTATAAAGCATCCTATCCCATGAAAGTGATCATGTATTTAAGCACATCGCCAAAAAAGAACTGTAGAAAGTTGGGAGCTCAAGGCTCCCTGGGACGGCAGAGTCATTCAAGGTTTGAGGCTCTATTTGTCCCAAAGGAAAGAATATTGAAGGAGGATTTAAAGGTATCGCTTAGAATGGGGATGAAACGATTTATTTACAATATGGAAAATAATTCTGCCAAGAAACCCTTCAACATCAGAGTATCAATAGAAAGCCCCTCCATCCCTGCGGAGACCCAAGACCTACGAGGCATTGGGATTATGGACTCTACGTTAAATGCGTCCCCATAATCACATAATCTGTCCTGTAACAGTGTCCAGAATCACGAATGAATTTACAGGATCACGAGCGAAATCTGCCAAGCATAAAATCTCTGCCTGTTCAAATTTGCAGTGTGCCGAAAGATGCATGTGTCCGCAGAACACCCATCGGGGTCTGAGGAACTCCACCAAAAATGATAATTCATCACAACCAACATGCTGCCAGTGAGACGGCCAAGTTCCGTCTTTAGCCACATTCATCAAACTCGGCCATTCATGAAGTAATAAGATGTCAACATTACCAAAACCGGACGCCTTGTTAATATCTTGGCTGTTAAAATAAGTCGCCTGCTTTCGGCATGAAACGGGATAAGGAACAGCCGGATGCGGTTTATCAAAATACCTTGGAGAATAAACCCCGCTCACACCACCGATCACGAGCCCGTTGATCTCTCGTGCACCGACACGTCCTAAGAATTCAATGTTCGGTACTAAAATACCACCATCCCTGTTTTCATCCAAATAATTCCAAGGTTCATGATTGCCACCGATGAAAACCATAGGTATCGGAAATTGTTCCTCTCCCGAGAAAAATCTCCAAAAGTCTCCACCTTGCCTATACTTTTTTGGACAATTCATATACTCAAGGTCGGCTTCATTCCGGAACGGCTGAGCATCTCCACACTGCAGGACAAAATCCAAAGGAGCTGATTTACATAGACGTAAGACAATATCCCTCAAATCGCTCCAGCGGCCGTGAATATCCCCAAATACAGCAATCCTCATGGCTAACGATACTTTTGTTGAACCTGATTATTTACCACAATATTGGTCCATAAACAGATGGGTTTTAGGGACACCTTAAACACGAAGCATTCTGAACATATTTCTATCTGAGATTTATATCACACGAGAAGAATCGTTGTAAATAATGGGGGAAGTGACCTCTTTCTCTATCGTAAGAGGTCACCATGACCGGAGGCGTTAAGAATGGGAACAGACTGGCTAGTGAAAGCAAGATGTCCAAAGCCTGAACGAAACGTTAGCAACGAAGAAGGGCACATAAAAACCTGCTCAAGTTGCCCCTATGTGATATGGGAAAAGCCTGAGAGCGTAGCTGGCTTTATGCACACGATGTGCGGCGTAAGGGTAGGAAGTATTGGAATGGCGGCTGAACTTGATGAGATTGGAGAAACACTTTGGGGGATTGAAAGATTTACTAAAGAGGAGAGTACTGCAACTCAAAAGCTTGAGATCCTTAACCAGATAAAGAGCTATATAAAAACAAGTGGATGGACAATAAACGGCCTTTCACATAAAGAAACCTTAGAGCATTTGGATACCCTGATTGAGTTCTGTAAAAGAGCAGAAAATAAAGGGCTTGATGTCTGGGCATGGGCTTAATGGAGGTGATTAAAAATGGAAACTGAATGGCTGATTGACGTCAATTGTCTAAGGAAAGATAACTTTGCAGGCGAACCAACAACAATAGTATGCGCTAAATGTACATACAAAATATGGGATCATTCGGCAGTAGCAGCCGGGCTAAACAGCTCAATGTGCAGCATTGTTGTAGGAAATAAAGACGTAACTGAACAACTTGATTTGATAGCAGAGAAACTCACAGCTACGAAAAGATTTACAAAAAAAGATGGTAATCCCTCCTCCAAAAGAGAGATCCTGGAGAAGATAAGGACTTATGCAAAGCTAAACGGATGGAATATCAGCAGCCTATCGCAAAAACAAACAATAACCCGACTGGACATGCTCATTGAATACTGCAAAAGGGTTGAAGCAAAGGGATTAAGCATATGGGTATGGGAATAAGAGGTGGTAAAAATCGAACCAAGCATAAAAAGCCTGATACTTGAGTTCATTGCTGAAAATGGTTCAAGCCACATTCAAGAAATACATCTAAAAGTTACAGAGTTTAGGCCGGAAGTCCCTCAACATACGATAAGAGCAAGACTTTCTGAAATGTCGAGAAGTGAGGATCTTGAAGAGAAACTAAACGCCTACGGCAATGGGTTTTATGGCCTTTACGAAGAGAATTTGGACCTATGCAGCGTGGTATCCTACGCGGATAGAGGCCCTTGGGGAGACCCAAAATATCGGGGAAATTGCAGCGGCTGGCTTGCTAAAGACCTCGTTCTAAGATTCAAAGTTCAGAGTGTCTTTGACCCGGCCGAAGGAGGCGGAACAATAAGAGATGTGGTCAAAGGAATCAATCTTCACAAGCACAAGAACATCCATTATGAAGGCAGAGACCTGACCCAAGGATGGGACATATTAACCAGCCCGTTACCAGAAACAAAGGTTGACATGGTATGGTACCATCCACCCTATTGGGACATTATCCGATACTCGGAAGATGAAAAAGACCTGAGCAATTGTGCAACACTCGAAGAATTTGAGGACAAACTCAACAGGTCAGTAGAAAGACTAATGGGAGCATTAAAGCCTGGAGGAATCATGGCACTCCTTATAGGAGACAAGAGAAAAAACGGAATTTATTATCCACTTCTAAGAACATTACTGATGAATCAAAAAAATGGGGAATTAAGAGCAATCATCATAAAGATACAACATCATTGCCAAAGTGATAGTAAAGAATATACGGCAAGAAATCCGTTCCTAATACCAATCAAACACGAGTACTGTCTGATTTATCAAAAGCCTATCAAAGGAGCTTAAAAGGATTTCTTACTCTGTGGGTTGTGCCAACCCAAGCCCTCCTACCCATAAATGGTCCGGAGGGGTTTTGGGAACACGCAGACTCCCTATCGTAAATCTTTCGGTTCCTGATGTAACCGAGAAGCTTTATCGAGGGGTTCGCTAAACGTCCCCAAAACAACGAAACGTTGCCCCCATCAAATCCCTGAGTGAATTTGATGGAGGTGTACGAAAATGAATTCAGCTGAATTAGAAATCTATAAAGCCGTAAGGCAGGCCAAGTATAGCCCAACGATATTGAGGCAGGTTTGCATCATCTGCAAACATTACCTAAACGAATGGGACCTTAAGTCCAAAAAGGCTGTGTGCTGGTACTGCAGAAAGAAATTCTTTCCAGAACCAAAACCAGTAGAGAAACAACCTGAAGGAAAATTGCTCAGGTTGGTCCCGCAACCGGATGGTAGCTATGCCATCATCATTGATAGGCCACCAAAAGACCCCAAAGGGAGGTAGCTCTGATCCCAAATTTACCCTCTGAGGTGGGGAAATTGGCATACCTTTATGAGGCTAAAAGAGCAAATGTTTAATAATTAAAGGTTTAATAGGGGCTTGGATGTTTTCTTACAGAAATGATGGAAAATAAGAAAGGCAATGAGAAAGTGGTAAAGATTCCAACAAAGATTTTCCACGATTTCAGGCGCACAGCAATAAGAAACATGAATAGGTCAGAGATTCCTGAAAGAGTTGCCATGAAGATATCAGGCCACAAGACCAGGAGCGTGTTTGACCGCTACAATATCGTGAGCGACCAAGACTTGAAGGAAGCGGCCAGAAAGCAACAAGCCTACTTCGATTCTCAAACTGGAATCGAAATGGTTACAAAAAGGTTACAATCAGCTGATAATGTGGTTTTTTTGGAAACGCAGGCTAATGGGTAACTTATCGAAATGGTTAAGAAATATATGGCGCGCCCAGGGCGACTCGAACGCCCGACCTGCGGATTCGTAGTCCGACGCTCTATCCATCTGAGCTATGGGCGCTCCATCTATTTCTTTTTCGCAGGAGGTGGAGGTGGGGGTGGAAGAATTTTCACCTGGTAACCGACATTTTGACCTCTTCGCAAAAAGTATTTCACTTCGACCCGTTCACCAACTGCGGGCAAACGAGGAGGATCATAGGTGGTCCGCCTTCCCACAGCAAAGGTCATGGTCTCTCCTTTATTGTTCTTCACACTGAGGGTTCCTCGGTAAATAGTGACCACCCTCCCTGAAAAATCAAAATACTTTTGAGCTGAAGCTACTTCTAATCCAACAATAAGTAGCATTACAAAAACTATAGAAAGAATCATACAACTTTTAAAAAATCTTCTCATAAAAATCCCTCCTCCGTTTTAAGATCAGCAAACAATTTTTGGTCCGGAGTTACCGAACCCGATCCCGCTTTTGCAGGAAGGGTTCTCATCCTTTATTCATGGCCTGCCCAGCCGAAGCTTTAGCGGCCAACTACGCTCTGTCGAGCTACGTCGGCTGAATAGGCTGGCCTGCCATACGAAGCTTTAGCGTAGTATGGCGGAGGGAGTAGGATTCGAACCCACGTCCCGGTTCACGGGAAGCGGTTTTCAAGACCGCCGCCTTAAGCCACTCGGCCATCCCTCCGCAATTCTTATTGTCGCCTTAGTCCTAACTATGAGTTCCTACACTCTACCCTCTTTCCTTCAAAGCTTTGAAGGAGGGAGTAGGATGTGCTCACTCGCTTCGCCCTGTACACCATGCGGTGCAGGGCTTCGCTCCTTCCGCCTCCCTGTGGTCGCTGAACCCACGTCCCGGTTCACGGTAACCCCGCTTCAGGCGGGACACCTTAAGCCACTCGGCCATCCCTCCGCAATTTAATCGCTATGCACATGGCGCTATGCGCTCAGCGTTTTTTATCAAAATATGCCAGAATACCCCCCAGCTCTGCTGGGGGGATGAATGGCCTACCCTCTCCCCTGGGGGGAGAGGGTTAGGGTGAGGGGGAAATGATCTAATCATCACCCCCACCTTAATCCTCCCCCATCCCCGCCATAATTCAGCGGGATCTTCGACAAGGGGGAGGAAAGTTTTTTAGAGAATTAGATGCCCCGCAGCTCTGCTGCGGGGTACTTCACTAAAGGCTGGCGGAGAGAGAGGGATTCGAACCCTCGATCCCGTTATTAGCAGGATACTCGCTTAGCAGGCGAGCCCCTTCGGCCTCTCGGGCATCTCTCCGTCTTAACATTGGCTCTGAATCGCAGGCTAAAGCCTGCGGCTACCGGAATATGTGCTGAATTCTTAATTCAACACTCATAACTCTTCATTCGATCATTTTCTTTTCTCTATCCGGTCTACCCCATCCATATAACATCTAAGGATCTCAGGTATCATTACACTACCATCGGCTTTCTGATAGTTCTCCAGTATCGCCACCAATGTCCTTCCAACAGCCAATCCAGAACCATTGAGGGTATGGACATATTCTGTCTTCGACTTTCCTGAAACTCGGTATCGAATTTTTGCCCTCCTGGCTTGAAAGTCCTCAAAGTTGCTGCAGGAAGAGATCTCTTTGAATGTCTCCTGACCGGGGAGCCAGACCTCTATATCATAAGTCTTCGAAGCCGAAAAGCCCAAATCCCCAGTGCAAAGGTTCACCACGCGGTAGGGGAGTTTCAACCTTTTCAAAACTTCTTCGGCGTTGGAGAGAAGCTTCTCCAGCTCATCATAAGAATTCTCAGGTTTGGTGAACTTCACCAGTTCCACCTTGTTGAACTGATGCTGCCGAATTAAGCCCCGCGTATCCTTTCCATAAGATCCGGCTTCCTTCCTGAAACAGGGAGTATAAGCGGTATAGTAAAGGGGGAGAACCTCTTCATCAAGCACTTCATCCTGATGGATATTGGTCACAGGCACTTCGGCTGTCGGAATAAGAAAATAATCGGTTCCCTCCACCTTGAAAAGCTCCTCCTCAAATTTTGGAAGTTGTCCTGTGCCGGTCATCGTTGTCCGATTGACCATAAAGGGTGGGAGCACCTCTCGATATCCATGTTCTCGGGTATGGAGATCAAGCATGAAATTGATCAGCGCTCTTTCCAGCTTCGCTCCGAGATCCCAATAAAGGGTGAATCGTGCTCCTGCAATCTTGGCTCCAGTTTTAAAGTCGAGGATCCCTAATGCCTCCCCTAAATCCCAATGGAGTTTCGGCTCAAAATCGAATTTTGGGATATCCCCCCACCGTCTCACCTCTGCGTTTTCTGAAGAATCTTTACCCGTTGGAACAGAAACATGGGGAAGATTGGGAAGGGTGAGGAGAAATTCCTGCAATGCCTTTTCTTTCTCCTCAACGATCCCATCTAACTCCTTCATCTCCTGGGACACCTTTTTCATTTCCAAAATTAATTCCGAGGCATCCTGACCTTCCCTCTTTTTCTTGCTGACTTCATCCGAAACCTTTTTTTGAAGGGCTCTCAGCTTTTCCCATTCCTGAATTGCTTTTCTTCGCTCACCATCAATGGAGACGAACTGCTCCAGACTGATGGCTTGTCCTCTTAAAGCCAACTTCTCCTGAACCTCATCGATATGTTCGCGAATATATTTCGCTTCGAGCATAAAATGCCTCTCAAATTTCAGATAGTTGCAATATTATCACCAATTTCCTTGTGAAGTCAACCCTTTCCCGCCTTCCTGACCAAGTCAAGATTGGGAGAGACGGGTTGGTCTAATGAAAGATGGCCGGCGATGCTTGCTCCCACCTCTCCCTCTATAAGAATTTGAACCCGTCTGATCTGGGGGAAATTGAGGGTAAGGGAATTAACAATTGAATAAACCGTCATGATCTCTGCTGAACTACCCCCGGGATGATCCTTGGAGAGGACCTTATTGAAATTAACCTTTGCCAACCCTCTCTCATCAAGTTGAAGGGATAATAATTTCGTCCGGAGAGGAAGGGTAGGGATGAGTTTCCCTTTTGGGCCCTTGATCAGCTCGGTGATGGTCTCCTCTGCTTCTTCCCGAGCTTCCCGTTTTTTCAAGATCTCTCTCTTCTCCCCAACCAGGTATTCGCCCTCAGAATCTGAAAAGTAAAGCGTGACCATCTTCTTCTCTCTCACGACCTTCCTCTTCTCGAACCAGGGTTTAAAGGTGTTGAGGATCTCCCGGTGAAAAAGAAAGAGCATTGACAAACCAATTCCGATCAGGATCAGTAAGAAAAGAACCTTGTTGGATCGTTTTTTCTTTTTAGATTTCCGCTTCATCGAAAAACTTTTTTCGTTTTTCAGTGCTTAAGGGTGACCTATCGATCAGGCTCAGTTACAGAAAACATCGCTATGGACCGGCTTTCTCCTCTGCCATCTTTCCCACAATCGGCAAAGCGTACCGCTCTCCTCGAAGGGCTTTGATCATGAGGAGAAGCCAGAGGATAAGACTCAAAATCCATATCGGATAGACAAGCAGACCAATAATCGGAATACATCCGAGAATGATCGAAATAACGAAGAGACTGAGAAAGGTGATCGTAGATTGCATGGCATGAAATTTCACAAACCTGCTCTCCTTCTCCACCACGAGGAAGACGATTCCCGTGATGAATCCAAAGAGATAACAAAGCAAACCCGCCACATTCTCATCTAGTCCTGTGCTTGATCTCTTCTTTTCTTCCATATCGAAACCTCCTCTCTCAGAAATTTTTTACGTGGATGGGTATTTATCAATAGCGATCCAAATTGTCAATGAATAAGATTGTCAATCTTCTTTCTTAAGAATTGACCCGTGTAAGATGCCGGGTTTTGGATCAATGCCTCCGGTGTACCGCATCCGACCACCTCGCCTCCTCTCTCACCCCCCTCTGGACCCAAATCAATGATATAATCGGCCGATTTGATCACTTCCATATTGTGTTCGATCACAATGACCGTGTTCCCCTTGTCGGTAAGCCGGTTGAGAACATCGAGTAACTTTTGAATATCTGCAAAATGGAGGCCTGTCGTCGGCTCATCTAAAACATAGATCGTTCTTCCCGTTTCCCTTTTGCTCAACTCCCTGGCCAGTTTAATCCTTTGAGCCTCTCCTCCCGAGAGCGTGGTTGCCGGCTGGCCCAACTGGAGGTATCCCAGACCGACGTCGCAAAGGGTCTGGAGCTTCTGGCGGATCGCTGGAATCGCAGTAAAAAAATCATAGGCCTCTTCCCCCGTCATCTCCAACACATCCGAGATCGTCTTCCCCTTGTATCGAATCTCAAGCGTCTCCCGGTTGTAGCGCCTTCCGTGGCACTCCTCACAGGTCACATAGACATCGGGTAGAAAGTGCATCTCGACCCTCAAGATTCCATCCCCGCGACACGATTCGCATCGTCCTCCTGGGACATTAAAACTGAACCGCCCCGGCAGAAATCCCCTCATCTTCGATTCGGGAAGTTGGGCGAAGAGCTCTCGGATGGGCTGAAACAGGCCTGTATAAGTGGCCGGATTGGAACGAGGTGTCCTCCCGATCGGCATCTGATCCACATGGACGACCTTATCCACATGCTCCAGCCCCTCTATTCTTCGAACGGGAACACAACGCTGAGAGGAACGATAAAGTTGCTGGGATAATAGACAATAGAGGGTGTCGATGATCAATGTCGATTTTCCTGACCCTGAAACGCCGGTGACGCAAGTCAACACACCTAACGGAATCTTCACATCGATATTCTTCAAATTATTGGCCGTGGCACCCCGGATCACCAGATACTTCTCTCCGACTGGTCTTCTTTGCTTTGGGAGTGGGATGAAATTTTTCCCAGAGAGATATTGTCCCGTCAACGAATGGTCTGCTTTCATCAATGCCTCTGGAGATCCACTGAAGACCACCTCCCCTCCCTTCTCCCCGGGTCCGGGTCCCATATCGATAATATGATCGGCGGACCGAATCGTCTCTTCATCGTGCTCCACAACAATGACGGTATTCCCCAAATCCCTCAACCGTTTTAATACCTCCAAGAGCCGCAGGTGGTCCCTTTGATGCAATCCGATGCTCGGTTCGTCCAATATGTAGAGGACGCCCACCAAGCTTGACCCGATCTGGGTAGCCAGGCGAATACGCTGGGATTCACCACCGGAGAGGGTGGCTGCCGTCCGATCCAGGGTGAGGTAATCCAAACCGACCTCCAGCATAAACATCAACCGCTCCTCAATCTCTTTCAAAACTCCTTGAGCGATTTTCTGAGATCGTGAAGTCAATTCCAGATGCCTCAAAAATTCCAATGCCTCGTTCACATAAAGATGGGTGATTTCTGCGATGGACCTTCCACCGACCTTGATCGACAAAACCTCTTTCTTCAACCGAGTTCCCCCACATTCAGAACAGGGAGCCACGTTCATGAATCCTTCTAACTCCTCCTCCCCGTCCCCATCCTTTTTCCATCTCCTCTCCATTTCCAGAATCACTCCTTCAAACTCCTGCCGAAAGAGATGGGATCTTCCCTTCCCTTTCACCTTGAAAGTGACCTTCTCTCCTTCCGATCCATAGAGGAGAAGGTGCTGAACCGATCTGGACAATCGGGAAAAGGGTGTGTTCAGATCGAAATGGTAATGCTCAGCCAAGCCATCCAGAATGGGTCGTAAAAAGGATTCTCCTTTCTTCTTCCATGGAAGGATCGCGCCCTCCTTGATGGAAAGAGATGGATTGGGAACAATGAGGTCAGGATCAAAGTTACGCTTCGTTCCTAATCCACTGCAGGTGGGACAAGCACCCTGCGGATTGTTGAAGGAGAACATCCGGGGTGTAATTTCTGGAAAGCTGAACCCGCAATCGGTACAGGAGAACTTCTGGCTGAAGACTATCGGGGGAAATCCCTCTCTCTCTACCTTTACGATCCCTTCCGAGAGGTGGGAAGCGATCTCCAACGAATCGAGGATCCTCTTCCCTGCCTCCTCTCTCACTGCCAAACGATCCACCATGACATCGATCTCATGTCGTTTGTTCTTATCCAAGCGGATCTCCTCACCGAGATCCCTGACCTGACCATCTACCCTGACCCTCACGAATCCATCCCTTCGGAGTTCCTCCAACTCCTTCCGATATTCTCCCTTCTTCCCTCTCACGATGGGGGAGAGGATGGTCAGGGGTGTCCCCTTTGGAAGACGAAGGAGCGTCTCTGCCATCTGCTGAAGGGTCTGCGAAGAGATCGGAGAGCCACAGTGGGGACAGAAAGGTTCCCCGATCCTGGCGAAAAGGAGCCGAAGGTAGTCGTAGATTTCTGTCACCGTCCCCACCGTGGACCGGGGGTTTCGCGACATGCTCCTCTGATCGATCGCGATGGCCGGAGAGAGTCCTTCGATTGATTCCACATTGGCCCTCTCCATCTGTTCCAGAAACTGTCGGGCATAGGCAGAAAGCGATTCGACATATCGTCGCTGCCCCTCCGCATACAGTGTGTCGAAAGCAAGGGTCGACTTGCCGGAGCCGCTCAGACCCGTGATCACCACCAATCGATCCCGCGGGATTTCTACGTCAATATTTTTTAAATTATGGACCCGAGCTCCCCGGATGACGATCTTTTCCATCTTAACCTCTCAAAATGATGGACTCGTAAAAAGTAAATTTCCCCCTCCCCCGGCGGGAGGGGACTAAGGGGAGGGGGAAATAACATACAGAAATACGGCAACTTATCACCCCCACCCTCACCCTCCCCCGTCAAGGGGGAGGAGATTTTCGACTTTTTACGAGACCAT
>Ga0315276_10005570_pt1 | contig 11596 bp, 9 predicted proteins | sample YL17G05_0_MG_FD_204542 | JGI IMG/M metagenome (GOLD analysis project Ga0315276, IMG submission 204542) | Sediment microbial communities from Yellowstone Lake, YNP, Wyoming, USA - YL17G05_0 | ecosystem: Environmental > Aquatic > Freshwater > Lake > Sediment | place: USA: Wyoming | collected... | reverse complement strand
TGCCGCTCTCCACCGAGGCTCAGGTCGAGGCCCGCGTGCTCATGATGAGCACGAACAACATCCTCTCGCCGGCTCACGGCAAGCCCATCATCGTGCCGTCGCAGGACATCGTCCTGGGCATCTACTACATGACCCGCGAGCGGGCCTTCGCGGGCGGGGAGGGGAAGATCTTCTCCAGCCCGGGCGAGGTGCGTGCCGCCTACGACCAGGGCGCCGTCGAGCTGCAGGCCAGGATCTCGGTGCGCATGGATGGCAAGCGGGTGGAGACCACCACCGGCCGCGTCCTGCTCTACGACATCGTGCCCAAGCGCATTCCCTTCGACGCCATCAACAAGGTGATGGACAAGAAGCAGCTCCAGAGCCTCATCGACCTCACCTACCGGCTCTGCGGCGAGAAGGAGACGGTGCTGCTCGCCGACCGGGTCCGCTCGCTCGGCTACAGCAACGCCACCCGCGCCGGAATCTCCATCTCGCTCGACGACATGCTCATCCCGAAGCGGAAGCAGGTCCTGCTCGAGAAGGCCACCCGGGAGGTCGACGAGATCCGCAACCAGTACGCCGAGGGTCTCATCACCGACGGCGAGCGCTACAACAAGGTCATCGACATCTGGGCCCAGGTCACCGAGGAGGTGGCCCTCGCCATGATGGGCGAGATCGGCTTCGAGACCGCCGAGGGCGTGAGCGAGGACGGGAAGACCGAGGAGCGCAAGCTGCCCTCCTTCAACCCCATCTACATGATGGCCGACTCCGGAGCCCGCGGTTCGCCGCAGCAGATCCGGCAGCTGGCCGGTATGCGAGGCCTCATGGCCCGCCCCTCCGGCGAGATCATCGAGACCCCCATCACCGCCAACTTCCGCGAGGGGTTGAACGTCCTCCAGTACTTCATCTCGACGCACGGCGCCCGCAAGGGGCTCGCCGACACGGCGCTCAAGACCGCCAACTCGGGCTACCTGACCCGCCGGCTCGTCGACGTGGCCCAGGACGCCATCATCACCGAGTACGACTGTGGCGCCATGGACGGCATCACCCTCGGCTCGCTGGTCGAGGGTGGGGTGATCATCGAGCCCATGGGCGAGCGCATCCTCGGCCGCGTGGCGCTGGAGGACATCTCCGACCCGATCGCGGGTGGCGAGCTGGTGCGCGCCAACGAGGAGATCGACGAGCAGAAGGTCAAGCTGGTCGAGAACTCGGGCGTGGACCGGGTGAAGATCCGCTCGGTGCTCACCTGCCAGGCCCGCCGAGGAATCTGCGTCGAGTGCTACGGCCGTGACCTGTCCCGTGGGCGCAAGGTGAACATCGGCGAGGCGGTGGGCGTCATCGCCGCGCAGTCGATCGGCGAGCCGGGAACCCAGCTCACCATGCGCACCTTCCACATCGGCGGCGCCGCCACACGGCGCTCCGAGAAGTCCGGCGTCGAGAACCGCAACGCCGGCGTGGTCAAGTTCCTCGGGGTGAACGTCGCCAGGAAGAAGGACGGCACGCTAATCGTCATGAACCGCAACGGCGAGCTGCTCATCAACGACGAGCAGGGGCGCGAGCGCGAGCGCTACGGCGTGGTCTACGGCGCCAAGATGCTGGTCAAGGACGGCCAGGAGGTGAAGGGCGGCACCGCCCTCGCCGAGTGGGACCCGTACTCGGTCCCCATCCTCACCGAGGTGGCCGGCCGCGTGAAGTTCGGCGACCTGGTGGACGGCGTCACCTACGCCGAGCAGGTGGACGAGATCACCGGCCTGGCCCGCAAGGTGGTCACCGCCTCCAAGGATCCCGACGCCCGCCCGCGGGTCTCGGTCAAGGACGAGAGGGGGCAGACCAAGAAGCTGACCAGCTCCGACGCCGACGCGCGGTACATGCTGCCCGAGGGCGCGAACCTCGTCATCTCCGACGGCGACGAGATCGACGCCGGCGACGTCATCGCCAAGATGCCGCGCGAGACCACCAAGACCAAGGACATCACCGGCGGTCTGCCCAGGGTGGCCGAGCTCTTCGAGGCCCGCAAGCCCAAGGAGTACGCCGTCATCTCGGAGATCGACGGCGTGGTCTCCTTCGGCAAGGACACCAAGGGCAAGCGCAAGGTGGTCATCACGCCGGAGATCGACGGCAAGCTGCGCCCCGACCACTCCAAGGAGTACCTGATCGGCAAGGGCAAGCACATCAGCGTCCACACCGGCGACCGGCTCCGGGCCGGCGAGGCGCTCATGGACGGCGCCGCCAACCCGCACGACATCCTCCGGGTGCTCGGCGAGAAGGAGCTGGCGCGCTGGATGGTGGACGAGGTCCAGGAGGTCTACCGGCTCCAGGGCGTGAAGATCAACGACAAGCACATCGAGACCATCGTCCGGCAGATGCTGCGCCGGGTGCGGATCATCGACGTGGGCGACACCAGCTTCCTCGCCGATGAGCAGGCCGAGAAGTGGGTCTTCGAGGAGGAGAACGAGAAGGTGATGAAGGCCGGCGGCCGTCCGGCGCAGGGGGAGCCCCTCCTGCTCGGCATCACCAAGGCCTCCCTCTCGACCGAGTCGTTCATCTCCGCCTCGTCGTTCCAGGAGACGACCAAGGTCCTCACCGAGGCCGCCATCAGTGGCAAGATGGACTACCTGCGCGGCCTGAAGGAAAACGTCATCATGGGGCGGCTGGTGCCGGCCGGCACTGGCCTCTCGGCCTACAAGCATCTCGACATCGAGGTGGAGACGCCGGTCGACGCCGTGGAGCAGGCCGAGGAAGCCCTCGGACTGGTCGGCGCGGGCGGCGACGAGTAGCCGGCGCGGCCGGGAGAGGTTCCGATGCGATGGCCTGGGGCGGAAGCCTCGGGCCACCGGCTCTTCCGGGTCATGGGCATCCCCCGGACGGCTCGCCACGTTCCGGGTTGGCCAGCTGGAACTATTCCGTCCTTCCAGGCTGTTGACTGAAGATCTCCCCGCCGATTCTCGGGGGGGTCGCCTCACGATTTTTGGGTCCCTTCGAGCACCAGAATGGTCGATATTATCGTGTCACAGTTGAGTCATCACCAACGCTTAGCCGGGGTGGTTGACTAGAGAAGTCCAGATTCGTAATATGCCGCGACGTAACTGTCTGGCATTCCGGAAGACCCGGCAGCCTGCACGGACAGTGGAGAGGAAAAGAAGATGAAGACCGCAGGTATCCAGCGCGGCAGCAAGGAGTTCGAGGAGCTCGCCCCGTATCTCAAGGCGGTTCGTGACTACCCGCCGCTCACCCGGGACGAGGAGCACGCGCACGCGCTGAAGGCCCGCAAGGGCGAGGTGGGCGCCAAGCAGAAGCTCGTCCGGCACAATCTCGCCTTCGTCGTGGCCATCGCCCGGAAGCAGCGCCGCGGCACGGTCCGGCTCGACGACCTCATCCAGGAAGGCAACGTCGGCCTGATGCGCGCGGTGGAGAAGTTCGACCCGCACGCCGGCACCCGCTTCTCGACCTACGCGGTCTGGTGGATCCGCGCCTACGTCGGCAAGTACCTGAAGGAGGCGCGCAGCACGGTCCGCCCGCAGAGCGGAACCGTCGCCCAGCCCGACCTCTCCCTCGACAGCTACATCGACGAGGACGGCGACGTCTCCCACCTCGAGCGCATCGAGGACGACGGTCCGGGACCGGAGGGTGGCTACCTCTCCAACGAGGGAGATCGCGAGGTCCGCGACGCGCTCGGCAAGGTCCGCAAGCGCATCGGCGAGCTGGGCTGGGACATCATCCACAACCGGCTGCAGCAGGATTCTCCGAAGACCCTCGAGGAGATCGGCAAGCGCTGGGGCGTGTCGCGCGAACGCGTTCGCCAGGTGGAACTGAAGACCAAGCAGTTCCTCCAGCGGTACCTCGAGAGCGTCGAGTCGGTCGAGACCGGCCAGATCGGCCAGGCCGAGGAAGCCGCCTAGACCCAGCCGCCCAGACCCGGGCGATCCCCCGGCAGTTTCGAGGCCCACTCCGCGTTGCGGGGTGGGCCTTTCGCTTGCAACGTCCGGCTGCAGCGCGGATGGCGGGTCGGAACTCCGCGCCGGGAGGTACGCGGCGTGGACGGAGGGGACGCGGGCGGGTCGATCATCCCGAAACCTGGCGACGGCGCCCGGCGCATCGCGGCCGAGGAGTTCGAGGCCCGCCAGCGCGCCCGGCTCATCCTCGAGGAGGCGAACGCCGAGGCGCGGCGCTTCCGGGAAGTCGCGGAGGCGGAGGTCTCTTCCTGGCGCCTCGCTGCGGCGGAGGCCGGACGCCGGGAAGGTCTGGGCCGGGCCGCAGCCCAGGTGGTGCGAGGAGCCGTGGAACGCGACCGGCTCCTTGCCGGCTGCATCGGCGAGGTCCTCGACGTCGCCGCGGCCATCGCCGGGCGAATCCTGCTCCGCGAGGTGCGGCCCGGCGCCGACGCCGTCCTGGCGGCCGGGCGCGCGCTCTCCGAGGTGCGCGGGTGCCGACGGGCCACGCTCCGTGCGTGTCCGGCGGACGCGGAGGAGGTCCGGGGCTTCGGGGGGCGGCTGGGCGAGGTGGTGGGGCGCCTGCGCATCCTCGAGGACCCGGCGCTCGGTCCTGGCGAGGTGATGGTGGACGCCGAGGGCGCCACCGTGGACGGACGTTTCCGGGCCCAGCTTGCCGAGCTTCGCCGCGCGCTCGAGGAACTCGAGTCGTGATCGGCGTCGAGCGGGCCCGGCAGATCCTGGATCGGAGCCGATCGCTCGCGCGAACGGGGTCGCTCCTCGACGCGGCGCCCGGGCAGGCCCGCTGCGCCGGCGTCGGCGCCTCGCTGGGCGAGCTGGTCGAGGTGGAGTCGCGAACCGGCGGGTTCGTCGAGGCGGAGGTCGCGGCGGTACACGGTGGGTGCTCCATCCTCCTGCCGCTGGGGGACGCGAGGGAGATGGCTCCCGGGGGAGCCGTGCGCCGGACGGGCAGGCGCCTCTCGATCCGGGCCGGGCCGGCAATTCTCGGCCGGGTGCTCGACGGGCTCGGCCGACCCATCGACGGCCGGCCGCTGCCAGGCGGCCTGGCGGCCTGGGAGGTCGACCGCCCCGGTCCGGCGCCGCTCGATCGCCCCCGGCTGGCCCGCCCGTTCCCCACCGGCGTGCGGGCGCTCGACGCCTTCGCCACGCTGGCCGAGGGGCAGAGGGTGGGGCTCATTTCCGGCCCGGGTGCTGGAAAGTCGTCGCTCCTGGGAAGGCTGGCGCGAGGTGGGGGCGCCGAGGTCTGCGTGCTCGGCCTCGTGGGGGAGCGCGGGCGCGAGGTCCGCGAGATGGTGGAGGATGTCCTGGGGCCGCAGGGTCTCGCTCGAAGCGTGGTGATCGCGGCCACCAGCGACGCGCCGGCCATCGTGCGCATGCGATCGGCCCAGGTGGCGACCGCGGTGGCGGAGTGGTTCGCCCGGGTGGAAGGGCGAAGCGTCCTCCTGCTCGTCGACTCCCTGACGCGGTTCGCCCGGGCCGTCCGGGAGGTCGGCCTGGCCGCCGGGGAGCCGCCGGTCAGGCAGGGCTTTCCGGCACGCGTCTTCGCCGAGTTGCCGCGACTGCTGGAGCGGGCTGGCACCGGCCCCGGGGCCCCCATCACCGCCGTGTACACGGTCCTGTCGACCGGCGACGCCGCGGAGGACCCGCTCTCGGCGGAGATCCAGGGACTCCTCGACGGCCACCTGGTCCTCGACCGCCGCATCGCCGAGGGAGGGCGCCACCCCGCCGTGGACGTCCTGGCCAGCCTGTCGCGGGCCATGCCGGCCGTGACCGAGGCGCCGCACCGGGCCGCGGCGGCTCGGGTCCGAGCCGCGATGGCGCGGTGGGAGTCGGCCCGCGACCTGATCGCGGCCGGCGCGTGGGTTCGCGGAGCAGACCCGGTGCTCGACGAGGCCGTGGAGGCCATTCCCGCCATCGAGAGCTTCCTGCGGCAGGAGGAGCCGGGAGCCGTCCCGATGGAGGAGAGCACGGGCGGGCTCGCCGCCCTGGCAGCGAGGCTCCGGGCGTGAGGTCCTGGTCCCTCCGCGCACTGACGCGCATCCGGGATTCGGAGGCGCGGGCGGCGGCGGTCGACGCCAGGAGAGCGATCGTCCGGGCGCTGGAGATCGCGTCGTCCGCCGCGGAGGTGGAGGCGCGGGCACGCGAACTGCGCCGCGAGGCTCGAGGCGGCGGTGCCACGAATCTCGACGAGCTCGCCAGGAACTCGGCTCGACGCGCCCGGGCCTATCTGAAGTCGCGAGAGCTTGCGGCGGAATCTGGGCGGGCCTTGGCCCAGGCCGGGGCGGCGCGGGTCCAGGCGGGGAGGGCGATCGCCCTCGCCGCGGCGGCTCGAGGGCGTGCCGACGCGCTCGAGCGAGGCGCAGCCCGCTGGAGGGCTGCCGTGCGGTCCGGGCGGGAATCGGTCCAGGAGATGGAAGCCGAGGAGTCGTGGCTCGCGACCCGGTCGTCGGGCCGGCAAGAATAGGGAGCAACTAGCGGAGATCGAGCTCTGCGCGCCCCTCGCGGCACTCGATGGAGAGCTTCCGCGGGCGCAGGTCGCGAGGCGCCGGCTCACCGGCGCGCTCGAACTGCGCCGGCGACAGGACGACCTGCTCGCGCGGGCGCACGGTGCGCTGGGAGTTGCGCCACGACCCGTCGAGGGTCAGCACGACGTCGGTCCATACCGCGTCCGACTCGTTGCGCACCAGGATCTGCTGGCCGCCGAGGAGGGAGTCCTTGAGCACGTGGACGTCGGCCCCCAGCGAGTTGCCCGGACCGGAGGACGGGCAGGCGATCCAGAGGGCAAGCAGCGAGGCAGCGATCCAGCCCCCCACGACCCCCAGTCGCATGCGCTGCCAGCGCCCGGCCTTCCGGAAGCCGTCGGCGAGGCCAGAGGCCGCGCGGCGCCCGTGGTCGAGCGCCCCCTCGACGAGGCCCGGGACGCCCTGAGGTCGTTCGCCCATGGTGGAGAGACTACCGTTCGCCCGGGGCGGCGCCAACGTCTCCCTCCAATTACCGAGAGGGACCTGCGCGCGCCGTGGCAATCGGGTATGAGCAGCGGGTGCCAGAACCAGTCCGGACTGCCGACGAGGTGCGGGAGGCGTCCCGGGGGGGCGCACGGGCACTCGCGCCGGCGCTCGTCTCCGAGCGTGCGGCCCTCGAGGACCTGGCGCGGCGCCTGGCGGTCGAGCCGGTGGTGGCGCTCGACACCGAGTCGAACAGCTTCCACGCCTACCGGGAGCGGGTCTGCCTGATCCAGATCTCCATCCCGGGCGCTGATTTCATCGTCGATCCGATCGCCGTGGACGTCGGGCCGCTGGGAGAGGTGCTGGGAGGGGAGCGGGAACTGGTGCTGCACGGCGCCGACTACGACGTGCGCTGCCTGCGGCGAGAGTACGGCTGGGACCTTGGGCGGATCTTCGACACCATGGTGGCGGCGCGAAGGCTCGGGTCGAAGGAGCTGGGGCTGGCCGCGCTGGTCCAGGCCAACTTCGGCGTGCGCCTCACCAAGGAGCACCAGCGCGCCGACTGGGGGCGCCGGCCCCTCACCCGCGAGCAGCTCCGCTACGCGGCGATGGATACCCACTTCCTGCTGCCGCTCCACGCCACCCTTGCCGCCGGCCTTCGAGAGCTGGGAGCGGAGGGAGAGGCCCGCCGGGAGTTCGACAAGATCGCCTCGTCCAAGGCCCACGCCCGAGTCTTCGACCCGGAGGGCTGGCGAAAGCTGAAGGGCGCCCGGGAGCTGGACGTCGAGGGCAAGCAGATGTTGCGGGCCCTGTGGATCGCCCGGGAGGAGCGGGCCTCCGCCATCGACAGGCCGCCCTTCAAGGTGGTGCCGGAGACCGCGCTCGTGGAACTGGCCCGGACGCGCCCCGCCGACGAGCGCGTGGTTCGCGCCATTCCCGGGATCACGCCGCGGGTGATGGAGCGGGCCGGCGACGCGATCCTGCAGGTCCTTCGCGGCGGGTAGACCCGCGCGGCTAGAAGGCCACGCCCGACCCGGGTGGGGAGATCGGTTTCGACGGGTCGATCTGCATGGGAGGCTCGCCGAGCATCCGTCGATACACGGCCCAGTCGGCCATCACCCCGCGGACATACTGGCGCGTCTCCCGGAACGAGATGCCCTCGACCCACTCGTCGAGCGGGAGGCCGGCGCCTTCGCGCGCCCACGCGGCGGCGGCGGCGGGACCGGCGTTGTAGGCGGCGAGTTCCGCCGCGGACTCGGCGAAGCGATCGCCCAGCAGCGCGAGGTAGGCGATGCCGAATCTCAAATTCTCCCCCGGGTCGGAGAGGTCGGCGGCCCGGGCGACTCCGAGGAGCGCCTGAAGGCGACGGGCGGTCTCCGGCCGGAGTTGAAGCACGCCTTCGGCCGCCGCGCCGCTCCGGGCCGCCGCGACGAAGGCCGACTCCCGCCGCATGACGGCGAGCGCCAGGGCGGGGTCCACGCCCAGCCTGCGCGCTGCCTCCGGGAGCACGTCGGCATGCGCGACGGGGTAGGCCCAGTGCCTGGCCCGGATGCCCGGCGGCAGGTGGTCCCGGGCCATGCGGAACGGGACCTCCGGATCGCCCGTGAAGGCGGCGACCTCGGCGACGAGGCTGGCGGACGCGCGCGTCTCGGGGGCGCGGGAGAGGCGCTGGAGAAGGGCGGCCGTCTCGGCGTGCAACCCCGCACCGGCCAGGTCGACGGCCAGGGCCATGGCGGCGGCGAGGCGCCGGTCGCGGGGCGGGTCAGGCAGGGCGGTCGGGGGAAGCGGGGCCGGGGAGGCCGGAGCGTCGCCGTTCGAGGCGAGGCGCGCGGCTGAGAGAAGGGCGTACCAGCCGTCCGGGGCCTCGACGATGGCGTCCCGGTAGAAGGGCGCAGAGCGCTTCGGGGCCGGTTCGAGCCGCCCCTGCCAGTAGAGGGCGGCGGATCGGAGGGCCCCGGTCTCCTTCGAGGCGAGCCCCCGGAGTGCATCCCTGGCGGCGGGCCGGTCCCCCGCGCGGAGGAGCGCCCAGGCCGAGAACCATCGGGCGTCCGGCGCCCGCCGGGCGCGAGGGTGATCCCGGGCGAAGCGCCGCAGCGGCGCGACCGACTCGGCGAAGCGCCCCGCGTCGTAGGGGAGCCATGCCACCAGAAACGCGGCGTCGTCTGCGAGGTCGGCCTGCTGGGATGCCGGGAGGCCCGGGACGATCGGGCGCTCGACGGCCACGCGGCGGTACCAGCCGATGGCCTCGTCGAGCCGACCCTGGCGCGCCGTGGCGCGGGCCATGACGAAGCGCGCCGCGGCCGGCTCGCCCGGGCCGGGCAGGCGGGCAACCGGCGAGGCGAGCCGCTCTGCCTCGGCGGGGCGGCCCATCTGGAGCATGGCCATGGCCCGGAGCACGGCCAGGAGCGGCGCCTCGCCGATCTCCCGGTCGAGCGCGCCGATCTCCTCGAGGGCCTCCTGGGTCCGGGCGGCAGCGAGGAGGCGCCGGGCCCTGGCGAGCCGGTCGGGGAGCAGGAGGGGGACGGGCGGGACCGCCGAGCGGAGGCTCGCGAAGGCGCGCTCGCCTTCCGTTTCGCCGGCCCGATCCACCGCGAGGCCGCGCAAGGCTGGAGCGGCCCGGGGATCGCCGAGAGCCAGCCAGGCCTGGGCGAGCGTGAGGCGCGCGGACGGGTCGCCTTCGGACGCCCCGGGTCCCGCCGCGCGAGCGGCCTCGGCCGGCTGCCCGGCGGCGAGGTGCGAGCGGGCCCTGGCGCTGGTCAGCCGGCTCCGGTCGGCGGGGTCGGCGATGGCCGCGGCGCCGGCGTAGGCCTCGGACGCCTCGGCGGGGTGGCCGCTCGCCGAGAGGGCCTCGCCGAGCCGCGCGCGGGCAGCGGACTGGAGAGTGACGGGGAGTGAAGCGAGCGCCGCGGCGATCTCGGCGGAGGCGTCGGTGGGGCGGCGCATCTCGAGGAGGGCCAGGCCGGCGAGCAGGCGCGCTCGCGCGCTCGCTTCACCCATGGTGATGGCAAGGACCGCGTCCCGGGCGGCGCCGTGGGCCGTTCCAGGGTCGCGGGCGGCGAGGGCGGCGGCGGCCGAGCCGGCTCCTTCGGACCAGGCGGTGAACGGCTCTTCGGCACCCGTCCGGGTTGTCACCGTGAGTATCAAAAGGGGCGTGAGAATTCGAGCGCGCAAATCACGGGAAATGATGCCACAAGTCCTTGTAGTTGCGGGCGAAAATGTTTCGCATGGAGCCGGCAAATCGTGCGGCGCCGGGGGGGTTGACATGCCGCAGCCGCGGGGCGCATGAATGCCCCGATTCACTCACGGACCGTTCTGGAATTCACGGTAAGGAGAACGTCTTGTTCAGCAAGCCCACGCCGTCCGAGCTCACCGCCCCCATCAACCCGGACCGGGGAGTGGAAGGGCATCGCAACCTCTTCTGCGGCTGCTACGACAACTGCCTCGACGTGGCCGTGAAGCGGGCGTGGAACAGCTGGACCTGCACGCGCTGCACGCTGTTCGCCATCCAGCCGCAGGTCGAGTCGAGCATCGAGAACTACGCCACGCAGCGCCGCCTGTCCTGAACGAGCCTCCGGCGGTCAGCCCCGCCGGTCGCGCCGCACCCGGATGTCGAGCGCCTTCACCGTGGGGCGCCCCAGCCGGTCGTTCACGCGGGAGATGATCTCGGGGGCGAGGCTCTGAAGCTGCCGCTCCCACTCCGGCGACGACACCACCACCCAGAGATGGCCGTCGGGTCCCAGTCCACGCACCGTGGCTTCCCTCGAGAGCGGCCAGCCGCAGGCCTCGGCGAAGGCCGCGGCAGCCGCTGGTCGCCTGGCCTCGGGTCGGCGCGAGAGCGACTCGGCCACCACGCCGGCGAGCGTCCTCCGCCGTCCTCTCGGCCCCCGGGTTTCCATGCGCCGCAACCTAGGGGTGGCCGCGGCGCGGCGTCAAGGCGCCACCGTGGCGCCGGCGTGGCGCTGCGATTGCGCTGCCGTGGCGCGAACCGTTTCGCGCCGTTACGGCTCCCAGGGAGGAAGACCATCGCGCCGATGGACGGCGCCCAGCACAGGGGAGTTCCAGATGAAGCCGACCGTGGACGTGAGTGAGTCGAACTACAAGGAGGTCGTGGAGAAGGACGGTCTCGTCCTCGTCGACTGGTGGGCGCCCTGGTGCGGCCCGTGCCGCGTCTTCGGCCCCACCTACGAGAAGGTGGCGGGCCGCCATCCCGACGTCACCTTCGCCAAGGTGAACACCGAGGAAGAGCAGGCGCTCGCGGCGTCCTTCCAGATCATGTCGATCCCGACGCTCATGATCCTCCGCGACAAGATCCTGCTCTTCTCGCAGCCCGGGGCGTTGCCCGAGGCGGCGCTCGAGGAGCTCATCCAGAAGGCCCGCGACCTCGACATGGACCAGGTGAGGGCGGAGATTGCGGCGGCGGAGGTGGAGGAGAAGGGGAAGGGGAAGGGCGAGAGGGCGGCCTGACGCCGCCGCCTTCACGACACCGCCGACTTCAGGCGGCGGAATGCTCGAGTTCCTGTCCCGAGGTGCGCCCGGGTTGGGCCGATGCCTCGACGGAGTGGTTCATGTGAACCATGACGGGGATGTCGCGCTTCAGCCGACCGAACCAGGCGAGGAGGAGTACCGGCGGGCTGGGCAACCTGCCCGCTGCTCGACCCGCGACCCTCAATCCACCGGCAGGCGCATCTTCTCGAGCAGCGCCTTCCAGCGCGGGTCGGCGTG
>Ga0315276_10005568_pt1 | contig 11601 bp, 7 predicted proteins | sample YL17G05_0_MG_FD_204542 | JGI IMG/M metagenome (GOLD analysis project Ga0315276, IMG submission 204542) | Sediment microbial communities from Yellowstone Lake, YNP, Wyoming, USA - YL17G05_0 | ecosystem: Environmental > Aquatic > Freshwater > Lake > Sediment | place: USA: Wyoming | collected... | reverse complement strand
TTGTGGTTGTGGCCACGGGCTCCCGCGGGCCTTTCGTCGGCCTGGTCGCAGGGGCCGCGCTGACATTCTTGGGCAGAAGGCAGCTTCTATGGTCGTTAGGTTCGGCTGTACTGCTGACCACAGTTTTCGTGGCAGCGCTTTACCTGGGGCCGGCCGAGGGCCGGGAGCGAATACTGACGGTCTTTGGCGGTAGATACAGCTTGGAGGAAACCGGTCGAGGTGAGCTTTATAGGATGGGTCTGGGCCATTACCGGAGCAACCCTGTAGTTGGCGGTGGAGCCGGCTCATTCGCCGATTATAGAGGATGGGGAGATACAATCACATATCCCCATAACGCCTTCCTGGAAATCGCGGGAGAAACAGGAACCACCGGTCTGGTGCTCTTGCTAATCATGTTTGCTTTTTGTGTCCGGCCCATGTTGCGTCTTCGCTCGAAACTGGAACCCGCGGCGGGTGCGGGCAAAATAATACAGTGGCTGTTCTGGGTGGGTTTGGCCAACGCGATGGTGAGTTTCGACATATCACAGCAGCGGGCGCTTTTTGCTTCGATAGGGTTCCTGGGGGCAGTGCGTCAATGGCCTGTAGTTGATGAGCCCATGGAGGAAGATTTGCTCGAATACGACATAGATTCTTATGAACCCTATCCGGCCCTCGATGAATCTGTCGTTGGCTATTGACGGTCGAACTTGCAGGAAAGCTTTTCTCATCCGCACCGCAATTAGTCGGTTACATAGAGCTGGTTGCTGCGATCTTCCTGTGCTGTGTGTGCGGATATGTGCGTTCAGGTCTTCCGGCCGCTCCGGCTTTTCCAGTTGAACTCAAGAGGTTAGGTACGTGGCGCAGAGACTTTGGTATGTGTCGCTGGGCAACCTAAGCAAGCCCTTTATTGCAGCAACAATTCACTGTCGGGAAGACGTCCGCGGGCTTAGAAAATGCGGATGGGATGCGACATTGTACACCCAGGCCGATGGCCCGGTTTCCTCGCCCGACGATGTAGATGAAGTCGTGGTTTGTAAGAATCGGCCTGTCATTTATCGGCTCGTGTTTGAAGTTGCCCTGGTCATTAGGTTAATACTCACAAGGCAGAAGCCGGACTTTGTCCTGTTTCGCGGGGCCGGGCAGCTCCTTTTGGGCCTTGCACTGTGGTTTGGTGGTGTTCCCTTCGGGATTGAACTACCTGGCCCGCCACGGTACCTGTTGAACAGACGCGATTTCTGGCGACGGGGTTATTGGTCGAGCAGGTTTCTGCTGAGGCGCGCTTGTGCAATCATCGTGTTGACAAGAGAGCTGGCAGAGCTCGCAAGCGAGGTCAAAGCCCCCAAAGCGATTGTCACTGTGACCGGTGTCGGGGTTAACGCAGATGATTATCGAGTTGCTGTGGCGGCGAGAGAATCACAAGACGACGGCCCGGTGCTCGGTTTTTTGGGTACGATTTACGCCGACCGAGGACTTGACCTCACGTTAGACGTCGTCGCCGAACTCAATCGGCAGGGCATCAAGGCAGAATTGGTGGTCGTCGGTGACGGGGATTATCGCAGCCAAGCAGAGCAAAAAGCGGCGGCATTGGGTATCTCACAAAGGACCGTCTTCAAGGGCTACGTTCCGCCTGACGACGTATCCGAAGCGCTGGGCGAGTGTGATTTGATCATGGCCTTGTACGAGCACTCACAACATCTGACGGCCGGTGGAATAAATCCGATGAAGGTCTGGACTTCTCTGGCAATTGGCAAGCCGATCCTCCTGCACAATCCGGGAACGTTCGATGCCTACTCTGGGATTCCAGGGATTTTCTCTTGCCCGCCGACCAAGCCCAAGGAGGTGACAGAACTGGTTGCTGAGCTTTGGAGAAGCCACGGGCGGCATGGATTGGCCCGAGCCGGCTTGGCCGGCCGGCAGTACATAACGGAAAACGTCACTTGGCTTGGCCACGCCAAAGTGATCGACAAAACGATTCGCCGAGCATTATAAGATGCGTCAGCTATGGAATTGCGAGAGCTTCGAGAGACCCGCAGGTGTTTACGCATAGCAGTATTGGCACACGGATTGCGCGTGGGTGGAGGACTATCCGTCGGCCAGAACATGATAGCTGCTTTGGGACATGTCGCGCCGGAGCATGCGTACCTCGTTACCATCCCCATGGGACTGGGCTATGAGGACATCTGCAGGCTGGTTCCGAAGTGTGAGACGGTGGTGTACAGGCATGCCGGGCACCTTAAGCGACTGTATTACGAGTCCTTCGAGATTCCAAGTATCGTCAGGTCCTTCCGGCCTGATGTACTCTTGGCTCTTGGAGGTTTTGGGCTGGCCAATCCACCCTGCCCCCAGGCAGTTCTGATCCAGGATGCCCACCTGTTCTATAGCAGCAAACACTACGGGAAACTGACGTTTGAGAGTAAGCTGAATGTGCTGTACCACAAGAGGCATTTTCGCCGTCAACTGAAGAATACCCAGCTTGTTCTTGTGCAAACCGGCGTTGTTCAAGACAGACTCCGCGCGGTTTACGGCTACCGGGGTCAGACGGCTATATGTCCCAATGCTGTTTCGGCCTTTGCACAAGACAGCGGTCCAAGGCCGGCGATGCCGTCGCCGTTGGCCCCTTATTCCAAACATACGAAGTTGTTTTTTCTCACGAAGTATTACGCACACAAGAATCTGGAAATTCTTCTCCAATTGTACCGCGACTTTGGCAACGAATTGGCTGATGTGGTAACGGTTACTACTGTATCTCCGGATCATTACGCCTATGCGCCTCTATTCTTGCGGTCAGTCCAGCAAATGGGCCTTGGCAATTCCATCATCAATGTTGGACCTCTTAAGCAGTGTGAACTGGCTGCATATTATCGGAACTGCCAGGCGATGTTCCTGCCGACGTTCCTCGAGTCCTTTAGTGGAACGTATTTGGAAGCCATGCATTTCGGACTGCCTGTTCTCACCAGCGACCTCGACTTTGCGCATATAGTATGCGGCGATGCCGCCATATATTTCGACCCGTGGAATGCGGCGTCGATCAAGGACGCAATTCTAAGGCTGCGAAACAACCCGGAACTAAGCCAAGAGCTGGTTGCAAAAGGCGAGACCCGGCTACAAACGAATTTCAGGTCGTGGGACCAGATCGCTACCGACGCGGTTTCTCTTTTGGAGCAGATTGCTGGGTGTGGGGCAAGATAGCTTGCCGTCGCGTGTGCTTTTCGCGGGCATGATGCAGGGCTGCAAGAAATGGTTAGGAAGAACGGAATCTACCTTTCGAAGGAAGAAAGATGAGACCTGTCAGCAGCAAAAGTATTCTTGTTGGAATAGTAGTTATTCAGGCGGTCGGCGCGTTTTATGCATCTGCTGCTCAACCTGTTGCAGCCAGGCAGTCGGCGGTAAAACAGTTAGGCCAAGAGTCAGACTTTGAAAAGACAGGTGAGGTTCTTCTGCCGAATTTGGGTGGCTGGGGGGAGATAGGGAAGGACGGCCAGGCTTCGTATCGTAAACTGAAAGCGAAGAGCGAAGCAGACTTGCGTTTTGCTGCTTTTGGCGTCGATAGCAGCGGCTTCTGCAAGCGTAGCATGATTCTGGATATATTCTATCGGGATGATTTGAAACGTCAGCTAATAAACGAGAATCGCGCAAAGGGCCAGCCGGTTATTCAGTCGCGAATAGATTTTTCCAAGGACAATGAGTACGTCGAGGTTGGGCATCTCGGAGCGGAGGCAGACGGCAAGTGGAAACTTGCTCGGACTTTTCTGGAACGCACGCCGAGACAAATGGTGCGTGCAATAGAGGGTTCCTTCCAGTTCCGGATTGTCATGCCTAAATCCGGTTCAGTGGATTTGCCTATCTCGTACGTACGCTTGAGTTTGTTGGAGCAGGAAGAATTTGAAAAAATAAGGGAGAAGGACCGTGCAGAAAGGGGCCTGCAACGAGTTGATTATAAGCCGGAAGGAGGGCTTGCCAGTGTTGCCAAGGGGTCGGAATCGAAGGGCTTTGCTATCTATCCGGTCAACTACCTCAAGCTGGTGTTTCCAAACAGTGCTGTCGATTATAGCCGTGTAGGCGACGCGTTGAGGTGCTTTGAAGTTACGGGGCAGGCCGAGCCGCTTTCGTTTGTTGTTCACGCGTTTGAGCGCCTATCCGAGGTTAAGGTGAAAGTGAGCGATCTGCATTTTGGCATAAATACCATACCAACGGATATGGTTGATATCCGAAGGGTGATCTGCAACGACCAGCGCTGGGGGTGGGGTTGGACAAGAAGATACGGTCTGTGCCCGGATTATCTAAGCTTCACAAACGACAGTACCGACATAGAAGCCGGCACCAGCTGCCAGTTCTGGCTAACAGTGAACATACCCGAAGATGCGGCGCCCGGTCTGTATGCGGGTGAAGTCTCAGTCAGTTCCGAGGAGAAATCTTCTTATCAAGTGCCGTTGTCTGTGGAAGTCCTTCCGGTCAGGCTTCTTGAGAACAAAGTCGGACACTTGGTTTATCACAGTCCGTTCTACAGGGACTACCACCGTAGTCGTGTTTCTGTGTTGCGAGACATGGAAAGTCACGGACTGACACCTATGTTCTTTCCCAAAGGGCAGTTGACAAGGACACAAGCCGGAGATGTGACTATACAACTGGACGGCTTCGAGCAGGAACTGCAGGCATTTAGAAATGTGTATCCTCAGGCCAAGATGATTTTTATCACAGTATCGGACTTTAGTCTTGTATGGCTGAAACTCAACGGTCCAAAACCACCCTTTGAGCACCAATTCCCACAGTATGAGCAGACATACGGCCGCATCTTGAAGAAATATGCCGACGTGGCAAGGAATCTCAGCCTAGAGCCGGTTTTTGCCTTCGTGGACGAACCCGGTCTCGATCCTTACAAAAGGCGTGTCATGTACTTGTGTTCATCCATTGCAAGGAGAGCCGGCCTCAAGACATGGTCGGGGGTATATCCCTATGCAGACAAGCAGCTTCCTTTGTCTGCTGAGGAGGAACGAAGAGGAGTCAACTACCTGCGCCCAATGAGCGAAGTTCTTGACATATCGGTGTGTCCTGCGCGTTTGCTGGACGAAAGCTTCCTCGCAAAAGCAGGACTCTCAGGTATAACTGCTGCGTATGTGGATACATACTCATGTACGAGTGTGCGGCCTGTTTACAATCGGGTGCTGAAGGGCCTGTATCCGTTCGCCGTCGGTGCTACGTACATTTTCAGCTATGCATATCGCGACGACTTGGCCGACCCCTACGATGATATGGATGTTCAAGCCGAACATTCCAATGTAGTAGGTATGAATGATTATCTCCTGACCTATCCGACGTGGAAAGGGGATATTTTGCCGACTCTGTGCTATGAATCGCTCCGAGAAGGAACAGAAGACTCCCAGTTGATAAGCACATTGCAGATCCTGATTGACCAGGCCCCGCAGGGCGCCGATGTTGACACAAAACACCTGGGAAAAGAGGCCGAGGCGTACCTTGACAGCATACTGAAAAGAATGAGCAAGAACTTTGCGCTAAACTATTGGGCAAAGCACAGAGATTTGCCCGTTGACCCTATGGAAAAGGCAATTCTCAGGGATCTAAATAACGGACAAAGTGAAGATTACGAGATATTTGACCAGATAAGACGGGGCATTTGCGATAGGATTATCAAGCTGCAGACGGCTCTGTTAGAGAGTAAGGCTCGTACCGGGGAATGACGCATTACTGCACGCAGGAAACGATAAGACAGTTTGTAAGCTGGAGCAATGATATGGAACAGTTGGCTGGAAAGACTATCCTAATCACCGGCGGAACGGGGTCCTTTGGCAGGGCGGTCGTTAGCCGTCTGTTGGAAACAGATGTCAAAGAGGTTCGGATTTTCAGCAGGGATGAGCTGAAACAGGAGTTGATGAGGATTGAGTTAAAAAACACCAAACTCGCCTTCTACATAGGCGACACGCGGGATATTAACAGTGTGAACAACGTGATGAAGCAAGTGGATTTCGTTTTTCACGCCGCTGCTCTAAAGCAGGTGCCATCCTGTGAGTTTTTCCCGATGCAGGCCGTCCTGACAAATATAATTGGCGGCCACAACGTTATTGAATCAGCGATTGTTCATAGGGTCTCAAGGGTCGTCTGTTTGAGCACGGACAAGGCCGTTTATCCAATTAATACGATGGGCATGTCCAAGGCCATTATGGAGAAAGTGGTACAGGCGGTGTCTCGTAAAGGTGCGTCGAACAACACCACTGTTTCCTGCGTGAGATATGGCAATGTGATGTGCTCACGCGGCTCGGTGATACCGCTTTTCATACAGCAGATAAAGCAGAACAAGCCAATTACAATCACAGTTCCGGGAATGACACGATTCCTGCTGCCTTTGCGCGATTCAGTTGACCTGGTTCTCTTCGCGTTCAACAATTCACAACCGGGAGATTTGTTTGTCAAAAAGGCGCCGGCCTGTACGATTGATGATCTGGCTACGGCGCTGAAGAATATCTTCAATTCCGACGTGCCCAGGAAGGTAATCGGTATGCGACACGGCGAGAAGATTTACGAGACACTGGTCAGTAAGGAAGAGCTTCAACGGGCCGAAGACATGGGGGATTACTACCGGATACCACTTGATGACCGTGATCTGAACTACACGAAGTACTTCACAGAAGGAGATTTGGCGGAAGCTTCAGTTGAAGATTACACCTCTCACAGTACTCAGCGACTTGGAGTTAAAGAAGTAGAACAGTTATTGCTTAGCCTGCCAAGTATTAGAGATGAGCTTCAAGACTACACGCCTGTATAATTCTGTCGGGGTTTTGACTATGGCGATGTTCCTGGCCGGGAGGCAGAGTATATGAACAAGTTACGGGTCGGAATTACCGGCATGCCGGGATTCATGGGCTCGCATCTTCGTGATAGACTGGTCCGCGAAGAAGGCATATCGGTGCTTGCCTTTGAGGATTCGTATTTCGAGCAGCCCGACAATCTGAAGGCGTTCCTATCGGAGGCAGACGTCGTTGCGCATCTTGCGGCTATGAACCGTGGCGAGCCGGACGAGATATATAATGTAAACGTCTCGCTGGTAAAAAAACTTGTCGCGCAAATGGATGAACTGGGTGTCAGGCCGCATGTAATCTTCTCATCCTCAATACAAGACGCATTGGATAATCCGTATGGACGCTCAAAGAGAGATGGTGAGCGCATTTTTGAGGAATGGTCGGGCAGGACCAATGCGCCTGTAACTGTTCTGGCTATTCCAAACGTCTATGGCGACAGTGGTCTGCCGCACTATAATTCGGTCGTGGCTACCTTCTGTTATGAGCTGTCTCACGGTGCAAAACCACAGATACATGTGGACAAGGAGCTGGGCCTGATTTACATCAATGAACTGACGGAGATTATCCTGGAGGCAATTGAGAGTCCGCCCGCAGGTTTTGAAAAGGTGAGGGTGCAGGAAACGGCGACGATAAAGGTCTCTGGGATACTGGCGCTTTTAGAGAAGTTCCGAGACTATTACTTCGACAAGAAAATTGTGCCCGCATTTAAGAACAGGTTTGAACAGAACCTCTATACGGTCTTTCTTACGTACCTGAGTAATGCGGATTATCAGCAAAAACCCACACTGCACTGCGACGACAGAGGGACATTATTTGAAGTTATCAAGCTGGAACAGGGTGGTCAGATGTTCTATTCCACAACGAGACCCGGCATAGTGCGAGGTAATCACTATCACAGCAGGAAATTGGAAAAGTTCTGTGTTATCAAGGGCGCGGCGATAATTCGGCTGCGACGGATTGGAACGGATAATGTGATTGAATACAGGGTCTCGGGGCAAGAGCCGGCTTTTGTCGAGATGCCAATATTCTACACCCACAACATAGAGAATGTGGGCCAGGATGATTTGCACACCTTATTCTGGACCAATGAACTTTATGATCCGGCTGACCCCGATACTTTTAATGAACGGGTATGATAATGCGATCTCATCGAGAGCCAATGAAAGTTGTTACGATACTTGGGACCAGGCCGGAAATCATTCGCTTGTCCTGCGTGATGGCGCTGCTGGATAAGCACGTTGACCACAAGATCGTCCATACCGGCCAAAACTACGATTACGAATTGAGTGAGGTGTTCTTCAAGGATCTGAACGTCCGAAAGCCCGACTACTTTATGAAAGTTGACACGTCCAGCCTCGGACGTGTTTACGGCGGTGTTTTGATCGGCGCTGAAGAAATACTCACCAAGGAGCGCCCCGACGCGGTCCTGATACTCGGAGACACAAACAGCTCCATCGCCGGGATAATGGCCAAGAGACTGAAGATCCCGATTTATCATATGGAGGCGGGTAATCGGTGTTTTGACTTCAATGTGCCCGAGGAGATTAACCGCCGAATCATTGATCACATCAGCGATTTCAACCTTGTCTATACCGAGCACGCTCGGCGGCACCTCCTGAGCGAAGGATTACCTCACCGCCGGATCTACGTCACAGGCTCGCCGATGAAAGAGGTATTGATGACGCACATTGAGAGCATCAAGGCATCCAACGCCCTGCAAAAACTCAATCTGAAAAAAGGCAAATACTTTTTGGCCAGCATCCACCGTGAGGAGAATGTTGACAATAGTCAGAGTCTTTCAACACTTATCACTGCTTTGGAGACGGTAAGTGAGCAGTACAAGCTGCCCGTAATCGTCTCGACGCATCCAAGAACAAGAAGAAGGCTCCAGAGTCTGTCGGACAAAAAAATCTCGCAGAGGATTCAATTCCTCAAGCCGTTTGGCTTTATCGACTATGTGCATCTTCAGATGAATGCATGCTGTGTGATTTCCGACAGTGGGACGATTAGCGAGGAGTCGGCCATATTGTCTTTTCCGGCACTGACGGTGCGCAACGCGATGGAAAGGCCGGAGGCGCTCGACGCCGGCACGATTATGATGACCGGGCTTGAGCCGGAGGCGATAGTCTCTGCTATAAAGATGCAGATATCTCAAGAGAACAGGGCGAAGAAGGTGCGCATACCCTGCGAGTATGAAATTGACAATGTTTCGTTTCGAGTCGTAAAGCTGATTCTCGGGACCTCGAAGCTCAGTCATTTGTGGGATAACATCAGGCAGAACGACCTTACTTGAGCTCCAGGGACCTGTTGGGCGATGCGCCAAAGACGGAGAGATGCGAATCCTCTTTATAACTCAGTGGTTTCAACCGGAGCCCTTCATCAACGGTCTGCACTTCATCAAGGAATTAGTCAATTTCGGACATGAGGTTCAGGTTTTGACGGGGTTTCCGAACTATCCCGGCGGCAGGGTCTATGATGGCTATCGCATCAGGCTGCTGCAGAGGCAGGATATGGATGGCGTTCCAGTTATTCGAGTGCCTCTTTATCCCAGCCACGACCGTTCGGGCATTCGGCGTTTCGCCAATTACACGAGTTTTGCGCTTTCTGCGTCGGCCATAGGCCCTTGGGTAACCAGCCGGGCTGACGTTGCGTATGTTTACCATCCTCCGGCTACCGTATGTATTCCGGCGTGTGTTTTCCGTGTGCTCCGCAGGATTCCTTTCGTTTACAACATCCAGGACCTTTGGCCGGATGAGCTGGCGACGTCGAAGATGCTCCGAAACAGATTCGGACTTTGGCTGGCTGAGCGGTGTTGTCGGTTTTTCTATTGGGCTGCGACCAAGATCGTCGTTTTGTCTCCTGGATTCAAGGAAGAGCTCTGCCGGAGAGGCGTTCCGCGAGACAAAATCGAAGTCATATATAACTGGTGTGCAGACGGCGAGTCCAATGTTCGCTCTGTGGAGAAAGACCCCGCTTTGGCAGCGAAGATCGGGCTGACTGGTCGGTTCAATATCCTGTTTGCAGGTAACATGGGTGAAGGACAAGCCCTGGGCTCCGTGCTGGAGGCAGCGAGGATTGTGCAGGAGAAATGTCCACGGATCCAATTTGTACTGATAGGAAGCGGCACCGAGGCCAACAATCTCAGGCAGAAAGCCGCGGGTTTGACTCTTAAGAATGTACTGTTTCTCGACCGGCGACCACCATCAGAAATTGGAGTTATTCTGAGTTGGGCGGATGTGTTGCTCGTGCACTTAAGCGATAACGCGCTGCACAAGATAACCATCCCGTCAAAAACACAAGCCTACATGCTTGCAGGCAAGCCGATACTTATGGGCGTAAAAGGAGATGCGGCGGAGTTGATTAAGACCGCCAAAGCCGGACTGACGTGCGAACCTGAAAATTCCAAGAGTATCGCAGAGACAATCCAGCGGTTTGAGGCGATGCCCAAGGCAGATCTGGACAGGATGGGAGAAAACGGAAAGGTGTTCTACCAGCAGAACTTGTCGGTCGCAATCGGCGCAAAACGGTATGAGGAGATCTTCCGGATGGCAGCTCGTAAATGAGCAGGAGCATTACGGGAAGGAGTTATTACCGTAGGCAACCGAATCGATGTTTGTTTAGAGGGTTGCTGAAGAGTGCAAGATGCGAATTCTGTTTATAACCCAGTGGTTTCACCCGGAGCCCTTTCTTAAGGGTCTGCCTTTTGCCAAGGAGCTGGTCCGGCTTGGTCACGAGGTCCAGGTGCTGACGGGTTTTCCCAACTACCCGGGCGGTCGTCTCTATGCTCCCTACAGGATCAGACTGCTGCAACGAGAGGAGATTGAGGGCGTGCACGTTGTGCGGGTGCCGTTGTATCCGAGCCACGACAAATCCGGGAGTCGGCGTTTTTTCAACTATATGAGCTTTGCGATTTGTGCGGCTGTGATCGGTCCGTGGGTGGTGAAGCGTGCCGACGTTGCGTACGTCTATCATCCTCCTGCGACGGTGCAATTCTCGGCTGCTGCGATAAGGCTTTTTCGTCGCATTCCACTGGTTTACGACATTCAGGACTTGTGGCCCGATTCCCTCGCGGCTTCGGGGATGTTCACAAACAGATTCGGTCTCTGGTGCGTTGACAGGGTTTGCAGAATTCTTTACAGACTTGCAAAGAAGATCGTGGTTCTTTCCCCAGGGTATAAAGATGAGCTGATCAAAAGGGGGGTACCGCAGGACAAGCTGGAAGTCATATATAACTGGTGTGATGACTCCAATGCTGCGCCTGTGAAGAAGGATCCCGCCTTGGCAAGCCAGCTTGGCTTGGCGGGACATTTTAACGTAATGTTTGCAGGCAATTTAGGCAAAGGCCAAGCACTAGGGTCAGTTTTGGCGGCGGCGGAAATCGTGCAAGCCAAGTATCCGGACGTCCGATTCGTTTTTGTGGGAGATGGGGTCGAAGCCGAGGGGCTTAAGCAGAAGGCACAGAGTTTACGGCTGAGTAACGTGCTTTTCTTGGGGCGCCGGCCCGTTTCTCAAATTGGGGGGATCATGAACTTGGCTGATGTGCTGCTGGTCCACCTGAAGAACAACGATTTATACGCCAAGACAATCCCGTCGAAGACTCAGGCATACATGGCTGCGGGAAAACCAATCCTTATGGGAGTCAAGGGAGATGCCGCGGATTTGGTCCTGAGGGCGAAGGCGGGTTTTGAGTGCGAGCCGGAAAATCCAGAAAGCATCGCCGGGCAGATTGAGAGACTACGGGCAATGCCAAAGGAGGAGCTGGAGAAGATGGGTGAGAACGGCAAGGCCTTCTATATGCAGGAATTGGACC
>Ga0315276_10005566_pt1 | contig 11602 bp, 17 predicted proteins | sample YL17G05_0_MG_FD_204542 | JGI IMG/M metagenome (GOLD analysis project Ga0315276, IMG submission 204542) | Sediment microbial communities from Yellowstone Lake, YNP, Wyoming, USA - YL17G05_0 | ecosystem: Environmental > Aquatic > Freshwater > Lake > Sediment | place: USA: Wyoming | collected... | reverse complement strand
AAATCCTTTGCAAAACTTCTTTGTTGATATGTCATAATAATCAAGACATCTTTAACTTTTTAAATCTTTCTATTTGTTATCACTTTTAAGTTATTAATTCTAGCCTTTCCTGCTGATTGTCCGCAACGTCAGAAATTTTCGAATTTCTGAACGCCCCAAAATCTTTCGATTCTGCGGTTTTGAATTATTACTCCTCGCTCGCTGATGCTCGCTCGTAAATGTTGCTTAACAAATTTTAATTAACTCATAACCCTGCTTATTTAGGATTAACATTAATTTTATTTTATTAGCAAAATTCTTTAGTATCAAAATATTCTCGGATGTTCCAGCATATAGCCAAATTTTTATCGTGCGGCAATATAATTCACCGCACGCGTCACCCGTTGTAGTGCTCCCCCGCCAATTCCTTTAAGTTTCGGCCTTGCGGCTATACTTCCCAGGTAGCGCACTCTTCGCCTTCGCTGCAGCCCTGCAACCTCTCGAGGAGGTCACAAGGTTTAGTGCGCAGTGTTTACTGCTAGGACTACTTGGGTATCTAATCCAATTTGCGCCCCTAGCCTTCATCCCTCACTGTCAGAACCGTCATCGTAAGATGCCTTCGCTAATCGTTAGTCCACCTGAGATTAACGTATTTTACCACTACCTCAGATGTACTTCTTACGCCCACCGGTCTCTAGCTAAGCAGTATTCATTGCAATCTCTATCCTTAAGAGATAGAATTTCACAACAAACTTACAAAGCAAGCTACGGATGTTTTAGACCCAATAATTGTGGCTGCGACTTGGACTGCCGGGATTACCGCGGCGGCTGGCACCGGTCTTGCCCAGTCCTTATTCGCCAGCCTTTTTACAGCTGGCAAAAGTTTTTCCATAAGGAAAAACACTCTGGCTCGCTCTGTCACGCTCTCGCGCATTGCAAAAAATCCCTAACTGCTGCACCCCGTAGGGCTACGAGTAGTGTCTCAGACTCGTTCTCAGGGCTTCCCCGCTAAGGGCCCTTACTGATCAAAGGTTTGGTGGGCCATTACCCCGCCAACTGCCTAATCAGCCGCAGACTCATCCTATGCTTTAGAGACAAATCATTCCAGAAATCATCTCTTATCAAGTATTAGCCTCAGTTTCCCGAGGTTATTCTCGCCATAGGGCAGATTATCTACGTGTTACTGAGCAGTACGCTCTCCATTGCTGAAGGAACTTGCATGTCTAATTGCAAGCCAGATAGCCGCAGCCGCCAGCAGGATAAACTGGATTTATTTGAATAAATTTAATTTATCCTTGCGAAATATTCGGGCAAAGAATATTTCTATATGCTAATGAAAGTAATTTTCTCCACTTCAGAATTTTAAAAACTCTGATAAACTGGCTGATTTTAGAATAATCTAAAATCATCAGAACTCATTTGAGTTCTGAGACTACAACACATATTATTAATATTATCTTCTAGAAAATCAAGATTCTCGTCGATAATTAACTATGATGATGTTAGAAAATCGACTAGAATCTTGTATTACAGAGAATTCTTTCAATCTATTAAATTTCTTTAGAATTCTCTATCTGGAGAATTCCCATCGAGGGAATTGTCCATAACTAGATGATAGACTTTCGTACATCATACCTTACTAAAAATTTCAACTAAGGTACTCATCATAGTTAACATTTTAATAAGATTTCACTCTAAAATTAGTATTTAAACCTTTTGCTTTTTTGTTACAGCTTAGCTTTCTGAAGTTCTTTTTAACTATAAAGTGAACCTAAAAGTATAAATACTTAATAGTTCTATTAGAACTATAATGAAAATCGTAGAATTTCATAAACAAACTGAACTGAAAGTAAAGAACATTAAAGGATTTATGAAGAGGAAAGTTGTAGTTTCTGGAACAAGCGCAAAAGTTAACTGCCCAAAAGAGTATCTTGGCTCTGATGCTTATCTTATAATTCTCGAAAATGGGACTAAAAAAAGCACTAAAGCTAATTGAAGCGCAAAAAGAGGTCATAGATAATCAAGACAAGGTTATCCAAAACCAAGATAAAATAATAAAAACTCTTGAAAAAAGAATTGAAGAGCTTGAAGGAAAAGCCAAAGAGAAAACTATTCCTTCTTTTGTGAAAGCAGACATTTCCAATTATCATCACAAGTCCGGGCAGAAAGAGGGGCATGAAGGAGTTTCAAGAGAAACTCCTGAGAAAATTGATGAAGTAAAAGAACATAAATTGTGCAAGTGCCCAATTTGTGAAGAGCCAGTAAGCAAAACTCAAGAGACGAGAGAAAGGATTACCGAGGATATTGAACAGCCGAGAACAATAAATACAAAACATATTATTCACAGATATTTCTGCAAAAAATGCAATAAGATTGTTGAGCCAATAATAACTGACGCTCTGCCTAATGCAAGATTTGGATTAAGGTTAATGTTATTAGTGCTAATATTAAAATTAGACTGCCGAATACCGAGTAATAAAGTAACCTCGATATTATCTTCGGTATTCGGAATAAAAATTAGCGATGGTGAGATTTATGGAATATTAAGGCAATTGTCAGAAGCATTTGGAAATTATTACGAGTTCCTCGTAATAAAGATTAAGGAAGCATTAGTAAAGCATATTGATGAAACTTCTTGGAGAATTAATGGAAAAAATTATTGGCTGTGGATTTTTATCAACAAAGAGATTGCTCTTTATGTTATTAACAAAAAAAGAAGCAGCAAGGTTCCAATTAAAATTCTTGGAAATCAGGAAGGGAAAGTTGTTGTTGAGGACAGATTTTCAGCTTATAATGAGCTTGCAAGAGTTAGCGGATGCGAGCAGCAGTTATGCTGGGCTCATCTTTTGAGGAACTCAAAAGATTTGGCTGAACATTATAGAGAGGCAAAATATGTTCATAAAAGAATGAAGTTTATTTACAGAAATGCGATAAAATTGAACCATCAAGCGAGTAAGGAAGAGAAAGAAAATCTTCTGCGTTGGATTGATATGATTGCGTCGAGAACTTACAGAAGCACAGAAGTTTTTAAGTTTGTAAAAAGTGTTTGCAGAAATCATCGAGATAATTTATTCAGGTTTGCAGACAATCCTGAAATTGATTCAACAAATAATTTGGCTGAAAGAGGATTGAGGCATGCAGTTGTGATAAGAAAGATATCTAACGGGAGCAGAAGTGAAGATGGAGCAGAGATTACGGGAAGGTTATTATCCGTCTTGCAAACTATGAAGTTACAGGAAGTAAATCCATTCACAGGAACGATGGATTTACTTCAGAAAGGTAAGTAGATACTCATTATCATTTTCGTCTTCCAAGCCTGTACTCATCTCTGAAATAACTAGAATTCATAGCTCTGCTTGTCCTCCTCTCTTTCTCTCCTTGTTCAGCATATCTCACATAGTCTCCCACGGCTCTCCGAACTTTTTTTAAAATCTTGTCCTGGGAAAGCGGAGAATTCCTGGCATGATATAGAACAGTTTCAAGTGATGCCTGCCTGTGAGTAATCTGACAGCTAAGCACTGCAACAGCGCTTATTCTAGTTCCATGCGCAAAATCAAATTCTCTGATTCTAACACTGACATTTCCAACACGCTCCGAAGAAGTCATTAATTCCCTATCAGCCCCGCTTGTCTCTGCCATAAAACAAGATTCACAATCATTCTTATAAGCTTTTATATTCTCAAGGATATATAACAAAATTATTTTTTATCTTCCAGAATAAACTTCTTCTTTAAGAGAATAAGAAAGAGCAGCATATAATCCTATTTTGTCTAATAAACCCATTTTGTCCAACATTCTTTCTAAATCTTTCATAGTCTCTCTACAAGCTTCTTTAAATATTTTAACCGGATTAAGCTCTGCAATTGCTTTTTGTGTATGCTTTCTATACTTCAAATCATAAGTTTGCGCAATTCTCACACAATCTTCAATTGCTTCCTTGAAAAGCTGATTGTCAGGAAATCCATTTTTATAATCTAAACCCCATTCGGCCATCACTCTTCCAGTTTTGTCATGAACAACTCTTAAATCTCCGTGAGATTTACAAAAATAAATTTCAATCCTTCTTGCAGGCCTACTTGGAAATTTAAGTTTTTCAGTTCTCAAAAATAAATCATCTGCTATCGCAATTAATCAAGAATTAGGTTTATAATAATTTGTGTAATCCAGAATATTCTTATCTCCCAGAAAGAAGCGCTTTTATAACATAACATCTCCCGGTATTATGATTGTCTTTCCCGACAATTAGTCTATATTCTCCTAAATGCTGGCTCCCATCATAAAGCGGAATTTGATACATCAAAGAGTTTTCAAGCTCAGCAGTCTCAAGTATTCCGCAAAGAGAACTTCTCTTAATAGAGCCCGTAAAAATATCCCTGATTTCTCGCGGATTTCTTGTTTTTCTTGAAGAATCAGTTCTTACTAAATTACGATAAGTGCTTACAACCCTGGGAGGAATATTAAATTGCATTTTAAAATATCATAGAAATTTAATTATCTCGCTGAATCAGCCTGCTTCTCAGTCTCAACTCTCTTTTGATATGCAAAACTTTCATTGTTTCCCTGGCTTGAAAGTAAAATCTCATTAGCCAGCGCTTCAGCCATTTCAGCTTTCTTATTGAACGCTTTATCATACGCTCCATGAACTATATTTCTCAATGATAAGGCAATTCTTCTCATTGGAGATACATCAATCGCCTGAGGATATCTTGCCCCCCCATATTCAATTGTAGTAACCTCATCTCTAGGAGAAGAATTCTCAATAGCCTTGACTAAAACTTGAATCGGATTCTGCCCGGTTTTATCAGCAATTATTTTTAGTGTTTTAAGAACAGTTTTCGCGTTCTTAGAGTATTTCCCAGAAGCCCATCCAGTCATAACCTTATGCTTCTTTCCCCTATGCCCGGGAACTCCAATCAAACTGATTAATCTCTCAACAATGTTCACTTTTGCTTTTCCAAACTTTCCCACATGTCTTCCATGCGTTTTAAGCACAAGTTTTTCATCAAGATTTATAACTCTCTTTAATCCCATATCCTCAACTTTTACATCTTTAGTTTCATATAAATCAAATATTTTCATGTTAAAAATTATGATAAAGGTAATTTAATGCTTCATCTCGGGTCATAGTTGTAAAAATTATTTCGTCAAATCCTTCACCATCTTCCTTATCAAGAGTAGAAATCCTGGTTTTAGAAGTTTGCGGGTTGTATTCACAAATATTCACTGTACCAAAAGTTTGTGTAACTCCAACTAATTCAGGATATCTTTCAATTCTTCGTCTGTTCATCTCATCTCCCATAAGCAAACATTCTTCAAATGTTCCTCCGCCATTCAAACAAGCTCCGCCCATATTATGCCACTACCCTCATCCCATTTAATATTATCGCAGACATTATTCCCGCCTGACTGCAATTATCATAATCCTTCAAGCAAGTGTTCATACAGATTTCTTTGTTCATTGCTCCACCACATCCAAGATACGCTGCAGGACACATAGGAAATTTTTCATCATCTTCAGTTAATCCCAAAGCATTTAATCTCTCAACTCTCAATCTCTCAACTTCTCTTGAAAGAAACATTATTTGTTCATCTAATTTATCCATGTTCATCTTATCTTCCGAAATTTGTCCTCAACAAATGAGGAATTGAAAATTTAATTAAAATTTTCATCTTCTTCCCTTCTCAATCTTGCCCTGCCATAACAAATGCAGAGGCTGATCATTTACTTTAACAACTTTGAATCTGACGCCTGGAATGTCTCCCTTAGTTCTTCCCTGTTTTCCCCCAATTCTCTCAATAATAACTTCATCATGCTCATCAACAAACTTCTGGGCAAGATTTCCAGGAATAAAAGCAGTTACCGTTCTCGAATTTTTTATCAACTGAACTTTGCAGCATTTTCTCATAGCAGAGTTTGGCTGTTTCGCTTCTTTCTGAACTTTTTCAAGAACAATTCCCTTAGCCTGATTTTTTCCCTCTAACGGATCAGATTTCTTGAAAAGGTTAAGAGTTCTTACTATGTATTGCCTGTCATGCCATCTGAACTTCCTTCTCATCTTTCCCAATCTTCTCGCATTCATTAATCCCATGTTACAATTTAGTGATATAATGTGGGTTTTTAAAGGTTATTCCTGCCCAGAAGTTGTGGAGCGCTGGTTCCTAGAATTTCAATAGTTATCTCTGCCAGAGTTCCTGGGCAAAGTTTATCCTGAAGCAAAGCTGGCACTATGATTACGGCTTGCGAGCCGTGTTTGTCTATTTTCTTTGTGATGGTGAATTTATTTTGAAGCATATTTCTTTCTCTTCTGTTTTAATCTTTCTCTTTCGAAGATACCAAAAGTAAGGTTCAGTAAACCAGTCTGCAAATTATCCTGACCTCTCTCAATTCTTATCCATCGAACATCCCATCCTGCATCAGAATACTTTTGTTTTAGTATGTCACAAACATCTTTCAAGTAACACCATCTTCTGTAAGATTTGAAATCTTCTTCAGAGTATATTCCGTAATAAGTATCGGCAGCATCTCCATGTTCTACCAAAGAAGAATCTATCATTTTTTCTAGCTTTTGTGCCATTTTTTCTAATTCTCTTCTGTCTTCTTCCTGACGACATTCCGGTTTTATTACAATTTTTATATTTCCTCGTGCTTTTTAGCACGATTGAGTAGCAAATGAGATGTTTTTATAACTTTGTTGTCCAGATATGAACGAAAGATTTAAAAGTAAGCAAGTTATCATTCTTGCATGAACAGAGAAGTTTTGATGAATGTAGGATTAACTGCCAGAGAATCTGAAGCTTATCTTGCTTTACTTGAATTACAGGAATCTTTAGTTGCAGGAGTAGCAGATATAACAAAAGAAAACAGAACTCATCTATATGATACTCTAAGCTCACTAATTAACAAAGGTCTTGCTTCATGTGTAATAAAAAGCGGAAAAAAATATTTTCGGGCTTCAAATCCAGAGAAGATTATTGATTTATTAAGAGAAAAAGAAAATCTTGTGAAAGAATCTCTTCCTGAATTAAAAGAGCTTTATAAGCCAAAGTCAAAAATGCCCGTAATTGAGGTATATGGGGAAAAAGAAGGGGTCAAAACAGTTTTGCAGGATATTCTAAAAGAAAATAAAGAGTGGTTTTGTCTCGGCTCAACAGGAAAATCGGAAGAACTTGTGCCTTTCTTTTTAGGACACTTTCATAAACAAAGAATAAAACAAAAGTTATCATTGAAAGTAATTTATAATGATGATAAATTTGGAAGAAAAAGAGGAGAAGAAGTATCTAAACAAAAGTATTCCCAAGTAAGATACATGCAAAAAACAAGCCCGACAACTACCTATGTTTATGGAGAAAAAGTAATTATTATCCACTGGGAAAAGGATAAGTTATTTGCTATTATGATTCAAGATAAAGAAATAGCAGAGAGTTACATATGTTATTTTAATTTAATGTGGAAACTTGCTAAGAAGTAAGTCTAATCAACTCCAACCAATTGCCATTTATGAAAAATCTCACAATTTCTCAAAATAAGCCTCTCCAATAGCTAAATCGCAGAAAAATTTATACCCTTTTTCAAGAAAGTCTATTCCCATCAGATTAGGGCATCTGTCAAGCTGTTCCATTTCTTCAATTCGCAAAGGGCTTGGCTTGAGAATTCTTACCGGAATTATCTCTATAATTTCTTTATTCTCATCTGACTTGAACATAATTTCCACTTTGCTGAATAAATAACTTTGATATGCTCTCCCGCCAAGCCTTACCAATTCTGACTTTTCAGTATGTGGAACTCCCAGCCTGACAGAATTAGAATAATTCAAGATCGTATGCGGACTTCCAGTATCAATGACAAAATCAGATACAATTCTTTTATGTGGAATCTTTATGATAACTGGAACTCTAATTTGTTTCGAATCTTTATCATAGAAAAGTTTGATTTTCATGACATCAGCCCAATATCACAATCTCATTTTTTGGAATAATAAAATCTATTAAAACTTCTGTTTCATCAATTCCTTTTTCTTTTAAGATTCCCAGTAACTCGCTTATATTTCTGGCATCAGCTACAATTTCTTTATGTTTTATAGCAACAATCCTGTTGGCAAATCTTTTCCGAAGCTCTAATGAATTCTGCTGAAACCATTCCAAATCTTTCTCTGAAGAATCAAGTAATTCTAAGTCGCTTGCCATAATGTTTCAACTCTCTTAATACTTATAAACTTATCGCAGAAAAATTTATACCCTTTTTCAAGAAAGTCTATTCCCATCAGATTATGATGTTGCTCTAAATTCTTCATATCTTCATTGCCAAGAACTGCCTGGCTGCTCATGCTTCTAAGTCTTTTTCTAACTCTCTGAACTTTCCCCGCTTGCATAAGTCTTTGACATCTCTTTCAAGTTCCATCATTTAATTCAAAAAGCGAGATATACCTTCTTCTTGGCATATTATTACGATGCAGTTACATACCATGAAGTCAGGCATTACTGCGTATAACTGCAAACATTTATAAACCTTGTTTTATTCTGTTTAACATGAAAAGAAGGGAGGCGATATTTCTATTATAACATGGCCGACAAAATAAAGAAAAATCCAGAGGAAATAAGAACAGAAATTCTTAATCAGCTTAAAAATGGTCCGAAAACTATAGCAGAGATTGGAGAAGCGATTAATTCCAACTGGCTTACAATTGAAAAATTTCTCAAAGAATTAAAAGACGAAGGCAAGATTACAGAAGTTGTTTCTTCTCCCAAAATGAGGGTTTATAGACGAACAGATGATATCGCTTTTTATGGGCTTCCTTTTTCAGAAGAAATACGAAATAAATCATGTTCCTTGCTATTTGCAATTGCAAATAAATGGAAAGTCGAAAAGGGCATTATTCCAGCGCGAACAACTTTACAAAAAGTTGCTGTTGAATTAGTTGAAACCCCCGGCAGCAACTTATCTGACATTCCAGTATTAAGATTTCATTACGGGCAAACGTTGGCAGTTATGTATAATCCATTGTCTGAATGCGCGCCTTTAAAATTAGACAATAACCAGCAAAAGAGTTTATCAAAATTGATTAGTGAGTATGATAGAAAGCTCTCGGCATATGCAAAATCGAAGCAGTACAAAAAGAACGGCATGGAGTTATATAAAGAAAAAGAAGATAACATCTCAAAGTCATTTCTATATTTTAATGATGAAAATGTTCAAAAGGCAGAGCAGGGTATTTTAAGATTGTCTATGATTTATCCAGTAGAATTAAAAAAATCTTTCCAGCTATTTGATAGGCTTGTCTATTGCTCAACGAACCTATTAAACTTAAAAAATAAAGAAGATAGGCAACAAGGATTTAATAAAATGAGGGAAATGTTCTCATTAGTATGGGATGCTATAACAACTGAATACTTTTTTTATGATGCTGAAAAACATATTCGCCCAGAAAAGAAAGAATTGTTCTGTCAGATTAGAGATAACATTTTGAACTTTAAGCTAGCAAGTCTAATCTCTCTGATGGAGGATTTAGAGTCAGAGGTTAATTCAATAAATCCTGAAGAAATCGAAATGCCTTCTGATAAAGAATCTTTAGAAATGCGCGAGCTTTTTACAGAAGGGATAGAGGGAGAGTAAAATGAATTGGTTTTTAGACATGTGCATCGTTATTTCTTATGCCTCCGATTCAGGAGATATAAAATCAGAAAAGTCTAAAGAATTTGTTAATAATAAAAAAGATAACAAATTTTTTCTTTGTTGCTATATCACTCAAGAAAATATGCCCAAATGGATAAAACGGCAAGAGGCGATATTAAAAATTGTTGGCAAAAAGATTCAGGATTCTTCATGCGAAATAGAAAAACTAAAAGAATACCAAGAATTATTTGCTAAAGATATAATAATTCTAAGAAAAAGATTGGCGCAATCTTCTGCGTCACAAAATAAATCAGAATTTTATAACAAACTAAAGAAGAATCATGACTTAATGATTCAAAGAATAAACTATTTTATGTCAAAATTAATCGACAAAGAAGTAATCCCTATAAAAGAAATTAAGTTTGAACTAAAAAGCGCATTATTCACTTTCCTGCAAAATCATTCTGATGCCATGACTCTCGCATCAGGAATACAATATGCTCAAGAAGAAGAATTAAAAATATTAACCGGAGATAAACACGACTGGAACAAAAATAACTTAGAATGGGTTTTCAGCTCTCGTCAGGATATAGCTAAGAAGTATGCCAAAATTCCAGAGATAATTTATATTCAGAACACCTGAATTATTTATGCCGGGAATGATGCGCGCTTTTTTTAAATAAGATTAGATTATTTTAATCTCTTTTTCAAAATATTCTTTTGCAACGTTATTCAGCTCTTCTAATCTTATCTTGTTTCTTCCGATTAACGCAGCCTTGCTTTGTTTTCCGGCATTAATTATAATTTCCCTGCCTAAAACCTCTATAGACTTGAATTTTATGGGGGAAACAATATCCGCTATAAAATTTTCAATTCCTCTGAAAGGCAAAGATATCACTTTAATTTTTTTCCCAAGAATTTCAGACATTTCTTTAACATTATTTCCCTGTTCGCCAATTGCTCTCGAAATAAGAGAAGGATGAACAGCGAATACTATCGCGTTATTATACTCAAAACAATTTTTTGTTGTTACTCTTGTTATCTTCTCAAATAAATTCAAATATCTTATAAAACGCATATCTAAGGTTTTCATTATAAAAATTATGCAAGGATATTTTTAAGTTTAATTCTTGAATAATCCCTCATCCTTGCGTATGCTATTGTTTTCATTATAAATTTCTCATTATTTTTTTCATTCTTAAATTAGGCAAGGAATATGCTAAATTTAGCTATTGAACAATCATTCTGTTTTTTACTGTCTATCCTTGCGTATGCTATTATTTTCATTTGCTTTTCTTCTCTTTTTTCTCTTTTGCTTCTTTCATCACTAATGGCCCAGTTACCTTAACTAACAATCCCGGAAGCCCTGTTCCAACAGGCACAGGCTGATTTAGAATTATATTCTCAATTACAGAAGCAAGTTCATCTCTGCTTCCCTTAACAGTAGCATTTACAAACTGCTTAATAGGCGTCTCAAAAGAGGCTCTTGCAAGTATAGATGATTTCTGGCTGATTATTCCCATCCTAGTAACCCCCTTAAATTCTCCCCCAGCAGTCATAGCATCCGAAACAAGTTTCAAATGTCTTTCATCAATATCAAGCCCCTGTGACTCAATAACCTTGTATATCTCATTAAATATTGTCTGTCTGGCTGCCTCAATTCCCAAAACTTCAGCAACCTCGTGAATGTTATTAGTCTTGGTTTTCTCAGGACTAACACCTTTAAACTCGAGAATCTCTTTCAAATTAGAACCAGCAGTAAGGATAACATAACTCGCCTCTCTTTTAACAACAAGAATCTGATTTATTCCAGAAATTCCAGAAATTGTTATATCCTTCATCTTTTCTTTCATTCTGTAAAGTCCCTTAAAATCCACCTTGCTGTCACTTATTGAAATTCCATTATCCCTCGCCTTAACCTTGTAACCCTTCTCCTGCAGTTTATCGGCAACAGTCGGTATTGAAGTATGCGCACCTTTCAAAGCCTGAGAATTTATAGTAATCTCTATCTTT
>Ga0315276_10005565_pt1 | contig 11602 bp, 7 predicted proteins | sample YL17G05_0_MG_FD_204542 | JGI IMG/M metagenome (GOLD analysis project Ga0315276, IMG submission 204542) | Sediment microbial communities from Yellowstone Lake, YNP, Wyoming, USA - YL17G05_0 | ecosystem: Environmental > Aquatic > Freshwater > Lake > Sediment | place: USA: Wyoming | collected... | reverse complement strand
AACGATTCGCCATCGGCGAGCCGCGGTCCGATCCACGAGGCCGGCGCGGGCCCTTCGATCACGACGCGCCGGCCGGTGGCCCGCGCGAGCGCAGCCGACGTCGCGGCCGGTCCGTCCGCGACCGCCGAGGCGACCGCCGGGGCGCTCCACGTCGCGCAATCACCCCCGCAGGTGGGGCACTCGCGCGCGCCGGGGTCGGCCTCGCGGTCCCACTGGCGCCACAGTTCGCCGGCGAAGAAGGCCTGCGGATGGGCGCCCAGCGCGTGACCCAGCAGCACGGCACCCGAGAACGGCGTTCCCACGACGATCAGGCTCGTAGCCTTCATGGCACAGTCCTCCTGCCCCCGCCCTTTGCAAGAGGCGTGACAGAAGCGCGCCGCGCAGGCACGGGCACTTGGGCGGGTCACCCACGTCGCGACCGGACGGGGATACCGCCCGGGCCCGGCAGGACTTGCCGGGTCGGACAACCACGGGGCGTTTCGACCTGACGGCGACTTCGTGGCGCTGACCGCGGACGACGCGGTAGTGCTGAACAAGACGTCGCGGCGCGGGTCACAGCAGTTGCTCGCACGCACGGATGGCCGGAGGAAGCGCAACGGCTTCGATCCGCGTGTGCCGGCACCCGGGTTCAACGCACATCTGGAGCCGAAGGTTCGTCCGGCGGGCCGCAGTGGCCCGCATGTTGCATGACCGGCCGCTGGGCCGCAGGCGTGGTCGCCCTCGTGCGCGTGGGAGTTCCCGTCCGGCGCACCTTTCGATCTCCGGCACCTGGCCGGCTCGTGTTCGGTCAGGTGCACGCGACAACCAGTGGCGCCGATGGATGCGCAGAGCGCCAAAGCCTGAGAACGACGACCCCGCCGAGCGAAGCGTGATCGCGAAGGAGCCCCAAACGATGTCGGAATCCCTGATCCTGTACTCGCTCAGCAATTTCCGGGAGATCCTGCTGGAGGCGCTCGCCAAGGCGGGGGCCCGTCGGATCGCTGAGATCGGCGCCGAGTACGGGACCTTCACGCAGGAGCTGTGCGACCACGCGCGTCGAACCGGCGGTCAACTCATCACGATCGACCCTGCCCCGCGGCCGGAGGCCGTCACGTTCTTCGAGCAGCATCGCGACGATCCGCACTTCACGTTTCTCGAGCAGACCAGCCTGGATGCGCTCGCCACACTCGCCGGTATCGATGCCTACATCATCGATGGCGACCACAACTACCATACGGTACGCGAAGAGCTCGAGGTCATCAGCACGCGCCATCGGAGCGAGGGCCGCCCGCTCCTGATCTTCGAACACGACGTCGCATGGCCCTGGGGTCGCCGCGACCTGTACTACGCTCCGGATCGCATCCCCGAACACGCGCGGCGTCCGTACTCCTGCGAAGGCGGCGTCGGCTTCGATCAACCGGAGCTCGTCCCCGGGGGCTTCGGTGACGGGGAGGGCCTTGCCATGGCCCTCGAGGCAGGCGGCCCGCGCAACGGGGTCAGGACGGCGATCGAGGACTTCCTGGTGGGACACCCCGAGCTCTGTTTCGAGGTGATCCCGGCGGTCTTCGGCCTTGGGATCATCTACTCACGCGAAGCGCCGTGGGCCCCGCAAGTCGCCGAGTTGCTTCGTCCTTTCGCGGACCATCCGCTCCTCGAACGCATGGAGCGCAACCGCGCCCAGCTCTTCTGCGCGGTCCTGCACGACATGCACGAGAAGCGAACAGCCTCACCCGTCGCGGCAGGCTATCTCTGGGGACCGTCCCTGCTGGAGGTCTTCTCGGTCGAAGACAAGCCGGGCTTCGACCGGCTGTTCGGGCAGCGGCTGGCGACCCGGCTGCGCGAACAGGAGCCGCTGATCCCGCCGGGGTTGGAGGAATTCGCGCTGCCTGGGTTCTGCGTGGTCTGCGGCCAACCGAGCCTCTTCACGACCGACTACATGTTCGCTGGTTCCGATGCGAAGGGCCATCGGTTGCCCGCATGGCGCGAGCGACAGATCTGCCAGTGCGGCCTGAACTGCAGGCAACGCTCGAGCTACCACGTGCTCACGCAACTGCCGGGGCTCACCTGCGACTCGACGGTCTATTGCACGGAGCCAGGCACGCTGTTCGATCGCATTCGAACCGCCTTTCCGCGCGCGGTGGCCGGCGCGTACCGGGGAGCGCGCGTGCCGCTCGGCCAGTGCGTGGCCGACGGGACTCGGAACGAGGACGTCACGCGTTTGACGTTCCCCGGCGAATCGTTCGACGCGGTCTTCACCCTGGACCTGTTGGATCGCGTGCCCGACTACCGCCGTGCCTTGCGGGAGTTCGCACGCTGCCTGAGGCTGGGCGCACGGCTCGTGCTCACGGTCCCGTTTCACTTCGACCAGACCGAGACGCTGGAGCGCGGCACGAAGTGCTCCGACGGCAAGGTCAGCGGCCAGAGCCCGCCTCCAAACCAGGGCGGCCGGCGAGGAGGGCAGGGCTCGCATCGTATTCACGACTTCGGCTGGGACCTGCTCGCCGCGCTGCGCGACGCTGGATTCTGCGAGACCGAGGTCGCGGTGTTCACAGCGCCGCACTACGGCTACGTGGGCCTGCAGTACGTCATCGCCGCAAGGCGCGGGCCGGAGCGACCGGGCCCGTGCGAGACCCCCGAGCGCGAAGGGGCGAGCCATGCCGGCCCTTGACCACGCAAGTGGAGTCTGGATGCGAGACGAGACCCTGCGGCCCCTGTTGGACCGACTGGCGCCCGCGGCGGCCCGGCCCGCGGTCGTCTCGTTCGACTTCTTCGACACACTCCTGTTCCGGCTGTGCGCGGAGCCGTCGGACCTCTTCATCGAGACCGGGCGGCAACTCGCCACCCAGGGGCTGCTGCGCGCCGCGTATTCGCCGTCCGAGTACCGATCGGTGCGTCTGGCCGCGGACGACAAGGCACGTGGTGCGCGGGTGTCCGCCGGGAAGCTCCCGGAAGTCACGCTGAGCGAGATCTACGCGGAGCTGGGCGAGGTCGTCACCGACCCGGTCGCCGCCCGGCACGTCGAGTGGGCCATCGAGCGCAGCCTCTGTTTCGTGAACCCCGCCATGGTGTCGCTGGTCGAGCATGTGCGCGCTCTCGGTCTTCGCACTGCCATCGTCTCCGACACGTACTTCACGGCCGACGAGTTGCTCCGCCTGCTCGCCGACCAGGGTGTCCCGGCCACGCTCTTCGACGCGGTGCTGGTTTCCTGCGAGCTCGGCAAGGCCAAGTCGTGCAATGGGACGCTCTACCACGAGCTGCTCGAACACTTCGACGTGTGCCCGGGCGAGGTGCTCCACATCGGAGACAATCTGCACGCCGACGTGCACCAGGCGCGGCGGCTCGGCATCGATGCGCTTCACTACTGCCGCAAGACACCCGCGCTGCAGGCGGCGCTCAGCGGGGAACACAGGCTATCGGAGCACGCCGGGCCGAGCGCGGGCTCGCTGGAGTCGGTGCGCGTTCTCAGTGCGCGCCAGGCGGACGGAGGCCAGGACCCGTTCCGCGACGGCGCATTCGTGCTGGGGCCCGTGCTGTCCCGCTTCGCCGACTGGTGCGTCGAGAAGTACGCCCGGGCGGGGGTTCGCCGCGTGCTGGCCCTGATGCGCGAGGGCGAGTTGCTCGGCGAGCTGCTGGCCCGGTCCGCCTCCGCCAGCGGGATCCAGCTCGAAGTCGTGACTTGCTACGCTTCCCGGATGGCCACGGCCCGGGCCGCGCTGCCGTCGGTCACCCTGCAGAGCGCGACCACGCTGATCGAGGGAGCCGCACAGCTCTCCCCGCAGGGCATCCTGGAGATCCTCGGTCTCGGCGCGGAGGGCGCCGAGTTCATGGACGAAGACAAGCGGCTGAAACCGCTGCCCTCGTCCGATGCCGCCCTCAAGCTCCTGGGCGCGATCTTCAAGCTGCCTCGCATCCGTGAACTCATCGAGTCGCGCCACCGCGAGAGTCACGAGCTGGCGTTCGAGTACCTGAGTTCACTCGTGGGCGACGACCGGACCATCGGCGTGCTGGACCTGGGCTGGAGCGGCAGCATCCAGCGCAACATCGCGCGCATCCTACGACAGGGAGGGCGCGAGATCCGAACGGTGGGCTGCTATCTGGCATGCACGAAACGCGCGGGCCGGTTGGCCCTCGAGGGCCAGGAGGCGCACGCGTACCTCGATGCGGAGTGGAACCGCAACGCCATCCTGGTCGAGGTGTGCACCACGGCCTGCGTGGGAAGCACCTGCGGCTACGAGCGGGACACCGCGGGACGAGTCCAGCCCGTGCTGGAACCCGACCCGAACTCGCCCGAGCAGCGGCTGGCCAAGGGCCGGGTGCGGGATGGAGTTCTCGCGTTCCAGGATCTCTGGCTCCCGCTCCGCCGAAGGGCGAGCGAACGTGGCTGGTCGAGCGACCTCGTGGCCGACATCGATCGGTTCTCGCAATCCATCCTGTTCCGCTGGATGGACTTCCCGACCAAGCCGGAGGCCGACCGGCTGGCGCTGCTCTATCACGACGAGAACTATTTCGGCAGCATCAACAGCGCGCTGGCGTGCGACGAACAGACTCGAACCCGGCTGCGCCGCGAGGGCGTCAGCGCCCTCTTCAGGGACGCCGGGTGCTACTGGCCCCAGGGGGTCGTAGCTCAGGTGTACCCCCGGCTCATGACCATGTTGCGGGAGCGCTGGTGCGATCCCATCGGCATGGGGCGGCTCGGCGCCTACGGCAGGGCGGGGGCCGACGATTCGGGCCTGACCGGGGATGAGGTGGCCTCGCTCGCCGTGCTGCTGGCGGAGTTCTTGCCCGACCAGGTCGTCTTCTGCGGTCCGGCGGGATCGGACGTCGTTTCCCTGGTGAACGGTACGCAGCAGAGCCCGGACACGGCCGCCGCGGGCGCGGCTCCCCGCCTGATTCTGGCCGGCCCCCCAGGCCCCGGTCTTGCCGCCGCGGCACGGGACCTGGAAGCCTCGTGCGCGGAGGTCCGGGGCGAGTTGCACGAAGCCACGACTCTTCGCGGGATCCATGCGGCGATCCACCCCGGTGCCAGTGTCGCGCTCGTCCTGAGTGGCGACGTGTCGGCCACCGAGGTCGCGCCGCTCCTGCATGGCCTGGCCCCCTTCCTGGGTCCCAGGGGCGCCATCCTGCTCGCGTGCGGCAGGTACGACCGCCACAGCGTGCAGAGCGACAACCCTCTCGGTCCGGCCATCATGGCGTGGCTCAACTCGGCCGGCACGGACCTCGGCTACGGCCTCAGGCAGGGACGAAGCCACCAACAGATCGAACTCCGCAGCAATTGGATCATCTTCGAGCATGCGCCGGAGAAGATGGTCTATGAACGGCAATGGATGCCCACCGAGGGTGATATCGCGGCGGACGCAAGACCGTTCTCGCCGGAGCGCCAGGCGGACCTGACCGCGAGCGAAGCAGCGAAACCCGTCGCCGGGGCCCGCCCGCCCGGCGTCGCCACCGTGCCCGCCGACGCGTGAAGACACGAGCCCAGCCATGAAGAAGAAGCCTGCCAGCCGTCAGGAGCCTCTGGTCTCCGTCGTCATCCCGGTGTTCAACAAGTGCGAGCTCACGCTGCAGTGCCTGGACGCCATCGCCAGGGTCGGGGCCCGGGTGCCGTTCGAGGTGATCGTGGTGGACGACGCTTCGAGCGACGCCACGCCCGGGCGGCTCGCCCAACGGGCCGATCAGGTCCGGGTCATCCGCAATCCGGCCAACCGTGGCTTCGCCGGCAGCTGCAACGAGGGCGCCGCCGCGGCCAGGGGCAGGTACGTCCTCTTCCTCAACAACGACACCATCCCCCTGCGAGGCTGGCTCGACGCCCTGGTGGACGAGCTTCATACACATCCCGGCGTGGTGGCGGTCGGGTCCAAGCTGCTCTACGGGGATGGCCAGGTCCAGCACGCAGGCGTCATATTCGAACGCGACACCCGCAACCCGTACCACCCAGGTCGCTTCCTGCACGCCGATGATCCGCGAGTCAATCGCCGGCGGGAACTGCAGACGGTGACCGCCGCCTGCTTCCTGATCCGCGCGCGCTGGTTCAAGGAATGCGGCTGCTTCTCCGAGGAGTTCCAGACCGGGTACGAGGACCTGGACCTCTGCCTGACGATACGCAAACGCGGCGGACTCATCGTCTATCAGCCGAAGAGCGTGCTGATCCACCTGGAGAGCCAGACGCCCGGCCGCATGCGTCACGAGACCGGGAATCGGGCGCTGTTCTTCGAGCGCTGGGCCGACCAGCTCCTGTCGGACGAAGACGACTACTACTTCAGCGACGGTCTGCGCATACTGCGACAGCGGGGCGAATACGGACATGTTGTGCGCTGCGTGCGCTTCGCTTCGGCGGAGGAGCGGGCACGCTGGGCCGTCGTGGCCGAGTGCCAGCGCGCGGCGGCAGCGGGCAAGCACGAGCAGGTGCTGCGCTGCCTGGGGCAGGTACGAGCCTGGCCCGCGGAAGCCGGCATGCACCGCTGGGCCTGGGCAAATTGTCGCCGTCTCGGCTTGCGTGCCGCGGCGAGGGAGCACCTGCTGGCGGCAGCCACGCTGGCGCCGACGGCGGAACTCCGTGTGCACCTTGCTCTGGACGAATCCGAGGAGATCTTGCCGGCAGGGCCACCCTGCGCGGCGTGGGAGCCCGAACTGGTCGAGGGCTTCCGGCGTCTGCGCGCCGGGCAGTTCATGGACGCGCGCGAGCGGCTCGAGGCAGCGCTGCGGCACGGCGCCCCGCCGAACTGGGCGCTGCGCGGGTTATGGGAGTCGGCCCGGGCCATGGGCGACGCGAGAGCCGCCGAGTCGGTCCGTCTCGCCCTGCTCGGGATGCGCCGCACCGACCCGGAGACGGCCAGGAAGCTCGCGCTCGAAGCGGACGCGGCGTCCGCAGCCGCGGCCTGATGTTCGACTGCAGCACGCCGCGCGAATCGCGGCCTGCGGTTACCCGGCGCGGGGCCGGGGCCCGGCGATGAACCAGCGGGCTGGGGTTCGCGTCCTTCAGCGAGAGGCTCCTCCGGGTCGTACGGCATTGGAGAGACAGCCGCCGGCTCCAGAGGATGGCCGTCAGGGTGACCTGCGAGGTGAGAGAGATCGCCGTCAGCGATCAGGATTCACGCGGGCAACTCCTCCTGGGTCGGGATCCAGCTCCATCGCTTCCTTCAGCCAGGTGAAGCGCTCCCGTGCTTCGGGCAGCGGTATCTTCAGCGCGGCCAGGTCGCCGGCCTTGCCCGCCTTCTCCAGGTCGAAGGCCGTCTCACACAGAGCCTCGCCGCCCACATTGGCCGACGCGCTCTTGATGCCGTCCGCTCGAAGAACGCGAAGGCGGCCTCCTTGAACGCCTCGCGTCCGGATTCGGGATGCAGGTCGCAGAAGTGCTTCCGGCCCACCAGTTCGTCGGGAAGGGTGGGAAGCGACTGACTCACCACGATGAGGTCCGGGAAGTCGTCCCACTCGCCGGCGAATCCAAGTGCCTGCTTGCCCGCCTTGGACTCTTCCCTGCTGGTGTGCTTCTTGTGGATCACTAGCACGAAATCCACCTGCAGGTCCTTGGCCAGCATGTCAGCCCGGTTCTCGACCTCCATGCCCAGCTCCAGGTAGCCGGCGATCCTGCCGTCCTGTGTCCAGGGCCGCACATAGCGAAGCGTGAAGTCACCCGGAACGCCGAACTCCATGCCCCGGGCATCCACGCCGATACGCGCCGCCGTCAGCATCGTGGAGCGGTCGATGAGGTCGCCCCGCCGTTCCGGCTCATGCACCCGCAGGAGACAGGTCCGATCCGGCGCCACGAAGCCGAACTTGGTGATGCCGAACTGGCTCTTCAGTTCCGCCAGGACCGGCTGGGACCGGGCGATGAGCGTCTTCAGGTTCCGGCCCTTCCAGGCCTCCCTCAGCGCGGGATCGCGGGCGATGTGGTTCAGTTGCCCACTGAGCATCTACGCCGTGTTGAACGTGACGCGATCCCGTTCACTGCCGACCTGGTCCAGGACCTGGCGCATATCGCGGTGCGACTCATCCCGGGCCAGCTGTTCCTGATAGAAGGTGAACACTCCCATCACGACCAGCAGCGCCAGGGCCACCGGGGCGACGATCGAGGACCTGAGCTTCAGGTCGACCGCACGCCTCTGCTGATTGCGCCACCGGACGGCGACCCCGACAAAGGTCCCGAATCCGTCTGAGGACGGGCCTTCCGTGAACGGACGCTTGCTTCTGAAGATCTCGAGGTTCTCCAGCGACGGTTCTTCAGTATGCCGTGTCCGGCGGACTGGCCATCGGGTCGTTCTCCGGGTAGTTCTCCGGCCCGAAGAACAGCTTCCCCCCGCGCAGAGCCATGCTGTAGATGCCCCGCTGAGGGAAGGGCTTGCCGGCGGAGGTCATTGGACACTACCTCCGCGGCGGCCCGCCCCGGGCCTGAGCGCCAGGCCGCCCGTGCCTCATGACGCCCAGAGGATCAGGCCGGTCGCGTGGGGATGCGCGAGGTCCGCGTGATGGGGGATCACGCGCACGGTGAACCCATGGGTACCGCTCGTGCGGCACGGAATGCAGACCGTGAAGAGGTGCCCGTCCGCGCCCGGCTCGCCCTCGGGCGCCATCGGGATGGTCGTCGCGTTCACGATCTGCCGGTCCGCGTCCACCTTCCCGATGTACACCTGCACCGCGAGATCGGCCGGCAGGAGCTGCCCCGTGCGCACCCAGGCCCGCACCTCGAGCTCGGCTCCCACGCGGGTCGCGGGCGGCAACTTGGTCTCGACGCGCACGATCTGCACCCCTTTCCACGCCTGGCCCACGCGCTCGCGCCAGCGCGCCAGGTCCCGCGCGCGACGGTGGCCATTCGCTTCAAGGCGCGTGCTCCGCTCCCGCACGGAACGGTAGGCCGTGATCGTGTAGTCGTGCACCATGCGGTTCGTGTTGAAGACCGGGCACAGCTTGCCCATGGCACTCTTCATGAGCGCGATCCAGCCCCGCGGCAGACCGTCCGCGGTGCGGTCGTAGAAGAGCGGCACGACATCCCGCTCGAGCAGCTCGTAGAGGGTCCCGGCCTCGACGCGGTCCTGATACTCGAGGTCCCGGTAGTCCTCGCCCCGGCCGATGCACCAGCCCGTGCTCGGCGAGCCCGCCTCGTCCCACCAGCCGTCCATGATGCTGAGGTTCAGCGCCCCGTTGAACGCCGCCTTCATGCCGCTCGTGCCGCAGGCCTCGAGCGGGCGCCGCGGCGTGTTGAGCCACACGTCCACGCCCTGCACCAGGTAGCGGCCCACAACGGTGTCGTAGTCCTCGAGGAAGACCACGCGCCGGCGGAACTCTGGGCGCCGGGCGAACTGAACGACCTGGCGGATGAGGGCCTTGCCCTCGTCGTCGCGCGGATGCGCCTTGCCCGCATAGATGATCTGCACCGGCCGGCCCGCGGCATTGAGGATGCGCGCGAGCCGATCCGGATCGCTCCACAACAGGGTGGCGCGCTTGTAGGTGGCGAAGCGGCGGGCGAAACCGATCGTGAGGGCCTCGGGATCGAGCACCTCCTCGACCTGGGCGATCTCGGCACGGCCGGCGCCGCGCTGCCGCAGCTGGTCGGAAAGGCGGCGGCGGGCGAAGCCCACGAGCCGTTCCCGCCGGCGCTCATGCGTGCGCCACAACTCCTCACCGGGGATCTGCTCCCCACGCGACCACACGCTCGAGTCGCCCGGCTCCTCGGCCCAGCGGGGCCCGAGATAGCGGTCGTAGAGCTCGCGCATCTCGCTCGAGATCCAGGACTGCGGATGCACCCCGTTCGTGACGTGCGTGATCGGGATCTCGTCCGGCGGCACCCCGGCCCACAGGTCCTGCCACATCGTGCGCGAGACCTCCCCGTGCAACCGGCTGACCCCGTTCACGGAGCTGGAGGTGCGGATCGCCAGCACCGCCTGGTTGAAGGGCTCGGCGAAGCGCCCCGGATGGACGCGCCCCAGATCCAGGAACGCCTCGCGGGTGAGGCCCAGCTCGGCCCGGAACGCGGCGAAGTAGCGCTCCATCTGGTCCGGCGGGAAGACGTCGATGCCTGCCGGCACGGGCGTGTGCGTGGTGAAGACGCCGCTGGCCGCGACCATTTCGAGGGCTTCGGCGAAGGACAGCGCCTGCTCGCGCATCAGCAAGCGGATCCGCTCCAGGCTCAGGAAGGCGCAGTGCCCCTCGTTCATGTGAAAGACTCGGGGCCGCAGCCCGAGGGCGTCGAGCACGCGCACACCGCCGATCCCCAGCACGAACTCCTGGAGGATGCGCCGGTCGTCGCCGCCCCGGTAGAGCTCGTCGGTGATGTCCCGGAACTGGGGCGGATTCTCGGGGAGGTTCGTGTCCAGCAGCACGAGCCGCACGCGACCCACCTGCGCCCGCCACGGCCTGATCTGGACCGGCGTGCCCGCCAGCTCGATGGTGACGCGCACCGGCTGGCCATGGTTGTCGTGGCAGGGTCTCACCGGCATGGTCGAGAAGTCGTTGACCGGATGGCTCTCCTGCTGCCAGCCCTCGGCGTTCAGGTACTGGTGGAAGTAGCCCTTCTGATAGAGCAGCCCGACGCCGACCAGCGGCACACCCAGGTCGCTGGCCGACTTCAGGTGGTCGCCCGCCAGCATGCCGAGGCCGCCGGAGTAGATCGGCAGGCACTCGGTGATCCCGAACTCCATCGAGAAGTACGCCACGTCGGGCGTGGTCGCGGCCCCGAAGGTCTTGCGGTGCCAGACTCCGGTGCCCCCCACGTAGTCCCTCAGGTCGGTGGCCACGCGGTCGAGGTGCGCGAGGAACGCCTCGTCCTGCGCCAGCTCCTGGAGACGTTCCTGCGAGATGCTGCCCAGCATCAGCACGGGGTTGTGGTGGGCCGTCTCCCACAGGTCACGGTCCAGTCGCCGGAACAGGCTGATGGTCTCGTGGTCCCACGACCAGCGGAGGTTGTAGGCGAGGTCTTCGAGAACACCCAGGCGCTCGGGGAGCAGAGGACTGACGTGGAACGTCTTGACCGGGCGCATTCGGAGTTCCTCGCGTGCTTTACCTGTGACCACCACCGTGACGCTGGACGCCGAAGACAGCGCGCCGCTCCTGCGCACGTCGAAACACCGCTCGACGGCAAGGCCGGGGCACGGCACCCAATTGAGTGTCGGCGGTCCCGGCGGCGCCTTGAGGGTGCCGCCGGGTGCCGCGGGCACAGCCGGGGAAACCACCGCGTCCCCGGGTCAAGCCGCCGGCCCGTCAGGTCGGCAGGAGCCGTGGCCCGATTGTCGTGCTCTGAAGATCGTGTCTGGTTCCGCGTCAGGGCCGTTTGTGGCAACCAGATGGGCCGCAGGCCGGCAGGGGACAAGACAGGTGCTTAGCCTACAAGGGATTGCGGCTCATCGGACACAATCCCCGGACCACAAGGTGGACCTCTGGGCGGACGCACGGCCAGGCCCCGGTCGAAAGCCGGTCCCTCACGGCCGTGCTCTCCAAGCCGGTCCGCCGCACCAGGCTCATCGACGCACTGATCGCGATCGTCACGGGGTCCTGCCACTCGCTCCTGCCTTGTCGGGGCCCTCCATCGCTGCCCCCGCCGTGGACCGGACCCGCCTGCTGCGCTACGCTCCCGGTCGAGCGAGGCGCGGCCCATGTCCCCATTCACATCCTCCCGCCGTGATTTCCTGCTGAG
>Ga0315276_10005563_pt1 | contig 11605 bp, 13 predicted proteins | sample YL17G05_0_MG_FD_204542 | JGI IMG/M metagenome (GOLD analysis project Ga0315276, IMG submission 204542) | Sediment microbial communities from Yellowstone Lake, YNP, Wyoming, USA - YL17G05_0 | ecosystem: Environmental > Aquatic > Freshwater > Lake > Sediment | place: USA: Wyoming | collected... | reverse complement strand
AATCTCGGTAATCAGCGTTGTCGGCTGATTGCCTTTTTTATTCTTTGCAATCTTTTCTTTTAGACTTTCTAGCGATTCGCCTACTATACCAGATATATCAGACAGGATTTTATCCTGTTCTGCTTCGCTTTTGGGAAAACCATCTTTATTTACAATAAGATTAAAGCTCGGCCTGTTAGAGGCTAAAATGACATTTTTAGAATCATAAATTACTCCCCTCCCTGATTCCAAGGATTTTATGACATACCTGTTTTCCTGGGCTAAAGCCGAATACTGCGAGTATTGCAATATCTGCATCTGAAATGTTTTTGACAGATAAAAAAGCTAAAAAATATCTTCATAACGCTCATTGAAAGCGGAACTTCAATCTTCTTTTCTGAAAGCCCAAGCTGCTCTTCTTTTTTCCGCGCCAAGCTATCCAAAAACACCTCCTGCGGCTCGATATAGTCAGAGTTATAAAATTTTATCCTTCTATTCTTAAACGTCTTTCCCAAAAGAAACTCGAACATAATTTTTAAGCAAATATTTTATGATAAACGCCAAAACAAGATAAACTGATAAATTCAATCCTATAGGCCTGTTTGAAAAGACATCGACCAAAAATCCGCCGAAAGCGGCGAAAAACAAACCTGATCTTTTTTCCGGAAATTCAACAAGATTAATTACTAATACTGAAATTAATATAAGGTTTGGGACAAACCCATAAATATTAAAATGAATTAAAAAACTGCTTTGTATGAGGGCAAAACAGTAGAAAGTCACGGCAATCGCGATATTTTTGACAAAGCTCATAAATTAGAAATTTTTAATAAAATTTATATGTTGTAGTTTGTGATTACAAATATATCACTTACCACATTTATATCAAACGAAGGGCTTATTTCCGCCTGCTGAAATGATTCAATGTCATTTTTCCTGACGCTGACTACTTTACCGACCAGAAAACCAGCCGGAAAAATACCGCCAAAATTTGAGGAAACAACAGTATCATCTTTTAATACATCTTTATCCTGCGGAAGCAAATCAAACAGCAACTTAAACCCTCCTTGGCCTTTAATAACCCCTGAGATATCCTTTTCTCTGATTGAAGCATCAAGCGAGCTCTTTTTATCCGATAAAAGCATAACCTTCGAATAGTTTTTATACACCTCGCCTATCTTTCCTACTAAAACTTTATGTCCGGTAACTACCGGCATATTCTTTGAAACACCGTCGATAGATCCCTTGTTTATAGTAATAAAATCCTGGGAGATATCTTTTCCGGTAATTTCAGCTAATAACAGATTGAAATCTTTTTCTAACCCCACCCCTAGGGCATTTCTTAGCTCATCGTTTTCCTTTTTTAAATCCTCAAGAGCTGAAATCTTTACTAACAGCTCTTGATTATCGCACGATAATTCCTCTTTTTCTTTCTTTAAATTACCTGCGCTAAATACTGAAGCGAAGAGATCAGAGGTGTTTTTTCCGGCATCCCAAAGAATCTTCTGGGTAAAGCCAGAAGTATTGTAAACGAAAGATTTTATTTGATTTTGAAAATGATTAAGACCAAAAACAACAATAGCAATAAGCACTATGTAAATTAAAAATCTGAATCTCTTCATATGTTTGAATAAGCTATTCTAACATAACAAATAAATAAAAAAAGCCCTTTAAAAAGGCTTTTTTTACATTACGGGCAATGTAGGAGAGCTACCTACTTTCGCGCCTAAGCACTATCATCGGCCTTGGATTATTTCACTTCCGTGTTCGGGATGGGAACGGGTGGAGCAAATCCAGTATAACTCCCTTACATTGCCAATAATTTTTGCAATGATGTCCTTGGACATCCATTGCCAATAATTTTATTGGGTAACGATGCCCTGCATCAGATTGCCAATAATTTTTACTTGCGAATATTAATTGTTAGTTAAAATATTATCCTTCGATAAGCCAGAGAGCTCCTCGGGCCAATCGAAAGATAGAACAAATTCTCTATCGAGAAAAAAAAGATGATTTATTAGTACTGCTTGGCTCAATTCCTTACGAAACTTACACCTGCAGCCTATCAAGGTCGTGGTCTGCGACCAATCTATGAATCCTTATCTTGGGGTAGGCTTCGCGCTTATATGCTTTCAGCGCTTATCCCTTCCTGACTTAGCTACCCAGCAATGCTCTTGGCAGAACAGCTGGTACACCAGAGGTCAGTTCAACCCGGTCCTCTCGTCACAATATCTTAATTCAAGACTAAATGATTTTACATTAGCGAATCAAGATTCTCTTATATCACTATAAGTGCAGACTATATCTTTGTCCTCTGAAATTTCAGTTGGGACATCGGCGTATTATAAAGGAATTTCCTTTATCTCGTCCTTGCGGACTCAGTCGTTACGGGGTTTTGATAATTATTTATCAAAACTTCCCACGGTATTGTCTTTAACCCGTTTTATCATAATTTTTGGACCGCAAAAATTATGTGAATTAAAGATTCCACCGTTATTAGCCGAATTGTCAATCCGGATTACTCCGGAAAGTAGCAATTAATTTACTAGGGTTAACTCCCCTCAAGATTCGACGCCCACAGTAGATAGGGACCAACCTGTCTCACGCACTTTTTCACTTATTACTAAATGTATGGACTATACCACCATCCTGTTTTCACAGGAGATCAACGTGTTATGGATATCTATCCATCTATCCCATTAAATGGAATAAGTCTCTACGGGGTAACGATAAATTTGATTATCGAAACTTCCCTCGGTATTCTCCAATATTTGCAGGTTGTGTAAATAATGGACTCCACCGATATGAGTTGATTTATTCGATCACGATTGCTCGTGAAAGCCGCCGTTTCTAGTTCGACACTATTTTGACGGTTTGACAATTACTCTACAATTACTTGTAGGATTAGACTATACCTTTGTTCAATTTCCGTAAATTAAACACTGACGTTTTATAGAAACGAAAGTTTCTATCCTGCCAATTGCTTGGCAAAGTCGTTACGGGGATTAACAATCTTGTAAATCATTGATGGGATAATATATGGCTTGATAATAGCGCTTAATTTCAGGCATTCATGCCTTCCTATCGCTATTTTAAATTTCAAGCGGTCTCTCACTATTTTGGCATTTATATCGTATTTCTTTTTTAAGAAACCGATTACTCTTTTTTGTTCCTCTTTTGAAAAACAATGCGTATTAATGGTATATGAATTCCATGTGTTTGATCCGTCATCCATAAACCATACTGCCAAAGCGCGAGGAGTGATTAAATCGAAAATATCTCTTGGAATAATTTTAGTTTTATCTTTGTAAAAGCAGTTGTGAAGCAAACCTAGCTGCTTTGAGCTTTTACTATGAAAATACCAGGAATAATGCTCTTTGTTTCTATTTTTATCGCGCCAAACCATTATTTTTTTAGGCGCCGTATTGGTAATATCCTTAAATATTTCATACTTCCAAAAAACATAATCTTTTTGTTTATCACTATGGTGTATTCTTAGACGCGCTGTAACAGGATGTCTTTTCCCTAAGGAACGACATTCTAAACGCGCATCACCCAACAATGACCCAATTAGCACATCAAATTGATGTGGCGGAAAATAAGATTGTAATCTTCCCACGGTATTGTCCATTAGTATATTTTATCATAAATATCAATGGATTCCACCGTTATGAGTCAGTTTTTTCTGGGCTCAGTAGATATTTCACTAACCCAGCTCACGTAACACTTTAATCGGCGAACAGCCGAACCCTTGGGAGCTTCTCCACCCCCAGGATGTGTTGAGCCGACATCGCTGTCGAACTATGCTTCCATTACTGGAAGGATCGGACTATATCTTCATCCTGCCAATAGCAGGAGTTGGCGTGTTATATGATGTAAAAATCATATAAGTTCTATTTTAGAACAAGTCTCTACGGGGTTTCGCTAAAGCGAAACTTCCCACGGTATTGACCATATAGATATGCCTATCTGCATATCTTGCTAGTCTCCTATATGGCGTCCACCGTTATAAGCCAATATTTTTTAATAGCATTGCTGCTATGGCGCCCCGATGTTTAAAACATAAGGTGCCGAACAGAGCCGTTGATATGGACTCGCGGGCTCTACTAGCCTGTTATCCCCGGGGTAGCTTTTATCTGATGATCTTCCCCATTTCTATGAATGAGGGTCGGTTCACTAAGTTCTGCTTTCGCAACTGCGCGACTTATCCGTCTTGCAGTAAAGCTGGCTTATGCCTTTGCACTATCTCCCGCGTTTCCATTGCGGGATAGCCAACCTTTAAACGCCTCCATTACTTTTTGGGAGGCAAGTGCCCCACTTAAACTGCCCGCCAAACACTGTTTTCCGCCTTTCAGCGAAGTTAGAAAATTGGTTTCAAAAGAGCGGTGTTTCACTTTCGACTCCACCCTATCCGAGAACAGGGTTTCAAAGTCTACCGCCTACGCTACGCATCAAAAACCAAAGCTCAATGCCTGGCTACAGTAAAGCTCCCGGGGTCTTTCCGTCTAGCTGCGGGTACCCGGCATCTTTACCGGAATTGCATTTTCACCGAGCTACTCCTGGAGACAGTTCTCAAGTCGTGAATCCTTTCATGCGGGCCAGAACTTCAACTATATTTGAAGTTAGACTATTCCTTCAATAACACATTATTGCGTTATTGCCAGCGTGTTATAGAGGAATTTCCCCTCTATCTCATCCTCGCCTAATGGCTAAGAATCAGTCGTTACGGGGTTAACCCTTCGATTTCTCTCAGGGCAACTTCCCACGGAATTAAAAGAAAAAGTTTAAATAGACAGCCCTTGTTGCTGTCCCCTTTTCTCCCTCCTCCGTTATGAGCTGGATACTGCAGGCAATTCTGGTCTTTATTACCTGGCAAGGGATTACGCTCAATTTTGTTGCTACGCAATAATATTGCGGATGAAGTCATTTCTGCTTCATTCTGCATATCGCTATGCAGTTCAGACTATATCTTCAAATAAAATATTGAGGGTTACTTTGGATTACCATTTCACCCATAATTATCTATTTGTTTGGCGTATAGTCGTTGAGGATCCTTACGGAACAAAGATAAAATATATGATTGCGGCGATTGCCTCTATTAGTACAAATACGTACAGAGGCATCACCATCTTACGTAATATCTTTTCGAACATACTCATATAATTCTCCTTATTCCTTATTGTTTCCTGCTGATTGTCCGCACCGGACGCATTTTCACTTTGCTACGAGCAAAGTAGCGCCGGATACTACGGATTTTCCAGCATATAGCCAAATTTTACAAAAGCATATTTGTAATACCTTTGGACGATTCATCTTTTTATTAGACCACATTAGGTCAGCCTCTATGTCGCCATAGAGATCGGACTATATCATCTCCGTTTTAACGGAGTTTGGCGTATAGTCTCTGAGGATCCTGTTAGGTTGGCTATAATTTCTTCAACTTTCAATCTTCTATTCTTACCGCCATAATTCATTGGTCTTCGAAGTTCAAGAATTTTTATAATTCCATTAACGGTTAAATGCTCTCCATTTTTCATAAGATAAGCTACTTTTCTGAATATTTGGAAATCTTTTTCTTTTTCAGATCTTAGCTTAAACCTTTTAAAAAATGGGATCACGCGTGACATAATCTTTTCAAACTCTACTATTTCAAAGTAGTGAAGATTATCCCAGCGTTTACGAACATAACCGCATTGAAATGTATTTTTTAGAAGTTCAAGCGATTGAACTCCTTTTTGAGAAACATTGAATGTTAGGGATGTTTTCCATCCTAATTTATACCCTGGATGTTTACGGATAGAAATATTAAAACTTCCTTCTCCGTCAACAAAACCAGAAATATAATATCCAATATCGCTCGCTATTTTTTTAAGCCACCTATTAGTTTCCTGCTGATTGTCCCCACTAGATACTTTTTTACTGTGATTATAGTACATTACTTTATTGTACCATAATTTAGTAGCACTAGATACTGGGATTTTCCAGCATACAGCCAAATTTATCAACCACAACCGTCATTTTATGGTTATCGCCGACGTTTATTGGTGCTTCGGACGCTCAGCCTACACCTTGCGGCATAGACCGACATCGTTAACATTCCAACACTGGTCAGGACTCACCCCCTATACATCCTCTTACGAGTTTAGCAGGGAGTTGTGTTTTTGATAAACAGTCGCTTGAGAAACGTTCACTGCGGCCAATAATGCCTTGCAGCGCTATTGGCAGCCCATCTCGCGAACTTACGGACGCTTTTTTGCCGAGTTCCTTCAGGAGATTTCACTCGTTCACCTTGGTGCACTTACACCAACCCACCTGTGTCGGTTTACGGTACGGATCCTTCATTATTAGCTCCCAATAAATTTTCTGGGAAGATTGCTCACTCTGGTTATTTTGCCCGAAAGCAAAACTTCATGCGTATCTTGCCGAAGCTTAATACACAAATGTAAATCCAATTATACACCAGAACTACTAATCTCCGTCAATATTGGAAAATAATGAAAGAGGGCCGGAATATTAACCGGCTGGCCGTCGAGTACGCCTTTCGGCTTCCTCTTAGGTCCGCCTAACCCTTGGCTGATTGTCATTGCCAAGGAAACCTCGGGTTTTCGGTGTGCCGCGTTTTCAGCGGCATTGTGGTTACTCATACCAACATTCTCACTCCCTAACGCTCCACCAAACCTTACGATTTAGCTTCACTGCATTAGAGACGCTCCCCTACCACTACCGCGCCTCGCTATCGCTCGGCTCGGAATTTTTAATTTTTAGTTTAAAATTTTTAATTTTTAAAATTATTTAGAAATTAGAAATTAGTAATTAGAAATTCACGCTGAACGCTAGTGAAGCGCGGTAATCCTTATCTTCGGTGTCAAGTTTTAGTCCCGCGAATCTTTGGCGCGGAATCCCTTAGGTAGTAAGCTGTTACGCACTTTTTAAAGGATAGCTGCTTCTAAGCTAACCTCCTATCTATCAATGGAATTCCACTTCCTTAAGTACACTTAACTTGATCTTAGGGACCTTAGATGAAGATCCGGGCTCTTTCCCTTTTGAGCGTGGAGCTTAGCCCCCACGTTCTTACTGCCCTTAAAAATTTCTACCATTCGGAGTTTGATAGGAATACCTGACTTTCGCCACGGTAATCCTTTCAGTGCTCTACCTGCAGAAATATATAATAAGGACGCTATCCCTAAAGATATTTCGGGGAGAACCAGCTATTACCAGATTCGATTAGCTTTTCACTCCTTGCCGCAACTCATCCCAGAGTATTGCACGGCTCACGGGTTCGGGCCTCCTTCCGCCTTTCAGCGAAATTCACCCTGGTCACGGCAAGCTCATCTGGCTTCGGGTCTCGAATGATCAGCATATTCGCGCTTTTAACGCTTGCTTTCACTAAGCCTCCTCCCGAGACGGGATTAGACAGAGCTGATTATTCGAACTCGTTGGTTCATTCTTCAATAGGCACGCGGTCACAATAGCTTGCGCTAAAGCTCCCGCTCTTTGTGAGCAAAATGGTTTCAGGTTCTATTTCACCGCCCTCACCGGGCTGCTTTTCACCTTTCCCTCACGGTACTAGTTCACTATCGGGGATATCTTAGTATTTAGCCTTAGCCGATTAGTACGGCTTGCTTCCTGCAGAACTTTCGTGTCCCACAGTACTCAAGTAAAACAACAAGGAGCATAAAGTTATTTTTAAATACAGGGCTATTACCTTCTATGGCGCCCCTTTCCAGGGTGCTTTTTTTAATAACTCTATCTAAATTCTCTCCCTCGGCAGAATTGAGCGTAGAATCAAAAGATTTCACGCTCAAGCCCCCGACGTTATTCTCTTACAACCCCAAGCTGCTCAGATAAATCTGAGAGCTTGGTTTAGGCTCCTCCCTTTTCGCTCGCCACTACTAAGGGAATAAACTATTGTTCTTTTTTCCTCCGCTTACTGAGATGTTTCACTTCAGCGGGTTCACTCTAAACATATAATGTTTAGTAATTACGTTTTAACATAATTGGGTTTCCCCATTCGGAAATCCCCGGATCAAAGGTTGCTAGCCACCTCCCCGAGGCTTATCGCAGGCACGCCACGCCCTTCTTCGTCTCGATATCCCAAGGCATCCACCATCTGCTCGTAAATGATTCTTTGCTCGATCCTGAATTCGCCTATTAGTGAAAACAGGATGAAACTTTTGTTCTCTATATTTTAACTAACAATTAATACCCACAAATGTATTAACTATTTTTTACTTTGTAAATGCAATTATTTTTTATTAGACCCCTTATTAAGTTTTCAAAGTTCATTCAATCAGTCATTCAAGAAAAAAAGCCGTATAAGCGGCTTTGTCGTAAGACAAACAAAATAACCAAAACTTAGCCGCTTCTTTTATATATTGTATTATTTATTTGGCTATTCAAAATTATCATTTTGCTTTTTCAGTTTAGCAAAATATAAAGGGATGTCAATACCCTAAGGGGCAAAACAAAACGCCCTTGATTTCAGGCGTTTTGCCTAGATATTTGCACCGTTATCTCTCCAGTTTTTTCTTCACGTCCTGCAAGATACCTGCCGCAACATCTTTGCCTCCCAAACCGAATGCCAGGCCACCGGCTATGACTAAAAATCCCACAATTCCCTGAAGAACTGTCTGAATTAATGCCGAGGCGACATTTAGCTGATAAAGGACTGCAAAAATTGCGAAGATCCAGATAGACCATCTGACTGTTGACGCGATAACTCCGCCGTATCCGATTTTTGCGCTTTCGACTCCGGCTCTAACCACTTTTTCAAGTATTTCAGCGATAATAACTGCTGCGACGATTATCAAGGCCGCAATAACTACGTTTGGAACATAATCCAAAACGCTGGTTAAAAATGCGGAAAATTGCGCTAAGCCTAATATATCTGCTGAAACAGAAAGGAATACTAAAACCAGCACCCATTTTACAATCGCTCCGACAAACTCGGACGTGCTGACTTTTAATTCCGCTTTCTCAAGCGCCTCTCTTAAAGATTTGCTTTCAAAAAGCTTATCGAATTTCAGCTTCTTTAGTACTTCGGCCACTATCTTTCCTACAATCACCGCAACTATCCAGCCGATTAAAAAAACAACAACCGCTCCAATAAGCGGCGGTATGAATTCTAAAAAGCCGTGCCAAAGTGATTTTAAAGCTTCTAATACTGCATCGTACCATCCAACTAATATCATATGTTTATTTCAAAATTAAATTTCATTTATTCCGCATCGCCTATAGGCGCATTGCGGAAAAATCGACCTTTAATTATTTTATATGAATATACCATAAATACAGCAAAATAAAAGGAAGTTATCCACACTACTCTATGTAGGAAATGATTTTAGGAGAATAAAAATCTCTCCTATCAAAAGGCCTGATAAAATTAAAATAATTGTTAGCGATAATGGAAATGAAACCTTAGTATTAAAATTCATTGTGGCTTTGCTTAGTTGGTCCATATATTTAAATTAGTTATTATTAATCTATTTTATCATAAACAAAAAAAGGGGCAACCCCTTTTTATTTTTTTAGTGGACCTGAGAGGAATCGAACCTCCATCTCCTCGTTGCAAACGAGGCGTGCTGCCACTATACCACAGGCCCAAATACTAATTTTCAATTTACAATTTACAATTTTCAATTAATGTCTAAAATCTTACAATCAACTTTATTCCCGTTGATATCAACCTTAAACTTATCCCCTTTTGATTTATTAAGCAAGGCTTTTCCTAAGGGAGATTCGTACGAAATCTTCCCCTTTAAAGGGTCTGATTGTCCGGAAGTCATAATTATCACTGTTTGCTTTTCTTTATCAAAATCAATCTGGACCGTTGATCCTATCTGGACCTTGTCTCCCTTCGGCTTTTCAACAACCTTGGCGTTCCTTATCTTATTTGTCAAATCGATTATTCTTCCCAGTAAAAACTGCTGTTTTTCCTTGGCATCATGATAAGCGAAGTTTTCGCTTAAATCCCCGAAGGACGCCGCGTATCTTATCTGCTCGGCAATTTCTTTTGTCTTTATCCCCTTTAATTCCTCCAATTCCTTCTTTATTTCTTCTAATTGTTCCTTTGTAATGTATTCCTGCGCCATATTAATTTAAATACCATTCTTTATGCTTCACCTGGGACAAAGCTATTGCTGCTGCCTGGAAATACAGCTTTGTCCTATCTATTATCCCATCTGTTATTGTGGATATTACACCACCAGCTTGCTTAGAATTAACTAATCCCGTAACTTTGTCATTAGCTGTGCCCAATTCATCTCCTTGCCTTACAAATTCAGCAATTTTAAAGGGAATTAAGAAAGATGCGGTTTTCCCCAAGGCAAAGAACCCGTTTTTATCCTCGATGCCTACAAAAGCTGTTTCATGCATTTCCTTTCCTGTATCAATCAACCCACCTTCTTGTCCGACAAAATAATCAGCTTCAGGATATTTTGATTTAATAAATTCAATCCTGTTTTTAACGCCTAAAATTGTTTGTTCATCACCCATCGGCTGATCAGGTATGCCGGACTGCGACTTAACGGAAATATATTCAAAGTTTTCATTCGGAAAACAGCTAAGAAACGCTTGTTTCGCAACTTCAATTTTTACCGGATTTTCACTGGCTATTACGACTTTTTTCATATGTTTTGTGGGTGTGGAAGGAATCGAACCTTCGACCTCTATGTTATCAGCATAGCGTTCTACCACTGAACTACACACCCAAATTTTAGTGCGGGATCAGGACAGCGTTCTTCCGGGGCGACCATATATTTTTCTTGACCGCCCGCTGAAAACTTCTGTTTTCAGCCCACTGAACTAGTTGCCCGAATATGTTTGAACATATTAACAAAAAAATACGTTTTAATCAACTTTATTTTTATTGAATCAAATGATAATATATAAAAATATAACCTAAGATATTATACTTTAAATGAAAACCTCTATTGTAATACCATGCTATAATGAAGGGGAAAGAATTATTGAAACTCTGAAAAGGATTAAACGCTTAGAATTTAATAAAAAAATCATTGTTATCGACGACGGCTCAACTGATAATACTTATTTTAAAATCTCAGATAATTTTAATGACATTATTTGCCTAAGACATAAAATAAATCTTGGAAAGGGCGCAGCTTTAAAAACAGGGTGTGATGCAGCAATATTAATGAAAACTGACATAATTGTCCTAATGGACGGAGACGGCCAGCATTTACCTGAATGGATTCCCGCTTTAATCAATAAAATGAAAGCCGAAAATTCGGATATTATTTTCGGAGTAAGGAAAATTGGTAAAAAAATGCCTCTTTTTTCTTTTTTTGGAAACAAATTCCTAACCTCAACCATAAATTTATTGACTGGATATTATCTAACTGATTCACAAAGCGGATTTCGGGCGTTTACTTCAGTAGCTTATAAAAAAATCTACTGGCAATCTAGCGATTATTTCGTGGAAACCGAAATAATTGTAAATGCCGCTAAACACAGTCTTAAGTATAGCCAGCTGGAGATTGACACAATTTACAAGGATAACTATAAAGGGACAACTTTTTTTGACGGAATAAAAATATTTATAAATTTAATTAGGAAAAAAATATCATGATAATAGGTGTTCAAATTATAGGCTTACTATTCGGTTTTT
>Ga0315276_10005561_pt1 | contig 11605 bp, 6 predicted proteins | sample YL17G05_0_MG_FD_204542 | JGI IMG/M metagenome (GOLD analysis project Ga0315276, IMG submission 204542) | Sediment microbial communities from Yellowstone Lake, YNP, Wyoming, USA - YL17G05_0 | ecosystem: Environmental > Aquatic > Freshwater > Lake > Sediment | place: USA: Wyoming | collected... | reverse complement strand
TCTCGGCAGTGCCGAGGTCCTGACGCCTTTTCTCGGGGCTTGGGGGGCCAACCTCCTCTTCGGGCTGGCGGGAGTGTCTCTTCTCTTCAGGCTCCGGACCTAATACGTTCGCCGGCGCCGACCCCGATCTGTAAACCGGTGTAAAAAGCGCTGCTCAGTATTAACCCGGGGAGACAAACGGGTTGACTACATCTTGTACTTGCCGAAGTCATCGGGCCGCAGGCTCTCGAGCCATTTCCGGAGCTTCTCGGTGGATTCGACTTTCTCGTCGAACTTCAGCCCGTTGGCCTTGCGGACGACCTCGTCCTCGACGAAGATGGGACAGCTCATGCGCAGGGCCAGGGCAATGGCGTCGGAGGGACGGGAGTCGATGACGATAACCTGCTCGGCCCGGCGGCAGTGGATCAGGGCGAAGAAGGTGTTGTTCCGAACGTCGTTGACGACGATCTTTTCGATGGCGATGTCGAGCTTCTCGAGGAAGCTCTTGAGGAGGTCGTGGGTCATCGGCCGCGGCGTCGGGACGTTCTCGATGGTCAGGGCGATGGCGTTGGCCTCGAAAACCCCTATCCAGATGGGTAGGATCTGCTCGTTGCGGGGGTTCTCCAGGACGACGATGGGCATCTTGGAGATGGGGTCCACCACCAGTCCCTTGACCTTCATTTCGATTTCCATGGCCGGTTCGTACCGCCTCTAATATAGGTGGCGGGGTGGGGCTTGTCAAATGCGGCGCCGCCCGTTCTGGCAATGATGGGGGCCATGCATCTCCCCCGGACCCCCGGGAACCAGTCCCGGCGGTTCCCCCATCGGCTTGCCGATGGAGCCCCCTCCGCTACGGGGGCTATGCATGGCCCCCATCACTGCCTGGGCAGCGCCTTGATTTGACAACCCCGGGGAAAAAAAAGAGAAGGATCAGAAGAGCGAGAGCTGGAAGGCGGAGGAGTCCGACGCGGCCTCCTCGTCGAAGATGCGGATCGCGCCGTACTCGCCGTCGTGCCCGGGGAGGATCCGGACCTGGCCCCGGCGCATCCGGTCGACGGCGGTTGCGATCCTGTCCGGGGAGAGGCGGGCGAGGTCGGCCACGGGGACCTCGGTCAGGATGGCGTGCTCATCCCCGAACTCCCGGATGAAGCGGAAGTAGAGGTCCCAGACGCCCTGGCTCTCCGGTGTCTTGCCCACGGCTTCGGCGATGATCTCGTTGAGCGGGATGATGTTCTTGAAGGGGACCCCGCCCGGCCGCCCCTCTCCCGGCTCCCGGTCGGCCAGCTCCTCGACGCGATGGAGAACGCCGATGGTCAGGCGTTTCCCGCACTTGGGGCAGAGGTCCGCCGTCTTCAGGCTCTCCCGCGGCGAGGAGACGACGCCACACTTGCGGTGTCCGTCATAATGGTACTTGCCTTCCTCGGGAAAGAACTCCACGGTGTAGAGGAACTTCGACGGGTCGTTCGTCCGCAGGGCGTCGACGAGCCCGCGGTAACTGAAATCCGTGTCGAAGACGTTGGCTTCGCGGCCGATCTTCGAGGGCGAGTGGGCGTCGGAGTTGGAGACGAGGGCGAAGCGGTCGAGACTGGAGAGCCTTCTGTTCATCGGGGGGTCGGAGGACAGACCTGTTTCCAGGGCGAAGATCGACGGCGTCATCTCCTCGAAGCACTCCTCGATCGCGTCGAACCCCGAGTTGGCCCCGAAAAGCGAGAACCACGGCGTCCAGATGTGGGAGGGGATGACGACACAGCGGGGGGCGGTGTCGGCGACCATCCGGCAGAAGAGACGGACGTCCAGGCCCAGGATGGGCCGCCCGTCGGAGACGAGGTTGCCCACCGCCTGGAGGCGGTTGTTAACCCTCTCGACGGATTCGAAATCCGGGGCCAGCAGCATGACGTGGACCTTCCGGACCTTGCCCCCTTTCGAGTAGATGAAGCTCAGCTCGGAGGAGAGGATGAACGCGACCTCCCGCGACAGGGCGGGGAGGCCCTTGAACGGCGTCGCTTCGAGAGATGTCGTCCCGTTCTTGAGCCGGAGGAAACCGTCTCCCATCGGTTCGAGCTTTTCCTTCATCAGGAAGAGCCATTCGGGATGGGTGAAATCCCCGGTCGCCAGGAGCGAAATGCCCTTGACCTTGGCCCAGGGCGCGAGGGAATCGAAGACCATGTCCCGCGACGTGGCCCGCGAGAATTTCGAATGTATGTGAAGGTCGGCGACGAACTTCATGTTGAAGGACCAGTGTAGAAAAAGCGCGGAGTGATTGCAAGCGATTTGACTCAGCGCTTCTGAACCGTCGCGGCAGCAGCCGCGGCGGCCGCCTCTTGGCCTTTTCGCGCGTATTCCTCGGAGTGGGCGATGTCGCCCGTACGGTTGTAAAGGTCGGCCAGGAGGAAATAGCCCAGCGGCAGATCGGCCGGGGCGGGCTTGAGGTCGATCCCCTTTTTCGTCAGGGCGATAGCTTCCTCGAAGTTTTGTCCGCGCCGGAGCCCGATCCGGGCGAGGTAGAAATAGGCGATGGGAAACTCTGGGTTGGCCGCGATCGTCTTTTGGAGGGTGTCGAATTCCTCATCCTCGCGCCCCATGAGGCGGTAGACCCGGGAGAGGTTGTAGAGGGCCTTGTAGCTCTTAGGGGAGTCCGCGATCTCCTGGAGGTAGAGGTCGGCGGCCTCGGCGAGCCGGTTCTGTTTCTCGCGGAGCTGGGCCATGTTGTAGCGCAGGCTCATGAGCGTCGGGTTGATGGCCGAGGCGGCGCTCAGGTGCTCTTCGGCCCGGGGGAGGTCGCCATCGCCGGAGCGGTTGAGATAGATCGCCGCCAGGCCGTTGTGGGCCGAGGCCGATTGGGGGTTCCCGGCCAGGCACTTTTCGAAGTAGGGGACGGCCTTCTCCGGCTCTTTGTGGTTGACCATGAGGGTGCCCAGTAGGAAGAAGAGCTGGGAGTCGTCGAATCCCTTGGCCATGTATTCGAGGACGTATTTCTCGGCCTCGTCGAAGCGGCCCGTGGCCTGGTAGGAGTTGGCGATGTTGATCACGGCGAAGGAGTCGTCCGGCTTGAGGTCCAGGGATTTCGTGAAAGCCGCGACCGCCTCCTCGAACCGCCGCGCCTTGTAGAAAATATTCCCGAGCGAAAAGTGGGCGTCGGCGATCGTCGGGTCCTCCTTGATAATGGCCTCGATCGTCCGGACGGCCTCGTCGAAATTCCCGTCCATGCCCGTCTCGCGGGCCTTCGACAGCTCGTTGAAGATGCCGATCTTGTCCTTGGGGTTGGCCAGTTTCTTTCCCTGGAGCTTCGAGGAATCCGTGAACGATCCGATGTAGCCGAGGGCGGCCAGCTTCTCCCGGGTCTCTTCGTCGACTTTATTGAGGTCCACTTCGAGGGCGTTCCGGCCCGCCTGTTCGATAAGGACCTGCGCCCGGGCGGAGAGGTCCTCGAAGACCTTCTTTTCGAGGTAGACGAGGTTTTTTTCCTCTCCCGGGTCCCGGTCGAGGTCGTAGAGCTCGGGCACCGGCGCGAGGATGAGCTTGAAGCGGCCGTCCTGAACGCTCTGGAGGTCGGACCAGCCATAATGGTAACGGGGATAGAAGGTCTCGGAATAGGCCAGGCGGTCCGCGGCAGCCCCCGGGCGGAAGAAGGAGGGGACGAGGCTCTTCCCCTGGACCTCCGCCGGAACGGGGATCCCGGCCATCTCCAGGACCGTGGGCATGACGTCGATCAGTCCGACCGTCTCTGCCGACGTCACTCCCTGGAGCTCCAGAAAGGGGGTGGCGATGATCAGCGGCACGTGGAGGGCGGCCTGGTAGACGAAGAAGCCGTGGGTGCTTTCCTGGTGTTCCCCCAGGCTTTCGCCGTGGTCGGCGGCGAAGACGAGGAAGAGATTGTCGCGGAGCCCGTTGCGATCGAGGAAATCCCAGAGCCGGGCGAGCTGGGTGTCGGTATAGGCGATTTCGCCAAGATAGGGGCTGTGAGGGTACTCGCTCTTGAATGGTTCGGGCGGGGCGTAGGGCGTGTGGGGGTCGTAGAGGTGGATCCAGGCGAAAAACTTCCCGGCCTTCTTCTTCTCGAGCCAGCCGAGGGCCTCGTCGATGACCTCGTTCGCCGGCCGCTGGACCTCTCCGAGCGAGATCTTCTCGAAACGGCTCAGGTCGAACTTGTCGAAATACGTGTCGAAGCCCTGGTTCAACCCCCACTTGGAGTCGAGGACGTAGGCGGCGACGAAGGCCGCGGTGTCGTATCCCTTGGCCTTGAACGTCTCGGCCATGGTCACGAGCTCGGAGGGAACGACGAAGCCGCCGTTGTCGCGGACGCCGTGGAAGACGGGCAGCGTGCCGGTCATGATCGTCGTGTGCGAGGGCAGGGTCAGAGGCGTCTGCGAGATAGCGCGTTCGTAGCGGATGCCCCGCGCGGCGAAGGCGTCCATGGTCGGCGTGGCGACGTTTGCATTGCCGTAGCAGCCGATCTTATCTGCGCGAAGCGTGTCCACGGTGATGAGGATGACGTTCCAGTCCTTGTCGCCCCGGAGGCGGGCGAAATTTGGCGTCCGGGGCCGGAGGAGGAGGAAAGCCAGCAGACCGGCGCCGATGGCGAGGGCCGCGGCGACGAAGGCGAGGGTCTTTCTTTTGGACATCGGAGAGGACTATCTTAACACGAAAAAAGGGGACACGGTATTGTGTCCCCTAAAAAAAGGCGGCGGGAAAGCCCGCCGCCCTGAGCGTCTGTGTGGTGCTCGAACTTAGAACATCAACCGGATGCCAAGGCGCGCCTGCCGCGGAGTGCTGATGCTTCTGAGCTTATGTCCGTCCGTTGAGCTATAGCTCGGCGAGCCCTCCGGGCTGGCCGCTGTGAACCAGTCGAAGCCGATGCGCGTCCCCCAGGACCTGATGGTGTCGTCGTTGAAGACGTTGAACATATCGAACATCAGGCCGAGGCGGTACTTGTCGGCCAAAGTGAAGATCTTCTCGAGGCGTAGGTTGAGGATTTTCTGCATGGGGTAGTGGTGGGAGCCTCGGGCTTCCGTGAAGAACGTGATCTGGCCCTGGTTGAATACGTCCGTCAGGAGTCGCGTATTCCAGGATTCGCCCGTGATCCCCGAAAAGTAACCGGTCAAGCTGATGTCGAAGGGCAAGACGTAGGTGCCCTGGATCTTGATCATGTGGGTCGGGTCGTACGTGAGGTTGCCTTTGGCGTTGATCCAGATGTTCGGGTCGCTCTTGTCCGCCGCCCACGCGGCGCCAATGTCCTCGCCGAAGCTGTTGTCCACGGTCCCCGTGGCCTTCCCGTAGACATAGGAAACGAGCAGCTGCCAGCGGTCGGAGAAGCGCTTGTTGAACAGGACCTCGAAGCCTTCGTATTTCCTGTAGGGCTGCTCCAGAATATAGGGGAATTCAGGGCTCTTCCTGAGGTTGGTGATGAGGTAGGAATAGGTGTCTTTTGTGGCGAGCGTCCGCTCCCAGACGGGGAAGTCTTGGCCGAGCTCGGGGGAGGAGGCCGATTGTTCGGTGTAGACACCAAGGGTGTCGTAGCGTCCGATGAGGTCGTTCCACTTCCGGTTGATGTAAGTCACGCCTAAGGACGTGTCCTTGAACAGCTCGCGCTCGATCCCGACCGTGAACTGGGTCATGTAGGGGTGCTTAATGTTGGGGTCCATGGTGTAGGGGTTGTGGGGAATCTGGTGCCATAAGTCCCACAGCTCGGTTTCGGGATCATATCGGTAGTCGACCTTATCGCTGAAGCTCGCGCTGGGATTCATCCTGTCGTGGTAAGAGGTCAGCATAGCCTCGGTGAATTGACCGTAGTGGGCCTTGAGGATGGTCGACTTGTCGCCCAGGATGTCGAAGGTGAAACCCAGGCGGGGAGCCAGCCGCTTCGTCTTGAAGACGGTTCCGTCGACGCCCTTGACGTCGCCCCAGTTCTGGCTATAGCGGAGGCCGAGGCTTAAGTTCAGCCTTTTCGTGACCTGCCAGGAATCCTGGAGGAACATCTCCAGCCGTGTGTAGCGGGTGTTCGTGTCATAGCCGGTGTACTGGTAAGCCAGGTAGGGTCCCGTAAAGTAGACGTAGTTACCCGCGAGATTATACGCGTAGCCGACGTAGTCGGTATACTTGACGTAATCGCCCGGGCGGCCCCCCGTCCCTGTGTAGCCGTAGCGGGTCCGGGCCATGGATCGTTCGAACTCGGCTCCGAATTTGAAGTCGTGGGAGCCGAGCAGGAAGTCCTCGGCGTAGTGGGTCAGGCTGGCGTTGGTCCCGAAGCGGGCCCGGTCGGCGTAGTAGAAGTAGCCGGCGCTGCCCTTGAGCTGGTCCGCGTTATAGTCGTAGTGGGAGACGGCGTTGAACCCGGCCGTGGGGTCGAGATAATAGATGCCCTCGAAATAGTTGGTCTTGACGTCGAAGAAGGTCTTCGGGCTGAGGATCTTGGTCAGGCTGAAGCTCAGGAGCCAGTCTGGCGAGTCCTGCGTGACGGTGGCTTCGGGGAGAACCCAGTCGGCGGCGTCGCGGTTTGTGCCCTGGTACTTGGTCCTCTGGAAGGCGAGGTTCATGCTCAACGTCGGAGTCAGCTGGGAGCTCAGCTTGGCGAAGAACCGCGGCTGTTTGTAGTCGACGTCTTCGGGGAAGCCGGTCGGGCGTTCCCGGGTCCGGTAAAACTGGCCGCCGACGTAGAACCAGAGCTTGTCCTTGACGATCGGTCCACCGAGGTGCCCGTTGACGTCCATGAGCTTCGAGCTCGGCGAGGTCAGCGCGGGGAAGTCCGTGACGTAGGCCTGGTTGTTGTTAGCCTGCCAGAATTTGGAGTCGGCCTGGTAGCCCTGAAAATCGAACTCGAAGTGGCCCGAGAAGTTGTTGCCGCCGGACTTCGTCACCAGGTTGAAGATGACGCCGGTGAAGTTACCGTATTCGGCGGGAAGGCCGATGCCCATGACCTTGGCCTCCTCGATGATGTTGTAGTCCGAGAAGACCCAGGCCGAGCCGGCCTCGGGGTCAGCGACGTTGACCCCGTCCATGGAGTAGGCGATGCCCGTACTCTGGGACGCGCCGAAAGCGACGTCGTTCGCGATCCCGGGGGCCAGATTGACAATCTCCGCAGTGAACTGGTTGTTGGGGACGTTCCTGAGGATCTCGCTTGACAGGGTGACCGACGCCGTCTCCGTGGACTTGACGTCTACGGTCGGAGATTTGGCGGTGACCGTGATTTCCTCGGACACCGTAGCCGGTTTCAATTGAATGTCCAGAGCCAGGGTAGCCGTCGTGTTCACTCGGATCTTTTCGCGGACGACCGTCCCGAAGCCCGGAAGCTCGGCCTTGACCTGGTATTCGCCGGGCGGCAGGGCCGGGAACCGGAACTCGCCGCCGGCGTCCGTGACGAAGGTCCGGATACCCATGAGGTTTTGGCTCGAGAGCGTCACGTTGACGCCGGGCAGGGCCGCTCCCTGCTCGTCAGTCACGACGCCGCGGATGGCGCCGGTTTCCTTGGATTGGGAGAAGGCGATGGGGGCGAGGAGAAGAATGATTGCCAGGATGGATAAAAGCTTGTTTCTCAAATAGTCCTCCTTTTCGTTAATACACGACTTGTTTCTTGGCCGGAATGATCCATGGACTTATCGATTGCCTCCTCCCTGCTATCGAAAATATTGCACATCCTATTTGTAAACGTATCCAATATTCTTGTTTTTTGCAAGAATAATTTCAAGGGACACTCCCGGCGAAGAGGCCACTGCCCGCGGCCGAATTGAATTGGCTATGGCCATGTGCTATCGTAGTTTCTAGGAAAATAAGGCCGTACGGTCCATGAAAGCCCGAGCCCTTGGCGTCGCATTTTCCATTCTCTTCGTGGCCAGCGCCTTGGCCGGTCCGGAAAATCTTTCGCCGGAGCTTCAGGCCTGGCTCGAGGACGTCTCACCGATCCTCACCCGGACGGAGCGGGCCGTTTTCAAGAAGCTCCAGACCAACGCCGAACGGGAGAAGTTCGTCCGTTTCTTCTGGCGGGTCCGGGACCCCCTGCCCGACACGACGGCGAACGAGTTCCAAAAAGAGTACGAGGAACGAGTCCGCTTCACCGACCAGAACTTCGGCCGCTCATCGCCGAAACGGGGGAGCCAGACCGACCGGGGCTACTACTACCTCGTCCTCGGGCCGCCGCTCGAGCGCCATTTTTTCACGACCCAATCCGAGGTTTGGCCCCTCGAACTCTGGTTCTACAAGGGGGCCGTGGAATACGGCCTGCCGGATTATTTTTACCTGATCTTCTACCAGCCCGAGGGGATCGGCGATTACCGTCTCTATTCGCCGGGCGTCGAGGGCCCGGAGAAGCTGGCCGTCCCCATCATGGGGGGAGGGGCCATGAACCGCTCCCGGGCGGTCGAGGCCATCAGGAAAGCGAGTTCCGAGCTCGCCTCGGCGGCCCAGAGTTACATGCCCGGCGAACAACCGATGGGCATGGGCTCGTTTTCCTCCGACACCATCATCGCCTCCGTCCGCGGCCTCGCGGAAAAGAAATTCTCGGACACCTACGCCAGGTCGTATATGTCCTACAAGGATTATATCGAGACGGAGTATTCGGACAACTATCTCCAGAGCGCCTTCCAGGTCAAGGTTTTCCGGGAAGGCGGCCAGGCCTTTGTCCACTGGACGATCGAGCCGGAGAAGATGAACTTCGGAGTCCAGGGCAGCGCCATCTACGCCAGCTTCGAGCTCGTCCTGCGGCTCGAGGACAGCCGCGGCGGAACTCTCTTCGAGAAGGTCGAAGAGATCCCGCTCAAGCTCACGCCCGAGCAGTACAAGGCCCACGAACGCCAGCGCTTCGCCTTCCAGGACCTCCTGGCCATCGTCCCCGGCGAGCACCGGGCCTTCTTCCTGCTGAAAAACAAGACAGGCAAGGACTTCTCCTCTTTCGAGACGAGGGTCGTGACGCCGGCGGAGCCGGAGGCCGGCCAGGCCGGGCTCAGCGCCCCGCTCCTCTTCCATGACCGGGAGGCCGTCCCCGACGCGCAGAAAAACAACCTCAAAGCTTTCGTTTTCGGCGGCTGGCAGTATGTCGTCGGCGCCCGGAACGAGTTCACTGCGGCCTCGACGCTGGGCGTCTTCGTCCAGGCCTGGAATCTCGACAAGCTCAACTTGAGCGGACCGCCGTCATTCTTCCTCGACATCGTTTCGCTCGACGCGAACCAGAGCGTCGGGGCCTTTCCGTTGAAGGATACGGCCGCCGACCCCGGTGACCCTGCCACCCTCCTCGTCTCTGGGACCGTCCCCCTGAAGGACCTCAAGCCCGGCTATTACCGGGCGGAGATCTCGGTCCGGGGCGCCGACGGACGGACGCTCCTTGCGCAGAAGGAGAATTTCGTCGTCCTTTCCCAGGCCGTCCCGGTCATCCCGTGGATTTACGCCCGCCTGCACGGGCCGTTCCCCAGTCCCGAGCACCTCAAAGTCCTCGGCTCGCAGTATTTTCTGGCCGGGGACTACGAACGCGCGCGGGCCGCCCTCGAAAAGACGCTCAAGGACAGGGACGACCCGTCCGTACGCCTCCTCCTCGCTAAAACGTTATACGGCCTCGGGCTTTTCAATGAATCGCTCGGCCACGCCCTTCCTCCTTACGAGCGGGCGCCCGACCGGGAGGCGGCCAAGGTCATCGCCCTCGACTACGCCGCGCTGAAGGACTGGAATTCCGCCCTGAGCTATCTCGACAAGCTCATGGCCGAGGCGACCGAAGTCCCGGTCCTGAACCTGGCCGCCGAATGTCACCTGGCCCTCGGCCGCCCGGAGAAAGCCCTGCCCCTCCTCCAGAAGTCGCTTTCGCTCGTCCCCGACCAGCCGGCGATCAAGGCCCTGGAGGAAAAAACGAGAAAGCGTGCCGGCCAAAAATAAGAGTTCGAGATGATACCCAAGAAAACCCTTATCGTTGTCGTTCTTTTCTTCGTGTTCGCGGCCGTGTCCTGGGCCCAGTACCAGGGCCGGATCACCGGGCGTGTCCTGGACCCTTCCGGGAATCCCGTGGACAAGGCCGAGGTCACGATCGTCTATCAGAAAACAGCCGCGATCCGCTATGAGAGCAAGACCGACAAGGAGGGCCGCTTCTTCCAGGTCGGGCTGATCCCCGGCTACTACATCCTCACCGTCAAGAAAGCCGGTTTCGCGCCGGGGTCCAAGGAGATCAAGGTCGGTATCGCGGGCGAGGAGTCTGTCGAGATCACCCTTAAAACCGTCGAGGCTGAGGCGGAGAAGACCTACTCCGCCTCGGACAAGCCCTTCCTCAAGGGGAACAAGCTCTACGCCGAGCAGAAATACGCCGAAGCCATGTCGGCCTACGGGGAGGCCGTCGCGCTCGACCCGGAGAACTGGGGCTACCGGCTCAACCTGGGATTGTCCCAGAAAAAGGCCGGCCAGCCCGAGGCGGCCCTGGCCGCCTTCCGCAAGGCGGTCGAGCTCAACCCGGAAAGCTACAGCGCCAACAAGGAAACCGGCGAGGCCCTGGCCACGGCCAAGCAGTTCGCCGAGGCCCGGCCCTTCTATGAAAAGGCCGTCGCCCTGAGCCCCGACGACCCCGACGCCCAATACAACCTGGGCGTCTGCCTCGTCAACGTCGGCGAATCCGAGGCGGCCCTGCCGCGTTTCCAGAAGGCCGTCGAAATCAAGCCGGACTACGCCGAGGCGCATTACCAGATGGGCACGATCCTCATCGGCCAGAACAAGGTGGCCGAAGCCTGCGCCAGCCTGGAGAAGTTCTTGTCTCTCGCTCCCGGTCACGAGAAGGCCGGGATCGCCAAGCAGCTTCTCGAATTCCTGAAGAAAAAGTAGCGCCGCGGTTAAAAAAAAGGACCGCCCCGGGGGGCGGTCCTTTTCCGTTCGTTCGGATGTAGGGGGGGTTACTTGACCTCGAAAGCGACCTTGGCGTCGGCCTTCGTCCCGGCCACCTTGTCCGTGATCTGGGCGAGGAGCGTGTATTTGCCGGCGGGTAGGGGCCTTTTCTCGGTGCGCTCGCCCTTGTCATCCTTGATCTGGAGAGTCTGGACGAGGGGCAGCGGCTGATTTATGAGGTAGACCTCGTAGGCCTGGGGGGCCCACTTGATGGCCGACTTCCCGTCCTCCCCCTGTACTTCGAAATTGACCTCGAGGTCGTTCACCGGCCTCTGCGCGGCCGGGTCCTTGACCCCCGCGCCGAGGACGAAGAAGAAGATCTCGAGATTGTCGCCGGCCTTGATCTCGCCGGCCATGCTGGAGACGACCCTGATGGCGCCCCAGGTGAAGCAGCCCCGGTGGACCATCGGCCGCTGATCGGGTTCGATTTGGTCCATGGCCTTGACGATCACCGGTTCCGTCGGCCAGAGCGAGGACTGGAAGGTCTCGGGTCCCGGCAGGGCGATGTCGCAGTATGCGACGCTCATTTTCGTCATGTCGGGAGTCGTGAGGACCATGGCCAGCGTATATTTCCCTGAGGGCATGGCCAGGCCGAAAGAGTACCAGTCCTCTTTTTCCGCGTCATAGCCCGCGCCGTCGCTCTTCAGGACAGCGAGGCTCTTCCCGCCCCAGAACGGCTTGAACGCCCCGGCGTCGCCGGGCTGGAAAAACTGGAAGAAGACGTTGAGCGTGGTTTCCATTTCTCCCGAACCGGAGGCCGATGGGACGTAGCCGAGATCCCCGT
>Ga0315276_10005560_pt1 | contig 11606 bp, 8 predicted proteins | sample YL17G05_0_MG_FD_204542 | JGI IMG/M metagenome (GOLD analysis project Ga0315276, IMG submission 204542) | Sediment microbial communities from Yellowstone Lake, YNP, Wyoming, USA - YL17G05_0 | ecosystem: Environmental > Aquatic > Freshwater > Lake > Sediment | place: USA: Wyoming | collected... | reverse complement strand
ATTCATTGCAGCGCATCCGTGGCCCGTTGCCGGGGCAGCTCGAGCCGGAGCGCCGCCTGCTCGCCTCCAACGTGCTCATGGCGCAGGGGCGCTACGGCGAGGCCGCCGCCCAACTCCAGGGCTGGACGGATCTGTCGGATTGGACGGCGTATGCGCGCTTCAATCTCGGCGTGGCCCTCGTGCGCAACGGGGATGATGCCCAGGGTCGCCCGTTGCTCGACGCTGTCGGCGCGATGCCGGCGGCAACCGAGGAGCAGCTGGCGTTGCGTGATCGTGCCAACCTGGCGCTCGGCTTCGCCGCCCTGCAGAAGCACGAGGCCGAGGCGGCGGTGACCGCGCTCAACCGTGTCCGCCTGGACGGTCCGTTCACCAACCGCGCGCTGCTCGGACTCGGCTGGGCCGAAGCCGATGCCGGGCGAATGGACCGCGCCCTCGTTCCGTGGCTCGCGCTGCGCGACCAGCCGGTCGCCGACGCGGCCGTGCAGGAGTCGTATCTGGCGGTTCCGTATGCGTACGCGAAGCTTGCAGCCAACGGGCAGGCGGCCGAGCAGTACCAGAAGGCGGTGCAGGCATATGCGTCCGAGACCCGGCGCATCGACGAATCGATTGCCGCGATCCGCAAGGGCGGGTTCCTCGACTCGATCCTTGAAGCCGTGCCGCGCACCGATGACATCGGCTGGTTCTGGCAGTTGCAAAAGGTGCCCGACGCGCCCCCCACCCGCTACCTGTACGAACTGCTCGCCTCGCACGAATTCCAGGAGGGGCTGAAGAACTACCGCGACCTGCGGATCATGCAGGCCAGCCTGCAGCGCTGGAAAGGTTCGCTCGAGGCGTTCAACGACATGGTCGCGACGCGTGAGCGCAGGACCCTCGAGCTCGAGCCGCGCCGGCTGGCGCTGCTGGCCAGTACTAACCTCCCGGCGCTCGAGCGGCGCCAGGCCGAACTCGCCGGGCGAGCAACCCGGATCCAGTCGGAACATGACGTCGGCGCGCTCGCCACGGGCGAGGAGGCGACCGAGTGGCAGGACCTCGAGCGGATCGACGCCGCACTGCAGGCGATGCCGGAAGGTCCCCAGCGGGACGACCTGCTGGATCGCGCCCGCGTCTTGCGCGGCACGCTCGCCTGGAAACTCGATGAGGACTACAAGGTGCGGCTGCGTCACCTGCAGCTGGGCGTGCGCGACACGGCCGATGCACTCGCCGAGGCCCGGCTGCGCATCGAGCGCGCGCAGCAGGCCAGCATGACTGCGAAGCGCAACACGGCGGGTTTCGCCGACCGCGTGAACGGTCTTGCGTCGCGCATCGACGCGATCACGCCCAGGATCGACGCCACTGCCGCCGAGCAGGAACAGATGCTCGCGAGCGTGGCCATCGGCGCGCTCGAGGCGCAGAAGCGCCGGCTCGCGAGCTATGCGACGCAGGCGCAGTTCGCGCTCGCCGCGCTGTACGACGGCGCGGCCGCCCGGGGCACGAAGTGAGCCGGCGCCTCGCAGCGGCGGTGCTCATCGTGCTCGCGCCCTGGACGCTGGCGCTCGCTGCCCCGCGCAAGCCGGCCGCAGCCCCGCACGCGCCGGCCGCGCCGACGTTGCAGGATCTCGCGACGCGCACGGCCCCGATCAACCGCGACCAGGCCGTCGCAGTGGATCCGGCCCAGGCCGCCAGCAGCTACGAGGACTTCCTGAAGATCGACGGCTCCGACCCCGCGCTGCGGGCGCAGGCCCTGCGTCGAGTGGGAGACCTGCATCTGGCTATGTGCGACGCGCTTCGTGCCCAGGAGGGCGGGTCCGTCGAGCAAGCCGCGGCGGCGGCCAATAGTGCGATCGCCGCCTATCAACGGCTGCTCAAGGAATTTCCGGCTTACCCGGCCACGGATGTGGTGCTCTACCAGCTGGCCCGTGCCTACGAGAGCATCGAGGATCCCGACCAGGCGCTCACCGTGCTCGATGAGCTCGTGCGCCGTTACCCGGGCACGGTGCATCTGGACGAGGCGCAGTTCCGCCGCGGCGAGACGTTCTTCAGCGCGCAGCGCTATGCGGACGCGGAAAGGGCCTACGCCGCGGTGCTCGCGGTCGGGGCCGGTTCCGATTTCTACGAGCAGGCGCTCTACAAGCACGCGTGGTCGCTGTTCAAGCAGTCGCGGGACGAGGAGAGCAGTGCGTCGTTCCTCAAGCTGCTCGACCGCCTGCTGGTCAAGGACGGCCAGTTGCGGCCGGCCAGCCAATTGTCGCGGCCGGAGCAGGAACTCATTGACGACACGCTGCGCGCCCTCAGCATCATGTTCGCCGCGTCCGACGGCGCCGACTCGCTGCAGGCCGCGCTGGCGGGGCGCGGCAAGGCGCCTTACGAGGCGCGGTTGTACGGGGCGCTCGGCGACCTCTACGTCGAGAAGGAACGCTACCAGGACGGCGCCGAAGTCTATCGCGCCTTTGCCAAGCGACAGCCCGAGGACCCCGAGGCGCCGATCCTGCTCGGGCGATCCGCAGAGGCCTATGCCAAGGGCGGTTTCACGTCACTGGTGCTCGAGGCCAAGCAGGCGCTGGTCGAGCAATACGGCCCGAAGAGCGCGTATTGGCGGGCACACGCGCCGAATATCGATCCCCAGGTCAGCGCGGCGGTGCAGGCGAACCTGCTCGACCTTGCCCAGCACTATCACGCGCTGGCGCAGAAAGGCGGTTCCGCCACCGATCGTGACGCCGCCGTGCGCTGGTATCGCGAGTACCTCGAAGGATTCGATTCCGCGCCGCAGGCGCCAGCCACGCGCCTGCTGCTGGCCGACCTGCTGTTCGACGGCGCGCATTTCGGCGAAGCTGCGGCGGAGTACGAAACGGCCGCCTATTCGTACGCGAACGCACCCGACGCAGGCCGCGCCGGGTATGCAGCGCTCGTGGCTTACGACAAGGCCGAGGCGCTGCTGCCACCGGCCGAGCGCCCGGCGCTGCGGCTGCGGGCGATCGATTCGTCGCTGCGGTTCGCCAGCACGTTCCCGAACCACGCGGAAACGCCAGCCGTTCTCGCGCGCACGACCAAGGCGCTGTTCGATACCGGGGATCGCGAGCGCGCCGAAGCGGTCGCCAATGCAGTGCTCGAGCTCGGGCCGCGTGCCGACGCCGGACAGCAGCGCGTCGCGTGGACAGTACTTGCCCACACCTACTTCGACTCGGGCCGCTACGCAGAAGCCGAGAAAGCCTACGGCGAACTCGTCTCGCGCCTGCCGGCCAACGACCCGCAGCTCGCGGAATTCACTGAGCGCCGCGCAGCCTCAGTGTATCGGCAGGCGGAAGCGCGCCAGGCCGCCGGGGACATCAACGGCGCCGTGCAGGAGTTCCTGCGCGTTGCGACCGTGGCGCCGGCTTCGCCGACCCGCGTGAAGGCGGAGTTCGACGCCGCGACCCTGCTGTTGAACTCGAAGCAGTGGGACCAGGCCGCGAAGGTGCTCGAGAATTTCCGTCGCGACCACCCGCAGGACCCGCTGCAACCGGACGTGACGCGCAAGCTCGCGGTTGCGTATCTCGAGGGCGGCCGCCCGCACGAGGCCGCGGTGGAACTCGAGCGCGTCGCGTCGCGCGACGCCGAAGAGCCGGAGGTCAGGCGCACCGCGCTGTGGCAGGCTGCTGAACTCTATAGTGCCAACGCTGACGTCACTTTCGCGACGCGCACCTACGCGCAGTACGTCGAGCGCTATCCGGCACCGTTCGATCCTGCAGTCGAGGCGCGGCAAGAACTCGCCGATCTCGCGAAGAAGGTCGGTGACGGCGCGACTCGCAGGCATTGGCTCGAGGAGATCGTCAACGCCGATGCGGCCGCAGGCGCGTCACGCACCGATCGCAGCCGCTTCCTCGCGGCCAATGCCACGCTCGAACTCGTGCGCCCGCTCGACGATGCGGCCCGCGCGATTCGACTGGCCATCCCGCTCGACAAGTCGCTGGTCGCGAAGCGCAAGGCGATGGAGGCCGCGCTGGCGGGCTACGGCAGGGCGGAGGCATACGGAATCGCCCCGGTGGCGACGGCCGCGAGTTACGCGATGGCCGACCTGTACCGCAGCCTCGGCAAGTCGCTGATCGACTCCGACCGGCCGAAGGGACTGACGGCCGAGGAACTCGAGCAGTACGACCTGCTGCTTGAGGAGCAGGCATTCCCGTTCGAGGAAAAGGCCATAGGCATCCACGAGGGCAACGCGCGCCGCGCAGCCCAGGGAATCTGGGACGAATGGGTGCAGAAGAGTTATGCCGACCTCGCCGCGATGAAGCCCGGGCGCTATGCACGCCTGGAAATCGCCGAAGGGCCGGACGCGGCGCCGACGGTTGTGCCGGAAGTGGCGCAGCAATTTGCCGCCGCGCGCGTGTCGTTCGATGCGCGGCGCTTCGACGAGGCGCGGCAGCTCTACGAGGCGGCGCTGGTCGCCGACTCATCCAACGTCAATGCGCTGAATCGACTCGGCGTAGCCGATCGCCGGCTTGGCCGGTTTGCAGATGCCCGCGCCGCTTACGAACGCGCTATCGTCGCGGACCCGACGTATGCGGACGCCGAGCGCAATCTCGCGATCCTGCTCGATCTGTACCTCGGAGACGCCGCTGGCGCGTTGCCGCACCTCGAGCGCTACCAGGCCCTGACCAGCGGCGCCGATACCGAGGTCGCCGGCTGGGTCGTCGAACTCAAGTCGCGCCTCGGACAGGCGCAACGCAAGGCGGAGGCCCAGCCATGAAACGATTCGCAGCGACGATGCTGGTGGCCGCAATACTGGCACAGGGCGCGGCCTGGGCCGCCGAACCGCCGCCCGCTCCGGCCAAGCCGGCTGCCAAACCGGCCGCGAATATCGCGCCCCGCACGACAGCCGCCAGCGAGAAACGGGCCATCGATCGCCTGCAACTCGATCCCACCGCGATTACCGGCAATCGTGAATTGCCCAAAGTGATGAGTATCGTACCTTGGAAGGCCGCCGAACCCCCCGGCGGCCCCGACCGGCCCATGGGCAGCCTCGTCGAAGAGGTGCTTTCGCCCCTGGATCGTGACGAATTTAGGCGGGAGATCACATACTACCGCGACCTGACGTCGCAAAGTGCACCAGTCGTTGCCCCCGGAGCCACCCAACCATGAATTCCTTCGATTTGGTCATCAATTTCTTCAAGCAGGGCGGGGTCTTCCTGTACCCCATCGCCGCGGTGTTCGCGCTCGGCGTCGGCGTCGCGATCGAACGCTTCTTCTACCTCACCCGTGTTGCGAGGGGCAATCGGCGTCTGTGGGCTGAACTGTCACCGCTGCTCGAGGCCGGTAACTTCCGCAAGGCGATGGAAATTGCCGAGAGCACCGATTCCGCGCTCTCCACGATCATGAAGTACGGCATGTCGCGCATTGCCACGGCCCGCCGTCGTGACGACATCGAGAAAGCGATGGAGGAGAGCCTGATCGAGGTGATTCCGCGCCTCGAAAAGCGCACCCATTACCTCGCCACGCTCGCCAACATCGGCATGCTGATGGGCCTGCTCGGCACCGTCATCGGCCTGATCCACGCGTTCGCGGCCGTGGCCAGCGTGAACCCGGCCGAGAAAGCCAGCATGTTGTCGGCCAGCATCTCGGTCGCCATGAACAACACGGCGCTCGGCCTCGCCCTGGCGATCACGCTGCTGCTCTGCCACATGTACCTCGAGACCAAGACCACCGAGCTGGTGGACAGCCTCGAAGTGGCCTCGATCAAGTTCCTCAACACGGTGGACGAACGCCGCAACCTCGGTGGCCGCCCGGCGGGTGGCGCGACCGACGCGGAAGCAGCCGCGGCAGGCCGTGACGCTGTCCGCGGGGCCGCACGCGCATGAGAAAGAGTTCGGTCCTTGCGCGCCGGATGCAGCGTAACCACGCGAGTTACCGAGGCCGCAACGACATCAACATCGTGCCGATGCTGGACGTGATGGTGATCCTCACGTTCTTCCTGATCTTCACGGCCGTGTTCTCCAAGACCAGCGTCGTGGAGGTAAACCTGCCCGGTCCGACCGTGCAGGCGCCACCCACCACGCCCACGCTGGAACTCGAGGTGATCCTGCGCCGCAACCTGATCGAGGTGGCGGACCGCAACGTCGGCGTACTGGAGACCATCGCACTGAACCCCGGGGGACGGCAGGACGTCGTGAAGCTGACGGAGTACCTCGCCGGCATCAAGAGCCGTTTTCCCGACAAGACCAATGCGACGCTGCTGGTGGAAGACGACGTGGACTACGACACGATCGTGCAGGTGATGGACTCCATGCGGGTGCAACAGTCGGTCGAGGGCTCGACGGTGACCCGCGTGTCGCTGTTCCCGCTGATCTCCCTCGGAGACGCGCCGAAATGATTCGCACGGGACTGAAGCGCAAGTCACGGCACGGCAGCAAGGGCGGGCACGGACCGCTCGCGCTGATTCCGATGATCGACATGATGACGATCCTCGTCGTGTACCTGCTGGTGCACACCGCGGACATGGAGATCCTGCCCAACTCGAAGAACATCTCGATCCCTCAGTCGAACTCCGCGCAGAAGCCGCGTGAGACCATTGTCGTGATGGTCACGCGCGACATGCTGTACGTGAACGGCCAGCCGGTCGTGTCGGTGGCCGACCTCGGCGCCGCGCCCGACAACGTCGTCGAGCCGCTGCGTGCCGCACTGGGCGCGCAGGTTGCGGGCCTGATCCCGGGCTCAGAGGCGAATCGGGAAGTGACGGTGATGGCCGAGAAGAGCCTGCCGTACTCCGTGCTGCGCAAGATCGTCGCGAGCAGTTCCGCGGCCGATTACACCAAGATCTCGCTCGCGGTGGTCGAGCGCGAGCTGATGTACACCGACCGCGGTGGCGCGTAAGGGACGAGACGATGGCCAGCATCGCCGTGAATTTCCGTAGTTACCAGCTGCCGTGGACGCCCTCGGAGGCCGAGGAGCGGAGTTTTCGCCGCGTGCTCGGCGCCATCCTCGGGTTGTTCATCGCCTGCAGCATCATCATTCCGATGCTGCCCGAGCGGCACCTGCCGCCCGCGACGGCGCCGGCGCTGCCCGAGCGCATCGTCGAATTTATCCTGGAGCAGCCGAAGCCCAAGCTCGAGCCCAAGGTGGAGGAGCCGAAGCCCATCGAGAAGCCGAAGGTCGAGGCCCGCATCGAGCAGCCCGCGCCGGTGGCGCAGGTGAAACCCAAGGACGACCCGCGCAAGAAGGCGGCGTCCAGCGGGTTGCTGGCGCTGTCGGACCAGCTCGCCGAGTTGCGCGACATGGATGTCGATCGCAACGTCAACGACACCCCGCTCAATTCCGGCGCCGGCGACAAGACTCGTGTCGATCGCGCGATCCTGACGGCCCGGGTCGGGCAGGGCAGCGGCGGCATCGCAGTCGCCCGGTCCAGCAGCGGGTTCGGCGGCGGCTCCACCGGACTGAAGGGCAATTCGACCGCTCGCGTCGCTTCGAACGTCCAGGCATCGACCGCACCGGAAGCGACGCGCTCGGGCAAGAGCAGCAAGGCCTCGCGCACCCGCGAGGAGATCGAGCTGGTATTCGACAAGAACAAGTCGGCCATCTACGCGCTCTACAGCCGTGCGCTGCGGGACAACCCCGCCCTGCAGGGCAAGGTAGTCCTGGAAGTGACGATCGCGCCGTCCGGCGAGGTGACGTCCTGCCGCATCGTCTCCAGCGAACTCGGCGATGCGGACCTCGAGCGCAAGCTTGTGGCGCGGATCAAGATGTTCCGGTTCGAGGACCGCGACGTCGCGACGATGACGACCACCAAGCCGATCGAGTTCTTCCCCGCCTGAGTGTTATGAGCCGATAACCACCCGGCCTTTCCGCTGGGTGGGGGTCGATCCCTAGCATGGCCCTCGCAGTTCCGAACGCGAGCGAGGGTCCCCATGAGCGCCACCACAGTCACGGCTTTGCCGCTGGGTCCCCTGGACCCCGAGCGGTCCGAACTGCTGCTGCGCGTCGTTGACGGCCTCGAGCCCGCGTCATTGCAGTGGTTGTCGGGATTTGCGGCCGGCGTGGCGCACGAGCGGTCCGCGGGCGGACGCAGCATCGCCGCTGCGCCAGTTGCTCCGCGTTCCGAGCCCGTGGGCCGCCTGGCGGTCGTGTACGGTTCCCACACCGGCAACGGCAAGCGCATTGCGGAGCGTCTGGCCCGCGCTGCCGAGGCCGCCGGGCTCGCGGTGAGGGTGTCGACCGCGGGTGCCTACCCGCTGAAGGACCTCGCGAAGGAACGTTTGCTGGTGGTCGTGATGAGCACCCACGGCGACGGCGATCCGCCCGATGATGCGCGTGGCTTCACCGAGTTCCTGGCCTCGAAGCGCGCGCCGAAGCTCGATCAGCTGGCTTACTCGATCCTCGCCCTCGGCGACTCGAGCTACCCGCGGTTCTGCGAGACCGGCCGGCAGGTGGATGAACGGCTCGCGGCTCTCGGCGCGCGCCGCCTCATCGAGCGCGTGGACTGCGACGTCGATTACGATCGCCTTGCCGGTCCGTGGCTGGACACGGTCGTCACCGAAGCCCGCGAGGCGCTCGGCGGGCCGCAGGTAGCGACCGTCACGCGGTTGCGCACGGTGCCACCGGCGCCGCAATTCTCACGCGAGCAGCCGTTCGCGGCCGAAGTGATCGACAACCAGCGCATCACCGCGCGCACGGCGATGCGCGACGTGCGTCACGTCGAGTTTTCGCTGGCGGGGTCGGGTCTCAAGTACGAGCCGGGTGATGCACTCGGGGTCTGGTACGAGAATCCGCCGCAGGTCGTGGAGAGCGTGCTGGTGGCGTCGCATCTCGACGGCGAGCAGCCGGTCGCCGTGGAGGGCGAGACGAAGTCCCTGCGTCACTGGCTGACGACCAGCCGCGAGATCACGCGGCTCACGCGTCCCTTCCTCGCCCGGCACGCCGAACTTGCGAATGCCGCCGAACTGGCCGAGGTGCTCGCTCAGGGTCAGCAGGACCAGCTGCGCCACACACTGAAGGACCTGCAACTCGTCGATATCCTGCAGCGTCACCCCGGCCGGTGGGAGCCCGAGGCCCTGGTCGGCGCGCTGCGGCCCCTGGCGCCACGCCTGTACTCGATTGCCTCGAGCCCCGCAGCGGTGGGCGAGGAAGCTCATCTCACTGTTGCGGTCGTGGACTACGGACTGGGCGCCCAGCGCCGGTTCGGTGCCGCGTCGTCCTTCCTGGCGTCCCTGTCCGGTGCCGATGCCCGGGCGCGCGTCTTCGTCGAGCGCAACGAGCGTTTCCGGCTGCCGGCAGACGGTTCGCGCGACGTGATCATGATCGGCCCCGGCACCGGCGTGGCGCCGTTCCGTGGCTTCCTGCAGCACCGTGAGGCGCAGGGCGCGACCGGACGCAACTGGCTGCTGTTCGGCGCCCGACATTTCGCGAGCGAGTTTCTCTACCAGGCTGAGTGGCAGGCTGCCGCTCGCAAGGGCCTGCTCAATCGCATCGATCTCGCGTTCTCGCGCGACCAGACGCCGCGCGCGTACGTGCAGGACCGGCTGCGGCAGGCCGGCAGCGACGTTTATGCCTGGCTGGAGGGGGGCGCCTCCCTGTACGTCTGCGGCGACGCCGAAAAGATGGCGCCGGACGTCCATGCGACGCTCATCGAAGTTGTCGCCGAGCAGGCGGGACTCGATCGTGAAGGGGCGGAAGCCTACGTGCGCCGGCTGGCCGACGAGCACCGCTATCTCCGGGACGTCTACTGAGCATGGCCGGGCACTCACCCATCGAGGGCATCAAGCAGGCGAGCCGGTTCCTGCGCGGTACGCTCGTTGAAAGCCTCGCCGATCCGCTGACTGGAGCGATCCGTGAGGACGACACGGCACTCATCAAGTTCCACGGCAGCTACCAGCAGGATGACCGCGACCTGCGCGAGGAGCGTCGCCAGCAGAAGCTCGAGCCGGCCTACAGTTTCATGATCCGCACGCGGCTGCCGGGCGGTGTATGCACGCCCGCGCAGTGGCTCGCACTCGATGAGATCGCGCACCGCCATGCAAACGGCACGCTGCGCCTCACGACGCGACAGGCGTTCCAGTTCCACGGCGTGATCAAGACCGATCTGAAGACGACGCTGCAGGCGATCAACGCGACCCTGATCGACACCATCGCCGCGTGTGGCGACGTCAATCGCAACGTGCTGGCGAGCGCGAATCCGGTCGAGTCGCGGGCGCACGCGGTCGTCTACGAGTGGGCGAAGCGGCTCTCGGAACATTTCCTGCCCCACACCCGCGCTTATCACGAGATCTGGCTCGATGGGGAGAAGGTGGCCGGCGCCGAGGAGGTCGAACCGATCTACGGGCCGGCCTACCTGCCGCGCAAGTTCAAGGTGGCCATCGCCGTGCCGCCGATCAACGACGTCGACATCTTTGCCAACGACCTGGGCTTTATCGCGATCGTCGCCGACGGCGAGCTGCAGGGTTTCAACCTGACCGTGGGCGGCGGCCTGGGCACTTCGCACGGCGATGCACTCACGTACCCGCGGCTGGCCGACGTGGTCGGCTTCGTGCGTCCGGGGCAGTTGCTCGCGGTGGCTGAGGCGGTCATGACGACCCAGCGCGACTTCGGCGACCGCGGCACGCGCAAGCACGCGCGCCTGAAGTACACGATCGACGACCGCGGTCTCGACTGGTTCGTGCAGGAAATCACCCGCCGGCAGGGCTTCGAGCTCGAACCCCCGCGCCCGTTCGAGTTCACGAGCAGCGGCGATCGCTTCGGCTGGACCAGGGGCTACGATGGCCGCTGCCACCTGACGCTGCGCATCGAGGCCGGCCGCATCGCAGATAACGAGCATGGTCCACGCCTCACCGGCCTGCGCGAGATCGCGAAGGTGCACCGCGGCGATTTCCGGCTCACCCCGAACCAGAACCTCATCATCGCGAACGTCGATGAGTCGGCGCGCACGTTCATCGACGCGCTCGTCGTGCGCTACGGCCTCGATCGGTACGCTCGCGCGACGCCGGTCGCGCGCGATGCGCTGGCCTGCGTCGCGTTGCCGACATGCGCGCTGGCAATGGCGGAGGCCGAACGCTACCTGCCCCGGCTCGCGCAACTGGTGGACGGCCGGCTTGCAGCCCACGGGCTCGCGGGCGAGCCGCTCACGCTGCGGATCACCGGGTGTCCGAACGGTTGCGCTCGTCCTTACCTCGCGGAGGTCGCGCTGATCGGCAAGGCGCCGGGACGCTACAACCTGTACTTCGGTGGCGACGGCCGCGGGCAGCGCCTGAACGCGCTGCATCTCGAGAATATCGACGAGACGACGATCGTCGCCGCGCTGGACCAGGCATTCGCACGATATGCCCGGGAGCGCGAGCCGGCCGAACGCTTCGGGGATTTTGCGTGGCGGACCGGGCTCGTTGGCGCAGCCGCGCCGGCGCAGGGGTGATGGCCATGAGGGCGCTTGCCTGGGATAGCGAACTGGCGCGCCACGAGCCGGCCGTCCTCGACGAAGTGAATGCTGCCCTGGCCCGCATGAGCGTCGAGGAGCGCGTGCGCTGGTCGGTCGAGCACCTGCCGGGCGGTCACGCGCTGTCGTCCAGTTTCGGCGCGCAGGCGGCTGTGTCGCTGCACCTGGTCACCCGTTTCGTGCCGTCGGCGCCGGTGATCCTGATCGACACCGGATACCTGTTCCCCGAGACTTACCG
>Ga0315276_10005558_pt1 | contig 11607 bp, 12 predicted proteins | sample YL17G05_0_MG_FD_204542 | JGI IMG/M metagenome (GOLD analysis project Ga0315276, IMG submission 204542) | Sediment microbial communities from Yellowstone Lake, YNP, Wyoming, USA - YL17G05_0 | ecosystem: Environmental > Aquatic > Freshwater > Lake > Sediment | place: USA: Wyoming | collected... | reverse complement strand
CCGGCCGGCCCGGCCGGCCCTGTCGGGCCGGCAGGCGTGGCCGGCCCCGCCGGCCCCGCCGGTGACGCGGGCCCCGCCGGTGACGCGGGCCCGAAGGGTGACGCGGGCCCTGTCGGCCCGAAGGGAGACCCCGGCGCCGCGCTCAGCTCGGTCGACGGGCTTGCCGGCACCCCCTGCACGACCTTCGACGGCGCCGCCGGCCACGTCGAGGTCGGGACGACCGCCACCGACCTGATCACGCTCACGTGCGAGACGGGAACACCTCCGCCGCCTCCGCCCCCCGGCAACTCGCGGCTCGTGATCAACGAGGTCGACTACGACCAGGTCGGTGCCGACACCGGCGGGTTCGTCGAGATCGCGAATACCGGCACCGCGGCGGCCACGCTCGACGGGATCGCGCTCGTGCTCGTAAACGGGGGCGACGGCACCGAGTACGCCCGTAAGACGCTGACGGGAACCCTCGCGGCCGGGGCGAAGCTCGTCGTCGACGTCGACCCGCAGAACGGCGCTCCCGACGGCCTCGCGCTCGTCGATACGGCCAAGGAGAAGCTGCTCGACGCACTGAGCTACGAGGGCGCCATCCACGCGGCCACGATCGGGACCAAGGTGTTCGATCTCGTCGAGGGGACGATGCTTCCGATCGACATCGCCGATTCGAACACCGTCGAGGGGACGCTCGCACGGATCCCCGACGGCACGGACGCCGACAACGCGGTCGCGGACTGGGCGTTCACGACGACCCCGACGCCCGGGGCGGCGAACGTGAAGACACCGTAGGAACAGGGCCGCGAGGTGCTCGCGTAGGCCTGTCGCGGGGTGTCTCCCAAGAAGGCAGGGGAGACACCCCGCGGCTGTGCTTGGTCCTACCGCTTCCCCTTCAGTCGCATGTTGGCACGGCCCTCCGCGCTCAGCGCCTTCCACTTCTTGCGCGCCTCGGAGGCGGCCCGCTTGTCGAGCTTGCGCTCGAGGTGCTCGAGCTCCGCTTGGAGGTTCAGGTAGCTGTCCCATCGCTCGGCCGGCAGCGTCCCGTCGTCGAGGGCGGCGCGGACGGCACAGCCGGGCTCACGGTCGTGGGCGCAGTCGGAGAACTTGCAGTGGGCGAACAGCTCCGTCACGTCCTCGAACGCCTCGTCGATCCCGTCGTCGGCGACCCAGAGCTGAACCTCGCGGATGCCGGGGGAGTCGATCACGAGGCCACCGCTCGGCAGCTGGATCAGCTCCCTTCTCGTCGTCGTGTGCCGGCCGGTGCCGTCGCCGCGGATCTCCTGCGTCGCGAGCAGCTCCTCGCCTGCGAGCGTGTTGACGAGCGTCGACTTGCCGACGCCCGAGGAGCCGAGCAGGACGGCTGTGAGGCCCGGGCCGAGCAGCTCGGACACCTGGTCGAGGCCCTGACCCGTCACGCTCGAGATCGCGTGCACCGGCACTCCACCGGCGATCGTCTCGACCTCGGCGACTGCAACCTCCGGGGCGGCGTGGAGGTCGGCCTTCGTCAGCACGATCACGGGGCGGGCCCCGCTCTCCCAGGCCAGGATCAGGTAGCGCTCCAGTCGGCGCAGGCTGAGATCCTCGTTCATCGAGGCGACGAGGAACGCCACGTCGATGTTCGCCGCGAGCACCTGCTCCTCGGCTGCCTGCCAGGCGGTCTTGCGCGAGAACTTCGTGAGCCTCGGCAGGACGGCGCTGATCGTCCCCGTGGCAGTCTCGGTGCCGGCACCGGGAACGACGACGACCCAGTCGCCGACCACGGGCAGGTCGGCGGTGGTCGCCGCCTCGTGAACGAGGCGGCGCGGAACCTCGCAACGAAGCTCGCCGGCCTCGGTGAGCACGTCGTAGGCACCTCTGTGTTGAATCGAGACCCGGCCGGCGACGACGTCGTCACCCGCGAAGGGCTCGTACAGGTTACTCAGCCGGTCGTTCCAGCCGAGCGATTCGAGCTCGGGCAAGCGGAAACTCCCTTCCGTCCTCGGATACATGAAAGCGGCGCGCGGGTCGGCGCGCCAGTCGGCGAGGTCCGGGCGGGAGGTCGGAGTGGGATCCGGTTAACCGACGGACCGCGCGACGCGCGGAATGGAGGAAGCAATGACAGTCATGTGAAACACCCTCCTTTGTCGGGGACGCACAGAAGTATGCAGCAAGATCAGCAGACACGCGAGCCGACTTTCCGGCCGGGACCCGGAATCAGCTGCCGTCGGCGAGCACGGCCTCTGCGGCGCGGCGTCCGGAGGCGAGGGCGCCGTTGAGTGACGGGTGCTCACGGTGATCGCCGCAGGCGTAGAGGCCGGGCGCAAGTCGTGCAGGCTGCTCGTGGAAGCCGCCGACCGGGTAGGCGGGCAGCGCCCGCGGAATCCGGTAGCTCCGCAAGTGCCGCCATTCCGTGACGACGGGACCGAACCAGCCCCGCAGTTGCCGTCCCACGGCTTCGAGATCGGGGTCGCCGGCGCCGAGAATCGTCAGTGAGACGAGCGAGTGGCCGGCAGGCGCGTAGCCCGGGGCGACCTCGCTCGGCACGCAGAAGTTGTTGATCGGCCCGCCCTCGCCGTTGACTGCGAGCCACGCTCCGGGAATCGGCGGCGCGGGTGCGTCGTAGTAGACGCAGGTGACGCCGTTCCAGCCGTGGCTCGGCTCGTCGACGATCCCCGCGGTGGCGACGACGACGGCGTCGGCGCGCAGTTGTTCGCCTGACTCGAGCGAGACGGCGTTCGGGCCGACGGTGGCGACGCCGGTGCCCTTGCGGATGTCGAGACCCTCCGCGAGCTGGCCCGGGATGGCGCCCATTCCGGCCGCCGGGAGCGCTGCGGCACCGGACGAGAACGAGCGCAGCACGAAGTCGAGGAAGCGGCTCGACGTCGCGAGCTTCTCCTCGAGGAAGATGCCTCGCAGGAACGGGGCGAAGAACCGCTCTACGGTCGTTCGCGGGACACCGGCCCTGCGCAGAGCCTCGGCCGCCGTCGTCTCGTCGCGGGAGCCCCGCAGGAGCCGGGCGACCGCGGCGCCGTCGCGGACGCCGACGACGCCTCCGGCGAGTGAGCGCAGGCCGCGAACGGGCGCGTGCCGGGGGTCGGCGAGACGCCGGAAGCGTCCCTCGGCCCGGATGATCGCGCCCCGCTCGAACGATCCGAGCCCGAGTCGGTCGTAGTCGAGCACCGCTGCCGCCTCGGGATAGGCGAGAGGCAGCACCTGGAAGCCGTGATCGAGAAGGAAGCCGTCGACGGCATCCGTCCGGACGCGCCCGCCGATCGCGTGGGAGCGCTCGAGCACGAGCGGGGAGCGACCCTTCGCCGCGAGCGCGCGGGCGCACGCGAGGCCGGCCATCCCCGCCCCGACGACGATGACGTCGTGTTCCTCACTCATGTCTGCGAGCGTACCGCGCGCGCGGTCAGCCGGCGAGGGCGTGCGCGAGGCCCGAATCGATATCGGGCTGCCCGAACGTGAACCCTGCCGCCTCGAGCTTCGTGGGCGCGACGCGTTGCCCCTCGAGGAGCATCTCCTCGCCCATCTGCCCGAAGGCTCCCCGGACGGCGAACCCCGGCAGCGGGAGGATCGTCGGCCGGTGCAACGCCCGGCCGAGCGCCTTGACGAACTCCGTGTTCGTCACGGTCCCGGGCGCCGTCACGTTGACCGGGCCGTCGAGCGGCTGCTCGAGGGCGAACAGGTACGCGGCCACGGCGTCGTCGAGCGAGACCCAGCTCCACCACTGCCGTCCGCTTCCGATGCGTCCGCCGCCGCCGAGCTTGAACGGCAGCAGCATCCGCTGCAGCGCCCCGCCCTGCTTCGCGAGCACGATCCCCTGGCGCAGGTGCACCGTCCGCAGCCCGGCGGCGCGGGCGGGATCCGCCGCGCCCTCCCAGGCCTCGACGACGTCTGCGAGGAACCCTGCCCCGCGGGCCGAGCTCTCGTCGACCGTCTCGTCGCCGCGCGAGCCGTAGAACCCGGTTGCCGAGGCGCAGAGGAGGATGGGGCGGTTCGGCAGCCGGGCAGCGGTTTCCGCGATCAGCCGGGTGCCCTCGATGCGAGAGTCGAGCACGCGTCGCCTGACGGCCGAGCTCCAGCGCTGGCCGATGTTCTCGCCGGCCAGGTGCACGATCGCGTCGACGTCCTGGAGCGCCGCCTCGTCGATCGTCTGCGCCGCGATGTCCCAGTTGGCCTCGTCTGGAGCGGACGCGTCGCGCCGCACGAGATGGACGAGCTCGTGGCCCGCAGCGGTGAGAGCCGGCGTGAGCGCGGTGCCGATCAGGCCCGACGATCCGGTGACGGCGAGCTTCATCCCTCGATTCTATACAAAAGCGGGACAACGTCGGACAGCGAACCCCGCGGATGCCGAACGTGCGAGGATTGCAGCATGGATGTCGAGGCGATCGTGGCCCGCATCTGGCCCGGCGAGGAGGCGCGGGTCGAGGTGCTCGGCGGCGGGATCACGGATCACAACGTCAGGGTGGACGTCGCGGGCGAGAGCTACGTGCTCCGCCTCAGCGGGCATGACACGCCGCTGCTCGGGATCGACCGCGCCGTCGAGCACGAGGCATCGCTGGCGGCCGCTGCCGTCGGAGTCGGGCCCGACGTCGTGGCTTTCGTCGAGCCCGAGGGCTACCTGGTCACGCGCTACATCGAGGGATCGATCTTGCCGGTCGAGGAGATGCGCGAGCCCGAGTCGATCAAGCGGGTGGCGCAGGCGCTCCGGGCGGTGCACCGTGGGCCGTCCCTGCCCGGGCGGTTCAGCTCGTTCCGGATCGTGGAGGACTACCGTACGACAGCGTTCGCCCGCGGCGCCGAGGTGCCTGCGAGCTACGCGTGGGCTCGCCAGGTCGCCCGGCGCGTGGAGCGGGCCCGGGGCGCGTTCGCCGAGCGGCCGTGCCACAACGATCTCGTGAACGCGAACTTCATCGACGACGGCGAGCGGATCCGCATCGTCGACTGGGAATACGCCGCGATGGGCGACGTCTTCTTCGACCTCGCCAGCTTCTCGGTCAACAACGGGCTTGACAGCGAAGCGCGGCAGGCGCTCCTCACCGCCTACGTCGGCGAGCTCAGGGCGGCCGACGAGCGGGCGCTCGAGCTGATGCTCTTCATGTCCGACTTCCGGGAGGCGATGTGGGCGGTCGTGCAGGGAGCCGTTTCGGAGCTCGACTTCGACTTCGCCGGCTACGCGCACGAGCACTTCGAACGGATGGAAGCGACCGCGGCGTCGCCGTCGTTCGTCAACGCCCTGGGCGAGTGACGCCCGCCGGCCGTCAGCGTGAGTGCCAGAAGACGGCGGCTGCCGCCGTCGCCTCCGCCGCGAGACTCACGACCGCGAGGAGCTTCAGCCAACGTGGTGCGTTACGCATGTCACGAGGTATCGGCGGTTCGGGCTCGCTGCTTGAGATCCCGGTTCAGCCGATCCAGGATTGGCCGTTCCAGAATGCACGCAGTTCCCCGCGCCGGTCGACGTCGAGGTGGAGCTCGTCCGGTTCCACCAGGCCGGGCGTCGCCCAGACCGCGATCCCCTCCTCCTCGTGGATCCGGTCGAACGTCAGGTCGGGCCGCCGGGTCGAGGCCTCGAGCACGTACGAGCGCCCGGCGCAGCAGCGAAATCCGCGCGCCCACAGGTAGAGCTCACCGCCCTGATCGGCGACGAGTTGGAGCGTTCGCTGCTCGGCAACGAGCCGCACCCGGCCAACGTAGCAACGGCGACCACACCGAGCCGGTCGACAACGGTCTAGACAATAGGCGTGCGGCGGCATACGCTGGCACCGTGGACGAGATCTTCGACATGGCCCTCGAGCGCGGCGCGGGGCCGTTGCACGTAGCTATTGCGGAGGAGCTTGCCGCCGCGATCGGCTCGGGTCGGCTCCCCGCCGGCACGCGCCTGCCGCCCGAACGGCAGCTGGCCGAGTCGCTCGGGGTCAGCAGGATGACCGTCCGGCAGGCTCTCGGTGAGCTCGAGCGCGACGGCCGCCTGCGCCGGGTCGTCGGGCGGGCCGGCGGGACGTTCGTCCGCGAGCGGGACCCCTCGCAGGTGCCGACCGCGACGGCTGGTCTGTCGGCCGTCCTGCGCAGAGAAGGCCGTGCCTCGAGCGTCGAGGCGATCTCGGCGGAGATCGAGCCCGCCGGCCGGCGGACGATCGCCGCCCTCGACCTGAAGCGGAGCGACCGCGTGGTCGTGATCACGCGCCTGCGTCTCGCGGGCGGCAAGCCGCTCGCGGTCGAGCGCTCCTCCTTGCCCGCCCGCCTCTTCCCCGACATCGAGGACATGGATCTCGGCGGCTCGCTGTACTCCCTGATGGGCGATGGCTTCGGCCTCCGTCCGGTACGAACGGTCGAACGGCTCGAGCTGGCGGAGGCGCGGCCCTCGGACGTCCGCACGCTCGGCGTCAGGCGAGACGCACCACTCCTCCTCGTCGAGCGAATCGGGTACGCCGCCGACGGGACCGCGGTCGAGTTCTCGCGCGACCGCTTCCGCGCCGATCGCACGCGGCTCGTGATCGAATCGGCGCACGTAGAGGAGTGATCTCGCTAGGTCGGCGCGCGTCGCTCCGGCGGCCGCAGCGCGGCGAACGGGTCGGTGATCTCGAGTGCCTGCTCCGAGAACGCGAACTCCTCCGCCGGCCGCCCGCCTGCTCGGCCCGGATCCCGCCGACCGCCGGTGAACACGATCGCCCCACGTCGCACGAGCACGCGCTTGAGATTCGTGGCGGACACGTCGTAGCCGAGCGCCGCCGTGTAGACGTCGCGCAGCTCGTTGAGGGTGAACGTGGCCGGCGCCAGGGCGAAGCCGATGTTGGAGTACGACAACTTGCCGCGGAGGCGGTCGCGTGCGGAGTGGACGATCGCACCGTGGTCGAAGGCGGTCGTGGGGAGGTCGTCGACGGGGTGCCAGCTCGTGTCCGCCGGCACGGAGGGATCGACGCCGAGCGGCACGAGCCCGAGGTAGGCCGTGGCGATCTCCCACTCGACGGGGTTCCGGCCAGGGTCGCCGTAGGTCGCGACCTGCTCGAGGTGGGCGACCTCGGCCAGGTCGACCTTTGTCGCAAGGTGCCGGCGGATCGAGGCCTCGAGTGTCTCGTCGAAGCCGACGACGCCGCCCGGTAGGGCCCAGGCACCGGAGAACGGCTCCAACGCGCGCTGCCAGAGCAGCGCCTGCAGAACGTTGTCGCGCACCTGCAGCACCGCGGCCAGGGTGACCTGTGTCGGTTTGGTAGACTGCGGGTGAGGTTTACGACTCATAGTCAAAAACTAGCGAAAGGTTCGGGGCGATGACGAAGCGAGCGACCACGGCAGCGATCGTCGCGGGGCTCGCTGCGGCGATCGTGCTCCTTGCTGCGGGCTGCGGCAGCGGCGGAGATGATGTTGCCGCCACCACGGAGACGACCGCCGCGAACCCGGTCAAGGTCGGCCTGATCACCGACCTCGGCCAGCTCAACGACAACGGGTTCAACGAGCTCGCCTACAACGGGCTCAAGCGGGCCGAGCGCGAGCTCGGCGTAGAGGGCCGTGTCGTCGAGTCTGCCTCCGCAGCCGACTACGTCCCCAACATGGCGACGCTCGCGCGCCAGGGATACGACCTGATCATCGGGGTGGGGTACGCGCAGGGCGATGCAATCGCCAAGGCGGCGAAGAAGTACCCGAAGACCAAGTTCGCAATCGTCGACGTGGATCAGGCGACGCTGAAGGGCACGCCCGCGAACGTGCAGGGCCTCCTCTTCCGGGAGCAACAGGTCGGCTATCTCGTGGGCTACCTCGCCGCGCTCGAGGCGAAGCGCGCAGGCGGCAACCAGGTCAGCGCCGTCGGTGGCTTCAAGGAGCCGCCCGTCGACCGCTACATCGCCGGGTACAGGGCGGGCGCCGAGGCTGCCGTGCCGGGGACCGTCGTGAAGTGGGGGTACTCGCTGGACTGGGAGGATCAGGCGAAGTGCAAGGAGCTGGCGCTGAACCAGATCGCGGCCGGCTCGAAGGTCGTCTTCCAGGTTGCGGGCGGCTGCGGCCTCGGGGCGCTCCTCGCCGCGAAGCAGGGGCAGGCATGGGGCATCGGTGTCGACGCCGACCAGTCGTTCCTCGGCACCCACGTGCTGACGAGCGCGCTCAAGGGCGTCGACAGCGCCGTGTTCCTGACCGCCAAGGCGACGCAGGACGGGACCTTCAAGGGCGGAGGCAACGCCGAGTTCGGCCTCGACCAGGAGGGCGTCGGCCTCGGCATGTTCAGCCCGAAGGCGAACAAGGCCGACATCGCGGCGACGAAGAAGATCGAGCAGCAGATCGCCGACGGCACGATCACCGGCATCCCCACGACGTTGAACTAGGCCGTGCGCACCGAGTACACGGGCGGCAGGTGCGCGGCGACCGGCGCCCAGTTCGCGCCCGCGTCGCCCGAGCCGAAGAGCTCGCCGGACGTGGCGCCGAAATACAGCTCGAGACCCGTGCCGGCGCCTGCCGAGTCGAACGCCTCACGCAGCACGGTCAGGTAGGCGTCTCGCTCGGGGAGGCCGTTGCCCCGTGGCGCCCAGCTGGCCCCGGCATCGCGCGTCTCCCAGACGAGAACCGTGCCGCCGGGCGTCGTCCGGTCCTCCGCACCGATCAGCGGGATCACGTACGCGCTGTCGGGGTCGGCCGGGTCGACGACGATCGGGAAGCCGAAGTCGGACGGCAAGTCGGTCCCGTCGCCGACGTCGATCCAGCTCGCGCCGGAGTCGTCGGAGCGGTAGACGCCGCCGTGGAACTGCATGAACAGGCGCTCCGGCTGCCCGCCCGCGCGGCGCACGTTGTGGACGCAGTGCCCGATCGGCATGTCGCGCGCCTCCTCGGGGGCGTACTCCGGCACGATCCCGCTGTTCGAGTAGCGCCAGGTGGCACCGCGGTCGTCGGTCAGCCAGACGCCGACCGCCGAGATCGCAACCATCAGCCGGTCGGGGTCTCCCGGCCAGGGCACGATCGTGTGCAGGCAGAGGCCGCCGCCGCCCGGAGTCCAGTCGGGGCGGGTGGGGTGATCCCAGAGCCCGCGGTTGAGCGCCCACGTAAGGCCGCCGTCGTGACTCTCGAACAGGCAGCCCGGGTCACCGCCTGCATAGAGCATCCCGTCCGCCTCTCCCGCGGCGATGACCCAGATCCGGGCCAGTGACGCGTCGCCGTCCTCCGGGAGCACGGTGCCCTCCGCTTCCTGCCATTCGCCGGCAGGGTCGTCGGTGACCCAGATCCGCCCGCCGTAGAACCACGACGTGACCGACGCGAGGTATCGCCCCGAGCGGGGGTCGCGCATCGCGTACTCCACCGACTGTCCCGGGAACGCTCGCGCCGTCACGTCGAACCCGGTACCGACGTCCCCGTCGAGCACGAACAGCCCCTTCTTCGTCCCGACCAAGAGCTCCGTCATCTCACCCTCCTGTGATCGCCGGCAGGACGTGCACGCGGTCGGCTTCACCGACCGCGGTCTCCTCGCGGGCGAGCTGTCCGTTGACATAGATGTTGACGTGCGGCCGGATCGCCCGCCGCTCGTCGAGGACCCAGCCGGAGACCGGCGGGCACGTGGATTCCAGCGCCAGCAGCGCCTCCAGCACAGTGGCACCCTCGAGCGCGTGCTCGCGCCCGCCTGCGAGCTCCGAGAGCGGTGCGCGGAGAAGCACGAGCGGCATGCGGGAATCCTACGCCGCCGTCGTGGAATGAGAGAGCACTCCGCGTTCGTTGATCATCTCCGACCGTTCGAATTTCTCTCACCGTGAGGAGACCACGTGGCTCGGCTTTCCGATGCGCAGCGCGCGTTCGTGCAGGACAACCCCTTCGTCGGCACCGTGACGACGCTCAGGGCCGACGGCTCACCGCATTCGACCGTCGTCTGGGTCGACACGGACGGCGACGATGTCGTGCGCTTCAACACGCCGGCCGGAAGCCTCAAGCAGCGGCACCTCACGCGAGACCCACGCCTCTCGCTCGTCGTGATCGATCCGCAGGAGATGTATCGCTGGGTCGGCGTGACGGGAACCGCCGAGATCACCGAGGAGGGAGCCGATGCGCACATCGACGCGCTCGCGAAGACGTATCTCGGCGCCGACACCTACCCGTTCCGCCGGCCGGGGGAGCAGCGGCTGACGGTGCGGGTCACCATCGACAGGGTGGACGGCATCGGCTTCGGCGCCTGACGTTCAGATCGCCTGCGGCCCGCGGTAGCCGGCCGTGCCTGACGCCCGGAAGGGCATATCCTCTTGCGCATGAGCACCGAGATCGGCCTCTCGGCCCTGGCAGAGCTCGGATCACGTGCGCTCTCATCGAGCGCCGAGTCGATCGAGGCGATGTGCGCCCTCGTGCAGCGGTTGAGCGGCGTTGACATCACGGTCGTCTCGGAGGTGACGGCCGACGGCCGCTACGTGTTCCGTGGGCTCGAGAACCGCCTCGAGACCACGCTCGAGCTTGACGCGGAGATCCCGTGGGAGTACAGCCTCTGCTCGCGCGTGCACGCCGGCGAGTCACCGGCGACCGTTCCCGAGACGCGGGACGTGCCGGCGCTGTGGGCGTCCTGGCTGCGCCTGAAGGAGGGGCTGGGAGTCGACTGGGACGTGCGCGCCTTCTGCACGCGGGAGATCCGGCTCCCCGACGGCAGCCTCTTCGGCACCGTCTGCCTGCACCACTGCGAGCCACGTGCATTCGCCCCCGACGAGGAGGCGCTGCTCGAGGTCGTGGCGGTGCTGCTCGGTCAGGAGATCTGGCGTGAGCGCGCCGCCCGCCGCCTCGACGATACGGTCACGGCGCTCGACGAGGCGCTCCGCACCCGCATCGACCTTGCCGAGGAGCTCCGCCACGAGCTGCGGGCTCCTCTCGCGGTCATCGACGGCTACGCCGAGGCGATGCTCGACGGCGTCGTCGCGCGGGACGACGAGCACGTCGTGCTCGTGCGCCGCGAGGCGAAGCGCGCCCAGCAGCTGCTCGACGGTCTCGTCGATCTCGTGCGCCTCGAGGCCAGGCTCGACGACGACGTGCCGGCCGAGCCGGCGGCGGCCGACGAGGTCGCGGCCGACATTCACGCCCGGCTGCTCCCGCTGGCGATCGCCGCCGGGGTGGACCTGCGGCTGGAGACGACTCCGGCCCGCGTCGGTGTCCCGCGGCGACGGCTCGAGCAGCTGTGGGTGAATCTCGTCCGCAACGCGCTCCGCGCGGTCTCGGACGGCGGAGGCACCGAGATCGTGATCTTCGTGCGCGTCGCCCGGCTCGTCGAGGTCGGGGTCGAGGACGACGGCCCGGGTCTCGACGCCGACGAGCACGGCCTCGTCTTCGAGCGCTTCTACCGGGGTAGCTCAGGCCGGGAGGCCGGTGAGGGAAGCGGCCTGGGCCTGACGGTCGCCCGTCGGATCGTCGAGGCGGCCGGAGGAACGGTCTCGGCAGAGAGCGCGGGCGGCCGTGGCCTGCGTGTCACCGGCTGCCTGCCCGCGCTCGGTGCAGGCGCAGGCGGCGCGCATTCCGCGCTGGAGCCGGACGATCGCATCGGACCGTGACAGGCCGGCGTCGACGGCGGCCTCGGTCAGCGTCATCCCGCGCAGCGCAACTCGCTCGACGACCTCCCAGTCATCGAGGGTGACGCCGCGGAACGACGCGGGCCGGGCGACGCCGACGGGCTCTGGACGCCTAGGCAGCAACCGGGCCTCGCGG
>Ga0315276_10005557_pt1 | contig 11607 bp, 11 predicted proteins | sample YL17G05_0_MG_FD_204542 | JGI IMG/M metagenome (GOLD analysis project Ga0315276, IMG submission 204542) | Sediment microbial communities from Yellowstone Lake, YNP, Wyoming, USA - YL17G05_0 | ecosystem: Environmental > Aquatic > Freshwater > Lake > Sediment | place: USA: Wyoming | collected... | reverse complement strand
CCTGAATGCCTTCGCGGACCGGACGGCTACCGGCACGACGAGATCGACGACAACGCCCAGGCCCACCTCACTTCCGTCCTTCTGGGCCACTCCCTGACGCTCCCCGTGGCCTCCGGGCGGCCGGTCCTGGGCACCTGGCAGAGCATTCTCCTGCTCGAGATGGACGGCCCCCGCTCCCGCATCCTCGATCTCACCTTCATCGGCGATCCGGGTTAGCCCGCTAGCGTCCCGCCGCCGCTACGGGCACGGCGGGATCTCGGCGTCCCTCGGCGCGGCGCCGTAGGTCCCGGTGCCGCAGGAGTTCCTCGCCCGGGCCAGGTACCAGAACCCGTTCCCGACGGATGGGTCGAGGCGCGTGTCGCTGTAGCTGTTGCCTCCGCCGGACTGGAGGCAGGTGGCCGACGAGAAGCCGATGCCGGGCGTCTCGGTCAGATCACCGGAGACCAGGTCGTACAGGGTGCCGGGCCCGACGAGGAGCCCCTGGTCGCTCCAGGAGGGATCGGCGGGACTGGAGGTGCTCAGGACCAGGCCCGACACTTCCGCGGGGGGAAACCAGACCAGCGGATCGGTGTCGATGCAGTCGTCCCCGCCGCAGAGTGCGTCCACATGGGAATCCAGGTCGGCATCGCTCGGCGACCCGCCCAGGCAGACGCCATCCTGGCAGGATTCCCCGGTGGTGCAGGCGTTGCCGTCGTTGCAGCCGCTCCCTTCACCGCTCACCTGGGCGGAGGTCGTGGCCGGGGTCGAAGCGCAGCCGCTCACCGTCACGGTCACGCTGTAAGTGCCGGCGGCCGCCGCGGTGGCACCGGGGATGGAGGGGTTCTGCAGATTGGAGGCGAAGCCTTCCGGTCCCGTCCAGGAGTAAGTCGCCCCGGGCACGGTGGAAGCGGAGAGCTGCAGGGTGGCGCCCGCGCAGACCGGGCCGTTGTTCGAGGCGGCGGGCGGGGCCGGCTGCGGAACCACGGTCAGGAGCCCGATCCCGGTCCGGGACTGCCCGTCGGGGTTGGTCACCGTCACGTCCATCGCGCCGGTGGCGGCGCCCATCGTGGAAACATCCAGGGTGATCTGGGTGGGGGAATCGAAGACAAGGCCGTTGACGGCGACCCCTCCGGTGACCGAGGCGGCGAGCCTGGTGTAGCCGGGTCCGCCCGTGTCGGGTCCCGGGTCGAAGAAGCCGGATCCGGACGTGGAGGTTCCGGTGAGCGTCACCGATGCGCCGACGACCCCCTCGCAGAGAGCCGGAGGGGTGGCGGCCGACGGCATGGCCGGCGGAGGCGCCGTGAGCTGGACCGCCTGGATGCCCCAGGAATCGGTGAAGTCGCAGTGCTCCTGGAAGGTCCACAGGGTCATGTCGTCGATGGGATCCACCACGGTCGCGGAATAGTCCCCCCAGCGCTGACCGTCCACCGACTGCACGTTGTAGTCGGTGCTGCTTGCGGTGGTCAGGCTGAAGGACTGGACGGTGCCGAGGGGATCGTCGAAGAGCCGGCCTGCCGCCGCCACGTCGATCCGGAAAGCGGTGCCCGCCGTGCTGGTTCCGAGAGCCATGTGCCCCTGGCCCGACATGGCCAGGCTGGGGATCCAGAAGAACCGGGGGTTGGTCGCGGCGGGATCGCAGAGAGTCCCGGCCTGATAGAGGGTCGGGGTCGTGTCGAAGTCCCGGATCTCATACCAGCGGGAGCCGTCCCTCCCTCCGCTGCTGCTGGCCGCGCAGGCGGTGTTGACCTGGATGTTGTGAGACGTGAGGAGGCTGGCCACGCCGGTCAGCTTGTTCACGTGGATCCTGGCCGCGAAGAGCCGGTCGTCCAGCGCGTCGAGGCGGCGCCTCTGGTTCGCCATCCCCAGGTGCGGGACCAGGATCGGATAGGTGGTGGCCGGGACCGTCAGGAGGATGTTGGGCTCGATCGAGGGGGTCCCGCCCGGATCCGACACGCGCCGGATGGCCAGCTGTCCGAAATTCACGTTGTCCACGCCGATGAAGAAGCCGTGGGTGGCGCCGGGGTCGTCATTGTCCACGCCCCTGGGGGCGAAGGGGCCCGGCCCCGAGGCGGTGGCGAGCTGGCGGAAGGCGGTGACCGTGAGGGCGCCGGAGAGAAGATCCGCCTTGTCGACCACGAAGCCGGTGGAGCCGATGTAGGCGGTCAGATCGGAGTTGAAGGTGTTCGTCCCGACGTAGAGAGCGAAACGATCGACCCCCAGACTGTCGTAGTCGGCGAAGCCGCCGGTGTCGGCGTTCGGCGTTGTCCCCACCAGGTCGTGCTGGAAATGATAGAAGGTGAAGCTGGAGGCGGCCGTGATCTCCGGGCCGTTGCTGGCCGCGATCAGAATGCTGTTGGGCAGGTCGATCGTGATACCCGTGATGAACCATCTTCCCGAGAGCCGGTCGTAGCGGATCTGGGGGTCGCTCACTCCCACCGCACCGCCGGCCGGCGTGAAGAAGACGTCCAGATCGGCATTGAGCCCGCCCAGAACGCCCGTCCTGTCGAAAACCTTGATCCTCCCGTTGGCGGCGGCCAGGATTTGCGTCGGGCTGACGTCCCCCATGCTGTCGGGGGGGATGTACACCGACTCGTTGGGAGCGCGAAGGGAGATTGCCTTGAAATTGACCGGGCCGAGGAGCTGGGGGCTGAGAGGCACCACTTCCTCTCCGGAAAGGGGCCAATGGGAGACGACCGGCGACGAGGGGTGCTGGCGGCGGGGCGCCGTCCGCCTGCCCACGGGCGTTGCCTCGGTGATGTCCGACTTCCGGTCGCGCTCCGCCTTTGCATCCCGGGCCATGATCTCGGCCACGGTCTCCCGGACCCCCGACTCTCCGGTCCAGGGCGTCCCGACGATTTTCCCGGAGGCGGCTCCTTCGCCCGGGGCCGGTTGGGCGGCGGAAGTAAGGAACGTCGCCGCTCCAAGGGCCAGGCCCCCCGCCAGAAGGATCCATTGCATGGCACCGAGGCCTTCCCGTCTTTGCATTGGTTCCCCTTCACGAATCAGCTCGTTTCTCTCGAAATCGGCACTGGATTGACTGGCACGGGCATGCAGTCCCAAGGTTCTCTACGGCGAGAATCTCATCTTGTCAAGGAGTTATCTGTCCCTCCGGCGCCTTCTTGCACTTCTTTCGTAGAGTATTGTGACTTGAGATACATTCCCGGCCTCGACCCGGAAGCGGAAGCAGGGCGGTGGACAGAGACGCGCCGCCCACGATCTTCATCCCGGGCGGGACTGCCCTTTCAGTATTTCGCGAGATCCAGGATGGCGTCGTGGATCTTCGGGATCTGGGGGAAGGATGACGTCCTCCAGGAGCGGCTGGTAGGCGCAGAAGGTGTCGGTGGCTCCCACCCGGCGGACGGGCCCGTCCAGGTGGTCGAAGAGACGGTCGGCGATGAGGGCGGCCATCTCGGCCCCGTAGCCGAACGTGAGCCAGTCCTCGTGGACGATGAGGGCCTTTCCGGTCTTCTTCACGGAGGCCTCGACGGTGCCCCAGTCGAAGGGGGGAGAGGCTCCGGAGATCGATCACCTCGACATGGATCCCGCTCTCCTCCCGGGCCTGGCGGGCGGCCCGGATCGATCGCTCCACCGTGGCGCCGTAAGTGACGAGAGTGATGTCGCTGCCCTCCAGGACCGTCCGGGCCTTCCCGAAAGGAATGCGGTAATCGGGGCCGGGGTAGGGGGACTTGTTGTAGGTCTGGCGGTAGAGGTGCTTGGGCTCCAGGAAGATCACCGGATCGTCGCAGCGGATGGCGGTGCGGAGCAGCCCGTTGGCGTCCAGCGCCGTTGCCGGCATCACCACGCGAAGCCCCGGCGTGTGCGTGAAGAGGACCTCGCCGGACTGGCTGTGGTAGGGGGCGCCGCCGCCCAGGTAGCCGCCGGAAGCGACCCGGATCACGACGGGGCAGGAGAATCCGTTGTTGGACCGCCAGCTCGTCCCGGATCTGCATGAACGCGGGCCAGATGTAATCCAGGAACTGGATCTCCACGACCGGCTTCAGCCCCCGGGTGGCCATGCCGATGGCGCGCCCCACGATGTTGGCCTCGGCGAGGGGGGAGTTGAAGACCCTCTCCCGGCCGAAGCGGCGCTGCAGGTTGTGCGTGACCTTGAAGACCCCCCCCTTTCCCTTCACCTCGGCCAATGCCTCCTCGCGGGTGGCGTCGGCCACGTCCTCGCCGAAGATGACGATCCTGGGGTCCCGCTCCATCTCGTCGCGGAGGCAGGCATTGAGCAGGTCCACCATCGTCTTCGGATCGCCCTGGAGATCCGGCATGGTGGAGAACGCTCCGGAGGCGGGGTCCACGTCCGGCGAGCAGACATGGCTGTAGATGGTGTCGGGGGCCGGGCGGGCGGCGGCAGCGGCCTCCTGCGTGGCGGCGCTCACCTCCTGGTCGATGCTCTCCTTCATCCGGGCCAGGAGGTCCGCGTCCGCGAGCCCCTCCCGGAGCAGGTACTTCTCGAACCGGGTGATGGGGTCCTTCCTGGCCTCCTCCTGCCGCTCCCGCTCCGGCTTGTAGAGGCGCTCGTCGTCGGAGAGGGAGTGGGAATAGGGCCGGACCACGTGGGCCTGGACCAGGGCGTGGCCTTCCCGGCGCCGCCTCATCCCCGCCACCACGTCGGAGAGGACCCGGTAGCACTCCAGGGGGTCGCAGCCGTCCAGCTCCTCGTAGCGCAGGCCGGGCCAGTCCTTCACCAGCGCCCCGATGGTGCCGCCGGCGGTCTGCGCCTCCACCGGGACCGAGATGGCGTACTTGTTGTCCTCGTTCAGGAAGAGGATCGGGAGCTTCAGGTTGCAGGCGGTGTTGAGCGCCTCCCAGAACTCCCCCTCGCTGGTGGAGCCCTCCCCCCCGGAGACGTAGGTGATCTCGTCGGTCTGGTGCCTCAGCCCGCGCTTCCGGCACTCCTCCACGATGGAGATGTAGCGGCCGGCGTGGGAACAGCCCACCGCCTGGAGGTACTGGGTCCCGGTGACGGAGGACCTGGAGACCACGTTCAGGCGGGCATGGCCCCAGTGGGAGGGCATCTGCCGGCCGCCGGAGCTGGGACCGTCGGCGCATCCCAGCGCCTCCATCTGGATCTCTTTCGGGGTCATCCCCAGCCGGAGCATGAGCGCCATGTCCCGGTAGTAGGCGTAGAACCAGTCGTGGCCGGGCTTCAGGACCATCCCCGCTGCGGTCTGGACGGCCCGTGCCCCGCGCCGGCGATCTGGAAGAAGATCTGGTTCTGGCGCTTGAGCTGGATCTGCCTGTCGTCGATCCGGCGCGAAAGCACCATGTTGCGGTAGATTCCGAGGAGGGCCTCCCGGTCGAGGCCGACCTCCTTCTCTCCGGTTCGGGCCCGGCTTGCCCTGGTTTTCATTCGCCCTCCTCGGTCGGGGTCACCCGGCACGGGATGCGATTATAACGGCTCGGAGGGGTCGCGGCGCGCCGGCTCCACCGGGGAACCGGGTCCGGTTCCGCGTCCCGTGTAGGCCGAGATCAGCCGGCTCACTTCGTCGAAGCGCTCCACCGAATCGATGACGAACCGGCGCCCCGAGGAGAGATCCAGGAAGAGGGCGCCGGGATGGCCCTCGCGGGAGCCGTGGCTCAGGCCCCGGTGGGCCCTGACCGACACCACCTCCCTCCACGAGACCCTGCGGTCGATCCGCAATCCGAGCCGGGAGAGGAGGGGGTTCCGGTAGCGGATCCCCTCGTCGTCGATGAGGTACCGATCGCCCAGGTTCAGGAGGCTCGCGCCGGCGGAGAGGAGCAGCAGGAGCCCCGGGACCAGCCCGCCCGGGGAGAGGAAGGTCCCCCCCGCGGCGAGGTGGTAGGTCCAGAGGGCGCCGAACAGGAGGGCGCACCCCACGCTCAAGGCCCGCACTCCGAAAGAGCGGCGGAAGACCTTCAACGGGGTTATCCCGGGGGCCAGTGGAAGTTGCGGCCGCCGAGCAGGTGGAGATGGACGTGAAAGACCGACTGGCCTGCGCTGGCGAGGCAATTGGCCACCAGGCGGTACCCCTTCTCCTTGAGCCCCTTCTCTCCGGCAATCTTGGTGGCCACCAGGACCATGTGGCCCAGGAGATGCTCCTCCTCGGTGGAGACGTCGTTGAGGGTGGCGTGATGGGCCTTGGGGATGATGAGGGCGTGCACCGGGGCCTGGGGATTGATGTCGGCGAACGCCGCCACCAGACGGTCCTCGTAGAGGAGGGTGGCGGGGATCTCCTTGCGGGCGATCTTGCAGAAGAGGCAGTCTTCCATCTGTTTCTCCCGGGGTCAGCGGATCCGCTCCACGTCGGCGCCCACGCGCCGGAGCTTCTCCTCGATGCGCTCATAGCCGCGGTCGATGTGGTACGCGCGGTCGATGGTGGTCTCGCCGTCGGCCACCAGGCCCGCCAGGATCAGGCAGGCGGAGGCCCTCAGGTCGGTGGCCATGACCTGGGCCCCGGCGAGGGGCGTCCCGCCCTGGACGATGGCCGAGTGGCCGTCGATGTCGATGCGCGCTCCCATCCGCCGGAGCTCCCCCACGTGCATGAACCGGTTCTCGAAGATCGACTCCGTGATGATGGAGGTCCCTTCGGCCTGGGTCATCAGGGCCATGTACTGCGCCTGAAGGTCGGTGGGGAACCCCGGGTGGGGGAGGGTGATCAGGTTCCCCGCGCGCAACGGAGAGGCGGGGGCGACCTGCACGAAACTGTCGCCCACCTCCATCCGGACGCCGACGTCCCGAAGCTTGTCCAGCACCGCCACCAGGTGATCGGGGCGGCAGTTCTCCACCCGGATGGAGCTCCGGGTGATGGCGGCCGCCATCAGGAAGGTCCCCGCCTCGATCCGGTCCGGGATGACCGGGTGCACCGCGCCGCGGAGCCCCTCCACTCCCTCGATGACGAGGGTGTCGCTCCCGGCCCCGGTGATCCGGGCGCCCATGGCGTTCAGGAGCGCGGCCAGGTCCTCGATCTCCGGCTCCTGGGCCACGTTCCTGAGCACGGTCCGGCCCCGGGCCCGGGTCGCGGCCATCATCACGTTCTCGGTCCCGGTGACCGTCTTGGAGTCGAAGGTGATCTCGGCGCCCCGGAGATCCCTCGCCGTGGCCAGGATGTAGCCGTGCTCCACCTGGATCCGGGCGCCCAGCTTCTCCAGCGCGGCGATGTGGAGATTGACCGGCCGCGCGCCGATGGCGCAGCCCCCCGGCAGGGAGACCCGGGCCTCGCCACAACGGGCGAGGAGGGGCCCCAGGACCAGCACCGAGGCGCGCATCGTCTTGACCAGATCGTAGGGGGCTTCCGGCGAGCGAATCTCGGGGACACGGAGGATGATCCGCCCGTCCTCCCGCACCGGGTCGGCCGCTCCCAGACGCTGGAGGACCCGGATCATGGTGGCGACGTCCCGGACGGCGGGGGAGTTCTCCAGGACGACCGGCTCGGGGGTGAGCAGCGCCGCGGCCATGGCCGGGAGGACGGCGTTCTTCGCGCCACTGACGGAGAGGACCCCCTCGAGCCGTCGGCCTCCTCGGATCCTTATCTTTTCCATCAGCGGGATATCCCGGCGTTTCGCGGCGCGGTCGTCAGGTGGGCGGGATTATAGGAGAGGGGATCGGGACGGTCAAGGCACGGTGCGCCGGGTTGTGCCGGATGGCGCGCTGTCTTGACAAGCCGGAGAGCGGGAATGATAATCCGCGCCTCTGAGCGATTCCGCCACTTCTCCGCGCGACGGACCTTTCCAGGAGAACCCCCGGTGCCCCTTTACGAGTACGAATGCGGGAGTTGCGGCCACCGGTTCGAAAAGATCCGGAAGTTCTCCGATCCGCCCCTGAAGACCTGCCCGAAGTGCCGCTGCAAGGTCCGGAAGCTCCCCTCGGCCCCCGCCATCCAGTTCAAGGGCTCGGGCTGGTACGTCACCGATTACGCGCGCAAGGGCCCTCCGGGGTCCCAGGAGAAGGCGGACAAGGCGGGCGGTGAGAAAGAGAAGTCTGCCAAGGATGACAGGGAGAAGTCTTCCAGGGATGACAAGGAGAAGACTTCCAAGGGTGAGAAGGAGAAGTCTTCCAAGAATGAGAGGGAAAGGGACTCCAAGGACAAGAAGAGCGCCGGCTCCGCGAAGAAAAAGGACTCCGGCGACTGAACCCCGCCTTTCGCGCCCTTCCTAGAGCTTCAGGGTCTTCAGATATTTCCGGAAATCCCGTCCCAGGTCCTTCCGCTTCAGGGCGAACTCCACCGTCGCCTTCAAAAAACCCAGCTTGTTCCCGGTGTCGAAGCGCTTCCCCTCGAAACGGTAGGCGGCGATGGGCTGCTTCCTGAGGAGCGAGCGCAGGCCGTTGGTGAGCTGGATCTCCCCCCTGGCGTCGGGAGGGGTCTTCTCCAGGTGGCTGAAGATTTCCGGAGTGAGGATGTAGCGGCCGATGATGGCCAGGTCCGAGGGGGCCTCTCCGGGAGCGGGTTTCTCCACCAGGTCGGTGACCCGGTAGACGGAGCTCTTCGAGCGCCCGTCGTGGGCGATGACGCCGTAGTCCCGGGAGCGCTCCCGGGCGATCCGCTCCACGGCCAGGAGGCTGCAGCGGCTCCTTTCAAAGATCCGCATCATCTGCTTCATCACCGGCGTCCGGGCCTCGATGATGTCGTCCCCCAGGAAGACGGCGAAGGGCTCGTCCCCCACCAGGTCCCGGGCGCAGAGGACCGCGTGGCCGAGGCCCAGGGGCTCCTTCTGGCGAACGTAGGAGACGTGGATCATGTCCGAGATGGACCGGACCAGCTTCAGGAGATCCTTCTGCCCGCGATCGGCCAGGGTGCGCTCCAGCTCGAAGGAGACGTCGAAGTGGTCCTCGATGGCGTTCTTCCCGCGGCCGGTGACGATGATGATGTTCTCGATCCCGGAGGCCACCGCCTCCTCGATGACGTACTGGATGACCGGCTTGTCCACCAGCGGGAGCATCTCCTTGGGCTGGGCCTTGGTGGCCGGGAGGAAACGGGTCCCGAGTCCGGCGGCGGGGAAGACGGCTTTACGGATGGGCATGGGGCGCTCCTGGGTGAAATCCCGCGCGATTATACCATCGGCCCCGCGTTGACTCCCGCGGAGGCGATCCGATAAACTGCGTCTCCTTCGCACATCGCACCGGCGGCCGACCGGGAGCCTGAGCCCCATGCTGAACATCAACCGCGTCAGGGACCACCCCGAGGAGCTGGAGGCGGCCCTCAGGAACCGCGGCGCCGCGGTGGATCTCTCGGAGTTCCGCCGGCTGGACGAGCAGCGGCGTCATCTCCTGAAGAAGACCGAGGACCTGCGGGCGAAGCGGAACCGGGCTTCGGAGGAGATTGCCCGTCTCAAGAAGGAGAAGCGCGACGCCGCGGCCCTCATCGAGGAGATGCGTTCGGTGGGGACCGAGATCGCCGGGATCGAGACGGAGCTCGGTCGGATCGAAGAGGCCCTCCGGGGGCTGATGCTCGTCATCCCCAACATTCCCCATCCCAGCGTCCCGGTGGGGCCCGACGCCTCCGCCAACCGGGAGATCCGGGTCTGGGGAGAGCGGCCGGCTTTCGACTTCAAGCCGCTTCCCCACGACGAGCTGGGAACCCGGCTCGGCATCCTGGATTTCGAGCGGGCGGTGAAGATCACCGGCGCCCGGTTCTCCCTCTCCACCGGAGCCGGGGCGCGCCTGGAGCGGGCCCTCATCAACTTCATGCTGGAGATCCAGACGAAGGAGAACGGGTACACGGAGACCCTTCCCCCCTTCCTGGTCAACTCCGCGAGCCTGCTGGGGACCGGCAACCTCCCCAAGTTCGCGGCGGACCTCTTCCACATCGAGGGGACCGACTACTACCTCATCCCCACGGCGGAAGTGCCGGTGACGAACATCTACCGGGACGAGATCCTGGACGGGGAGACGCTGCCGAGGAAGTTCGCCGCCTATACCCCCTGCTTCCGAAGCGAGGCGGGATCCTACGGGCGGGACACGAAGGGGCTGATCCGGCAGCACCAGTTCAACAAGGTGGAGATCGTCAAGTTCTCCCGGCCCGAGACCTCCTACGACGAGCTGGAGTCCCTGACCGGGGACGCCGAGTCGATCCTCCGGCGCCTGGGCCTCCATTACCGGGTGGTCTGCCTGGCCACCGGAGACCTGGGCTTCTCCTCCGCCAAGACCTACGACCTGGAGGTCTGGCTTCCCAGCCAGGAGACCTTCCGGGAGATCTCCTCCTGCTCCAACTTCGAGGACTTCCAGGCCCGGCGCGCCAACATCCGTTTCCGCCCGGCGCCCCAGGCGAAGCCGGAGTTCGTCCACACCCTCAACGGCTCGGGCCTCGCGGTGGGCCGCACCCTCGTCGCCATCCTCGAGAACTTCCAGGAGAAGGACGGCTCAGTCCGGATCCCCGAAGCGCTGGTGCCCTATGCGGGATTCGACCGGATCCCCCCCCCGGCCTGAGGCTCCTGCCCCGGGCTAGCCGGAGAGGGCGGCGCCCGTGGACACACGATGGGCACCGGCATAGAATCTGCCGGCACTTACTCCTGGAAGTCCAAGCGCTTGAAAACAGAGATGCGGAGGGATGGCCGAGTGGTTTAAGGCGGTGGTCTTGAAAGGTACTCCATGAATCTGCGTACGTCATTGACAGTAAACGTCCAGAGACACCGGGAGGCCGTTTTAGTATCGCGCATCAAAACGCAGCATTTACGGGCCTTTCTCGGGATGCCGAATGAAGTGTAGTCACGCGGTAGCCACGCCGCAGGAGGGCCAGTACCGGCCCGGGAGAAAGAAGTGAAAGCATCCGCAGGGCCGCGCGCCCGCCTCGCAACCCGATTCGGGATCATGTCCGTTGCAACCATTCTTGCCCTCGCGATGCCGTTTTGCGGAGCAGAGACCTTGGCCGAAACGGCGGAAGGCTCTCGCCCGCTCTGGATCGGCGTCCGGGTCTGTTCAAAGGGGATGGCGGTGCAGGAGGTTTTTCCGGGTTCGCCCGCGGAATTGACCGGAATCCAGGTCGGGGAGACGATTTACAAGGTTCACGAAGAATCGAATCCGGGCGACATATTTGATGATATTTCGGGCCTTCGGCCCGGGGATCCAATCATCGTGGTGGCGGGGAAGAAGCGGGAGAGGAGAGAGATCTCCCTGATCCCGGCCCCGAGACCGGAGAGGATTGTTGCTTCGGGCACAGAAATCTTCCTCGCCGAGCCTGTGAGTATGGGGGTCGAGCCGGACGACCCACGCGCTCCAATGGACTGCCATTCCAACTGCTATACAACGGTGGGTCCCTGCGAGGCGGTTACCCTGGAATCTCAGGGTCCGAACATACTCATGGTGCGCTGGCGGAAGAAGCTGATTACCTGTGAGGGTAATTTCTGGGGGAGGGTCTTTACCGAGAAAGCTGCCTGCCTCGCAGAGGCCAAGGCCGGATGCCAGTACTTCCTGTGAATGCTGGAGGCCTGACCGAAGAGCCAGCGGGGCGGTTGGGGTGCTGGAGTCAATCCCGGCACCCTGCCTGCCGCTAGTCTGAGTCCGTTACCGACCAAGCAAGCGCTTGAAAACAGAGATGCGGAGGGATGGCCGAGTGGTTTAAGGCGGTGGTCTTGAAAACCACTGAGCGCAAGCTCCGCAGGTTCGAATCCTGCTCCCTCCGCCAACCGAATCAGCGAGTTACAAGGGCGCCCGATCCTCTCCAA
>Ga0315276_10005556_pt1 | contig 11609 bp, 12 predicted proteins | sample YL17G05_0_MG_FD_204542 | JGI IMG/M metagenome (GOLD analysis project Ga0315276, IMG submission 204542) | Sediment microbial communities from Yellowstone Lake, YNP, Wyoming, USA - YL17G05_0 | ecosystem: Environmental > Aquatic > Freshwater > Lake > Sediment | place: USA: Wyoming | collected... | reverse complement strand
GCCGAAGGAGCGGGTGAGGGCGCTCCTCTCGTGACCGCTAGAGCCAGTGGTGGAGCCACCACTTCTCGAATGCCACCTTGCTCCAGTGGAACGGCCGGCCGGGTCGCCGAATCTTGACCTGTGGCTCGGGCTCGGCGTAGAAGTTGCCGCCGGCGAACCCGGCTCTGCCGTCGCCGAGCTCGATCCAGCAGGAGCCGTGGCCGTTGAAGACGGCCGCGGAGCTCTTGCCGCTGTAGCCGTCCGCGATCCTTTCGGCCACCGTCTTCGCCTCGGCATGGGCGAAGACGCCCGCCTTGGGCAGCGCCTTGCCGTTCGGCAGCTTGATCGTCGCCACGTCCCCGATCGCGTAGACGTCGTCGTAGTCGGTCCGCAGTGTCCGTGGATCGACGTGGATGAAGCCGGAGAGGCCGAGGAGCGGGGACGATCTCACGACCTCGGGTGCCTGGTGGGGCGGGACGACCAGCAGCAGATCGACCTGGTGCGCGCGGCCTTCGGAGTCGACGATCTCGCCCGTCTCGGGCCGAAGCTCCTGGAATGTGAACAACGGGTGGTAGTGGATGCCGCGCGCGGCCAGCATGTCGGCGACCGAGTCGCCCAGGGCGGCGGGCGCGACGGGCATCGGCGTGTGCTCGGGCGTGAAGAGGTGGATCTCGACGTTGCGGCGGATGCCTCTCCTGCGAAGGAACGACTCGGCGAGGAACGCGGCTTCGTAGGGTGCGGCCGGGCACTTGTACGGCAGCTCCGGGATCAGGACGGCCACCACGCCCTCGCTGAGGGTCGCGAGGGCGGAGTGGATCCGGGCGCAGCCGTCGGTGGTGTAGAGGTTGTAGGCCATCTCCTCGAAGCCTGGCACGGTCTCGGGCGCGAGCCGAGCGCCCAGTGAGACGACGAGCGAGTCGTAGGCGAGGTCGCCGGCCGCGGTGACGACGACCCTGTTGTCGAGGTCGAGTGCCTCGGCCTCGGTGTTCAGGAACTCGATGCCCTTCTGCTGCAGCCGGTGGAGCGGCCTGCTGAACTGGCTCGGGCGGCGCTCACCCACCATCTGCCACAGCAGCGACGGCTGGTAGACGTGGTCGGGCGCCCGGTCGACGAGCACGATCCGGTGGTCGGCGGGGAGCCGGTCCCGGAGCTCGCGCGCGGCCACCAGCCCGCCGGTGCCTCCGCCGAGGACGACGGTGCAGCCGACCGCCCCGCCGGTCCGGCGCGCGGCCGGCGTCGTCACGGTGGTGCGCTCGACCATCTGCTGGATCGCGTTCGAGAAGCCGGACTCGTCGAACTCGTTCTCCGAGAAGACCACCGTGCCGTCTGGCCCCACGAGGACGCTCCAGGGCACCCAGCCGTTGGTCAGCGCACGGAAGAGCGTCCCGTCGCCGTCGGAGATCACGGGGAACTCGAGACCGTATTCCTCCTTCCAGGCGGCGCAGGCTTCCTCGGTCTCGATCGCGCCGATGTAGACGACCTCGAGCCCGTCGCCGGCGAATCGCTCATGGAGTCTGACGACGGCGGGACACTCCCGCCGACAGCCCTGTCAGGTCGACTTCCAGAAGACGAGGAGGACCCCGCCGGTCCCCTTGACCGGTAGGCCGAGCGCGGCCAACGAGACGGTGGTTCCCGGCTCGATGCCTCCTGACAGCCCTTCGACGACCTTCATCTTCGGGAACCCTTCTCCGAGAGCCGTTCGTAACTCCGCTTCCAGGTTGACCATACCGGGCAGCAGAGACGGGTAGACAGCCGGCGGTAGCGGCCACATACTCCCGGTGTGGTCGACAGCGTCACGCGACGAACTCTCGACGACCTGCTCGCGGAGGCCGAGGAGCGGATCGTCCGCTACGCCCCGGCCGACGCCCACCGCGCCGGCAAGGGTGGGGCGCTCCTGATCGACATCCGCTCGGACAGCGACCGCGAGCGAGACGGCATCGTGCCCGGCTCCCTTCACATTCCCCGCACCGTCCTCGAGTGGCGCTTCGACCTCGACAGCCCCTGGCGCAACCCCCACCTCGGCGGCCTCGACCGGCAGATCATCCTGCTCTGCGATCACGGCTGCTCCACGATCCTTGCCGCCGCGACGCTTTCGGAGCTCGGCTACGCGAACGCGGGCGATGTCATAGGTGGCTACGTCGCCTGGCGGGACGCCGGCCTCCCGACCGCCGAGGCGCCCCTGCTGCGCCGGAGCGCGGACGAGCCCGCCGGCATGGGCGCGCCGGACGCGTAGGCGCTAGTGGGGCTTGCTGCAACGTAAGATCCGAAATGATCGTTGCAGCAAGCCCCACTAATGCTTGCTGTAGAGCGGCCCCGCTTCGCGGACGGAGGGTTTCGGGGGTGCAACCTTGCCTCAAGGGCCACTAGCAGCAGCCGGCGGCGCAGCCTTCGCCCCGCCAGCTCTCGCGCCCTTCCTTGAGCGCGACGGCGGCGATCACGAGGGCGGCGAGCGGGTCGGCCCACCACCAGCCGAACAGAGCGTTGGCGCCGAGCCCTACGAGCAGCGCCACGGAGAGATAGGCGCAGAGGGTCGTCTGCGACGCCTCCTTGACGGCGGCTGAGGAGCCGAGCTTCGTGCCGACGTGGCGCTTCGCGCGGGCGAGCAACGGCATCGTCAGTGCCGTGAACGCCGCGAGGCCGATTCCGAACCAGCTCGCCTGCGGCCGGTCGCCGCTCACGAGCGTCCGTACCGACTCGACGCCGACGTAGGCCGCGAGCACGTAGAAGCTGATGGCGATGAGCTGCTGCGCGCGCCGCTCGGCGTGGCTCGAGCCGATCCGGCTGCCGGTGAACAGCCACACGACGACGAAGCCGGCGACGGCCTCGATCAGGCTGTCGGCGCCGAACCCGATCAGGGCGATCGACCCTGCTGCGATGCCCGCCGCAATCGCGAGCAGGAACTCGACGAAATGCCAGGTGATCCCGCCCCAGGCGAGAAGCCGTGCCCGCCGCTCGTAGCGCAGGCGCTCCTCGGGAGAGAGCCCGATCGGCCCAAGCGGCCGGATCGGCGTCCCGAGCTGGATCAACCCGCTGCCGGCCGGCGTCGCCACGGTCTACGACTCCGGCGGCGCGCCGCCCTCGGCGGTGCGCCGGGCGACGAACTCCTCCAACTCGGCGGCGACGGCGTCGTCCATGGGTGGCGGCTCGAACTCTGCCACGATCCGCTTCCAGGTCTCGTTCGCCCGCTGGGTCGCGTCGCGCGAGCCCTCCTCCACCCACTGGCCGTAGTTCGCCCAGTCGGAGACGAGCGGCTCGTAGAACGCATTCCGGTAACGGGCAAGCGTGTGCTCGCCGCCGAAGAAGTGACCGCCCGGGTTGGTCAGCGCGATGTTGTCCAGGCCGATCTCGTCGTCGTCCACGACGAGCGGCTGGAACGTCTCGGCCAGCATCTGCAGCACCTCGACGTCGAGGATGAACTTCTCCTTCGACGCCGTCAACCCGCCCTCGAGCCAGCCGGCCGCGTGGAGGAGGACGTTGCACCCGCCCAGCACCGCGCCGAAAAGGCTCAGCATCGTCTCGTACATCGCCTGCGCGTCGACCGCGTTGGAGGCGTTCGGGGCTGATGAGCGGTAGGGGAGGCCGACGTGGCGGGCGAGCTGGCCGCTCGCGAGCGCCGCCTTGAAGTACTCGGGCGTCCCGAAAGCGGGGGCGCCCGACTTCATGTCGACGTTCGAGGTGAACGCCCCGTAGACGACCGGCGCACCCGCGCGAACGGCCTGGGTCAGCGTCACGCCGGCGAGCGCCTCGGCGTGCTGCAGGGTGAGCGCGCCCGCGAGCGTCACGGGAGCCATCGCGCCGGCCAGGGTGAACGGCGTGATGATCGACACCTGACCCGCAGTCGCGAAGTCGATCAGGCCCATGCACATCGGGATGTCGAGCTGGCGCGGCGAGTTGCTGTTGATCACCGTGTAGCAGCGTGGGGCGGAGGCGAACGTCTCGTGGTCGACGCCGTAGCCGATCCGGAACATCTCGAAGCCGTCGGCGACCTGGCCCCGCCCGCGCGCGTAGAGGTACGGCGCCTTGTCGGTCAGCGTCAGATACGCGAGGCCCGACTGGAGGTGCCTGAACTGCATCGGGACGTCCTGTGGCTCCACGCACGGCCCGGTCACGTGCATCACGTCGAAGTGCTGCGTGAGCTTGACGAGGTCCTGGAAGTCGGCGAGGTTGCCCGAGCGCTTGCCGCCGTCGAGGTCGCTGACCGCCGGCGGGCTGCTGACCGGAACCGTCGCGAGATGGCGTCCGCCGAGCGTCACGGTGCGCTCGGGTGAGCGGCCGACGAGCTCGAACGAGCTGGGCGCCGACGCGACGGCCTGCTCCACGAGCTCCGCCTCGAAGAAGACCATGTGCGTCTCCTCGTCGACCTCGGCGCCGGCCGTGCGCAGGATCTCGCGCGCCTCCGGGAGCAGAACGCGGATCCCCTGCTCTCTCAGGATCGTCAGGGCCGCGGAATGGAGATGCGCCACCTGGTCGGCACTGAGAATCTCGAGCGGCGGAAACGGGTTCGCGAGGTGGCGGTATTTCGCCGAGCGCCGCTCGGGCGCGGGACCGGCCGTTGCTGCCGCTGCGCGCCCTCGCCTGCCTCGCCGCTCTCTCGGGCTGATCTCCATCGGGCCATCCTACGTGCGGCGCCCCGCCGTCCCGGCCGTCCTACCGCCCGACGTCGACCAGCGGGTCACCGAGCGCGTCGAGATCGACCTCGATCCCGAGGCCCGGCCCCGGCGGCGGCTCCTGGGCGCCGTCTGCGCGCGGCGGCAGTCCGGTGCCGTTGTCGACCGAGACCCAGGTGTGGAAGTCGCAGGTGTGCACCCGCAGGCGCTCCGGTGTGCCGAGCCCGACGTGCACGACCGCAGCGGTGACGAGGCTCGCCCCGCCGGCATCCTCGACCGTGACCTCGACCCCGAGCTCGGCGGCCACGTCGCGGATCAGCATCGCGCGGGTGACGCCGCCGACCCGCTGGAGCTTGATCGTGATCCCGTCCGCAACCCCGTCCCGGTGGGCGCGCAGGAGGTCGTCGAGCGTCACGATCGACTCGTCGAGCACGAGCGGGCGCTCGGCGGCGCTGCGCAGGGCCGCGCACTCGGCGTAGGTGCGGCACGGCTGCTCCAGAGTGTAGTCGAGGTCGCGGGTCGAGCGCAGGAAGCGACGGGCGCCGCCGGCGGTGAAGGCACCGTTCGCGTCGGCGTAGAGCACGATCTCCGGGCCCACGGCGTCGCGTACCGCCGTGAGGCGCTCGGCATCGACCTCGGGGGTGGTACCAACCTTGACCTGGAGGCGCCGGTAGCCCTCGGCCACGAGCTCGCGGGCGAGGGCGACTGCCTCGTCGGAGGGGAGGACGGTGACGACGTTGTAGAGCGGCACGGCGTCGCCGAAGCGACCGCCGAGCGCCTCGCACAGCGGCCGGCCCGCGGCGCGTGCGGTCACGTCCCAGCAGGCCATGTCGAGCGCGGACTTGACGTACGGCTGCCCGCGCATCGCGCCGTCGAGCAGGGCCAGGACGGCCTTCGGCTGCGTCGGGTCGGCGCCGAGCAGGAGCGGCGCCAGGTCGGCGATGCCGGCCCTTGCGCCCGAGGCGAAGGAGTCCGCGTAGACGGCGCTGATCACGGCCATCTCACCCCAGCCGGTGATTCCCTCGTCGGTGTCGAGCGCGACGATCGTGGAGTCGAACGCCGCCGAGCCGACGTGCCCCATCGCGTAGTTGCCGCGCCGGAACGGCTGCAGCTGGCGGAAAGCGCGGACCCGGGTGATCTTCACAGCGCCAGCCTAGAGGGTGGCCAGCGCTGCGGCGAACGCGGCTGCCCACGCCGCATACCCGACGTCGTTCGGGTGGAAGAAGTCGGATGCGATCTTTCCCCGCCACGGGGGCGTGATCGCCGACGCCGTCTCGGCGACGCGGAGCCCGCGCTCGGACGAGTGCCGCCGGATCAGCTCGTTGAACGGGTGCACCAGGCTGGGACGCCCCGGGATCGTGCCCACCACCGCGTGGTCGGGCAGCGTCGCCAGCAGCCGCTCGAGCGCCGGCGGAAGCTCGGTGCGGCGGCTGCGCCTGATGTCGTTCGCGCCCACCGCGACGGTGACGAGGGCCGGCTCGATCCCGAGCCGTTCGGCGGCGGGCACCTGCTCGTCGAGCACGTCCCGCACCCGGCCACCGCTCAGCGAGAGGTTGACGACCCGCCACGAGTACTCGGGGGTCGTGATCAGCTCCTGCAGCTGGCCGACCCAGCCACGGTCGAACGCCGACGCCCCGATCCCCTGTGCTGTCGAATCGCCGAGGACGAGCCAGAGAGGGCCGGACGCTTCGAGCGCAGCCTCGTTCGACCGCTGCCAGGCCTCGGCATACGGCTCGATCTGGGCGCGGATGCGGCGAACACCCGGGATCAGGTGCAGGGCCCTGCCCGCAAGCGACGGCTGTCGGCGCTCGGCAGCCAGGTCAGTCGACGACGACGACGCCCGCGCCGAGCTCGCGCTCGACCTCGGCGGCCACGTCGGTGCCGAAGAGCCGGCCGAGGAAGCTGTGGTGGCGCGCGGCCAGCACGACGAGGCGTGCCTCACGGTCGCGCGCGGTGGCGGCGATCTTGTCGGCCGGGTTGCCCACGGCCCAGACGTAGTCGGCGGTCAGCCCCGCTGCCTCGACGCGCTCTCGGGCCTTCGCGAAGATCGGCTCCAGCTCCGGAGGCTCGACGAGGGGCATCATCTCGGGCATCTCGCCGAGGCTGCCGAAGCTCTGCGGCCCTTCGGGGTCGAACATCATCTCGAAGACCGCAACGACGACCAGGGTGTCAGCGGACGACCCGGCCTCGGCGATCGCGTGGTCGAGGGCGCGACTCGCTCCGTCGGAGTCGTCGAACCCGATCACGATCGTCCCGGCCATAGAGAGAGCATCGCAGTTCTCGCACGGTCACGGCCGCAGTGCCACCGTGACCGTGCGAGAACGAGAGGCGGTCTAGCTGAGAGCCTTCGCCTTCATGCCGTCGAACTCGGCCTGCGTGATCGTGCCGCTGTCGAGGAGCTGCTTCGCCGAAGCGATCTGATCGGCGGGCGACGTGCCGGCGACGGTCTGGATGTACTCGGCCTGCTGCGCCTGGGCGTTCTTCATCTGCTCCATGCTGCGCTCGGACATGCCGTCGTGGTTCGCGATGAGGTAGATAAGGACACCGAGCCACCAGAAGAGAACGATGAAGATGATCCAGAGAGCCTTCATCCCACCCCCGATGTCGCGGCGGCGGAAGATGTCCCCGAAGATGGAGATCAGGAGCCAGAACCAGATGATGAACGCGAAGAACAGGATCATCAACCAGACGAAGTTCAGAAACGGATAGCTACTTGCGAGTGCCACGAGCGACTCCTTGTTCGAAGATGGCGCGACGATCGGCCCGACAGGGCCGCAACGTCGTGCTGCTGACGTTCCACACAATTACACATCCGCGCGGGTCAGGACGCAGGGTGGTCGCGGGTGTCTGAGCTGCTCGCCCGCTACGTCCCGATCACGCAGTGGCTCCCGCGCTACGAGCGGTCGTTCCTCGGCGCCGATCTGCTCGCCGGCCTCGCTGTCTGGGCGGTGCTCGTGCCCCAGGCCGTCGCCTACGCGGCGCTCGCCGGCGCTCCTCCGGAGGCAGGGCTCGCCACCGCCCTCGCGGCCGGCGTGCTCTACGCAATCTTCGGCACCTGCCGCGAGCTCGACGTCGGGCCGAGCTCCACGATCGCCATCACCGCCGCCGCTGTCCTGGCTCCGGTTGTGGCGTCGTACCCGGGCCTGACCTACGGTGCTCTGCTTGCGGCGCTCGCGATGCTCACCGGTGTCGTGCTCATCGTCGCAGGGGCCCTTCGCCTCGGCTTCGTGGCCGAGTTTCTCGCCCGACCCGTGCTCGTGGGCTTCATCAGCGGGATCGGGGTCGTGATCATCGTCGGGCAGATCCCGAAGCTCCTCGGCATTCCGGTCGAGCGCGGGAACGTGCCCGAGACGGTCTGGCGCGAGGTCGGCGAGTTCGGCGACATCAGCTGGAGCACTGCGCTCGTCGGTGCGTTGTCGTTGCTCGTGCTCCTCGCCGGTCGACGGATCGCGCCGCTCGTTCCGTGGGCGCTCATCGTCACGGTCGTCTCGATCGTGTGCAGCCGCGCTCTCGACTTCCCTGCCCACGGCATCGCCGTTGTCGCCGACGTTCCCGCGGGCCTTCCGAGCATCGCCCTCCCCGGCATCGGCCTCGGCGAGATCGGCGCTCTCAGCGGTGGCGCCCTGGCCCTGGCCCTCGTGGCCCTCGCGGAGTCGATCGGCGCCGCACGTTCGCTCGCCGCGAAGGGTGGCTACCAGATCGACCCGAATCAGGAGCTGATCGCGCTCGGCGCAGCGAACGTCGGCGCGGGGCTGGTGCAAGGGTTCCCGGCCGACGCGAGCCTCTCGCGGAGCGCTGTCGGGGCAGCGGCGGGGGTGCTCTCCCGCGTCTCTGGGCTGATCGTGGCAGCACTCGTCGTGGCCACGATGCTGTTCCTGACGCCGCTCTTTGACGGCCTGCCGCAGGCGACACTCGCGGCGATCATCATCGCCGCTGTGATCGGGCTCGTGGACTGGGGCGGCTTCCGGGAGCTCTGGCGCATCGATCCGGGAGACGCGCAGCTCGCGATCGTCGGCTTCGCTGCCGTCTGTGTGCTCGGCGTCCTGCCCGGCATCGCGACGGCTGTGCTGGCCTCGCTGCTCGCGCTCGTCAAGCGGGTGTACAGGCCCCGGATTGCCGTCCTCGGTCGGGCATCCGGCGAGACCAGTGCCGACGAGGACTTCCTGTTTCGCAGCATCGACCGGCATCCCGAGTACCAGACCATCCCCGGGCTCGTGCTCTTCCGCTTCTCGAACGAGCTGTTCTTCGCGAACGCCTCGTTCTTCCGCGACGAGACCCTGAGGCTCGTTGCCGCGTCAGATCCGCCGGCGCGAGAGGTTCTCGTCGATGCTTCTCCGATCAGCCATCTCGACTCGACCGCCGTGGCGATGCTCGAGGACCTGATCGATCGTCTCGCCGCCGAGGGAATCACCTTCGAGCTCGCCCGCACGACGGCATCGCTCAACGACGCTCTGGCCAGGACGGGCCTGATCGACCGGATCGGTACCGACCACATCCATCGCTCGGTGCACACGGGCGTGCAGGCGTTTCTGTCCCGCGCGCCGAACTCACCTGCTTTCTAGCCCGTTCTCACGCCGCCCGGCCGCACACACGTCGATCTCGGCGTGTGCATTTCAGATGTCGGTCTCTTCGCCGGGCTTCAGCACACGCACGGCCGTGGCGGGGGCCCGGGAGACGACCTCCTGCTCGAACAGCGAGGGCGGCGTCTCGAGAAAGCCGGGCGGTTTCTGCAGGCCGAGGTGGATCGGGTAGTAGGTGCCCCAGTGGATCGGGATCGCGACAGCGGCACGGAGGCGCGCTGCCGCCTGCGCGGCGCGCGTCGGGTCCATGTGCCCGGGCCCCATCGTCGGCCCCCAGCCCCAGATCGGGAGGAGAGCGACATCGACCGGCCCGAGCTCCGCCATCCCGTCGAACAGGTCGGTGTCGCCGGCGAAGTAGACGGAGCGCCCGCCACCCTCGATCATGAACCCGAGCGGCTCCGCGCGGACCCCGAAGGGCATCCGGCCCGGGTCGTGGGTTGCGTGCGTGGCGCGAATCGTCACCGCGCCGATCTCGATCTGCTCGCCCTCTCTCATCTCGATGACGTTCTTCACCGCAGCCTTGCGCCGGACGAGCGCGCCGGCGCCGTGGGGCACGACGACGGGCATGTCGCGGCCGAGACGCTGCAGTGACGGCAGGTCGAGGTGGTCGTAGTGGAGGTGGGAGATGAGCACCGCGTCGACGCCGCGGAGTGCGCCGGCGTCCACCTTGGCCGCCCGGCGCAGGTGTGCGACGCGATTGCGGAGCAGCGGGTCGGTGAGCAGGCGGACGCCGCCCAGGTCGACGAGGACGGTCGCGTGCCCGACGTACGCGATCCGGGCAGAGGACGGGGGAGCGGCCACGCTCCGATCCTACGCCGGCACGCCCGGGGCCGTCCGGGGCGCCGAGTAGGTTCCGCACGTGTCCGAGACCGTCCTTTCCGGCTCGGAGGCTCCGCCCCAGGGAGCGCGTGTGCTGAACGTCAGCATCACCCTGCGGACGGTCCTCCTGGTCACGGCAATCGTCTTCGTCGCCGCGGCGTTGATCTACATCTCGGAAACGGTCATGACGCTCTTCCTGGCGCTCTTCTGCGCGCTCGTGCTCGAGCCCGTCGTGCGCCTGATGCAGAGACACCTTCCGATGGGGCGGGGCGCGTGTGCGACGACGCTGATCCTCGGTCTGATTGTCGTGGGGGTCGTCTTCACCCTGCTGCTGCTCTCACCCCTCGTCCGGGCGTTCAGCGACTTCGTCGACGAGTTGCCGTCCATCATCGAAGACATCACGAACAACTCCTCGATCGGCTCGTGGGTGGACGCGCACAGCTCGGCACCCGAGAATGCCCAGGCGAACGCGCAGGAGATCGCCCAGAAGATCGCCGACCTGGCCGGCGGTCTGATCGGTTTCGTCGTCGCCGGATTCGGTTTCGTCCTTGCCCTCGTCACCGCGATCTTCCTGACGCTGTTCCTGATGATCGACCTGCCTCGCCTGATCGGTGCCGTCGACACCCTGCTCGATCCGCGTGGCTCGGATCGCTGGGGCCGCATGTCGGAGCGGATCATCACGGCTGTCTCGAGGACGATGCTCGGCAACATCGCCATCTCGATCATCTGCGGCACGATCTACGGCGTCTCGGCCTGGATTCTCGGCACGCCGTTCCCGGTCGTGATGGGCGTCATCGCCGGACTCCTCGATCTGATCCCGATGATCGGCGCCACGATCGCCGGTGCGATCCTCGTGCTCGCGACGCTGACGCAGGGGCTGACGCCGGCGCTGATCATGCTCGCGATCGTCCTCGTCTACCAGCAGTTCGAGAACTACGTCCTGCAGCCGACGATCCTCGGCAAGGCAGCCAACGTCTCGGGCTTCTTCGTGATCGTGAGCGTGATGATCTTCGGGGCGCTGATGGGCATCGTCGGTGCGATCATCGCGGTGCCGATCATCGCGTCGATCCAGATCGTCGTGGTCGAGCTCACCTCCGAGCGGCGCGCCAGGATGGCCGAGTTGCGACCTCCCGGCGACCCGCCGCCCGCAGCCGCCTGATCGGCGGGGCAGCCGGTGCTGCGATAGGCTCCTCCTACAGTCGATTGTCCGCCCCGAGGAGGAGCACCGTGACCGCCAGTTCCGCTACCAATTCCCCGTCGCGCGGCCGGATCATCGGCGCACGCGGGCTTCTCGTCCTGGGTGTACTGCTGACCGTGGTCAGCATCCTCTCGACCTACGTCAAGCGCGAGGCGCTCGACGAGGGTCAGTTCAAGCAGACCTCCCAGGAGCTGATCGCGAGCCCCGCGATCCAGCAGCAGGTGGCGGCGCAGCTCGTCGACGCATTCAACACCAACGTCGACCTCTCGGCCGAGCTCGAGGGCAGGCTGCCGGAAAACCTCCAGGCGCTCGCCGGCCCGCTCGCCGGCATCTCGGGACAGCTCGTCGACAGGGCCGCGCAGGAGCTCGTCACCAGGCCGCGGGCTCAGGATGCGTTCGTCACGATCTCCTCGGAGGCCCAGGCCC
>Ga0315276_10005546_pt1 | contig 11620 bp, 11 predicted proteins | sample YL17G05_0_MG_FD_204542 | JGI IMG/M metagenome (GOLD analysis project Ga0315276, IMG submission 204542) | Sediment microbial communities from Yellowstone Lake, YNP, Wyoming, USA - YL17G05_0 | ecosystem: Environmental > Aquatic > Freshwater > Lake > Sediment | place: USA: Wyoming | collected... | reverse complement strand
GGCTCGGTCGGCGCGATGGAGCGCGCCGCGCCCGTGCTGCAGGCGATGGGACGCACCGTGACGCACTTTGGCGCGACCGGTTCGGGCCAGGCCGCGAAGGCAACCAACCAGATCATGTGCGCGGGCATCATCCAGGCCGTTGCCGAAGCCATGGCCTTCGCGAAGGCCGAGGGCCTCCCGCTCGACAAGCTGATCGACACGCTCGGCAAAGGCGCCGGTTCGAGCTGGTACTTCGTCAATCGGGCACCGAACATCCTGCGCGGCGCCTACCCGGCGGGCTTTCGCGTGCGCCTGCACGAGAAGGACCTGAGGATCTGCCGCGACATGGCCGCTCGCCACGGCGTGCAGCTGCCGGTCGTGGAGACGACGCTCGCGCAGTACCAGCGCCTCATCGAGCAGGGTCACGGCGACGAGGACATCTCCACGCTGTTCCGGCTGAAGGACGCGCTGTTCACCGCAGCGAGTCCCGCGACCGTCGCGACCGTCGCGACCGATCGATAGAGCGATGGAAAGACGCGACGAAGAAACCGGCGAGGCGACGATCACGCTGCCGGACGAGGCGGCCATCGCACAGCAGCTGTTCTTCGCGCGCGTCGCCGTACTGTTGCTGATCGCCGGGCTGCTGTACCTGGTCTGGAGCATCCTCGCGCCCCTGTGGCGGCCACTGCTGTGGTCCGTGCTGCTGGGCTCGGTGCTCGCGCCCTCGACCGCCCGCCTGGCACGACGTCTCGGTGGCAGGCCGCGCCTCGCCGCAAGCATCGTCACGGTCATGTCCGTCCTGCTGTTCCTGCTGCCCGTGGCGCTCATCGCGGGAGCGGTAGCCGCGCAGTCCGCCCAGCTGCTGCAGCGGTTGCAGAATTACGTGCCGACGCTCGATCACACGCAGTCGCTGGATGTCTCGCGTATTCCGTGGCTGCAGGGCGCGCTCGACTGGATCAGCGAGCACGCCGGCATCACGCTGCAACAGCTGCAGGGTTCCCTGTTCAGCGTCACCCGCAACCTGCTGGAGACACTGATGTCTTCGGGCGGCTCGTTCGTGCTCGGGGCCCTCGGCACGGCGGTGAGTTTCATGCTGATGCTCTTCGTGCTCTTCTTCGTGCTGCGCGACGGCCCGGGGATCGCCACCCGCGTCGTACAATTGCTGCCCATCGAACCGCGGCGCCGCGATCAGCTGTGGCAGCACCTGCTCGAGGTGACACGCGCGGTCTTCATGGGCACCGGGCTCACGGCCGTGGCACAGGGCACCCTGCTCGGCATCGGGTTCGCGATCGCGGGGTTGCCCTCGCCGCTCGTCTTCGGAGTCCTCGGCGTGCTGTTTGCGCTGATCCCGCTGGTGGGGACCGTCATCCTCTGGGGCCCGGCCGCGCTGTTCCTGGTTTCGCAAGGCCATCCCGGGTACGCACTGTTCATGGCCGCCTGGGGTACGATCGTCGTCGGCTCCGCGGATAACATCCTGCGGCCAATGCTGATTTCCGGCCGATCGGAAGTGCCTACCCTCGCGGTCTTCATCGGGGTCATGGGCGGCCTGTCCGCCTTTGGCTTCATTGGCCTGTTCCTGGGCCCGATCGTGCTCGCCCTGGTCGTCGCGCTGCTGCGCTTTCAGAGCGAGGACATGGTCGCCCGTAAGCATTCGAGCTGAGGCGCCCGGCGGCGCCCACAGGAGCCCAGCTTGTCGAAATCGATCCGCATCGCAACCCGTCGCAGCCAGCTCGCGCTCTGGCAGGCCGAGCACGTCGCCTCGCTGCTGCGGGCCGCCCATCCGGGGCTGACCGTGGAACTCGTGCCGATGACCACGCAGGGCGATCGCGTCCAGGACCGCGCGCTCGCCGAGGTGGGCGGCAAGGGCCTGTTCGTCAAGGAACTCGAAGTGGCGATGCAGCAGGGCCGCGCCGACATCGCGGTGCACTCGATGAAGGACGTGCCGAGCGAGTTGCCGCCAGGCTTCTGCATCACCGCCGCGCTGCCGCGAGCGAACCCGCGGGACGCATTCATCTCGCGCAAGTACGCGTCGTTCGCCGCGTTGCCCGAAGGTGCGCGCGTCGGTACGTCGAGCCCCCGACGGCAGGCGCAATTGCGCCATGCCCGGCGCGACCTGCGCCTGGAACTGCTGCGCGGCAACGTAGATACGCGCTTGCGCCGCCTCGACGAAGGCGGCCTGGACGCGATCCTGCTCGCCTGCGCCGGCCTCGAGCGGCTCGGCATCGGTCATCACGTCACGGAGCAGCTGGATCTCGAGTTGTCGCTGCCGGCGGTGGGCCAGGGAGTCATCGGCATCGAGTGCCGCGCGGACGACGACGCAAGCCGCTCCGCGCTGGCGGCGTTGCACCACGAGGACACGTTCACCCGCCTGCGCGCCGAGCGCGCGTTCGCCGCCACCCTCGGCGCCAGCTGCCACTCCCCGATCGCCGCCCACGCGACGCTCGATCAGGGATTGCTGACCGTGCGTGGTTTCATCGGCGCACCGGAGGGCGACGAAACCTACCGCGATCGCATCAGCGGCACGCCGGCCGATGCCGAGTCGCTCGGGCGCGCGCTGGCGGCGCGCATGCAGTCATCGGGCGCCGAGGCCCTGCTCGAGCGCCTGCGCCGGGAAGCCGCCGCACAGCCGTGACACTGCCGCTCGCCGGGCTGACCCTCGTCGTCACGCGGCCGCAGCGGCAGGCCGGCCACTTCATCGAACTGGCAACGCGCGCGGGCGCGCACTGTCTGGCGCTGCCGGCGCTCGAGATCGAACCGGTGGCGCTCGACGCCGCGACTCGAGCGCAGCTCGCTCCGGACGCGCACGACTGGACGATCTACACCAGCGCCAATGCCGTCGAGGCTTCGCTGCAACAGCAGCTGCACCCGTCGCGCTGTCGGGTCGCCGCCATCGGCCGGGCAACGGCCCAGGTGCTGCGCGAGCGCGGCATCACCGTCGATGCGTTACCCGACGGACGCTCCGACTCCGAGGGCCTGCTGGCGCTGCCCGCGTTCTCCGCCATCACCGGGCAACGGATCCTGATCCTGCGCGGCATCGGGGGTCGCGAGCTGCTGCGCGAGCAGTTGTCGCAGCGTGGCGCGTCGGTGCAGGTCGGCGAAGTGTATCGGCGCAAACCGGCGCCGGCCGATGCCCCTGGCCTCGCAGCATTGGAACGGACCCTCGACCGGCTCGATTGCAAGGTGGTCATCGTAGTCACCAGCGTCGAGGTTCTCGACGCACTGCTGGCGATGGTGCCGCCGTCATCTGCCGCGCGGCTGCACGCTACGACCCTGCTGCTGCCGGGTCCTCGCGTGGCTGCGGCCGCGGCCGGGCGCGGCTGGACCGGCGAGATCGTGGTGGCACCGGCTGCGGAGGATGCAACGATGCTGGCCGCGCTGCGGAGGCACGTCGCCGGACAGGGGAAGCCCCCCGGCGCGTGATAGGATTTGCGTGCGCGCCAGGCTCGCCGGTCCCGCCCGATGTCCACTGAAATCGAATCCCTGACCACCGAAATGAGTTCCCGCCGCACCGGCAGCGGTGTGAGCCCGATGCTGGTCGTGTTCGCGGTCCTGGGCCTGCTGCTCGCCGTCTACGCGCACTGGCGCTTCGGCCGGTTCGACCAGCGCATCGATCGCGTGCATGGACAGGTCGGCGAGCTGCGCGCCGCCCAGGACCGCATCGGCAGCGAACTCGGCACCCTGACCACTCGCGTCGAGCAGTCGGACGCGCTGTTGCGCAACGAGATCAAGAACCTGCGCGAGCTCCCGACGCAAGTGAACGAACTCGGGCAGAGCCTGGCGGAGCTGCGCGCCCGCACGGATGCACCGCAACGCGCCTGGGTGCGGGCGGAAGCGCTCTACCTGCTCGAACTCGGCGACCGGCGGCTGCGCCTGGAACACGACGTCCCGACCGCCATCGCGGCGATGGAGTCGGCCGATGCGCGTCTCGCCACCGTTGCCGACCCGGCCGTCGCCGAAGTACGTCGCCAACTCGAGCGCGAACTGGCGACATTGCGCGCGGTGCCGGTCCCGGACCTCCCCGCAGTGATCGTTCGCATCAGCGCCCTCGAAGCGCGGACCGCCACGTTGCCGGTACTGGGCGTACCGGTCGCGGCAGCGCGCCGCGGTGCGCCCGAGGCGCCCCCGAGCGGTGCGATCGAACGCGCGTTCCACCGGATCTGGCAGGCGCTCGGTGACCTCGTGTCCCTGCGCCGCGTGGACCCGGCGAACGTCCGGCTCGTCACCGGCGAAGAAGAGTCGCTGCGTCGCCAGCATCTCGAACTGCTGCTGTTCTCGGCCCGCATCGCGGCCATGCAGCAGGACAGCACCGCGTTCGTACAGTCGTTGCGCTCCGCCGACGCAATCCTCACCCAGTTCTTCGAGGGTTCGGCGCCGGGGGTGGCTGCTGCCCGCACCGAGATCGCCGCGTTGTCGTCGATCGACGTCGACCCGCCGCATCCCGAGGTCGGCATGGCGATGCAGTCGCTGCAGCGCGTGATGCGCGGCGCGGCGCCCGCGACCCCATGAAAGGGGCGGTGATCATCGCGATCGCGCTGGTCGCCGGCGGCCTGGCCGCGCACCTGTTTCTCGCCGATCCCGGCTACGTCGCGATCCGGCTCGGCCGGTCGCTGTTCGAGACCACCGTGCCCGTGTTCCTCCTGCTGCTGGCCGGGCTCCACCTGCTGACCCGCGGCGTGATCGGCGCTTTCACGGCGCGACGGAGGCTGGCCGATCTGCGCACGGAGCGGCGACGACGGCGCGCGCGCCTCGACACGCAGCGCGGCCTGCTGGACCTGGCTGCCGGTCGCTGGAAGAGCGCGGAGGACCTGCTGGCGCGCTCCGCACCCGAGGCTGACTCGCCGGCCGCAAACTATCTCGTGGCCGCGCGCGCAGCCGACCTGCAGGACGCCGTCGATCGGCGCGACGACTGGCTCGGGCGTGCACAGGAGCAGGCGCCGGAAGAGCGCGCCGCAGCCCTGGTCACGCTCGCGGAAATGCAGATGCGCCGCGGCCAGGACGAAGGCGCCATGCAGACGCTCGAGCAACTCGACGCATCCGGTGACATGAACTCGCGCGGCCTCGAACTGATGGCGCGTCTGTGCCAGAAGCTCGGCCGGGGCGAGCAGTTGCGCTCGCTCGCGCCGCGGCTGCGCAGCGCCAAGGAGTTACCGGAGGCACAGGTCAACGAAATCCTCGCCCAGGCGCAGCTCGAGGAAATGCGCGCCGCCGGCGACCGTCGCGACCGCAACGCGCTCGCGGCGGCCTGGTCGGAATTGCCTCGCGCCACGCGGCGCATGCCGCAGCCGATCGCCGCTTACGCTCGCGCAGCGATGGCCTGCGGCGATCATGCGGAAGCCGAGAGGATGCTGCGCGACCTCATCGACCGGGGCGGCGATGCGGCGGCGGTGCGGCTTTACGGGGATATCGTCGCGGCCGATCCGCTCGGCCCGCTCGAGCGGGCCGAGGGCTGGCTGCGCAAACAGCCCGAGGATGCGGAACTGCTCGCGACGTGCGCGAGGCTGTCGTTGCGCGCGGACCTGATCGGCAAGGCTCGCAGCTATTTCGAAGCGAGCGTCGCGCGGCGCGCAAACCCCGAGTACAGCCTGCTGCTGGCCGAACTGCTCGATCAGCTCGGCGAGAGCGAGCGGTCGCGTCAGGTGTTGCGCGACAGCGTGACGCGCTCGGTCGGGCGACGACCGACGCTACCGCGCGTGCGCCTGCGGCGGCACTGAGGGCGCTCAGCCGCGCGGTCCAGCCTGCGATGCCTGCATGCGGGCAAGCGTGTCCGGCGCGTAATCGAACGAATCGAAGTAGAGCTGCTCCCGCGGCAGGCCATGGGCAGGAAACGTGGCGCGCACGGCCTCGACCATCGCCGGCGGGCCACTCGCATAGACATCGAGGTTCGCGAGAGCCGCATTGTCGCCGAGCACCGCCTCGTGCACCAGGCCGAATTGCACCGCAGCCGACGGCACCCCCACCCCTGGATCGGACAGCACCGGCCGGTAGTGGAAGCCCGGCCGCGACGCGGCGAGGTCACGCAGCCAGCGATCTTCGTAGAGATCACCCCGCGTGCGCGCGCCCCAGTAAAGCGTCAACGGACGCCGATCCCCGGTCGCCAGCAATTGGCGCAACATCGCTCGCAGCGGCGCGTAACCCGTACCGCCCCCGACCATGACCGCTGGTCGCGGCGATTCACCGTGGAACCAGAATTGCCCGAGCGGTCCCTCGACGCGCAGCAGCGTGCCCACCCGTAAGCTGTCGAACAACTGCCCTGTGAATCCGGCTGTGGACGCGCGTCGCACATGCAATTCGATCAGCCTCCCGTCGGCAGGGGCGCTGGCGATCGAAAAACTCCGCCTCCGGCCCTCCGACAGCATCACGTCCAGGTACTGTCCTGCGCGAAAGTGCAGTTCCTCGACGGCCGGGAGCCTCAGGAACACCGCCATCACGTCGTCGGCCAGGCGCTCCATGCGCTCGATGCGGCAAGGCAGGCTCTTGACCTCCACGTCGGGTGCCGGCCGCATTTCGCGAGCCTCCACGGTCAGGTCGGTCAGCGCCCGCACCTGGCACAGCAGCACATCGCCCGCTTCCGCTTCCTGCGCCGTGATGCCCGCCGGTCGCTCGCCCGGATAGGCGCACGAGCCCGACCGGACGTGGGCGCGGCAGGAGGCGCAATGCCCGCCCTTGCAGCTGTGCGGCAGGTTCAGGCCGGCGCGCAGTGCCGCTGCCAGCACGCTCTCGAGCGGGTCGGCGACGAAGCGCTGGCGGGACGGGAGCATCGTGATCTGCGGCATGGGTTGAGAATGCCACGCGCGGCAACCGATTGGCATTCCCGCAGGTCGGTTCGCGTATTCTCGCGACATGGATCCCACTCGCCAGGCCGGCGGCGCCCAGGGTCATCCCGCCTGCCTGATCGCGGGATGCGGTTACGTCGGCGCGCGACTCGCGCGACGACTCGCCGCTGACCGCAAGGTCGTTGCGATGGTGCGCTCGACCGGCAGCGCAGCCGCGCTGCGCAACGGCGGAATCGAGGCGCTCGAGATCGATCTCGATCGGGATGACCGCTCGCTCGCAGCGCTCGGCGCCGCCGCGCAGGGCGCCACGATCGCGTATCTCGCGCCACCGCCCGAATCGGCCGCGACGGACCCGCGTCTCGCAACATTTCTTGCCGCGCTCGGCAGTGCCCGGCCGGCCGCGCTGCTCTACATGAGCACCACCGGCGTGTACGGCGACACTGGCGGCGAGGTGGTCACCGAGTCCGCCCCGCTGCTGCCCGGCTCGGATCGTGCGCGGCGGCGTGTGGCGGCCGAGACGGCGGCCGCACAATGGTGCGAGGCGTGCGGCGTGCGGTGCGTGATTCTCCGGGTGCCCGGCATCTACGGCCCGCACCGGCTGCCGCTCGAGCGGCTGCGCCGCGGTGAGCCGGCGATCCGGCCGGAGGACGCGGGCCCCGGCAATCGAATCCACGTCGACGACCTCGTGACTGCCTGCGTCGCGGCCCTCGACGGCTCGGCCAATGGCATTTTCAACGTCACCGACGGTGACACCGCGAGCACCACGGAATACCTGCTGGTCGCGGCCGAGCTGGCCGGCCTGCCGCCGCCGGAGCTGATCACACGCGCCGAGGCGCAGCGCCGGATCCCACCCGGCATGCTCGCGTTCCTCAACGAAGCACGCCGCGTGGACAACCGGCGGATGCGCGAAGTGCTCGGGGTGCAGCCCGTCTACGCGGACATGCGCGCGGGCGTGGCCGCCAGCCTGGAAGAAATGCGCGCATCGTTGCGGCACTGACGCGCGGCTCGGGTATCCTTGCCGGATGCGACTGTCGTTCACGAAGATGCATGGGCTCGGCAACGACTTCATCGTCTTCGATGCCCGGGGTGAGGACCAGGTGCCGTCCGGCGCCGACCTGCGCCGGCTGGCGGATCGCCGCACCGGCATCGGCTTCGACCAAGCACTGGTCCTGCAGCCGCCGCGCCAGGCCGGCACCGACGTCTTCTATCGGATCTTCAATGCCGACGGCACCGAGGTGGAACAGTGCGGTAACGGCGCGCGCTGCATTGCGCGGCTGGTCGCGAGCCGCGCGGCCAGGCGCGACCACACTCTGGTGATGGACAGTCCCGGCGGGATCGTGAACGCGCGGCTGCGTGCCGACGGCCTGGTGTCCGTCGCTATGGGCGTGCCGGATTTCGACCCGCATTCCCTGCCCTTCGATGCCGCTGGCGAAGCCGCGAGCTATCGAATCGACCTGCCCGGCGGGCCGGTCGACTTCGGCGCCGTGTCCATCGGCAACCCGCACGCCGTCATCCGTGTTCGCTCGGTGACGGAGGCGCCCGTGGACACCGTGGGACCCGCGATGGAGAATCACCCGCGGTTCCCGCGGCGGGTCAACGTCGGATTCCTGGAAATCGTCGCGCCGGACCACGTGCGGCTGCGCGTCTTCGAGCGCGGTGCCGGCGAGACACCGGCCTGCGGCACCGGGGCATGCGCGGCCGTTGCGGTCGGGCGGCGGCATGGACCGCTGGCCGAGGAAGTAAAGGTCGATGTGCCGGGCGGGCGCCTCATCGTGCGATGGCCGGGGCCCGGAGAGCAGATCTGGCTGACCGGCCCGGCCGAGACCGCGTTCGAAGGCCAGGTGGACATACAGGGCGAGGGCCGAGGAGAGCAGCGCGCATGATCAAGCAACCGATTCGCGGCGTGGAACCGGGCAGCCTGGCCGAGGAGCAGATCGCCGAGTACCTGGCCACACACCCGGAATTCTTCGAACGGCACGGGAGCGTGCTGGCGCGCCTCAAGCTGCCGCATCACCAGCGTGGCAGCGCCGCGATCTCGCTCGTCGAGCGGCAGGTCCTGGTGCTGCGTGAGAAGCACGCAACGCTCGAGAAGAAGCTGCACGAACTGATCGAGAACGGCCGGACCAACGACGCGATCATGGACCGGATGCACCGCCTGACCCGGCGTCTGCTGCGCGCGCGGGACGCCTCCGGACTGATCGCGGCGATCGAAGCCTCGCTGCGCGAGGACTTCGGCGCCTCCCGCTGGATCATGGTGCTGACCGATTCCTCGCTGGCCGGCCTGGCCGCGCTGCACAACCCGCACGTGCGCATCGTGCCGAGGGGTGCCCCGGAACTGAAGATCTTCGAGACCTTCTTCGAATCGGGCCGACCCCGCAGCGGGCAGATCCGCGACACGCAGCGCGATTACCTGTTCGGCGGCGAAGGCAGCACGGTGGGCTCCACGGTGCTCGTCCCCCTGGGCGAGCGCGCGACGCTCGGACTGCTCGCGATCGCGAGCCACGACACGGAACGCTACCTGCCGACGATGAGCACGGATTTCCTGATCCGCATCGGCGAAACGCTCACCGAGGCAGTCACGGCACGCGGCGCATGAGTGCAGCGCTGGCGGACGGGGTCGACCGCTTCCTGCAGAGCCTGCTCAACGAGCGGCGGTTGTCCCCGCACACCGGTAGCGCCTATGCGCGCGACCTGCGCACGCTGCTCGAATACTGCGCGGCGCAGGGCATCGACGACTGGGCGCAACTGGATCCGCAGCACGTGCGCATGTTCGCGGCTCGCTGCCACCGCCAAGGCCTCGCGCCGCGCAGCATCCAGCGACGGCTCTCCGCATTGCGCAGCTTCTTCCGCCACCTCGTGCTCGAAGGCGAGTTGCGCAACGACCCGGCGGCCGACGTCCAGGCGCCAAAGGCGCGCAAGCGCCTGCCGACAACGCTCGACGCCGACACGATGGCCCGGTTGCTGGCGTTGCGGACCGACGACCGCCTCGGCGTCCGCGACCAGGCGATCATGGAGCTCTTCTACTCGTCCGGCCTGCGGCTTGCGGAATTGCTCGGCCTCGACCTGCCGGACCTCGACCTGCGCGACCGCACCGTCCGCGTGCTGGGCAAGGGCCGCAAGGTCCGCATCGTCCCGGTAGGCAAGGAGGCGGTACGGGCCCTCGACCGCTGGCTGAAGGAGCGGACCACGATCGCCGGAGTCGGGGAAACGGCGGTGTTCGTCGGGGTCAACGGCCGCCGGCTGGGTCCCCGCATCGTGCAGCGCCGGATCGCCCGCTGGGCGCAGCTGCAGGGCCTGCCGGAGCACGTGCATCCGCACATGTTCCGCCACTCCTTCGCCTCCCACCTGCTCGAATCCTCGGGCGACCTGCGCGCCGTCCAGGAACTGCTCGGGCACGTCAACATCAGCACGACCCAGGTCTACACGCACCTTGATTTCCAGCACCTGGCCCGCATCTACGATGCGGCGCACCCCCGCGCCCGGCGCAAAGGCCCGAGGCTGACCTCCGATGAATGACACCCGGCACGGCTTCGATCCGCACGGCACCACGATCCTTTGCGTCCGCCGCGACGGCCTCGTCGCGATGGGCGGCGACGGCCAGGTGACCCTCGGCAACACCGTGATGAAGGGCAACGCACGCAAGGTGCGCCGGTTGCACGACGGCAACGTCATCGCCGGGTTCGCCGGCGGCACCGCCGACGCATTCACGTTGTTCGAGCGCTTCGAGTCGAAGCTGCAGCAGTACGGCAACCTGACGCGCGCGGCGATCGAGCTCGCCAAGGACTGGCGCAGCGACCGCAGCCTGCGCCGCCTCGAGGCGCTGCTGTGCGTGGCCGACCTGACACACTCCTTCGTCGTCTCCGGAAATGGCGACGTCATCGAACCGGAGCACGACCTGATGGCAATCGGCTCCGGCGGATCATTCGCCCAGGCCGCCGCACTCGCGCTGCTGCAGAACACGACGCTCGACGCGCGCGCGGTGGTCGAGAAAGCGCTTGGCATCGCCGCGGACATCTGCATCTATACCAACCGCAACACCACGATCGAAACGCTGGGAAGCGGATAGCGGATAGCGACTAGCGGATAGTGAAGAGCCCGGAACGCAGGCACCCCCCTTCTTCCCTATCCGCTAGTCCCTATCCGCTATCCGCTAGTCACTAGTCACTACCCATGTCCTCAATGACTCCCCGCGAGATCGTCCAGGAACTCGACAAGCACATCGTCGGGCAGTCGGCCGCCAAGCGCGCCGTCGCCATCGCGCTGCGTAACCGCTGGCGACGCATGCAGGTCGCCGAGGGCCTGCGCGCCGAAATTACCCCGAAGAACATCCTGATGATCGGCCCCACGGGCGTGGGCAAGACGGAAATCGCGCGGCGGCTTGCGCGACTCGCGAACGCACCGTTCATCAAGGTCGAGGCGACGAAGTTCACCGAGGTGGGCTACGTGGGCCGCGAGGTGGACTCGATCGTCAAGGACCTGATGGACATCGCGGTCAAGATGACCCGCGAGCAGGAAGTGGAGAAAGTGCGGCATCGCGCGATGGACGCGGCCGAGGAGCGCGTGCTCGACGAACTGCTGCCGCAACCGCGAGCAGCCGTGGGCTTCGGCACCGCCGAGCCTGAGCCCGCACGCGACACCGAGACCCGGCAGCGCTTGCGCAAGATGCTGCGCGAGGGCCAACTCGACGAGCGCGAGATCGAGATCGAGCTGCGCTCGGTGCCGATGGGCGTGGAGATCATGGCGCCTCCCGGCATGGAGGAACTCTCGCAGCAGCTGCAGGGAATGTTCTCGAACCTGGGTGGCAGCCGCACCCGATCGCGCCGCGTCAAGGTACGCGAGGCGTTCAAGCTGCTGACCGAGGAGGAAGC
>Ga0315276_10005543_pt1 | contig 11622 bp, 8 predicted proteins | sample YL17G05_0_MG_FD_204542 | JGI IMG/M metagenome (GOLD analysis project Ga0315276, IMG submission 204542) | Sediment microbial communities from Yellowstone Lake, YNP, Wyoming, USA - YL17G05_0 | ecosystem: Environmental > Aquatic > Freshwater > Lake > Sediment | place: USA: Wyoming | collected... | reverse complement strand
CGTGCCAGGAGCCACCGGTCGATCTCCTCGAGGTCGGCGTGCTTGGCCGCATGCTTCGAGTTATAGTCCGCCAGGTTCCCCAGCAGGAACCGGACGGTGTTGCGGATCTTGCGGTACGCGTCCTGGAGGTTCGAGATGAGCGAGTCGGAGGTGCGGATGTCGTACGTGTAATCGACGCTCGAGACCCACAGCCGCACCACGTCGGTGCCGAGGCGCTTGACCTCATCCAGGACGCTCACGAAGTTGCCGAGGCTCTTTGACATCTTGCGGCCTTCCTCGTCGACCACGAAGCCGTGCGTGATGCACGTGCGGAACGGCGGCTGCCCGCGCGCCACCACGCCCAGGATCAGGCTCGACTGGAACCACCCGCGGTGCTGGTCGGAGCCTTCGAGGTATAGTTCGACGGGCATGCCGAGGCCCTCGGCCTCCGAGACGCTCCGCCACGAGGCGCCCGAGTCGAGCCACACGTCGAAGACGTCTTTCTCGCGCCGCCACGTCGTGCCGCCGCACTTCGGGCACGTCGGAACCTGGCCGAAGATCGCTTGGAGCGGGAACTTGTCTTCCTCGTACCAGGCGCCGGAGCCGTGCTTGCCGTAGAACTTGCCGGCCGTGCGCATCATGTCGCCGGTCATCAGGGCCTCGCCGCAGCCCTCGCAATAGAGGGCGGGGATCGGCACGCTCCAGACTTTCTGGCGGCTGATGCACCAGTCGGGCCGCGTCTCGATCATCGCGCGGATGCGCGATTCGCTCCACGCGGGCACCCACTGGACGCCGCCCACCGCCTCCAGGGCACGCTGGCGAAGTGACTTGCCCATCTCGCCGGCGTCGAGCGAGACGAACCACTGCTCGGTGGCCCGGAAGATGACGGGCTTGTGGCACCGCCAGCAGTGCGGGTACCGGTGCATGACGCGGCCCTCGGCCACGAGGTGGCCGGAGTCGGCCATGTGCTGGGTGACAATCGGGTTGGCCTCGACCACGGTCTTGCCCTGGATCCATTCCGGCACGGTGGCGTCGAACCGGCCGGCGTAATCGACGGGGCTGTACGTGGTGATGCCGAACCGCAGGCCCATCACGTTGTCCTCGCGGCCGTGGCCGGGGGCGGAATGCACGAGGCCCGTGCCCTCTTCGAGGGTGACCATCGTGGGGTCGCACCACACGCGGCGCAGGTCGGCCCCAGCCGGCGGGCCCATGAACGGATGCGTGTAGGTCAGGCCGTCGAGTTCCTTGCCGACCAGGGTCGCCAGCGTCTCGACGTCCCTGATGCCCGCCCCGCGCGTCGCCGCGCCCAGGAGTTCCTCGGCCAGGATGGCCAGCCGCTCGCGGCCGGCCTTGTCCTTGAACCGGACCGCCGCATACTTGAAATCGGGGTGGGCCGCCACCGCCATGTTCGCGGGCAGCGTCCACGGCGTCGTGGTCCAGACCATGAGGTGCATGTGCTTGCCGCGAAGGGGCGCGGGCAATCCTGCCGCCGCCTCGTCGGTGAGCGGTAAGAGCACATAGACGCTCGGCCCCTCGTCGTCCTCGTACTCGATCTCGGCCTCGGCCAGGGCGGTGTTACAGTGCATGCACCAGTGGATGGCCCGGAGTTCGCGGTGGATGAGGCCCTCGTCGGCCAGCGACGCCAGGACCTCCATCTCGCCTTCCTCGTAGGCGGGCGTCATGGTCAGGTACGGCTTATCGAAGCGGCCGAAGACGCCCAGCGCCACGAACTGGTCGCTCTGGTGCTTGGCGTACTTGAGGGCGTAGGCCTCGCACAGTTTTCGGATCTCGGGCACGCTCATCGACCGGGCCTTGGGGCCGAGGTCCTGGCGCACCTTGTGCTCGATGGGCTGGCCGTGACAGTCCCAACCGGGGATGTACGGCGAGTCGAAGCCCTGCATCGTCTTGTACTTGACGACGACGTCTTTGAGGATCTTGTTGACGCCCGTGCCGATGTGGATATCGCCGTTGGCGTAGGGCGGCCCATCGTGGAGGACGTACCGGCCCCTCGGGTGCTCGGCGGCCCGGATCATCTCGTACAGTTTCATCTCGGCCCACCGCTTGCGGACGTCCGGCTCGCGCCGCACCAGGTCGGCCCTCATGGGGAACTCGGTCTTCGGCAGATTCAGCGTATCTTTGTAAGTGTTGGCCATGGTTGTGCCTTTAATAATGAAGAAGCCCTGGCTCGCTTGTCGCTGGGGCGTGCCAGGGCCGCATGGCTCGTGCTTGAGAGAGTCTGCCCTGGGTCCGCTCCTTACGCGGCAATACCCGCGCGCAGGGACCTTGCGCGGCCGGCCAGTATCCGCCAAGGCGATCCCATGCGCGACGCTCCCTAAGGGCTCCCACGAGCCACGTTGTATGCACGATGGTATCGGCGGTCGGCGGCGGCGTCAATGACATTCTTCGCGCGGGGGTAATGCGCCCGGTCGGTGGCATGGCCATGCGCCTTTGCGCGGCCGTGCCACCCGGCCAGAAGCCCCCGTCGCTACAGCGATGCCTCGCCGCCCATGTACGGCACGAGGGCCGCGGGCAGCCGGACCGCGCCGCCCGCCTCCTGGCCGTTCTCCAACATGGCCGCGATCAGGCGGGGAAGGGCGACGGCCGCGCCGCCGACCGTGTGGACCAACCGGGCGTGGCCCGACGCATCGCGGAATCGCGTGTTCGTGCGGCGGGCCTGGTAATCGGTGAACGTCGAGAGGGCCGCCACGCAGAGCCATTCCTGCATGCCAGGCGCCTGGACTTCCAGGCCGACCGTCTTGGCGGCCGCATGGCTGAGGTCGCGGGCGGACCTGAGCCGCCGCCGGTGCGGCACCTCCAGGCGATCGAGGATCGCCCCCGCGGCGCGGACGGCTCGATCAAGTTCCCCGACCGTCTGGTCCGGGCGGCAGAAGGTGTAGAGTTCGACCGTGTCGAACTCGTGGAGCCTGAGGAGTCCGCGGGCGGCGGCCCCGGCGCTTCCGGCCTCGCGGCGAAACGCCGGGCCTGCCGAGACGAGGCGCAGCGGCAGGGCTGAGGCGTCGAGGACCTTGCCCGCGTGAAGATTCGCCAGGTGCGGCTCGGCCCGCGGGGCGAGAAAGAGGTCGGACTCGGCGGCGTCGACGGCGTACATCCTGCCTTCGAGCGTCGGCAGGTGGGCCGAGCCGGTGAGGGCGGCACGCCTGGTGATCACCGGGGCGCGGACCTCTTCGTATCCGAACTCGCGGGTATGAAGGTCGAGCATGAATCCGATGAGCGCCCGCACGAGCCGCGCGCCGCGGCCGCGCCACGTCACGAAGCCGCGGCCGGGAGCGGGGCCGCCCGTGTGCGCGAGGCCGAGGATTTCCATCAGGTCCCAGTGGGCGAGGGGCGTAAAGGGCTTCGGCCAGAGCGGGGCGCCGGCGGTTGATTCGGGGTCTCCCGCCGCTCCCGCGGTTGGCTCGAACGGCGCGGCGGCCCCGGATTCGGGGTGGCATGCCAACGGCGCATTTTCCGTGGGCATGCTCGTCTTGGCTTCGGGAGCATGCCCACACAACGGCGGCGTGGGCATGCCACCCGGCGACTGGGCCTCGTTGGGCACGTCGGTCATCGGGAGGTTCGGCAGGTCGAGGAGTGCCCGGTCGCGGCGGGATTCGAGGTCGGCGACTTCGGCCTCGACGGCGGCCAGTTCGTCGCTCACCTGCCGGGCCTGGCGCTCGAGGTCCGCCGTGTCGCGGGCCTCGCGTTTCGCCAGGGCGATCTCCTCGCTCGCGCGCCGGCGACGGTGCCGCAGCGCCTCGCGGACCTCCAGCCGCGCGATCCAGCGGGCGTCGATGTCGACGACGGCCTGGACCGCCTCGGGCGGCACGCCGCGGCGGCCCAGGGCCGCCTTGACGCGGGCGGGTTCGGCGCGGATCAGGGCGAGGTCGAGCATGCCGCCTGCCTCAACTCGGCCGCATACGCGGCCAGCGTTTCCTCGAAGCGGGCCGGCTCGAAGCCGAACGCCTCGGTCATCGGCCTGATGTCGCACGGCCGCGACTCTTCGAGCATCTGCAACTCGTCGGGCGTGACGGGCGGATGGGCCATCGTTCTGGCGGCGGCCGCGGCGGTGGCCCGGACGACGAACGCCGGCACCGGCATCAGCCGCTTCGGCCGGCCCAGGAGGACCCGCGAAAGGATCGTGTAGAACTCGCGCAGCGTGAGGATGTCGGGCCCGGCCACCGCGTACTCGCGGCCGACCGTGGCGTTGCGCTGCAAGGCCTCCACGAAGACCCGTGCGACGTCCTCGACCCAGACGGGCTGGACAATCTGGAGCCCGCGGCCCACGAGGGGCACCGGTCCCGGCCGCGAAACCATCCGGGCCATCTGGATCATAAAGTCGCCGCGGGGCCCGTGGATGACGCTCGGGCGGATGATGGTCCAGTCGAGGCCCGAGGGGCGGACGATCTGCTCGGCCGCCTCTTTGCTGCGGAAGTACCCGGTGGTTGAGCCGCGTCCGGTCCCGAGGGCACTCATGTGCACGAGTCGCCGCAGGCCGGCACGGAGGCAGGCGGAAACGACGTTCTCGGCTCCCTGCACGTGGACGGCCCCGAAGGTGTTCGCCCCCCGCTCGCGCAGGATTCCGGCCAAGTGGATGACGGCCTGGCATCCCCGTGCGGCTGCGGCTACGGCGGCGGCGTCGCTCACGTCGCCGGGAGCCACCTCGAACCCCTCGGCCGGGGCCGGCGGGCGGGTGGAATCCGGTCGCACCAGCGCCCGCAGCGTGAAACCGGCCTGGCGCAGGTGCGCCGAGACGCGGCCGCCGACAAAGCCGTTCGCGCCGGTCACGAGCACGGTGGTTCCGGTCTCGATCATCGAGGCACCCCCGATTCTCAGAGTCTCGCATGGCGCGGGCTGTGGGTCAATCGAAAGGTGCAGGGCCATGTGCGCCGGGGCGAGTGTTGTTGTATGATGCCTGGCGCACGCGCGACACGTAGTCCTTGCCTCGGCATGCGAATTCCACTATCGTTTGAGCAGCGATGGGCAACCTGCTGAAGATCGGCACGCGCGGCAGCCGCCTGGCGATGATCCAGGCCGAAGGGGTCGCGGCGCGCCTGCGGGCGGCCCACCCGGACCTGGAGGTGCAGATCGAGATCTTCCGCACCTCCGGCGACCGCGACCGGGCCACGCCCCTGGCGCGGATGCCCGGCGTCGGGTTCTTCGTGAAGGAACTCGAGACGGGCCTCCTGGACGGCCGCATCGACCTGGCGGTCCACTCGATGAAAGACGTGCCCACGGAGTTGCCCGAGGGCCTGGAGGTCGAGGCGGTCGTGCCCGAGCGCGAGGACCCGCGCGAATGCCTCGTGACGCCGGAGGGCCTGCGTCTCGACCAGTTGCCCCAGGGCGCCACGGTCGGGTCGAGCAGTCCGCGGCGGCGGGCCATGATGCTGGCCGTCCGGCCGGACCTCGCGTTCATCGACCTGCGCGGCAACGTCGAGACGCGCCTGAAGAAACTGGAGGCGGGCGTCTGCGGCGCGACGGTCCTGGCGCGGGCGGGCCTGGCGCGGCTGGGCCTCTTCGACCATCGCATGGTGGAGATCGAGACGGACGTCATGCTCCCGGCCGCAGGTCAGGGGGCGCTGGGCCTGGAGTTCCGCGCGGCCGACGAGCGCGTGCGGCAACTGCTCGCGCCGCTCGACCATCCGCCGTCGCGGTGGGCCGCTGTGGCCGAGCGGGCGCTGGTCCGCTGGCTGGGGGCTGGGTGCCGCACGCCGCTGGGGGTCCTCGGCACCATAGACAGTCATGGCCAACTCATCCTGGAAGCCCGTATCCTGTCGCCGGACGGTCGCGAGGCGATCCGGGAGAAGGCCGGCGGGTACGCTCCGCAGGCCGCATTGCTCGGCAACACGCTGGCCTGGAGCCTTCAGGGAAGGAACGCGGGCCGGCTGATCTCGCCCGACTGGGGCGGCCACGACGACGGAGCACGCGATGCTTGAGTGGTGGCAGATGGCGCTGCTGGTGGCGACGGGTCTCTTGGGCGGCACGCTCGGCGGATTCCTGGGCATCGGCGGCACCATCGTCTTCATGCCCCTGATGAAGATCATCTGGGACGCCGGCGGCGGCGAGCCGCTGGACCCGCACACGGCGATTGCTGCCACGCTGGTCTTGAACGTGTGCGTGGGCGCCAGCGCCACCATCGGCCACTGGCGGGCTGGCCGCGTCATGACGAGCATCGTCAAGATCCTCGTGCCGACAAGCATTGCGGCGTCGCTGGCAGGCGTATGGGCGGGGAACCTGTTCACGGGCGACTCGCGCGAGTTGCTGTGGCGCCTCTTCGGCCTGCTGATGGTGTACGTGCTGGCGGTGAACGCGTACCGGCTGGTGCGGCCGCTGGCGGCGGTGGACTCGGCGACGGGCGACGTGGTCGGCCCGCCGCCGAACCGGTGGGCGGTCGGGTGCATCGGCCTGATGGTCGGGTTCGCGTCTGGTCTCCTGGGGATCGGGGGCGGGGCGATTGCGGTGCCGGCCCAGCAGGTGCTGCTGAGGATGCGACTCCGGGCGGCGATCGCCAACTCCGCCGTCACGGTCGTCTTCTCGTGCCTCTTGGCGGCGGCCATCAAGCACGCGACGCTGGCGAGTCACGGCGTGAGCCTGCTCGTGCCGTGGATTTTCGTGGGTCTCCTGGCCCCACCGGCGATGGTCGGCGCCCAGGTGGGCGCGCGGCTGACGCACCGGGTCTCGCGCGTGTGGCTGCGCCTGGTGTTCATTGCCTTCCTGGCGTGGACAGCGTACAAGATGCTGTCGATGTGACCGGTACCGCGCCCCGACGAGCGGGGCGGCTGCGCGATGGCGCACCCCGAGCCCATTTGGCCGCCCCGATGGTCGGGGCGCGTGCTATTGGGCGCAAATGCACGGCAGGCCGGCCCCGGCCAAACGTTTCCCGAAATAGGAAAGTCCTGCCCAGCGAATTCCGATAGAATAGGGGTACCGCCTCATCCGACGGCGAATGGGGGTGGACTCGCGCGCCTCGCCAGTGGCGAGGAGCGGGCGTCGCCGCATCCGGTTTCGGGCGCAACAAGGGAGACCCATGAGCACGCTGATTCACGTTACTCACGAGGCCGTTCAGAAGGTGGGGGGCATCGGGGCCGTCCTTCAGGGCTTCTTCACGTCCCAGTGCTATAACGAGAACGTCGGACGGTCGATCCTGGTCGGCCCCGGCGACCACGGCGTGCAGGACCTGCTGGCGAAGAACGGGAAGGTTCTGTACTCGAGCCTGACGGGCGCCGACGCCGGCGGGTGGGCGGCCAAGTTCCGGCCGGTCCAGGAGCGCTACGGCGTGGGCATCATCTACGGTCGGCGCACGTTCAGCGACAAGACGACGGGCGTGTCGTCGAGCCCTGAGGTGCTGCTCCTGGACGTGTCGAACCCGAACCTCGACCGCCTGGGCGAGTTCAAGCGGATGCTGTACGAGCGGTTCGGCATCCGCAGCGACCTGTACCACACGTGGGAATACGAGCAGTACGTGCGTCTGGCGGTGCCGGGCCTGGCGGCGCTGGCGGCGATTGAGGCGGCGAAGTCGCCCCCGGCGATTATCCTGGCCCACGAGTTTATGGGCATGCCGATGGCCCTGGCCGCCATCGCCCAGGACTCGCATGCGTACAAGACCGCGTTCTACGCGCACGAGGTGGCGACGATGCGGCGGATCGTCGAGGGCCACCCCGGCCACGACACGATGTTCTACAACGTACTGGCGCAGGCGATGGCCAAGGGCAAGTTCGTCGAGGACGTCTTCGGCATCCAGGCCCCGTTCTTCAAGCACGCCCTCGTGTCGGCCTCGCGGTTCTGCGACTGCATCCTGTGCGTCGGCGACGAAGTCCTGTTGGAGATGAAGTTCCTGGGGGCCGACTTCGCCTCGAAGAACCTGCGGCTGGCGTACAACGGCGTGCCCGCGTACGACGTCAGCGCCGACGACGTCGAGCAGTCCAAGGCCCGCGTCCAGAAATACACCGAGACGATTCTGGAGTTCAAGCCCGACTTTGTCTTCTCGCACGTCACACGCATGGCCCTGTCGAAAGGCATGTGGAGGGACCTGAAGGTCCTGTGGCACCTCGAGAAGAAGTTCCGCGAGACCCGTCAGACGGGCGTGCTGTACCTTCTGTCGAGCGAACTGGGGGCCCCGCGCAAGGGCCACGAGGTTCTCGACATGGAAGGGCGGTACTCCTGGCCGGTCGCCCACCGCGAGGGGTACCCGGACCTCTCTGGCGGCGAGGCGGACTTCTACGTCCACATGCAGAAGTTCAACGTGTGCGCCCGCCAGATCCGCGTCATCCTCGTGAACCAGTTCGGCTGGAGCCGGGGCTCGTGCGGCATGATGATGCCGCCCGAGATGGAGTTCCTGGACATCCGCAAGGGCACCGACATCGAGTTCGGCCAGTCTATCTACGAGCCGTTCGGCATCGCGCAACTCGAGCCGCTCTCCTTCGGCGGACTGTGCGTCATCACGAACATCTGCGGGTGCGCGGGCTTTGTCGACAAGGTGACCGGCGGCCGGGGGACCCCGAACGTCATGGTGGCCGACTACACGCGGCTACCCAACGGCAACAATGCCCTCGACAAGGTCCTTTCCATCGGGCCCCGCGAACGCGACGCCGCCGAGGAGAAGGAGGCCGACCGCGTGGCCGGCGAGATACTCAAACGCCTCCCGACCGACCGCAAGAGCCGCGAGGCGTTCATCAAGGCCGGCGGCGAGTTGGCCAAGAAAATGTCGTGGGAAGTCGTCTGCCGCGACTACCTGTTGCCGGCCCTGAAGGACCTGTAGCAAACGCGTCTGACATTGCGCCGGCGCCCACGGCTTTGCGCGGCGGCTCTCCTCGCCCGCCACGGCGGGCCGGCGATGGCTCAACCATGGAGATTCGCATGCCCCCGACGATCACCACCCTCGACCAGACCGTAGCGCGCCTGGCGCCCGAGGCACGGGCCCTCTTTGACCGCCTGTACGACTTCGCGATCAGCGAGGCCCAGGTCCTTCCGCCCAGGGCGATGGAGGGCTGGATCGCCGGCGCCTTCAAGTACCTTGCCGCCACGCCCGAGGGCGTCCTGGAGGCCATCCGGCGCCAGCCGATCGTCCACGTCGCCAGCCGCATCACGGGCCAGGCCACGCTCTTCAACGCCATCCGGTCGCAGCGCCCCATCGAAGCGAAGGGCGAGGGCGACCTGGCGAAGGAAATCGAGGCGGCCAAACCGAAGTGCTCGTTCTGCCGGCCGCTGGAACTGACACCCGCCAACACCTTCGGCCGCATCGGCCAGGCGAAGACCTGTGCCAACGTGGCCGCCTACGACGGGTACCACGGCCTGGTGATCTTCGAGGACCATAACCCCCTTCGGTTCCGCCACGGCGAGTTTGCGGCGGCCGAGATCGCCGACCTCTTCGCCACCGCCAAGGCCTGGGCCGAGAAGTGCCATGCCGAGGCGTGCGACGCGCGGTTCTTCTTCCTCATGTGGAACTGCCTTTGGAAGGCGGGGGCCAGCATCATCCACGGCCACGCCCAGATGACCGTCGGCCGCAAGTTCCATTACGGCAAGGTCGACCGCCTGCGGCGAGACGCCCTGGCGTACGGGGCGCAGTTCGAGTCGAATTATTTCGACGATTTCGTGAAGGTCCACGAGGCGCTCGGCCTCGCGGCCCGGTGCGGGAGCGTGGCGGCCCTGGCGCACCTTACGCCCGCCAAGGAGCGCGAGATCGTGCTGGTGGCCGACCGGTTCGAGAATCCTGACCTGCCGCAGGCCCTGTGGCGGGCCCTCAAGGTCTACGCCCGCGAGGACGTGAAGTCGTACAACCTGGCCGTCTACATGCCGCCCCTGGGCCCGCCCGACCCGGCGTGGCAGGGCTTCCCGTGCCTGGTGCACCTGGTCGACCGGGGCGACCCGGCCGCCAAGACCGCCGACGTGGGGGCGATGGAAATGTACGCGAGTTCCGTCGTGTCGGCGGATCCGTTCAAACTGGCGGAGGCGATGCGAAAGAGTGCCTGAGCGCTTGCGTATATGTAGCGCGGGGGTTTATCCCCCGCGCATTCTCACAATGCCTCGGGGTCGAGATACACCCACGGCCACCTTTCACCTTCGCGGATTAAACCTTTACGCACCGGGTTGCTGACGATGTACGCCGCGATGACTTCTGGTCGTTCGGTCGGCCTCAGGATCCGGTCGTGGAACCCGGTCTGCCATAACCCGCCCGGCCCGCCCATGTCGCGGTTTGCCTTTGCGGCAAGGCTTTTCACGGCGGCTACAAAATCTGAAACCGTGCGGTCTGTTCCTGGAGCGCTGACAACCACATGGACATGATCGGGCATGATGCACCATGCCCACAATCGGAATCCCCACCGCGAAGCCACAGACTTCAGATGTTCCTGGATGGCATCGGCCAGTTTGCCGCACAGTACCGGCTTCTTGTCTGCTGTGCAGAAAGTAACCAGACAAGGCGCCGGGTTCGAGTAATCGTAACCCTTGAGTCGCAATGAGCGATTGCGCCCCCACGTGTGATATTGGTCGCGATTAGCGCGTTTGTTCTTGCTCAGAAAACAACTCCTGTTTCGGTGCGGGGGGCGCGATGGCTACCCCCAGTCGGCGATTAGGGGACGGTCCGGTTAACAAATGAGGCGAAATCCTTGATGTAGCGGATAAGAAGGACGTGCAGAACATTTTTCGCATGAAAGCTGTTGAACGAATCACCAGTTATAACCGGTCGCTCAGCCGATTCTTTTATCGAATCCGTTTGGGCCCACAACATGTTCTGATACAATAACTCGAGAAGTTTGGGGTCGTCGCGCAAATGCTTACCATACTTTAAACCCCTGTCGGACGTAACTGCGTACAACCGATCAAACTCCTCGGAGTATCGTGAACGCTTTAGATACTCCATCACAATAAGTTCCCGCAAGATGGAAGTGACTTGTTCCCCGTGTTCTTTTGATACCATGCCATCGGGGAGCATTGCGGAGGCCAAGGCGGTACAACAAGTCCTGATTTCAAAGACCGTGGCCCGCGTTAACCGTGTTGGCTCGTAGATCTCGCGCAACATCCTGGCCCCTTCCCTATCAGAGAGGGCCGAAAAGGCATGAAACATTTCTTCCGATCTCTCAAAAACGAAAGAAATGATTGCCTCAGTTGTGGGAGGAACCGCGTCTTTGTACATCTGTTTTAGCAGTAAAGGAATCTGTAAAACGGAGAGCAAGGCGATGTGCTGTTTGTCATTTTCCTGCGGCGAAGTCATTTTGCCCTCGCATTTGGTTATGCGGCGCGGGGGATAAACCCCCGCGCTACAGCGAGCGCGGTGCGGTTTCCATATCAGCCTTATCGCCCCAGTTCTCTCCCCCGGTCGCGGGCGGCGCGGACGGCGTCGGTGAAGGTACGCGGGAAGCCGCGGGCGTCGAGCCACTGGAGGGCGGCCTCGGTCGTGCCGCCGGGGCTGGTGACCTTCTGGCGAAGGGCGGCGGCGTCCTCGCCCGACTCGGCCAGGAGTTTGGCCGCCCCCTCGAAGGTCACGCGGGCGAGGCGCGCGGCGTCGTTCTCCGAGAGGCCCAGTTCCACGCCGGCCGCTGCCAGGAGTTCCGTCAGGTAGAAGAAGTACGCCGGGCCGGAACCCGAGACGGCCGTGACGGCGTCCATCAGGTCTTCGGGCACGCGGATGACCTCGGCGGCGGCGCCCAGGAG
>Ga0315276_10005542_pt1 | contig 11622 bp, 9 predicted proteins | sample YL17G05_0_MG_FD_204542 | JGI IMG/M metagenome (GOLD analysis project Ga0315276, IMG submission 204542) | Sediment microbial communities from Yellowstone Lake, YNP, Wyoming, USA - YL17G05_0 | ecosystem: Environmental > Aquatic > Freshwater > Lake > Sediment | place: USA: Wyoming | collected... | reverse complement strand
CACAGTTCGGCTGTAACTCCGGCAACTTATGGTTTTGCTGGCGACGTTGAACTAAACGCTAAGCCTACTTGGGCTTACTAAGGTGACACATGACACACGCACAAATGGGGATCACACATGACTAACGTGGCAACACTTCAAACGGCGGCTGACCTCTCAGCCTCCATTACAGCGCAGGGTGTTAGTGCTCTTATGCCAACTGGCACAGTTCTTCACTTTGCTGGCTCTAGTGCGCCTACTGGCTGGCTACTTTGCGACGGCAGCGCAGTAAGCAGAACAACATACGCAACTCTATTTGCATTGCTCAGTACGACATACGGAATTGGCGACGGCTCAACCACATTTAACGTACCTAACACTTCGGGAATCTTTATTAGCGGTGTTGGTAGTCAGACGATCAGCAGCATTTCATACACTAGGACACTTGCCACAAGACAGGGTGATTTATTACAAGGACATTATCATAATCAAAAAATGGTAAATGTGTCTCCTGCTGTTGGAACAAACTTAGACGCATCACCAGCAGGAAATGGTGGTTCAACTGGGGCATCAACAACAGGAGTACTCGGCCTTATTACTGACGGCACTAACGGCACGCCACGTACTGGCACTGAGACTCGTCCAGCCAACATTGCATTTAATCACATCATAAAAATTTGAGGACTATATGCTAATCACGATTCAACTAGGCGAGACACTGTATACAACGAAAGGCTATCACCTTCTAAATGACCAAGGTATTGCTGTAACAGCTACAGAAGTAACTGAGGTTGATATTGCTGATGATCGCTACGACGCTGTTATAGAAATCATCAAAGAGGGTAGAGCATTCCAAGGCCTTGATCCAGACACCGGCCTAGTTTTACCTGTAGCACCAATTATTGACGAGGTAGCACCATGACGAGCAGCGCACTCACAGGCAATACATCCGGCTTAGCCTCGGCAACAAGTCCTGGTTTAGTGGGGATCACTACGCAGACTTTTGCGGGGGTAAAAACTCTTCAATCAGGCGCAAACATTGCAACACAGGGAACAGGTACGGCGATTGCTTCTCCAAATATTGGTTACCTATATACTGCTTCAAGCCTTGGTCAGGCGTTAGGAGCGTCTGGATCAAGTGTTAATGTTGTCACTTTTACTTTGCCTGTTGTCGGTGTTTGGGATGTTTACGGCTATGGTGTAATTCAAACGGGAACTGTGTTCACTGCTGCAACCCCTAACAGGGCATTAATCTGCGTATCCACAGCATCAGCTACTTTGCAGACTCCTTTAAATTCGGCCCCAGTTGCAACAATTGCTAGTGCTGGCACTGGCTTTTGCGTAAGTGCTTTAACTAGGCTAAATGTTACTTCAACAGCGACTAGTTATTATGTTGTCTACCGAATAGATACATATTCAGCGAATACCGGAAGCGCTGTTGACGCATACGTTTATGCAAGATTAGTTGGATAATCATGAACGACAACTTTAAACAGCTGTGCGTCAGCTAATTAATTCCTAGGAGAAGATATATGTACTCGATGTCAGCTAAAGACGACGCGAAAAAAGAAGGCTTAATGGAACTCATCAAGAAGATGTATTCCATGATGGATAAAGACGGCGCTCCCGATAAATCTCTTGAGCACGAAGCTCTTGAGACACCAGAAGAAGAAATGATGGAGCACGCGACTGGCATGGAAGCTATGGACGAAGGTAAAGACAAAAGCCTGATGTCTAAAGCTATGGGCAAGAGCGAAGGCGACGGCGACGGAGAATTTGACATTGACGAGATCAAAGACTTTTTGACCAAGAGAAGAAAAGCCCCAGTGGGCAAAGCCCTTTCGGTTATGGCCGTAGAAAAGTCAACCGCACCTAAATACAAATTGCAAAAAGCGAAAACATACTAATGGCAAAGACTGGCGACCAGATTCTAGTCGGTATTAAGCGCAGGATGACTATTCCGCAAAGTCAGCCTCTGCTTTCTAACGACGACATTCTTGCTGTAACCGACGACGTGATTCAAAGTCGCCTGGTTCCTGTACTTATCAGCATGAGGCAAGATTTCTTTGTTACAACCAAAGACGTTGTAATCACTCAAGATCAAGTCGAGTACGACATTCCTAGTCGTGCCGTTGGTCGCACGCTTCGTGACCTAAAAAGAAAGGTAGCAGGGCAAAATAAAGTAGACGTGACTATGGTTGGTATCGAAGACGAGCATTTCTCGGCTCTCACCGGAATACCCAGTCAGTTTTACTTTAAGGGCGACAAAGTTTGCCTTAGTCCTAAGCCTTCTGGCACTGGCGATCTTCTAGAGATGTGGTACGAGCTGATGCCGTCTAAGCTCACGACCACCGACAAGGCCGGACAGATCATTTCTATTGGTACTTCCGACGTTACGGTATCTTCTGTACCGTCTACACTATCTATCAATGGCTACGCTGACTTTGTCGCGGGTGTTGCTGGCCATTCATGTGTTGGTATCGACGCGAAAGTAACAAATATTGCAGGTAGCACCATTCACGTCGATTCGCTGCCGTCTGGTTTAAAAGTTGGCGACTACATTACGAAGGCTGGCTTTACGCCGGTACTTCAACTTCCAGACGAATGCTATCCTTACCTAGAAACCGAAACTTGCTACAGGCTTCTACAGTCTATCTCTGACTATGAAGGTGCTAAGTTTCTACAAGCTGATATCGAAGTAGAACTGAAGAACCTAAAAATGTTGTTAGAGCCTCGTATCCAAGGTGAAGCAACCAAGATCATTCCCAGAATGGGACTTGCTCGCGGTGCTCGCAGTCGTTGGAAATGGGGCTTTCTGAGGTAGTAATGGCTGTTAAGCATGTTGAAATAAAAAAGTTCCTTGGTCTATTTCAACAACAAAACAGCTTTTCGACGCCAGACGGTGCGCTCGAAGATGCTGACAATGTTGTAATCACCAAAGACGACCGGATTATTAAGCGCCGTGGCATGTACGAATGGTACAGCGCGGGCGCAGACGAGTTAAATAACGTCTATAATTACCAAGAAAAAATCATTGCGGTTTTTTCTGATAAAGTTAAGCATTTCACCGAAACAGGCACCTATCCAAACCGCACTGGAAGCGCGACTAATAATACTGGCGCCGTTAACGTCGCTAGCCCTCGCCTTAGTCGCTTTGCCGAGAGTAACAATAACCTTTACTTCACCACAGACGACGGACCATTAAAGCTTACTGCATATGATAGCGTCGTAAGAGATAGCGGTGCTTATACCGGCCTTGATATGACGGCTAGTTTGCTTCCCTCTAACGGAGCCATTCAAAGTAACACGCAGGTAGCTTGGCGCGCGGTCTTTGGCTACAGGGACGATAACTCTAACCTGATACTTGGCTCGCCTTCAGATAGCGTGACTCTAATTAACTCTAAGGTGGTTGGAGCAAGCTGGACTAGGGTATCTAACATTGTGACAGTCACTAGCAACGGACACAATTTAGTCACTGGCATGATTATTACAGTTTCAGCCAGCACAGGAACGCACCTAGTTCTACCAGGTAGCTATACCATTGCCTCGGCGACGCTCAATACATTCACCATTGCTAGCGTGGACACCGATGATGGACCGCATACTCTTGATTTTGAAACGACTAGGACGGCTCGCCTTGAGTTTTCAGTTCCATCGGAAATCACGTCGATCAACTCTTCCTATTTTTATCAAGTCTACCGGACTAGCCAATCGCTCTCAGATAGCGCGACGCCTACGCCAGACTTTAGGCTAGTAGACGAGCAACGATTAACCGCTACAGAGATAACTGCGGGCATTGTTTACTACGAAGACGACACTCCCAACATTCTTTTGGGCGCAGAGCTTTACACCAATCCCAACTCAAGAGAAGGCGAGCTTCAAAGTAATTTTAGGCCGCCTCTTTGTAATGATCTAGGTATCTTCAAAAACCATGTCATTTATTCCAACTGCACAACCAGGCATTTGCTCGATATCTCAGTCATTTATACTGCGGCGATATCTTTTGGCGACTCTATTGATATTAAAATTGGTTCTACTACCAGAACTTATGTTGCTCGCGGCGGTGTCGCTAACAATACTGTTTCTGCTGAGTCTGTTTCCGGCACTAGCACTATAACAATTACCTATACGGCTCACGGCCTTATCTCTAACGATAGAGTCTACATTGCCGAGGTTTCCGGAACCCTGCCGGCGGCGATCTATACCGTTACAGTTACCGGAGCCAACACCTTCACAGTTACAAGTGCGGGAAATAGCGCAACCAAGTTGATTTTTTTCGGCATTGAGAATGCTGCTGGTAACAACATTTTCTTTGTTGATCACTCGACTGGCTCTGTAGCTGTCGCGCTGAGAAACACAGCCCAGGGCATAGCGAGAGCAATCAATAGAGATCCCGATTCTCTTATTTACGCCAACTATGCTTCCGGTATAAACGAGGTTCCAGGCAAGATACGCCTAATGGCAAAGGACTTCGGTGGTGCTATCTATGTTCGAGCATCTAACGCAACATGCGGAGGGGGCTTTAGTCCGGTACTTCCTGATAGCTTCTCTACTGGTGCCCAGGTATTTAGTAAAAACGAGAAACAGCAAAACACGTTCTACAGCTCAAAGCTCGGAGAGCCAGAAGCTGTCCCCGTAGTTAACAATTTTCCTGTCGGCGCTAGAAACAGGGCTATCCTTCGCACGCTGATTCTCAGGGACAGTATCATTCACCTTACCCAGGGCGGCGTCTATAAAACCGTAGGCGACGGTCCCGCAAACTTCACGACGACTATCCTAGATGCGACGGTTATTTGCGCGGCACCAAATAGCGCGGTGATTCTAAATAACAACGTCGTCTTTCTTAGTAACCAGGGTGTCTGCCTTGTTACGGAAAACTCAGTTGAGATTATTTCCAGGAGAATTGAAGACCTTATTCAGCCGATTTTAACGTCTGACTACCTTACCGATCAGACCTTTGGCATAGCCTACGAATCCGACCGCCAATATTTGATGAGTACCATTAGACCTAACGGTACTCTGGCTTCGGTCTGCTACTCGTTCAATATTCTCAATCAAACGTGGACTTCGCGGGACACTATCTTTAGGGGTGGTATCGTTGGGCCAAACGACACGCTATATATGGTGTCAAACACTAATAAGATTGCTAAAGAGCGAAAAACCAACACCAAGATAGATTTCTCTGACCAAAATCACGCATTAACAGTGGTTTCTGTCGCGACTAATCAGCTTTCAGCGGTCGTTTCCATTACCACTGGCATTCCTGAAAAGGGCGATGTGATTGTTAAAGACAACATCTTCAGCCGAGTCAATTCATCGACCATTATCTCTGGTACTCAGTACCTTCTGACCTTTACCAAGGCTACAAACATTCAAGTCACAGATCCGACACTCTACCTTTACGACCTGATTGAAAGTCGCATTCAGTTTGCTCCCTTTCACGGCGGCATGATGGGGCGGGCAAAACAGTTTACGCAGATGCAAATCCATCTTCGCCATCCAGGGATTTACCGCCTAAATATCAGCTATTCTGGCTACACTTACGGCGGCTCGGACGAAACCGAATGGGTAGCTCAGAATGTATCGGGTGGTTGGGGCCTCGAGGCTTGGGGCTTTTTTGGCTGGGGACAGGCCGAGGCCGTTGACTTAACCTTTGGCACCGATCCCGCGCCAGTGATACGAACATATATCAGCAGATTTCAGCAAAGAAACACATTTATACAGCCTGTGCTTGTCCACAGAGAATCGGGCGAGCAAATGGACATTCAGGCCGTAGCATTCTCGGTTAGGCCGTACATGGAAAGGGTGACTAAGTGAGCACAGACAGAACTTATTGGATGGCAGACCCAGATGTTGAGAAGGTTCTCAAAAAAAGAACGGAGAACCATAAGTCTTGGGCGCTTTGGTCGTCTAACCCAGTCTCCCAGGCTTGGGTGCGTAACACTCTGGCCTACTATAGCCACATCCTAGACCCCAACTCTTGGGACACGTCGCTAGTGTTCCAGGGCGACCAAGGCGAGCTAGTTAAGATGCTAGTGCCGCAAGCTAGGTCAATTATTCGCCAGACTATTACCCTCGTGAGTAACCAAAAGCTTAACTTTAAGTCTCTTGCAAAAAGCCAGGGCCGCGACGTAATGAACGACGTTAGGCTAGCAGACGGAATTTGCGCCGATACAGTTGAAAACGAAAGGCTAGACCAAAAGGGAGACATTCTTTTAGAGAATGCTCTCGTTCTTGGCGCCGGATTTCTTAAAACTACCTGGGACACGTCAAAGGGAGATCCGTTTGCCGCGGCTGACGACGGCGTTTTGGTTAATCGCGGCGGCATCGATATCAGTGTTTTTGGCCCTATGGACGTTTACTATGAGTATAAGCTTGGCGACTGGCAAAAACTCGACTGGTGCGAAGTCAGAGTAAAGAAAAACAAATGGGACTTAATTGCTCAGTATCCAGAGATGGAAGAAGAGCTAATGAAAGTCCCGACGATTCAGGACTTTCACGGTATCAACATCTACAATAGCCAGCAGTCGGTTAAAGACGACTACATCTGGTGCTACGAGATGTTCCATAAGCCTACGCCGTCGATGCCGGCTGGTCGGATGATCTTTTACGCGACCGAAAAAGCTGTATTTTACGACGGGCCAAACGACTACGGCTGTATTCCGGTAGAGCCTTGTATGCCAGAGCAATTTACTGGTGCATACCTTGGTGTTCCGCTGTTTAGTAGCCTTCTCCCAATCCAAGAGATGATGGACATTTGCTTTTCAGCAATTGGCACCAACAACGCTAACCTTGGCGTGCAAAACGTGACGATACCCAGAGGGGCGTCGATATCGGTTGAGCAAATCCAAGGCATGAATTGGATCAGCTACACTCCACAGAACATCCAAGGCGGCGGTAAACCCGAACCCTTGCAGCTCGTACAGTCTGCGCCTGAGACTTTTAAGTTTATCGACCTTCTGCACCAACACTTGCAACAGGTGGGCAACAGCTCTCCCGCTTTGAGAGGAAATCCGCCTCCTGGTGTTACCTCTGGGACGGCCTTCGCAACTCTTAGCGCGAACGCCATTGAATTTATGAAGGGTACTTCTAAAGCGTACTTTAATTGTATGAAGAACACCATGGAGCACGCTCTAAATGCGACCAGGAAGTTTGCCAAGATTCCTCAAGATGTAGTGATGAAGGGCAAAAACAACATGGCGCAGGTACGCGAGTACACTGGCAAAGACCTAGACAATATTCATTCAATCTCTATAACTTTGCAAAATCCATTAATGCAGACACTTGCTGGTCGCCTAGAAGTTACCGACAAGCTGATGTCATCAGGCATGATTAAAACTCCGCAAGACTACTTCACGGTACTGGACGGCGGCGACCTTACAAACCTGACCGACAACGAGACAACGGAGAATGATCTTGTTTCCGCAGAGAATGAACTTTTATCCGATAATCAAAATATATTTGCCCTTTGGTCGGATAACCACGCCTACCACATTCGTAAGCACAAAAAGCTTCTGGACGATCCCAACGTGAGGTTTTATTCTGATAAGCTACAGGTAATTCAAGATCACATTATGGAACACGACCAGCTAGCCAGAAGCACAGATCCATTCCTGTACCAGATGGCTCAGACTGGCCAGATACCGCAAGGCGGACCACCACCTATGGGTGGTCAAATGATGCCTCCCGAACAAGATCAGCCTCTACCGCAAAGCGGCGAAGCACAACCAATGGACCAAGGTCCAGAAGACGTACAAAACGTCGTGGGAAAGCAAGCAACCGTCGCTGATGTGGCGCCAGACGCTCTTGGGAGATAATCATGGCCTATACATTTGACCGCATAAATAGCCTGTTTAATAGACCGCAGGAATCCAATACCAACGTGATTGGCGGCAAAAAGCCAGGGGCCTACGGCGAGCTCAAGAGCGACACCGGCGGCGACGTGTCGAGCGGTAATGCTGGAGGCTCTACGGTAGCTGGCGGAGAGTCAGCGGTTCCGCAAAACACCATGGCCAACACTGGTGCCGCCATTAAAAGAAACGTGGCCAGGGCGCAAACCCCGCAAGCGGTGACCAACATTGGCCGCGACCTAACGTCGGCTGATACCTCGCTGAATAAAGAAGCCAGCGACTACGGAAGCTCCTACGCCAACCAAAACTACGCCGTTCCCACGGAAGATATCGACGCAGCGGTGAAGGGAAGCCCCGACGCTGTTTCTAGGGTATCTAACCGCTTCAATCTAAAGAGCTACGGCGACGTAAAAGCCTTCGCTCCGCAAACTAACTACAACGTCCCAGACGCCGCTATGCTTGGCACCGAGGGCGGCATTAAAAACCTGATGGCCAGGGAGTCTGGTGGTCGCTACTCGCCTGGAGAGGGAGCCTTTGACGTTGGCCTTCTTAAAAGAAACACTGACTTTAACCTAATTTCAGATCAGCTTCAAAACCAGCAACGCGGCCTAGTCGCTAAAGCGGCTGACCTAAAAAATACGGCGACGGCTGATGCTCAACGGGTGGCTAACGAAAAATACGCGGCTGCTACAGGTCAACTCGAAGGAACTTTGCAAACCAGAGCTGGTGAGGTACTTGCTCCTGCGAAAACGTTGGCCGAGACAACGAATAAAACGAGGGGCGCGCTTCGCAAGGCGCCGGATCAGGCATTTATCGACGCGCAGAAAGCTTCTGCACTAGAGCTTGCTGGTCAGGACTTTGGCTTAAATCAAAATCCGGCGGCGGCATTTCTTGGGCAAACTGGCCTTGATGCAAACAGGTACTACGACGTAGCTGGCGACGTTGGTTACCGCGACGTTTTAAATGAAGATCAAGTTGGTCAGTTTAACCGCATTCAGAAAATCCTTGGCACTGGCCAGGGAGAGACTGTTGGAGCTGGTGTCGGCGCAGATCAACGGTTCAACGTCGAAGGATATAGAAAAGACGCTACAGCGAAGGCTCTAGGTCTAAAAACAAAAGACGACGAGCGGATTACAGCAGAAGCAGCGGCTAAAGCTCAAGCTGATACAATTGCATCGCAGCAAGCAGCGGAAGCTAAAGCGCAAGCAGAAGCTCAAGCTCAAGCACAAGCCGATGCAGTCGCGGCGGCAGAAAAAGCAAAACAAGATGAAGTGCAACGTGTTCTTGCAGAGCAAAATCAGCAAGGACAAGACTACGCCACCAACTTTGGCTACCAAGACAGACCTTTTAGGCCGCTAGTTGAAGGCTTGTCGATGGGTAACAAATTGACCAGCGAAAGTATTGCAAAGGGTGAAGAGAGACTGAGAAAAGGTAAGTTTTTTTAATCTAAGTTAGAGGTTAATAATGGTCGCTCCATTAATCGTAGCAGCAGCGGTCGCTGGTGGCGCTCAAGTCTTGAGCGGCATTGCTCAATATTATCAGTCTGAGAAAGCTAGGAAAGCTTCTAGTCAGAGGCTTAAAGAGATTGAAGACCTATTCAATAGCATAAAGCCACCAGGCTATGATGTTACCCCTTTAAGCCCACCAGAACTTATTACTCAGATGATTCCGCAGCCAGCTTTTGACATGGCGGGGATTACTCCTGATAAATACGAAGTAGTTGGCCAGTACCTTCCAGAAGTCGCGCAGTTTGTCGCTGAAAGAAATCCTGAGTTAGCTCGGTTTTCCCAGGAGGGAAGACAAGGCCGCGATGCTCAGATTCAGGCCCTTAACGACATCAAGATGCGTACCGGACAGCTCTCAGACGCCGAAGCTCAAGATGCTTCGATGAGTGCCATGCGTGACGCGCAGATTGGTGCCCAGTCGCGCAGTGAATCTATTTTGCAAGATGCTAACCGCCGTGGACAGCTTGGCAGCGGTACGGCACTGGCCGCGCAACTACAGTCTTCCGGCGACCAAATGGAGAGAGGCGCAAACCTCTCGTCTAATGCGTACCTAGAAGCTTTAAAAAATAAGCTTGGAGCACTAAGGGATTCAGGAACCCAAGGCAGACAGCTTGCCCAAGACGACCTTGGCCAACAAAACTCGAACGCAGCGATTATCAACTCGTATAATCAGCGAGCATCTAGGGATATGAACGCATTTAACCAAAATGCTGCTGAAGTAAGAAACAAAGGTCAAATATTTAATATTGGTAATGCCCAAGACGCGGCGAATAGAAACGTTATCGCCGCAAATCAGGCGAAATACAGTAACCAAAGCAGAACCGACAATATTTTAAACGACGCCTACAATAGAAACTTTAACGAAAGAAACTTTCAAAATAAAACAGCTACCGATCAGTACAATTTGAAAGCTGGTGAGATTGGCAGAAGGAACTCAATTACCGGTCAAACGTATCAAGATAAAATGGGTAATGCTGCCGCCAAAGCTGGCGTTGGGTATACCGGCATAGACATGATGAATACTTTTGCTAGAGATCGAAACCAGGCCATTCAGGGACTAGCTAAAGGTGTTGGCGATACAGCGATGACGGCTGGCTACCTTTCTAACCCAACTCCAAAATCAAACGTAAATCCAACCGAAACACAAAAACCATTTAATTCAGATCAAGACCTCTACGATACCGTTCCTGAAGGATACAAAGTTCGTAGCAAATACTATTAACTGATTTTTTGATCGGTGAAATTATGCCTAATTTTAAAAATATGTTTATTGCGCCGTATCAGGGGATAGGTCCAATAGCGCCAAAATACCTAGAAGAAGCGGAAAGAGAGAAAAAAAGAAAAGTTCGAGCTTACATAGCTGAACAATCTAGGATGAAAAAACTAAATGAAGTTAATGAGCAATCGACACTTACTGATAATGAAAGGCAGGATTTAACGGCAAAGCTTGGTGGTATGTCTATTGGTCAGCCAAAGCCTATGCCACAAGTTAGCGAAGATAGTTATATGCCTTCGTATCAGGATCAAAAAAAACAACCTAAAGTCAATATTCCCATGGAATTGCCAGAAGAAGACCAAACATTCTCTTTTGGCTTTGGAAGAAATAATGTTGGTAAAAATTTAGGATTGCTAAATTCTGATACTGAATCGGCTAATACAGAAGATTACGGCTTTGATCTTCCTCAGCTTGAAAAGCAAAAAATTAGTTCAAATCAAGGTAGAGAACCCTTAGTTTCTACTCCTGAAGATAGCCGAAGCCTTCTTTATAAATATTTGGAAGATCGCCGAAAAAGTGAGCCAGAATTTCAGGAAGCCTATCAAGACAGAACAAGAGATGCAGAAACTGGTAGGGTTCTAAATACTTTTGCCTCTGGCCTTGGAGAGGCAGCTTCTATGGCTGGTACTCTTGGCGGCAAAAGGTCGCAAACTGGAGACATGAAGGCCCTTCCTAATGCCATATACAATGCTCAGAAAAACAAAGCTGACGAACTTATGGGGCTTCGCAGACTGTCTAATCAAGAGCAACGCGGCGACATTCAAATGCTACGCGACCTTGAAAGAGGTGATCTTGATAGCCTCAGGATGCAAAAGATTTTAGCCGATCTAGATAGACAAAAGAATCAGCCTAAAATCACTCCCTTCTATAACTTTGGTGACCCAGATAACAATGTTCCGCCAAGCGCCATGGTTATGGATAATCAAGGAAAATTCAGTAGCCAAAATCTTCCTATGGGAACCATGCCTACCAACTCTGGATATTCGGCTGGCCCAACTCTTTACGACCAACA
>Ga0315276_10005541_pt1 | contig 11623 bp, 10 predicted proteins | sample YL17G05_0_MG_FD_204542 | JGI IMG/M metagenome (GOLD analysis project Ga0315276, IMG submission 204542) | Sediment microbial communities from Yellowstone Lake, YNP, Wyoming, USA - YL17G05_0 | ecosystem: Environmental > Aquatic > Freshwater > Lake > Sediment | place: USA: Wyoming | collected... | reverse complement strand
CGTGCAGGGTAAAGCAATGAGCAACCCGAAGATGGCGCTCTTCAAGGTCGCGAAGATCAGGTCCATGCCGGTCAGCGAAGCCACTAACTCTCCCAGGAAAACCGGAAGGGAGATGGGCAGGATCAGATTGGAGACGACGAAGCCCCCCAGAAGAGCCACCGCGTTGAAGTAGATCGTCAGGCAGACAACCGCGATCGTCACCCCGATGATTCGGGGGGCGACAATGAAGTATACCGGATTGATCCCCATGGCCTGAATGGCCTCCAGTTCATGGGCCACGACCATGTTGCCCAGCTCCGCAGCGATGGCCGTCCCCGACCGCCCGATGACGATGAAGGCCGTGAGCAGGGGGCCCAGTTCCCGGATGATTACCCAGACCAGAATGGTGATGATAAAATGGACGCCCCCGAGGAATTCCATCTGGCTCGCTGATTGGACGATGACGATCGTGCCCAGGGCCAACGAAACCGGGGTGACCACTCGTAAAGCTTCCACCCCCGTGAAGTAAATCTGCCGCAAGATAATTTCAAAGACCAGGGAGAATCCCTTGTTCCGCTCCGTAATCAGTTCTTTGAAGGTAAGGTAAAGAAGCGTGGAAAGGCCGACAAAGACAGACAATCTCTCTCTGACCCATCCACCGAGGGATTCCAGAATATCCGAACTCCGCTGGCCCAAAGCCTCAGCCAACTGCTGCCCGTCCTCCCCTCTCCGCCGGCTGAAATGGTGGAAACCTCTTTATTTTCATAAAGAATATACCATCAACGCCCGGAACTTTCCAGTACAATCTTGCTCCGCAAGGGAAAACATGTTATCAAAAAACCTATCCCCACAGAGATCGCAGAGAGCGCGGAGGTCCGCTAAGCGCTTGGCGCTATGCGCATAGTGTTTTAAAATTTCAAATCTGCGTGCCCTGCGGTGAAGGGAGGAAAATAATATGCCGGCGGAGAAAACCATCTTCACCCTGGGAACCAGCAACCGGTCTCTTGAGGAGTTTGTTCACCTGCTGCGGACGAATCGGATTGAGATGGTTGTGGACGTGCGCAGCTTTCCCACCAGCAAATTCCCTCATTTCAAGAAAAAAGCCTTGTCTCAATCTTTGGCCGAAGAAGGGCTCGGATACCTCTACCTCGGCAAGGAGCTGGGAGGATACCGAAAGGGAGGATACGAGGCCTACATGCAGACCTATGATTTCCTCCGGGGGATGGACCTTCTGGAGCGAATGGCCGCCAGGTGCCGGTGCGCCATCCTCTGCGCCGAGCGTTCGCCCTGGCGCTGCCACCGCCGGTTCATCGGTCGCAGCTTGGAAGAACGGGGTTGGAAGATTATACATATCACTGAAGAGGGCAGAGTGAGGGGAGTTGAAGGGATTGGAAAGTTATTTTATACGTAAATATCGGAAACAACTCATTGCATTCCTTGGGACCCTCTGTTATTTTTAAAGCGTTCAATCATCGCCATCAGCTTTCAGCCCCCTACCTGCTCGCTGATTGTTGATCGTTTTCTGAAAGGTCCTTGGACTACAATGTTCGCCAAACCTGATTTAGTCCTCCTCCATGCCCCCTCGGTTTATGACTTCCGCAAGCTCCCCATCCTTTTCGGGCCCATCAGCGACCTCGTTCCTTCCACGCCCATTTTCGAGATGTACCCGGTGGGTTTCTCTTCCATCGCCGAACACCTGGAGAGGAACGGCGTCCATGTGCGCATCATCAATCTGGCGGTGCGGATGCTCAAGGATAAGAATTTTGCTGTGGAAGAACTCCTCGCCAAGCTTCATCCCCAAGCTTTCGGCATTGACCTGCATTGGCTTCCCCATGCCCAGGGCTCTTTGGAGGTTGCCGCCATCTGCAAGAAACTTCACCCGGACATTCCCGTCATCTTCGGCGGTTACTCCGCTACCTACTTTCATCAGGAGTTGATCCGCTACCCGCAGGTGGATTTCGTGGTCCGTGGCGATTCTGCAGAGGAGCCATTGCGGCAACTCCTCCTCGCCCTTAAAGGAGGAACTTCTCTTACAGCCATTCCCAATGTAACCTGGAAGGATGAAAAAAATGAGATCCATGTGAACCCCCTAGCGCATGTCGTGCATGCTCTCGACGAGTACTCCAACAACTACCCCAACCTCTTCCGCCTGGCGATAAAATATCTTGATTTGCAGTCTCTGATCCCCATCCACGATTGGTGGGAATACCCCATCACTGCGGTGATGACCTGCCGGGGATGTACTCACCATTGCGTCTTTTGCGGCGGATCGCGTTATTCCCTGGGGCTGTACTGTTCCCGTGAGGCGTGCGCCTACCGCAGCCCGGAAAAGGTCGCGGATGATATTATTTCCCTTTCCAGCTACACCAACGCGCCCATATTTGTCGTCGGTGACCTAAGGCAGGCGGGGGATGATTATGCGCGGACGGTCCTATCCCGAATCCGCCCCTTCCAACCTAAGAATCAAGTGGTCCTGGAACTCTTCACGCCGGCACCGGAGTCTTATTTCCGGCAGGTTGCGGAATCCCTGCCGCATTTCAATTTCGAGATCTCCCCCGAGTCCCATGACGAGCAGGTCCGTCGGGCCACGGGTAAATTTTACACCAACGAAGAGTTAGAAAAAGTGATCCGCTTCGCCCTGGACCTCGGCTGCTCCAAATTCGACGTCTTCTTCATGATCGGCCTACCGCATCAGACCCCATCCTCAGTGATGGGGACCATCGATTATGCCGAACACCTGATGAAAACTTTCGACCGGCGACTCAACCCGTTTATCTCTCCCCTGGCCCCCTTCCTGGACCCGGGGTCCATCGCTTTCGAAAAAGCCGGGGAGGTCGGCTATCGGCTATATTACAAGACCCTGGAGGATTACCGGAAGGCCCTGATTGCCCCGAGCTGGAAATATACCTTAAGCTATGAGACGAAATGGATGTCCCGGGATGAGATCGTCGAGACCTCTTACCAGGCCGGGCTTCGCCTCAACCGCCTGAAGGAGCGCTTCGGGCTGCTCGACGGAGAGACCGCCAAGAAAACGGAAAGCCGCATCCTCCTGGCCATGGAGATGGTCCGAAAAATCGATGAGATCGTCCTGCTCGGCGAGCCGGAACGCAGCCAGAGGCTCATGGCCTTGAAAGAAACTTTCGATCGGGCAAGTATGTCCACGGTTTGCGATAAAGAAGAGATTAAATGGCCGGTCTTCCGCTGGCGCTTGAACTTTCCCAACATCTTCAGGGCGCTCTTCGCCCGCAAACCCGCTTAAATGGGTCCTCTCGCCTGGTTCGAGTGGCTCGGCTTGTCGGTTGGCGCCGGCCGATAAACGGCCGGCTGCTATATTCGATTCCTCAGCTTTGCCCAGGCCAGACCAAGGTACTCGTAGACGGCCGCTTCCGTATTTTGCAGGTGCGTGCTCCCAGGGAAGAATTTCCCAGGGCTTATCTCCTCTCCCGTACTTTCCTTCACCCCATAATCCGTGGGCGCCGGGATGGGGTGCATTCCTAACTTTCTGAAGAGGCCCATGGCTCGGGGCATGTGAGAGGCAGAAGTCACTAAAGCAAAGGCATCTTTTCCGATCATTTCTTGAATGAGCCTGGCTTCTTCCTCCGTATCCTTCGATAACGACTCCAGGATCAGATTTTGTCTTTCGACTCGTAGGGCCAGGGCAACCTCCGCCAAAACTTTCGCCTCGGGCACCGGATCGTATAGCGCCCCCCCGGAAAGAATTAATTTGCTTCCGGGAAGGGAGTTATGGAGTCGAATGCCTTCCACAAGACGGGAAAGGGCGGAACCCCCGAGTTGACTGTTAGCAGGCAATTGCGGATCAGATGTATGTCCCCCACCCAGGACTACGATCCATCTTATCTCCGGGAGATCTTTCACGCTTAAAAGGGGGAGGTATTTGTATTCTAAAGGCTTCAGGAGCAAATCCGGAAGCGGCCCATAACTAAAAAGGATAAGCAAGATAATGCCTACAGAAACAAAAATCTTCCCCGCCTTTTTCCTCCGGGTAAACCAGAGAAGAATCAACCCGATGATGAAAATTTCCAGGCAAAGGGAAAGGGGAAAAAAGAATGGACCGACGATTTTTTTAACGAGAAACATTTTCCACCCCGATCGGCCTTTTTTTGCCCGCTTCCTGGGTTAGAAGTGGCCTCAGAATAAAATTATATATGATGACCAAAGCGGTTTGTCAAAAAAGAGAGGGCCCGCCAGGGAGATAAAATCTTGCCCACCCCTAAGTCAGAAATTCGCTTCATAATTCATAGCACACAGAAGGCTCGGGGGTCAGGTCCCGCCCCGGCGGGATTGGCATCCTGAGGCGCTGTCTCCTCCGCAGAGGGGGCGGAAGCGCCAGTCAGAATAGTAATCCTTTAAAAAAGACGGCCCGGGGCCCATCTTTCAAAAAAGATCCGTGATCATTGAGATCATTTGCCGATCATTGCCGAATGGAGCGTAATTCTCAGCAGGTCAATATCTTCCAGGTCGTTAGCGGCAAAAACTACCCTCTTCCCCTGGTATCTATGGGGAGGCCTGAAGATACGGCGAGTTATTGATTTTATTGTATTATCCTCCAAGAGAAGGTAGAACTTGAATTGGTTCATTTGCGGACCCTCCCAAATGAGATTTTAATTCCGAATTTATATAAGCAAACATCATGCCATTAAATTTAAGCGCTCCATCCCTTCCCTCTTTTAGACGGATTGGGCGCTTTCAGGCCTCTGGCCGGAGAAAAGGAGATTCGCAGGATAACATTTAAATCTTGACCCATGTTTCCAATCTACTAAAATGGGATCAACATGCAGAGTCGAAATGGAGGGCCAGCGAGTGAATTCCAAAATTTTTTGTAAGACCATAATCCTTTCTTTTCTGGTTCTTTTCGGATTCTCTTTTTGGGGATGCATAACTTTGCCGAAAGAAATATATGTACCCCTTAATGCGGATGTTGAAGGATTGCGGGTCTATAAAAAAATCCCGGTGCGAGCAGCGCTGTTGATTTCGGAAGAAGATAAGAATTATGTCTATAAGGGAACACCGTCAGGTTTTCGTCTTTCAAACATCGTCCATGTATTTCCCCTGGGTGAGGCGTTAGAAAAAGATTCCGTGCAAATATTTTCGCAAATTTTCAGGGGTGTCCAGGTTGTACGGACACCCGCAGAAGCCCAAAATTTTAAGATTGTTATTGCCCCCAAAATGGAAGACTTTAGCTTTCGGTATGATGAAGGGGGAATTTCTTTTACCACTACGTATATCATCCCCACGGCCGCGATAAAAGTCAAAACTACAGTTTACAGCGCAGGAACGCGGATTTGGGAAAGAAGTGTAAAATCTCCGGAACAGACGAAAAGAATCGCTTATTACGCCGGCTTCACCAACGAAAACGAAATGGGGGAGGTAGCTTCTCAGGCTTTGAATTATGTCCTGAAGAAGATTGCGGAAGAACTTGTCCAAGATCCTGAAGTTGAAAAAAATGCGGGCAGCATATCAATCGATGGCCTGACGAAAACGTATGCCCAACAAAAGAGAAGAATCCCTCTGCGCCAATCATGGTGAGAAATCAACCGGCGGTCCATTTAAAGTACTGGGGAGAAAGGTTCTTTTTAAATCCACAATGTAATCGAACTTAAATAAATTGTCTGGGTCGGGTGGAATCAGGCAGAGTCAGGGCAAGAGAAAATCTGACGGGTAGAGTTGCGGAACAGTGGAAAGCCTAAGGAATGAGAGGGCGTGGGATGCTACCTACTCTTCTACTTTAACGAAATAGATTCTTTTGATTCCTTCCCTATTGCCCATAACCGTCCTTCCCCAATTCATGATTGATTCGTGGGTGATTCTTTCCGGATTTTTCCGTCTCTCCGGCAGAATTCCAAAGAAATGCGGCCTCCCCTCCCAATCTTCGAAGTAGAATTCATACGCTGTCATGATCGAATCCCTCTCTTCCTAAACTTTTAGTATTAGAATCTCAAGCCAAAAGTAAGTTAACCCCTGTATCGGCAGTTTTTAGCCGTTCTTTAGGGTTGATCTTATTTATTCTGTATTTTTGCGTATTAGGGAGGATTCGTGGGTGTTGTGGGAGAGATGGCTAAGGCCGGGAAGCTTTGGGCAAACGCTGGGAATTGCTTTAATATCCTTGAAGCCCTATAATAAATAAAGAGGGGATAATGAAAAGGAATTTAATCATCATAGTTCTAATAATTGTATCGCTTATGCTGTGGACCGTAGCTGCCGCAGACTCAAGTAGAATTATTGTAAGAAAGCAGGGTTCTGCGGAAAAAAATGCCGGGCCACGCATCCTGACGGTAGCACAGAACTTGCGGTTTCCCCCATCCCTGCCCTCTTCACCTCCGCCTTTATATCCGGCAACCACAGCAACCCCCCCGCCTGTCCCCCCGCCGGCCAATCCACCCACGCCTCCTTCAAAACCGGTAACTCCTCCGAAAAACGCACCAGAATCGGGGATTACGAATCCACGAACGGGTGAGTTTTATCCCGGGACATTTGGTGGCGTTACCAATCCCAGAACAGGGGTCTTCATGCCCAAAGTGGAGGGCGGGTATTTAAATCCGGAAACAGGGGAGGTTATCCCAAAGCGATAATGGGTAGACATCTACGGACCCGGAAGGGGATAGCAGTCCAAGAGATGATGGGGCCGATCTGATCAAAACCGACGCGGTCAGCCATCCAAAACTCTAATTTTACCTCCGACGGAGATAGAAGGACGAATTCCTTCCCTGTGGATCGCGGACTAAATTGTCGCTAAATTCCAAATCCCGAGCACCAAATCTCAAACAAATTCTAAACTCAAATCCCCAATGACCAAAACCGGAGTTATGAATTTCGAGTTTTGGTCATTGAAATTTATTTGGGGTTTGGATTTTGGGATTTGAGATTTTTGATCGGACGGCTAGAATTTCTCGATCAATTCCTCCAGCCCCAAGGATTTCAGGGTGTGGGGAAGGGGCCTGCCGGTCTCCGGCTCCCATCCCATCAACTCCCGATAGGTTTGGACCATGAAATCGAAGTAAGGCTGGACCGGCCTCCCCTTTACAGGCCCATCCTTCGGCGTCTCGCTATACCGGACCGAAGGCTTCTCCAGTTCAGGCTTCAGCCCGTGACGGAAGTTGAAGACCCGCAGAAGGTTCACAATCCTCCGTCCGATGAGCATCGATTCTTTCATATCCAAATTCCATCCCGTCACCGCGTTGGTAGCTTGTACGGTCAGCTCCCGGTTCGGACAGGTGAAGGAACAGATCCCCAGACAGTCCAGGAACTGCAGCCAGCCGTTTTCCTTGGCGTTGACCGTCGCCACTTCCCAGGGAGAGAATTTGTCGAATACGGGCGGATACCCGAGCCGTTCCGGGAAGACTCCACCCCGGGTGGCCTCGATCGTGCTCGTATTGGAAGTGCAGGTATCCAGCATCTCGCACCAGCGTCCCCGGTGATCATGGCTTCGGGGTGCAGCCCCGGTGAGGGTATAGACGCCCCAGTTGACCGCCTCGCCCCCCGTCTTTTCTGAGGCCCTTTTAACCCCCTCAGCCAGGAGGTTCCCGATACCCTCCCGGTTGGCGATCCGCTTCAGGAGTTCCTTGACCGCTTCCACGTTTCCCCAGGTCAGGTCCAGGCCGTCCAGGTCTTTCTTGCTAAAGACCCCCTTCTCATAACACTCCATGGCCCAGCCGATGGTCCACCCGGCTTCGTTTAAATCCATGCCCATTTGATCGTTGAACTGGTTGAGCATGATCGTTGCCCCAGGATCGGTGTTCCCGATGACCGGCCCCCAGGTGGCCAAACCTTCGTACTCCGGCTCTTCTCCCTCAAAACCCGAATAAGGGCCTTCGGTGACTTTACAGAGTTTGCAGTGCTTCAACTGGCAGGCCCAGCAGGGGTTATGCTTCATCTTGAAGTGGGTTCGAAGGTACTGGCCGTCAAATTTGGCGTGCTCCGGGAAAACCCCCGTCGTGTAATTCTTTATCGGCAGCCACCCGCCCAAGGCAGCCCCGGAAAACCCCCCACCCGTTCCATACTCGTAAATCCGCTTGGACCCCTTGGTCTTCGCATCCTCGTGCAATTCCCGCATCAATCTTTCCACCGCAACCTTATCTTCCACCAAAATCTCCGCCCGGCCCCTGGCCACCACGATGGCTTTCAGGCGCTTGGAACCCATGACCGCGCCCATGCCGTTATGAGCCACCACATGGCCCCCGTCCCCCGAGATCATGGCAAAGCGGACCAAATTTTCTCCGGCTGGGCCAATACATTGGACGCTGCCCCGAAAACCCAGGCCCAGCTCTTTCCGTAAAATCTCCTCGGTCTCAAAAGTCCCTTTGCCCTGAAGGTGTCGGGCGTCACGGATCTCGGCCTTCCCATCATGGATGAATAGATAGACAAGCTGGGAAGCCGCACCCTGGATTACGAAACCGTCGAAACCGGCAAGTTTGAGGTAGGCCCCAAACAGGCCGTTGGCCTGAGAAGTCCCGGCCAGGTTGGTCATCGGCCCTTTGGTGATTACTGAAAAAGTCCCGGTCCCGGAGATGCGGGTTGCTCCCAGCGGGCCGGAAAAGAAAATCAGCCGATTGTCGGGGTCATTCCACTCCACCCCTGGGGGGACTTCATCAAAAAGAAATTTGGCCCCAAATCCAGTCCCGCCAACGTATTTTTCCAACAAATCATCCCCCAGTTCTTCTTCTCTTATTTGCATCGAACTTAGATCAACCCGGAGATATTTTTTCAGATAGCCGCCTGCCGGTTTCATCACCGCAATCCTCCCTCTTTTCTCTTTTTTTTGTCGAGAGCCAACATGAAAAGCTTTCTACTAATAATAGCGCAGGAGCTCGCCAAAAGTCTAACGTTTTGAAATGGCCGGGCGGATGGCGATCCGGCCGAAAATTTCTGATAAAAAAAGAGCTTGACAAGCTTTTCTGATTTTAATATAAGCATCCGTGGATACATGGATACACGGAGTCGCCTAAAAGAATCCGTGCTCTCGTAATGCTAATGCTGATGGCGGGCTCGTTTTAGAAGGAAGATCTTTTTTCTCAATTCCTGCGGAGAAAATTCTTCATGTACGGGGAAATCGCCCTCAGAAATAGGCAAGGAAAGATGCATTTCCTGGAACCCCCCAATTCCATCTCCGACCAAATCTACGAACGGCTGAAGCAGCAAATCCTCCACTGCGAAATCGAACCGGGAGAACGGCTGATGCAAATCCAGGTTGCGGAAACTCTGAAGGCCAGTCGAACACCGGTCCGCGAGGCTTTCCGCCGCCTGGAACAGGACGGCCTCGTGGAGAGACTTCCCCAGGGAGGGGTCCGGGTTACTCGTCCGGACACCGAGACTATCCAAGAGGTCTTCGGCATCCGGAAAGTCCTGGAAGCCTACGCCATTGAATTGGTCTGCGACCGAATCTCGCCCCAGGAGATCGGGGCTTTGAAACGGCTCTCGAGCCAGGCGCAAGAGCTTCTATCCTCCCGTGAACTGGGGTTGCAGGCCAAAATCAGCCGGTTGTTCGGATTGAATTCTCAATTCCACGACACCATTTACCGGGCTTCCGGAAATTCTTACCTGATGGCTACGATCAACAGCCTGCGGAATATTGTCGGCCGTTTGCGGTTGCTAGGCTTGAGGGCCGACAATACATGGTCACAGGCGTGGGATGAGCACGCCCAATTGATCGGGTTCCTGGAAAAAAGGGATAGAAAATCCGCCATTCGGTTAATCCAGGCCCATCTCCTGAATGGCGCTTCGAATGTATTGGCGGGCCTTAGAACGATCGGGAGCACCGGGATTGATCACATGCCGAGCTCCGAGCCAAGCTCCCAAGGCCAAAGCAGGGCGGATCGCCCCGCTGCCGGATGATTCGGAGGGAGAAGGATCGAAGGCCTATTCATTTTGGCCAAAAGCGGAATGGGCGAACCTTGAATCCTCGGTATCACCGAGTAAAAAGGAAGGAGGAGGTTATGAAATCACGTAGAAAGGCTTGGATTGCAGTAATCATGGTGCTGGCTGCTTTTTTCATCTTCCAAACGGGCTGGTCTAAAGCATATGCTCAGGTCATTCAAATGAGATTGGCCCACTACGTGGATGATAAGCATCCCCTCCATCTGGGCGCCCAGCAGTTTGTTTCCAAAGTGGAAGAGCGGACGAAGGGGCAGGTGAAGATCGGTATCTACCCGGCCAACCAGCTCGGTTCCCCGCCTGAAGTGGTGGAACAGGTAAAGCTGGGCACGCTGGACATTTGCATCAATACTCAGGGGCAATACGAGTATCATGTGAAGGCCTGTGCCACGGCCCAGATTCCCTTCATCTTCGATGGTTACGATCATGCCCATCGAACCCTCGACGGCCCGGCCATGAAGTGGCTGGCGCCGCTGTTCGAGAAGGCCGGTTTTATCCATCTGGCCAACTGGGAGTGGGGCTTCCGCAACATCACCAACAATAAAAAAGCCATCATGAAACCCGAGGATGTAAAGGGGCTAAAAATCCGGGTTCCGCCCGAATTTCATCTCCAAACCTTGTTCGAATCGCTGGGAGCGGTGGTGACCAAGATCGCCTGGCCGGAACTCTACATGGCCCTGGCCCAAAATGTGGTGGATGGCCAGGAGAACCCCCTCAGCGCTATCTGGTACCAGAAATTTTACGAAGTGCAGAAGCACGTCGCTCTTACCCAGCATGCTTATGCCTGTGCCATGCCGATGATGAGCACGAAGAGCTGGGCCAAGCTCAATGCCGACCAGCAGAAGATCGTCCGGGAGGAAGCGGGTCGGGCAGGAGCCTGGGTGCGAAAGACGCTTAACGATGAAGAGACCGACCTGATCGCCAAATTCGAGAAGGCCGGACTGAAGGTTACCCGTCCGGATATCAAGGCTTTCCGGGCCGTCATGGGGCCGGCCTACAAGAAGATCTTTGAACGATACGGCGAGGACAACGTCAAGACGTTCATGAAGTTTGTGGAAGAAACCCGGAAGAAGTAGCCCGAGAGGAGCCAAAAAACCGTGATGACGGCGGCCATCTTCGCGGTTCTGCTCGTTCTGATCCTGCTGGGGTTTCCCATCGCCCTCTGCATGGGGCTGACCGCGGCGATCTTCTTCGTGGTGCTGGGAGAGATCGACACCCTGCTCATGCTGCCGGCCCGGATGTACTCCAGCTCCACCAGCTTCACCCTCCTGGCCATCCCCTTCTTCATCCTGGTGGGCAATCTTATGAACACCGGGGGCATGACCATGCGCATCTTCCGCCTAGCCCAGTGCATGGTGGGCCATATCAAGGGCGGGCTGGGGCACGTCAACGTGGTCAACAGCATGATCTTTGCCGGTATGTCCGGCTCGGCCGTGGCCGATGCCGCCGGGATCGGGATGGTGGAGCTGGAAGCCATGGTCAAGGCCGGTTTTTCCCGCAGGTTCAGCGCGGCGGTGACCGCGGCCACCTCCACCATTGGCCCCGTCATCCCCCCCAGCATACCCTTTGTCATCTTCGGAAGTATGACCGGGACTTCCGTGGGGCGCCTTTTCCTGGGGGGATTTATCCCCGGGGTCATCATGGGAATCGCCATGATGGTCACGGTCTACATCATTTCCGACCGGAGGGGATATCCCAGGGAATCGAAGGCCACTTGGGGGGATTTTTTCCGGGGCCTCCTGGGGGCCTGGTCGGC
>Ga0315276_10005540_pt1 | contig 11624 bp, 12 predicted proteins | sample YL17G05_0_MG_FD_204542 | JGI IMG/M metagenome (GOLD analysis project Ga0315276, IMG submission 204542) | Sediment microbial communities from Yellowstone Lake, YNP, Wyoming, USA - YL17G05_0 | ecosystem: Environmental > Aquatic > Freshwater > Lake > Sediment | place: USA: Wyoming | collected... | reverse complement strand
TCCATTTTGTGCTTTTATTTCTTATTTTGGTAATTATTATAGACTATTTAATATTAATGTTAATTTATTAAGCTTTGTTTCAGTAGCTTGCTCTTCTCACACATAACTTAGTCTTTTATATTATCAATATGACTATTTATATATCATAGAATTGAGGTATATATAAAATTATTTAATCAATAAGAGATAACTTTTAATCCAGGGATATGCTCAAAATGTTTTTTATTTCTAGTAATAATCTCAGTTACCCTATTTACTAATAAAATGCCTGCAATCATGCAGTCAAAATCATCGATTATAATCCCTTTTTTTCTAAGATACCAAGATATTTCAGAGGATTTTTGAGAAGCTTTCTTAGATAGAGAGATTATTTCCATTTCATTAAAAAGTTTTTCATAATAATCAAATTCTATTGCATGTTTAGAATTAAGTAAATCTAATCCAAACAAAACTTCTTGATAATTAACAATAGTGCTTATTATCTCATCATTAATATTTTTTAAAACTTCTAACAAAAGTTTCTCTTCTTTAAACATATCTATTATTGCAGAGGTATCTATTCCTATCATCTTAAATTTTCCATTTCTTTTCTTGTTTCTTCAATTCTTTTATTAAAAGACTTCCTAAATCTAAGCATATTTTCTTCAGTATTTTTCCAGTTAATATTTGAATTTTTTAAAACTCCTGCATATTTTAACAGGCTTTTTCCAGTGCATTTTTTTGCATCTTTTTCTTTTAGCTCTAAAACAACTTCAGAAAAACTTTTATTTTTACCTTTTAGCATTTTCAGAAATCTATATGCTTCTTCTGTTAAAGATATATTAATGCTCGCCATATGAGTACATATATGAGTACTCATATATAAAGGTTTTGATTTTTATTTATCTTGTAATTAAATAAGCTCCAAGAATTATAAAAATTCCTCCGATATAAGTTGTAACTGATGGAATTTCTTTAAAAATTAAAAAAGCTAAAATTATTGGGTATAAAATTTCTAAAGACATTATTACAGTTCCTTTATGAGCACCAACATGAGATATTCCTTTGTAAACTAAAATAAAAGGTATTATTGAATTTATTCCAATTATTAAAACAAAAATAATTTCTTTTAAAGTAACTAATTGGAAATTTGGGAAATCTATAAATAATAACGGTAAAATAAAAGGTAATGCTATAACATTTTGCCAATAAGTTAAAGAAACCTTATCATATTTTTTAAATGTTTTTGATAAGGTGTAAACTAAACCAGCACCCATTCCTGCTAATAGTCCAACTGTAGAACCAATTAAATTTTTTTTAATTAAAAAATTCTCAGGAGATAATAGTATAATAATCCCAATAAACGCAATTGTTAATGCAAAAAAACTTTTTTTAGTTATTTTTTCCTTTAAAAGAAAATAAGAGAAAATCATTGCCCAAATAGGGAAAGTATACAAAAGCAATACTGCTGAAGCAATTGTTAAATATTTAATAGCTATAAAATATCCAAGAATTATAAAACCATGAAGCGCACCAAAGAGAATCATTCTTTTTCTTTCATATTTTAAAGGAGAAAGTTTATCTTTAAAGAACATAAAAAATAATCCAAATAAGATTACAGGAATCAATATTCTAAAAAATACAACTGCATAAGAATTTAAATTTGTTATTAATCTAACTAAAATTGGGAATAAACTTACTAATATTCCTGCTGAAATTATTTGTAAATAACCTACATTCTCTTTTTTCATATATAGAAGTGGAATATGGGATATATAAAATTAATCAAAACAATTAAATATCCTTTTCCCCCTGTTTTATTATGGAAAAAATAGAAGAGTATAGGCATTTTATTGAACCAGAAGTTAAAAAGCTATTTTTAAGAGCATTAAAACAATCAGCCAAAAAAATTGATAAAACTAAGTTAGGGTTTATTGGGGTTATTGGCTCTGGAAAAAATGAAAAAGAGTCACATGATATAGATGTTTTGATATTTCCTAACATTGATGCTAAAATTGGAGAAGCTATACTTGAAGTTACAAAGCTTTACGAAAATGTTGAAAAATATTTAAGAAAATATCAAGAGAGATACTATCTCGCTGCTTGTCCAAAAAAAGCAATTCAAGAATTGATATATTATTTATCCTCCATTGAAGAAGGTGCTGCTGGTTTGATACCAATCCACTCATTATTCTTTACAAATTATAAGGATTTTAAAAATTTTAATCCAAAAGAATTTCAAAAAGAAATTAAAAAAGATATGATTATTATTTATGGAGATTATGAAGTAATAAAAAAACTTCAGGTACTTTCACAGAAGAAATTAGAACCGTATTTCTTTGTCTTGGATTTTGAAATGACTTCAAGGATAAAAAGTTTCCCAAGGCATCTAATAAGAACAAGCGCAGAGTCTCTTTTTGAGTATCTTAAGAAAAGATATAACCTAAAAATTAATGATAAAATTCCTCATACAATCCCTCAAATAAAAAAAGAATTTAAAAAATTGTTAATAGAGCTTGATAAAAAGGCTTATTCTTAATTATCTCAAAAACTTCACTTTCTCAACTTTTCGTTTTTTCTCATCAAACTCAATTATAACAGCTTTTCCTTCGCGCTCAACTTTCCTTTTAGATTTTCTATTAGTTCTTTTTTAACTTTATCAAAATCAGGCAATTCACCAATTATTAAATTTTTAAGATCAATCTGCCATAGCCCCTTCATTTTTTCAATTTTGCTTTCAAATTCTTTAAAATTGAATTTTAAACTATAAATAGATAATTTTTCATTTATTAATTCTATATCTACATTAATGTTTTTCATTGTAAGCAAAAACCATAAGTCGTAAATATCTCTTGGTTTTTGCCTTGTGAAAATTGCCCTAATTTTTTCCGCAAGAATTTCTTCTTCCTTCATAATAAAGATTTCAAAGCTTGGAATCTCTCTAAACATAGAAACAATTGTTTTTTTCTCTGGCTCAAGAGTCTGTTCTCTTTTACTTATGTTTAAAGGAATGAAACATTGTCTTTCTTTGCTTCCTTTGTAAAGAGGCCCTTTTAAAAGCAATCTAACATTTATTTCATTTCTATATTCTTTAATTTCTTTTATCCTTGCCACTATATTAAGTAACATCAAATCTGACGCTATTTTATTAGATACTTTCTCTATATCTAATTTTTTTGTTAAAGTAAAATCTAAATCTTCAGAAAACCTGTTTAACTTGTAGATTTTGTATAGGGCAGTTCCTCCTTTGAAAACCAACTCTTTTCCAGCATTAGAATAAATGCTAAATAATATTAACTCTTGCAAATAATCTTTCTCTGCATTTACTAAAGATAGCCTCTTTAGTTTTGCTATATTTTCAAGCTCCTCATAACTTAACATTTTCAATTACCTTCCATTTTCTGTTTTTTTTACCTTTTTTTATAAGAGCATAATCTAGAGGAATATACTTAGAATTAATAAACCTCTTAAGTTCATGATATTTGTCCATACCCACCTTATCAAGAAGAAATCCCAATCTCTTTATTAATGTTTTATTTTTAATTTTGATTAAATAATTCATAAGTAAATCTACATTAATATCCTTGATATTGTTCCTCACTATATCACAAATCTCTGAAAAAGAGATTTTTTTAAATAAAGCAGAATCTATTAATGCTTTTTCTTTATCTGCAACAAAGATGTCAAAATCTCCATAATGTTCTTTTTTATAACCAAAAAAATATTTTGGCTTTACCTTTGTGAATATTATTTTTATATTATTAAAATTAATTTCTTTTTTCTTTCTTTTTCTTGTTGTTATTATTAAAATTGTTTGTGGAAGCTGTTCTGTGAAGTTATAATAACGCAATGCAGACCATCCTGAAATATAAGAAGGCCAAATAATGCTGCTTGATATTAAAATTGCATCTTTCTTTGTAGTATATTTATTTTTTTCAATTTCAAAAATAAGCTTGTCTTTTTTAAGTCTGTAAATAACTAATTTAGAGTAACTACTATCTTTATCTATAATATCCTTTAATGTTTTTAAATTAAACACAGGATATTTTTCAAGTTCTCTTATCATGTTTATTTTGTTCATTTTAAACTTTCAAGTAACCATGGTTATCATTTATGATAACTATATACTCTCAGAAGTTTATAAATCTTTTGGTTTTAGAAAATTTAAGGTTTCTATCTCACAAACCTCACATTCTCAACTTTTCCTTTTTTTTCATCAAACTCAATTATAGCAGCTTTTCCTTCATATGCTGCTCCTGTATTTATGACTAAAGTCCTGCCTATTTTGCATTTGCCTTGGTTTTCATGCATATGGCCTCCAATTCCCAAAATTGGCTGATATTTATTAATAATTCTTCTTATTAGCTTGGAACCAAAATGCTTTCCTTTTGCTCTTTTATCTGCTTTTTTATCTCTAATTAAATCTAACTTGCAATTATAAGGAATATTATGAAACACAAATATAACTTTTCTTTTTTTGTTTTGTTTTTTAAATTTATTAAATAATTTTTCAAGTCTTTTCTTATGCTGTTTATATGCTCTGCTTGTGACAAAACCTGGACTGCTATGCCCAACTCCCCCAATAATTATAAAATCTTTATATTTTGCAAAAGAATAGTCAACTCTTTTTATATTAATGTATTTTTTTAATATTTGAGATAAGAAATCTTGATCTGCCCACTTCCAGTTAGTTTTCCATTTATTTGCAGGATATTGATCATTGATGTCTGAGGGATCATAATTTCCAGTAGTTGTGAAAACCTTAACAGGCAAACTATCTAACTTTTTAAGAACTTTTTTTTCACCATTTTTTAAATCCTTTAGAGTAAGTTGTCTATATTTTTTCTTTCCTAGAATATCCCATATATTTTTACTGGCCCCATAACAATATTTAAAAAAAGTTTTTTTCATGCTCCATGGAAAAAAATCTCCAATAGAAACAACTAAATCAACATCTTTTCTTTTTGCTATTTTCCTGAGTTTTTCAGGGAATTTTCCATGAAAATCTCCAATTGCTAGAATTTTCATATCCTAACAAATAAATAAATATTTATAAAGTAGACTATTCAAGCTTTGAAATAAAAAGGTTTGAGAATAAAAATAACAAACCTTTTTAAGTGTTATTTCTTCATAAAAACATGTTTGAAAGTTTAAGTTCTGCTCTTAAAAAGGGATTTGACAAAATAGCTGGTGCTATATTTATTGATAAAAAAACAATAGAGAATGTTGTAAAAGAGCTTCAAAGAGCATTAATCCAGGCAGATGTTAATGTTCATTTAGTAAAAGAATTAGGAGATAGAATTAAAAAAGCTGGTGAAGATGAAAAAATCAAAGGAATTGAGAAAAAAGAGCATTTAATTAAGGTTTTACATGATGAAATCTTAGCTCTTATTGGGGGTGAGAAAAAAGAATTAGAGATTAAAAAAGGAGAGCAAAACAAAATCATGCTTTTAGGACTTTATGGGGCGGGAAAATGTGTTCATGCAAAAAGTAAAGTTCTCTTAAATAATGGAGAATATGCTAAAATAAAAGATATTTATGAAAAATATGGTGCTGGAGAAATAAAAATTTTTTTAGAAGATGGTGAAGTAATAGAATTATCAAAAGAGATTTATGCTAAATCATTTAATCCTAAAACTTTAAAAATTGAGGATAAGAAAATAACTCACCTCTGGAAATTAAAAAAAGAAGAACTTTATAAAATAGGTTTAGATAATGGAAATGATTATTCAATAAAAGTAACGCCTGAGCATCCATTCTTTGTTTTAAGGAATGGAAAAATTGAACAAATAAGAGCTGACGAACTAAGGGAATCAGATTATATCGCAACCCCTAGAGAGATAGAAATAAATGGAGAATTACAATTGTTGTTTAATAAAATTAGAAAATTTAATTTAGATATTTATTTAACTCCTGAAGAAACTAGAGAATATATCTATCTCAAAAATGAGAATTTAAGAGAGATTTGTAAAAGATTATATTATAAAAAGAATTATTGTTATTTAACTTCAAGTATTAAAAAATATAGATTTCCCATAGAGCTTATTAGTGAAAAATATCCGAATATTCTAAAAATTAAAGGATACAAAAGTCAAAAGATTATAACTTTCCCGACCACCTTAACAATAGAACTAGCAGAGTTTTTAGGTTATTTAATGGGAGATGGGAATATTAGGCCACAATACCTTCAGATCTCAAATGAAGATCCTGAAATAATCAAGAGGGTGAAAGAATTATCCAAGCTTATTTTTGATATAGAACCTATAATAAAAAAGGCAAAAAGAACAAAAAATATGTATGACATAAGAATTTGTTCAAAAACTTTAGTTAATTTATTATCTCTCTTTCATTTAAAACCAGGAAAAAAAGGAAAAGAACTTAAAGTTCCTGAAGAAATATTACTTTCAAACAATGAAACTATCAGAACATTTATAAGAGCATATTTTGATTGTGACTCATCACCTTTACGCAATCACAGACAAATCGAGCTTATATCAGAGAGTCACATATTAACTGAACAAATGAGTATATTGTTAAAAAGATTTTGTATAACATCAACAATTTCAAAAAAAATAATTAATAATGTTCCCTATTGGAAATTAATGATTAGGTCAAAATCTGCAGAAAAATATGCAGATAAAATAGGCTTCCTTATAACAAGAAAACAAAACAGGGCTGATAAATTTAAGGATTATGGATTAATTCAAGGCAGTGGAAAAGAAGATATGATACCATTAGGAAAACTTTTAAAAGAGATTAGAATTGCAAATGGATTCTCAATTGGAGAGATTCAAAAGAATACAGTGTATAGTTATGGGAGATATGAAGAAATGGGAATTATATCTAGAGAAAAATTACAAAAATTAATTAATTATTATAAACAAAAGAAGAAAGGCATGTTTTTAAATTTATTAACAAGCATTAAAAATAATTCTATTAAAGAAAGTTATAAAACTCAGCAAATTAATGGATTATTATATCAATTAAAAAATTGGAATATTATTCAGAATAACTCAAATAAAATTATCTTAACTAACAATGGAGAAACTTTTTTACAAAGAATACAAGAAACCAACTCTGCAGAGTTAATAAAATTTTTAGATAGTTTATCAAATTCAAATGTTTATTGGTCAGAAATTAGTAAAATAACTCCTATAAAAAATGATGAAGAATATGTATATGATTTAACTGTTCAAGATAACCATAGTTTTATTGCAGAAGGTTTTATTGTTCATAACACAACAACAACAGCAAAACTTGCTGCTTATTATTCAAAAAGAGGATTTAAAACAGCAATTTTAGGTCTTGATGTTCATCGTCCTGCTGCTTCAGACCAATTAGAACAATTAGGTGATAAGATTAAAATAAAAACTTTTTTAAGCAAATCTGAAAAAGACCCTATTAAGATATATGAGCAATATAAAAAAGAATTAGAAGATTATGATTTAGTTATAATAGATACAGCAGGAAGACACTCATTAGACAAAGAGCTTGTAAAGGAAATAATAGAATTAGGCAAAAAAATAAAACCAAATTATACTCTTCTGACTATACAAGCAGATATTGGGCAAGCTGCAAAACAACAGGCTTCTGATTTTCAAAAGGCCTGTAATATTAATGGGATAATAATTACAAGAATGGACAGTACTGCAAAAGCAGGAGGAGCTTTAACTGCTTGTGCTGAAACAAAAGCCCCTGTTTATTTTATTGGTACTGGAGAAAAAGCAGGAGATTTTGAAACTTTTAATCCAAAGTCATTTATTTCAAGATTATTAGGACTAGGAGATTTAGAGGGGTTATTAGAAAAAGTAGAATCTGCTGTTGACCAAAAATCACAGAAAAAATTAAAAGAAAAATTAGAAAAAGGAGAGTTTAATCTTAGAGATCTTCAACAGCAATTAAAACAAATGAAAGGCATGGGAAGCTTATCAAAAATAGCAGAAATGATTCCGGGGTTAGGGAAAGCAAAAATTCCAGACAATCTTTTGGGAACTCAAGAAGATAAAATGAAAAAATGGGAGCATGCAATAAATTCAATGACAGAAGAAGAGATTAATAATCCAGATATAATTGAAAAACAAACAAGCAGGCTTAATAGAATAGCAAAAGGCTCTGGAACAACAACAAGTGATATTAGGCAGCTAATCAAGCAGTATAAAATGCTAAAAGAATTAACTCAGGGTGGAGAAATGTCAGAAATAGACCCTTCTCAAGGACTTTCTCAAAAACAAATAATGAAACTTGCAAAGAAATTTGGGAAAAAGATGAGGATGTAGTTCTAAGATGAAATCGAAATTTAAGCAAACATTAATTTTTTTGGGATTTCTGGTATTAATCTTAATTATAACCTCTATTATTAATGATGTTTTTTTTATGACATTCAAAGAGAGATCAAATAGCTTTCTTTTTTATATTCTTAGAGTTATAATAATATATTTGATTATAATTTTGATATTAAAATATTCTAATTTTGGAAAAGAAATTAATGATGTCATGAATAAATTTTTCAGAAAAAGATTTAAAAAACTAAGATGGTAAGTACTACTCCAAAAATAATCACACAAGGTGCAGAAGCAATTATTTATAAGATAAATAACAAAGTTGTAAAAGACAGGATTTCAAAAAAATACAGACATCCTAAACTAGATTTAAAATTAAGGAAATCAAGAACAAAGTCAGAAGCTAAAATTATGGAGAAGTTGAAGAATATAATTAATGTTCCAAAAATATTAGCAGACCCTGGAGCAGGAAGAATGATTCATATGCAGTTTATTAAAGGTAAGAAGCTTTCAGAGCATTTGGATTTATTGAAAAATAAATATGAAATTGCAGAACAAATAGGACAAGAAATAGCAAAAATTCATGATTTTAATATTATTCATGGAGACTTGACAACAAGCAATATGATTTATCAAGAAAAAGAAAACAAAGTTTATTTTATTGATTTTGGATTGGGTTTTCATTCAGAAAGGATTGAAGACAAGGCAGTTGACTTGCATTTAATAAGACAGGCATTAGAAGCAAAGCATTTTAAATATTGGGAAGAATTATTTGATTTTATAATTAAAGGGTATACAAGCAAGGATAAAGAAAAAATATTAGAGCAATTAAAAAAAGTTGAGGCACGAGGGAGATATAAGAAACACTGATACTATTAAAAGAATAGCCCTTCCCGGATTCGAACCGGGGTCACAACCTCCAAAGGGTCGTATGCTTGACCGCTGCACTAAAGGGCTTTAAAATAAGCTTTTATCTTATTAAGATGCTTAGGATTGTGAAATCCAATCAATTTATAAAATTTTGCTATTTCAGATTTTTTAGTTATAACAATAAAATTCTTTTACAGATAACTTTTTAAACCAAAAATCACATGAGATTAACATGTCAAAAACAAAAAAATCAAACAAAACAGAAAAACCAGTATGGTTGAAATATACAGAAGAAGAAGTAAAAGCAATAGTCTTAAAACTAGCTGATAAAGGATTAACAGCTGAAAAAATAGGACTTGTTTTAAGGGATCAGTATGGTATTCCTAAAGTTAGGATATACAACCTTAAAATAAGCAAGATTCTAAAAGAAAAATTTCAAGAACCAACAGACTTAAATCTTAAAAACAAATTACAAAAGATAATATCTCATTACAAAGACCATAAACAAGATAAAAGGGCTGAGCTCTCATTAATAATCACTAAAGCCAAACTTAAGAAAAGAGAAGATTATTCAAAGAAAAAGAAAAAATAAGGAAGAATGAAAAAGGGGTAAATATATGATTGACGAAATTAAAAATTTCAGTAAAGACTTTTTGCAAGAAACCAAAGAAGAAAAGATTTATTTAGTAAATCATTTTGATACTGATGGGATTACTTCTGCAGCAATCTTTATCAAAACTTTAGAAAGATTAGCTAAACAATTTTCAGTTAAAATCCTTAAATCACTAAGTAAAGAAGAAATAAAAAATTTTCCAGAAGATAAAATAATAGTTCTTCTTGATTTGGGGTCAAATTGTTTAAATGAATTATCAAAATTAAAAAACAAGGTTTTTATAATAGATCATCATGAAATAAAAAATCAGATTCCTGCTGCAAATATTAAAATAATAAATCCTCACTTAATAGAGGGATGTGAAAATTTGTGCACTGCAGAAATAACTTATCTTGTTTCAAAAGAAATCTCAGAAGAAAATAAGGATTTGGCATATTTAGCAATAGTTGGAAGAATTGGGGACACAATGGAATCAGAGATTAGTAAAACTACTTCTATAATTATAGAAGATTCTAATGTTTATATTAAAGAAGGACTTTTAATTTATCCATCAACAAGGCCTCTTGACAAAGCATTAGAATATAGTTCAAGGCCTTTTATCCCAGGGGTTACAGGAGATGCAAAAGGAACTTTTGAACTTTTAAAAGAAGCAGGAATAGAAAAAGTTGGTAAAACCTATAAGGCTCTTATTGACTTGAATAAAAAAGAAATGAAAAATTTAGTAACTGCAGTAATGTTGCGACTTTCTGGAAAAGAAAAAACACAAGAATATCTTGGAAATCTATATCTTATAAAATTTTTTAATAAAATTGAAGATGCTAGAGAAATTTCTGCTATAATAAATGCTGGAAGTAGGATGGGGCAACCAACTAATTCTTTAATGTTTTGTTTAGGAAATAAAGAAGCAAGATTAAATGCAGAGAGAATTTATGTAAAATACCGCCAGCATATAATATCTGGATTAAAACATATTGAACAGAATAATCAAATACAGGGAAAAGAATATGTAATAATCAATGTAAAAGACAAAATAAAAGATACATTAATAGGGACTCTTACAAGTATACTTTCTTTTTCATCAATTTATAGAGAAGGAACAATAATCATTGGGATGGCTTATGATGAAGATAAAATCAAAATTTCAACTAGAATGGCTGGGAGAAATCCAAAATATAGCAGGAATCTCAAGGAATTAATGGAATCTGTAACAGAAGTAATTGGGGGAGAATCTGGAGGGCATCAAAAAGCAGCAGGATGCATAATTAAAAGAGAAGATGAAGATAAGTTTATTGATTTAATAAAAAACAAGCTTGAATTTGAGATAGTGAAGATATAATTAAAGTTTTTATAAAATTTTTAAAATTATGAAAATTGAAGATAGAATTGAACCAATAACCCATATAATAGTTAATCTTCTCGCCCATATACGTAAAAATTTGTTAGAATCAAATTTTATATTTTTAAGAGAATAAATATAATCAGAGTCATTCATTTTGAAATAATAAATATCTAATAGTCTAGAGTCTAAGTGAGGATTAAAAATCTTAAATATTCCTCTTAGTATAAGTTTAGTTAAACAGTAAGAAGGACCAAAAGAAGCAAACATAGTTAACATAAAGATTATACCAACCATAAAATTAATTTTTATTTGATCAAGATACCCCGCTATTCTAACCGAGATAATTAAGAAAATTGCAAATATAACTATTGTCAGAATAGTCTCAAAAATAGAATATTTATCTAATTTTCTAGTTAACGAGGGGTTTTTTGCTATAATTGATATTTGTTTATTTAATTGAGAAGTTATGGGGTAGGGATTTTCAAGCTTTTTAAACATCAATTTAATGATATAAGGGATTAATGCAATTGTAATAATTAGTAAA
>Ga0315276_10005537_pt1 | contig 11627 bp, 8 predicted proteins | sample YL17G05_0_MG_FD_204542 | JGI IMG/M metagenome (GOLD analysis project Ga0315276, IMG submission 204542) | Sediment microbial communities from Yellowstone Lake, YNP, Wyoming, USA - YL17G05_0 | ecosystem: Environmental > Aquatic > Freshwater > Lake > Sediment | place: USA: Wyoming | collected... | reverse complement strand
TTTATTCACGGGCTATACTCCTTTCCCTGGTTTCAAACCAGCTTGCGAATTGGGAAAATCCGCAAGAAAGAGTATAGCCTTTTTAATTGGGCTTAACTACTTTCTACAATATAGCAAGCTCCGCGGTAAACCTGGATTTGAAAGAAGCGCATAGAAATCCAAATAGCCAACGATATCAACCCAACTGTGCACAAACCCCATCTAATTTGGACAGCAATGATATTCTATATAATTTTTCATGACGGGTATGACACCCACGAACGATGGAAATTCAACCGATTTCCCCTCCCTCTTGATGGGGGAGGGTGAGGGTGGGGGTGAACACCGCGTATCCCCCCTCACCCCGGCCCTCTCCCCTGGTGGGAGAGGGGGGAAACTGGGATTATTTTCTGAGCAATCTTTTTGCCTTTGTGTGTAGTTCTGTTAACTCCTGTTTGTAATCAGGATGCCCCCAACATATCAAAAATTCAACATGGTGGCAATTTTTTAATTTGAGCCCAAGGTGTCAGGCCTTGAAAGATGAATCAGGATGTCTCTCTTGACTCTGCTCATAGGTTTTAAGACCACCCACCCCCGATCTCTTCATCCTATAATACTTCCCAATTTCTTCAATCTCCTGGCGGCTAACCTGTAAATCTCTTCTTGATCCCTCTTTCCGATACCAACAATCTCTATCACCTCAATATACTTCCCAATCAGGTGATAAACAATGCGGTATTTCTTTTTTGCGAGGTAAAGTTTGTAAAACCCTGTAAGGTCTATGCCGTATTTGTTGCCGAGAGGTTTGCCCAAAAATGGATTTTTAGTAAGAGAATCGATCTTCTTAACAGCCTCTTTTTTTATGGACCCATCGAGAGCTTCAAAGTCCTTTTCAGCATCCGGAAGGAATTCAATCTTATAGGCCATGTCGCTTCTTTATCTTCTCCCATGGGATGTTCTTCGAGCGATCATGCCCCTTTAATCTCTTATCAACCTTCTCAGCAATCTCCAGATGCTCAAGTATCTCCTCCGCCTGTTTTAATAGCCCATATTCTTCTGTAGAAAGGATGACCGCTGCCATTTCATTGTTCCTTAATACATAGACAGGCTCTCCCGTCTCAGAAACCTCCTTAAGCTTCTGGGTTAGCTCTCTCTGCAATTTTGTTACTGTTATCATTTTTTCTGTATCCACTAACATCAAATTACCTCCTCTCAACTTAACTATTACGTGAAGTACCCCGCAGCAGAGCTGCGGGGCATCTAATTCTCTAAAAAACTTCCCTCCCCCTTGTCGAAGATCCCGCTGAATTATGGCGGGGATGGGGGAGGATTAAGGTGGGGGTGATGATTAGATCATTTCCCCCTCACCCTAACCCTCTCCCCCCCAGGGGAGAGGGTAGGCCATTCATCCCCCCAGCAGAGCTGGGGGGTATTCTGGCATATTTTGATAAAATTATACATAGAATAATATGAATATCAACGCAATTATTTGAGAGTTATAAAAAGTCGCGTATTGTCACCCTTGCCTTGAAACAAGTTCAGCATAGGGTTCGGTATGACATATGGCACGTTTCTTCGCAATCTAAAGCTTGCGGCTATGAGGAGACTCACATGAAATGAACCAATACAATGACTCTTGTTCTCATCGCCCCATCTCCCTATCTCCCCATCCATTTCTTTTAAGAGCGGTAATCTTTCTTCTCGAGGGGGCTCCACAGGAACGCTATCTTCAATTGTTTTTTGATCTCAGAAAGGGCGCCTTCCAGGGAAGAAACTGGCGGAGAAAGGCCAAAGGAAAAAACTTCCCTGTCCAGTTGTGTATTTGCCTGGGGAGAAAGCAATCTCTCAATCCTGAAAGCGAGGGATGTTAGAAAACGATAGGCCTCGTCTATTGTCCTGAATTTCTCGGGATGGAATTCTGGCGGGTATCGTCGGATCAAGCGGTGGTAAGCCTGTTCGATCTCTTCCCGACCTGCCGAGGAAGGAAGATTTAATACGGTCAAAGCCTTTTCTCTTGTCATGCCATATCTCCCCCCTTTTGCTCTACACTACCAGAAACTGCCAGGCCTATGTCTTTTTTTTGGTCTGGCCACCTCCGATTTGGTTTTTTGCCTGATCAACTCCTCCATCAGCTTGTCCCTGAGCACATGCGCCTCTGTTCCCCCGTCTTGGGAGCGCTCCTCAAGCAGATTGCTTATCCGAAACAAAAGATTGCGGTCTTCGGACCGAGTTTCTCTCCGCATGAGGATACGAATGAGCCTATCAAGATTTTCCAATTTCGTCGTTTTCAGAACATCCCAATGTCCCCTTAAAAAGTCATAAAAACCTTTTTCCAAAAATTTTAGCCAGTCTCTAAGGAGGGGCTGAAGAAGTTCGTTTGTCCCTCTCTCGACAGGGGACCGAAGAAAAAAATTTCCAACTATTTCAATGACCGGATCCAGCCTTCTTCCCTTTTCGAATATCGTATTAAGAAGATGCTGATAGCCCTTTTCGGTGAAGGAGTCTTCCGGGAAGCAGTTAAGAAAATCAGTTAAATCGGCTAATTCTTTATAGGCTTTCAGGGCGCTTAACTCTTTTTTTAGAATCTGTATATCCCTTTTCATCCTTTCGTATAGCTTGTCTCCCGCCAGCATAGGGAAAAATCCACTTACTTTTTTAGAGGCTGAATTTAAGACCAGAACAGTCATCGCCTTGGACCAGATCTCCTTGGCTATCTGGTTAGCAAAAGGAGCTTCTGATCCCCAGAAGGAAAAGAGAGGTTTTAAAGAATTGATGTGAGGGAATACGATCTCACTGAATTCGTCTAAGACCCACAAAATGTCTTCCCCAGCCGGAGGGTCAAAAATCTTGAGGGAATTTTCAGCAAACACCTTCAGCTTCCGGTAACCCCCTTTTTCAGCCAATACGAGGGAGAACAAGGCCAGTCTTAAATTGAGACAGCCGACTTCAGCGGCCTGAACAAGGATTTCTGCAAGGTCATGTTCGCTGGCTGCCAAGCCATTCCAGAGAAAAGGTAAATCTCGTGCGAGGACAAAACCCATAACCCGGTTGAGATCCTTTTTTTCCCGTTCAGACAAGGATTGGCGCATCCTTCCGATGTCAGACAGAATGCTCTTATAAAGCCTTTGAAAGGTATCTGCATTTCCAATCTCTTCATCATCGTGACGGAGTGACCTCATTCTCCCCAAGAGAGCAACCTTCTCATCGAAGTCCGCCCTTAAGATGACTGCACCAAAATCGACATCGTCTAATCCTCCCCAATTTTGATGTTTTAACTGAGTCCTTAAAGACCCTGCCTTTTCACCTGCAAGCATGGAAAAAACGTAGGGTATTGAGGGCAATATTTCAGCAAACGTGTCCTGTTTAGTTTCGAGAAGCCTTTGAAGGACCCTGTTTATCTGAAATAGAATGGGGTAGAAAAGGATCTGCCGAAGATGATGGGGAATGTGATTTGAGACCTCCTTGAGACCAAATTCAATATCGGATAACTTGTGGAGGCTGATTTTAGCGTCAGGTCGTTCACCGAGGCTGCGTGCGGCAGTCATCCAAGTTCCGAGGGATTTGATGATGCCTGACAGACGGGTTCCTTTCAGAACCAGGGCGATCTCTCCATAATTCTTTTTGGTTGCTTCTTCGGGTTTTGCAACAAGTGTAGTCAGGAACTCTTGTAATTTTTGATTGGGAAATGAATCGTCCCTCCAGGTAATGGCCTGTTTCCTAATGACCTCTGCAGGAAAACCCAATCCTTTGAAAGAGGCAAGCTCTTCACCTCCATGGGCTCCTTCAATAAATTTCTTCAAAAGGAGCAGAAATCTGATGTCAGGAATGTCAGGACTCTCTTTCAAGGATTCGCTGCGGGTCAGAAATTCCTCCAGTTGAAGGGGGTCTCGGAAAGCACGTCTTGCAAGGGTCTGCCATACTTCGTTCCACTCCTTTTTGTACTCGTTGATCAAAACTTCCTTTTCAACCGCTTCAAGCCATTCCCAATACCGGCCTGAGCTCAGCATCTTTACACGTTCTTTTCTGGCTCTTTTCTCCGCCGCTTTACCCAACCGTCCCCAGCCTCTCTTCAACCTCTTCTATCTTCTCGAGGAGCTGATTTTCGTATTCGTCAATGAGACCTTCCTTTTCGTCCTCTCTGATTGCACCTTCATACCTATTGGTGAGTTCTTCAAGCTCCTTTCTTAGATCGGATGGCAGGGAGTTCTCCTCTATCAGACGCCGGGACTTTTCTATGATGTAATTGAGGATTTTCTGTTCTTGCGCCCCACCGGGTTCTATGATCTTCCTTTTACGCACATCCAGAGTTACTTCTTTCCGGTTATTGTAACCTTTCTGGTCGACTGTGATATGAACAATCCCTTCCTTATCGTAAGCAAATTCTGTAACGACAGGAGACCTTGCCGGAGAAGGCTCCAAGGGAAATAAGAATCTTCCTATCCGCGTATTCTCCTTGCAGGAAGGGTTCTCACCCTGAAAGACTTCAACATCAACGCTTTCCTGTCCGTCAACCATTGAATAATAGACTTCTCCCTTGCGGACGGGAATTTTCGTGTTTCTCCGTATAATAATCGAGAAATAATCGGCATCCATTGATTCACTATCTATCTCATCGGCTGTCTTAATCCCAAGTGAATGGGCAGTCACGTCGAGGAGAATATGGCCCAATGGTTCTCCTGATATGAGCCCGCTTTGAACAGAGGCGCCCAGTGCAACACAGAGGTCGGGATCAACGGAGTGATAAATGGGACGTTCAAACATCCCTGAGAGCGTTTCCAAGACCAGGGGCGTCCTTGTTGCTCCTCCTACAAGGATGACATTTCCAACATCTTCGCGATTGAGATTGGCCTCCTCTAATGCCTCCTCAACCTTTTCAACGGTCTTCTGGACGAGATCTCTTATCATGTCCTCGTAATCCCTTCGATTGATTTCGAGATCCAGGTTGACAGGTTCACTACTCACGTTTGTTAATCCAACCTCTGTTACACGGATATAAGGTACGTCAGAGAGAGAAATCTTTGCCTTTTCAGCAATCTCCCCCAGTCTGACACGGAGTGCTCTGCTGGCGTTGGAGAAGTCTACACCTGTCCGTTCTTTCATGTGACGAAGGAAAAAACCCACCAGCCTCTCATCAAAATCGTCACCCCCCAGTGCCGTATCGCCACAGGAGGCCAGTACTTCTTTGATTTCGCCCTTTACCTCTAAAATGGAGACGTCGAAGGTGCCTCCTCCCAGATCATACACCAGTATGTAGGGGCTGTCGGTTTTGTCCAAAAAGGAGACATGATCATACACGAGGGAAGCCGCAGTGGGCTCATTAATTATTCGTGAAACCTCCAATCCTGCAAGTTCCCCTGCCCGAATGGTCGAGCGCCGCTGGGCATCGTTAAAATATGCAGGCACTGTTATCACAGCCCGTCTTATCGCCTGCCCTACCTTCTCTGCCGCCCTTTCAACCAGGTACTTCAGGACAAAAGAGGATATCTCTTCGGGAGTAAACGTTCGTTCCCCGAGATGGACTTTTACTTCCTTCCCCATGAGTCTCTTTATGGACTTGATCGTGTGTTCCGGAAAGGCGGCAAGCCGATTTTTTGCATACCTCCCGACAACGATTTGACCTGTCACTTCATCAAGGCTGACGATGGAAGGAACAACCGCGGACCCCTCTTCAATATCGATGGCAGCAGGTTTCCCTTCACTGAGATAAGCAATAGAAGAGTTTGTAGTCCCCAGATCAATACCGCAAATGATATCTTTCATTGGATCACTCCCTTGATTCGAAATTTTCTCGCTCTACAATAACCTTTGCAGGCTTGACAACCCTTCCTTCATAAACGAAACCAGGCTGGATGATCTTTTTCACGACAGGCCTCCCATCCCCTTCCGCAACTTTTTCAACAGCCTCATAGAGGCGAGGGTCAAAATCGACATCCACCCTGCGAATGATCTCGATACCCACCGAAGATAATGAGGCTTCGAGCTTATGCCAGACGATCGCAAGGGCTTCCTGCTGGCTCGATGAGATATTCGGAAGTTCTCTCAGTAAGCGGTTGTGATAGAAAAAAGCCTCTGCTAATTCAAAAAAATGCTCAACATCTTTGGTCCTCTTTTCTTCAAATTTTTCCAGAACCTCTTTCCTGAAAAGATCGAGGAAAAAGCCGTGCTTCCGAAAATTCTTTTTAATAACATCTATCTCTTGCATGATTTCTCTGGTTGATGGAAGGTTTTCGCCGCTTTTATCTTTTTTAAAAAATCTCATAAATTTAGAACACATTGCATCTTCCTTCAGTTTCATTCCGATTCTTATTCATCTAAGATCGGCCTTTGTCACTCCTCTTTTTAAAACGACGGACCTGAAAAATCAATCAAAGCTAAGGCCGTGCCTGGACGTCGAAGCGCCTTGCGGCACACAGTCGTGGTCTTCTGCTGTCGGGATAAAAAAACGCTACCTGAAGGTTGCGCCACCATTCTAAATGATCAATCGTTCAATACATTATCCAAGCTAAAGCCTTCGGCTACCTTCTTATTCACCCCCACCCGCACCCTCCCCCATCGAGGGGGAGGGAGAATAGGAGTTCCCCCGTTGAGGGGGAGGGAAAAAGGAATTAGGAACGGTAGGAGGCATTGATCTTTACATAATCGATGGAGAGATCTGTCGTGAACAAGGAAAATTGGCCTTTCCCCTGGTGGAGGTTCACTGTCACTTTAAAGGATTTTTTCTTAAGAATCTCGCCAGCCCTGGCCTCTAAGCGGGAACCCACCCCCATCCCGTTTTTAACGATAGGAACCTTATCAAAGAAGACATCAATTCGATCTGGGTTGATTTGGGCACCGGAATGACCCAAGGCGCAAAGAATTCTTCCCCAGTTGGCATCCTCTCCAAAGAAAGCAGTTTTCACCAGCGGGGAATGGGCAATCGCATAAGCTGCCCCTTTGGCGTCTTCCCTATCCCGTGCCCCATGGATCAGGATTTCGATGAATTTTTTTGCTCCTTCGCCATCTTTCACCACACTCTTGGCCAGATTCTGGCAAACTTCCGAAAGCATGGATTGAAAAACTTTTCCATCTCGGTCCATCCGATTTAAAGAGGGATGGCCCGCTTTTCCGTTAGCTAAAAGCAAAACTGTATCATTGGTACTGGTCTCGCCATCGATCGTGATTCGATTGTAAGAATCCTCAGCAGCCTGCCGAAGCATCTGTTGAAGGAGTGGAAACTTGACATTCGCATCGGTGACAAGAAAAGAAAGCATGGTTGCCATATTGGGGCGAATCATTCCTGCGCCTTTCACCATCCCGCAGAGTTTCACACTCTTCCCTTTGATCCGACAGGTTGCCACTTCAACCTTTGGAAAGGTATCCGTTGTCATAATGGCTTCAACGGTTTTCATCCAACCATCTGGAGAAAGGGCTTCGATCAATTGCGGAATCCCCTCCTCGATCCTTTTTAACGGAAGAAGGGTTCCTATAACACCTGTGGAGGATGGGAACACCAGCTCTTCATCAATTCCCAACCCTTTTGCAACCCACCGAGAAACTCTTCGCGCATCTCTCAGTCCCCGGCTTCCTGTACAAGCGTTTGCATTCCCACTGTTGACAATCACTGCCTGGCAGAGGCCTCCCTTGATCCGGTCCATATCCAATTGAACAGGTGCCGCCTTCACCGCATTGGTGGTGAAGAGCCCGGCCACCTGAGCTGGAACTTCAGAATAGATCAAACCCAGGTCTCTTTTACCATCCTTCTTAATCCCTGCCGAAATCCCCGAAAAGAGAAACCCAGAAACCTTAAAATCGAGAGCCTTCATCCTACGCCCGCCTTGGATTTTATTCTTCAAGTGAATTAATGGATGTGTGATTTAATGTCAAATGTCAATGCTCAAAGTCCAAAGGAAATCCAAAACCCAAAGGACAAAACCTAATGTAGTGGATCTTACGCTTCTTTGCAATGAAAATGAAAGTTGTCATTCCCGCGAAAGCGGGAATCCAGTTGAAAAGACTGGATTCCGGATCAAGTCCGGAATGACGTTTATGTGTTAAGTCATTTGTGAATCAGTACACTACTATGAAAGAAGATCTGTTTTGACATTGGGTCATTTGAAATTCATTTGACATTTGAACTTTGAAATTTGGAATTTTTTTATTTATGCTCTTGCCTGCGACTCCTTCAAGAGACAACATTTCTTATACTTTTTTCCACTCCCACATGGGCAGGGGTCATTACGTCCGACCTTCTTCCCCTCACGGCGCACGGTTACGCCCTTTCCATCTTCTGTCTCTCCGCCCCCTCCTTGTGCTGCTTCTCCACGGCTCAGGATGAAGGTTTGCTTCCGTTCCACCTTCATCTCCTTGACCTCCTGCTCCTTGGCGATCTGAATGGCGAAGAGTTTCTCAACCGTATCCTTTTTGATCCGATCTAACATCTCAAGAAACATTTGATACGCTTCTTTCTGGTATTCAATTCTCGGGTCTTTTTGACCATAACCCCTTAATCCGATCCCTTCCTTCAATTGATCGACGGCAAGGAGATGGTCTTTCCAGTGGTGATCGATTGACTGAAGCATGATCACCTTTTCCAGATATCGAAGCGTCGCTTCCCCAAATTCCTCCTCCTTCTTCTGGTAGATATCCTTTGCCCCCTGAAGAACAAGCTCTTTCAACCGGTTTCGATTCAAACCATCCTCCTCCACAGAGGGGGTTTTCCATCGGAAGGAGAATTGTTGATAAATAGCATCTTCTATTCCTTTCAGATCCCAATCTTCAGGATGGTCTTTCTCATCCGCATGGAGATCAACAATCCCTTCGGCCTGTTCTTCCATCATCTCCAATACAGACTCTTTAAGATCCCCGCCGGCCAGTACATCTCTCCGTTGAGAATAAATCACCTCCCTCTGTTGATTCATCACGTTGTCATATTCTAACAGGTGCTTGCGGATCTCAAAATTATGTGCTTCCACTTTCCTCTGAGCATTCTCGATGGCCTTCGTAACGAGATTATGTTCGATGGGTTGGTCTTCCTCCATCCCCAATCGGCCCATGATGCTGGAAATTCTATCCGAACCGAAAATCCTTAAGAGGTCATCTTCCAGAGAGAGGTAGAATCGGGAGGAACCAGGATCACCCTGTCTTCCAGATCTTCCCCTTAACTGATTGTCAATTCGCCGGGCTTCATGACGCTCCGTTCCTAATACGTGGAGGCCTCCCAGTTGGATAACCTTCTCCTTCTCTTTTTGAACAATGGTCAGGGCCTTCTCAAGGGCCTTTTGGTTCGCCTCCGCATCAGCTTCTTCATCCACCATGGTTTTAGCCAGAAATTTGGGATTACCCCCCAAGAGGATATCTGTCCCCCTTCCAGCCATATTGGTGGAAATGGTCATTGCCCCTACCCTCCCGGCTTGAGCAATAATTTCAGCCTCCCCCTCATGATGTTTGGCGTTTAGGACATTGTGTGGAATCCCTTTTTTCTTCAGAAAGTGACTCAATCTTTCAGACTTCTCGATGGAGATCGTCCCCACCAAGACCGGCCGGCCTGCTCGATAGAGTTCCTCGATTTCCCGAACGACCGCACGAAACTTTTCCTCCTCTGTCTTATAAATCACATCGGGGTAGTTCGTACGAACCAAAGGCATGTTGGTGGGAATAACCATCACATCGAGATTGTAAATCTTACGGAATTCTGCCGCCTCGGTATCTGCGGTCCCGGTCATCCCAGCCAATTTTTTGAACATTCTAAAATAATTTTGAAAGATGACCGTGGCCAAGGTCTGGTTCTCATTTTCAATCCGAACATTCTCCTTAGCTTCCACCGCCTGATGGAGTCCATCGCTCCATCTCCTGCCTGGCATGAGCCTTCCGGTGAATTCATCGACAATGACCACCTCACCCTCTTTAACCACATAATCAACATCCCTTTTGAAAAGGGTGTGAGCTTTTAAAGCCTGATTGACATGATGGAGAATCTCGATGTTCCTCGGATCGTAGAGGTTCTCCACATGGATTAATTTCTCCACATGAGCGACACCCTCCTCGGTCAAAAAGGCCGTATGGCTCTTCTCTTCGAGCTGATAATCCTTTCCCTGTTTAAGAGAGGGAATGACACGGTTGATCTTATAATATTTATCCGTCGATTCCTCAGTAGGACCTGAAATGATCAGAGGGGTCCTGGCCTCATCGATCAGGATGCTATCCACCTCATCGACGATGGCATAATTCAGTTCTCTCTGGACGTAATCTTCGATGTCAAATTTCATATTGTCACGGAGGTAATCGAATCCGAATTCGTTGTTCGTCCCATACGTGATATCACAACGGTAGGCCTCCTTCCGTTCCCGGTCATTTAATTCATGAACGATCACCCCTACCGAAAGGCCCAAGGACCTGTAAATAACGCCCATCCATTCCCTATCTCTTTTTGCCAGATAGTCATTCACTGTAACGATGTGGACCCCTTTCCCTTCGAGGGCATTCAAATACGCGGGCAAGTTCGCAACGAGTGTCTTCCCTTCACCGGTTGCCATCTCAGCAATTTTGCCTTCATGAAGAACAATGCCACCGATCAACTGGACATCAAAGTGACGTTCTCCGAGAGTCCTTTTTGCTGCCTCCCGCACTACAGCAAAGGCCTCCGGAAGGATCTCATCGAGTGACTCCCCTCGTTCAATTCGTTCTTTGAGCTCAGAGGTCTTCGCCCGAAGTTGATCATCACTCAAAGGACTCACCTTCGACTCGACCTGGTTGATCCGCTGAATGAGAGGTTGGATCCTTTTTAACTCCCTTTCGTTTTTGCTCCCCACAATCTTCTTGATTAAATTTCCAATCATGAAAATTCTCTCTCCTTGCCGACTTACCTCCCTCAAAGAGGGAGGCTTAAGGTTAAATTAAGAAAATTAATAACACTTTAGCGCTTTGAAAAATCGCCCCCATGAAACACCGGTCAGGGGTGTTGGAAAAGTTTTAGAGCGGAAACCTTTTACCCCGTTAGAAAGCCCCGGCATTTATGCCGGGGATGTCATAAATAGAAAGCATCAGCTCCTTGTAAAGGTAGGCTCAAAGCCCCGCCTTTCTAACGGGGTTTACTCGATCATTCCGATGGCTCCAATACGATTGCAGGGTCTTGTTCGTCTTCTCCGTTTCGAAACGATAAAGCATAAAAGACCGCATTCTAAAACTTTGGAAGCATCCCTGACCGGGGAACCAATCGCATTCGATTTCAAACAGCTAAAGTGTTACGAAAATTATATAACTTATACGAAATGGTTTCAACCAACAAAAAAAGCCCGATAAATGAAATCTTTGTCGGGCTTTCCTCCATGGTTCGACAAGCTATCTGATTAACCGCATTAAATAACTTGCAATAACCAAGTCCCAAGCATCAATAATCAAACAAATTCCCCTGCCGGTAGGCAGGAATAACCAAAACCCAAACTTTTTGAATTATTGGTTATATTTGATTATTGTAATTTGGTCATTAGTGCAAACGCAATAAATAAAATTACATCACCCCCACCCTCGCCCTCCCCCCTTGAGGGGGAGGGTGGGGTGGGGGGTATTATGAATTAATGCGTTTGTATTAGATTCTTACATATTTAAGTCTGAGAATTTCTTTCTAACATTTTGGCCCCCTTCCCCTCTCCCCGTTGGGGAGAGGGAGGGGG
>Ga0315276_10005536_pt1 | contig 11630 bp, 11 predicted proteins | sample YL17G05_0_MG_FD_204542 | JGI IMG/M metagenome (GOLD analysis project Ga0315276, IMG submission 204542) | Sediment microbial communities from Yellowstone Lake, YNP, Wyoming, USA - YL17G05_0 | ecosystem: Environmental > Aquatic > Freshwater > Lake > Sediment | place: USA: Wyoming | collected... | reverse complement strand
GGCCTCGCCCGTACACACGAGACCCAGCTCCACGGCACGATCGGCCTGGTCCGGCGCGTGCTGCAGCTCGCCGAGACGCCGGCATTGCTCGAGCGAGTCGACCACCACCACGTCCGCCCGGCGGAGAAGCGCCGGGTCGAGCTCCTGCTTGCCGGCGCCGTCGGAGCCGACCGCCGTGACGTGCGCGCCCGGCTCCACCCACTCGGCCCGCACGAGAGGCTCGCGCGCCGCCGTGCACGTGATGACGACGTCGGCGCGACGCACCGCGTCCTCGACGGAGGCGACCGCGACCCCGCCGACGTCCGCCGCCGCCGCCGCCGCGCGCTCGGAGCTCCTCCCCCACACCCGGACCTCGCCGATCTGTTGCCGGACGACACGCAGGGCCTCGATCTGCATCCGGGCCTGGCCGCCAGTACCGATCACGGCCACGGCGCCGACTCGCTCGGGCGCCAGCCACCGGGCCGCTACCCCGCCCGCAGCGCCCGTGCGCAGATCGGTGAGATACCCGCCGTCCAGCAGGAACGCGAGCGGCGCCCCGGTCGTCGCGTCGAACACCAGCACGAGCCCGTCGATCGCCGGGGGATCGTGCGCGGAGAAGCCGCTCGCGACCTTCACCGCGTAGGCAGGCGCCCCGTGCAGGTGACCGGCCTTCACGTGGATCTCGCCGCCGGCCTCCGGCACATCGAGGTGGATCACGCCCGGCAGCTCGGCCCGCCCGCCCGAGTACGCGACGAAGGCCTCCTGTACCGCGTCGATGCACCCCGCCATGTCCAGCGCCGCACGTACGTCGTTCGCCCGCAGGATCCGCACCGCGCCGCTCATCGCGCGCAGCCTCCCGCGGAACCCGGCCCGCGGTCAACCCGCCCAGCTTGGCGGGGATGACGTGCCGCGATACGGTCACGTCCCGGCCCCGCGAGGAGGACCCCACATGGACGTCCGGCAGTTCGAGATGGAGCGGTATCAGTCCCTGTTCTGGCATCAGGTGGACTACGACCTGTCGGAATCGGGTGTGACGCCGCTGTCGATCCGCGGCCTGCTCGGTCCCTACGCGAATGCCGAGACCTTCATGGAGACCACCCTCGGCTACCCGCTGTCCGAGGGCTCGCTCGAGACGCGGACGAACATCGCCCAGTGGTACCCGGAAGCGGGCCCCGAGCACGTCACCGTCGTGAATGGGGGCTCCGAGGCGAACTTCCTCGCGCTCTGGACCCTGCTGGAGCCCGGCGACCGCCTCGCGTTCCAGGTGCCGAACTACCTCCAGGGGATCGGCCTCGGCGAGGCGTTCGGCAAGCGCGTCGACACCTTCAAGCTGCGGTTGCAGGACGGCCGGTGGGCGTTGGACGTCGAGGGCCTCGAACGCGCGGTCGGACCGAAGACCAAGGTCATCATGGTCTGCAATCCGAACAACCCGACCGGCGCCGTCCTCACCGAGGCCGAGATGGAGATCGTGGTCGAGGTCGCCGCCTCCGTGGACGCATGGATCGTGGCCGACGAGATCTACCGCGGCGCCGAGGTCGACACCGACGTCACCTCGCCGACGTTCTGGGGCCGCTACGACAAGGTGGTGATCACCGGCGGTCTGTCGAAGGCGTTCGCGATGCCGGGGCTGCGGGTCGGCTGGGCGGTCGCGCCCGAGGAGTTCATCGGGCGGATGTGGGAGCACCACGACTACACGACGCTCACGCCCAGCCGGATCGGCGACCAGCTGGCGGCGTTCGCGATGCAGCCCGAGGTCCGCGAGAACATCTTCGCGCGCACCCGCGGGATCATCCGCGCGAACCTCCCCGTCCTCGAAGAGTGGCTCGCGTTGCACCCGTACTTCACCTACGTCCGGCCCGAGGCGGGCGCGATCGCCTACGCCAAGTACGAGCTGAAGATCGGCTCCACCGAGCTGGTCGAGCGGATCCGTGCCGAGCAGAGCGTGCTCCTGGTGCCCGGCGACATGTTCGGGCTGAGGAAGGGTCTGCGGTTCGGATTCGGCTACGACATCGGGCACACGATGAAGGGCCTCGCCCGCGTGGACGAGACGCTGTCGGCGTTCGTGGGGGATCTAACCGGGCCGAAGACGAAGGGCGCGGCCGACCTGACGATCCTCACCGAGCTGACGGATCTGACCGAGGCGGAGGCCGACCCCACCGAATGACGGAGGTCGTCCGCTGCGGCTGGGTGCCGCTGACCGATCCCGTGTACCTCGCGTACCACGACCACGAGTGGGGGGTGCCCGTCCACGACGACGTGCACCTGTTCGAGATGCTCACGCTGGAGGGCGCGCAGGCCGGCCTGTCCTGGTCGACGATCCTCAAGAAGCGCGAGGGCTACCGGCGGGCGTTCGCGAGCTTCGACGCCGCGAAGGTCGCGCGGTTCGGTCCCGCGAAGGTCCAGAAGCTCCTGGAGGACCCCGGGATCGTGCGCAACCGGCTGAAGGTGGAGTCGACCGTGGCGAATGCGAAGGCGACGCTCGCCGCCCAGGACGAGTTCGGGTCGCTCGACGCATACCTGTGGCGGTTCGTCGACGGCGCGCCGATCGTCGGGCGGTGGCGGGACTTCTCGGATATCGCGCCCGAGACCGCCGAGAGCTCGGCCATGTCGAAGGACCTGAAGACGCGCGGGTTCCGTTTCGTGGGACCGACCATCTGCTACGCGTTCATGCAGGCCGCCGGCCTCGTGAATGACCACGTGCTCGACTGCTTCCGCTACCGCGAGGTCGCGAGGAGCTAGGCGGCCAGGCGGCCGTCACGGATCTCGACGACCCGGTCGGCGTACGGCGTCATCCGCGTGTCGTGCGTGACGACGATCGCCGCGGTCCCCCGGCCCTTGACCTCGCTGCGGATCAGGTCCATCACCTGCTCGCCGAGCTTCGTGTCGAGCGCGCTCGTCGGCTCGTCGAACAGCACCAGCTCGGGCTCGTTCATCAGCGCGCGCCCGATCGCCACACGCTGACGCTCGCCCCCCGACAGCTGCGGCGGCGTGTTCTTCTTCCGGTGGCCGAGGCCGAGCTCCTCCAGGAGCGTGTCGGCGCGACGCTCGACGTCCCTGCCGCGCTTGCCGGAGACGTCGGCCACCACCAGCAGGTTCTCCCGGGCGGTCAGGAACGGCACGAGGTTCGCCCCCTGGAAGACGAACCCGACGAAGTCCCGGCGGAACTTCGTCAGCGCTTTCCGGTCGTACTCGGTGATCGCGTGCGGACCGACGTGCACGCTGCCGTCGGTCGGCGACAGCAGTCCCCCGGCGATCGACAGCAGCGTCGTCTTGCCGGAGCCCGACGGCCCGATCAACGCGACCATCTCATCGTCGCCGACGGTGAGTGTGGCGTGGTCGAGCGCGACGACCTCGTTCTCGCCGCTCCCGTAGGTCTTGCGGACGTCCTGCATGTCGAGCGCAGTCATCGTTGGTCCTCCAGATCAGGCCCCGCCGACGGCGGAGGCGGGGTCGATGCGGATGATCCGCCGGAACGAGATCGCGCTGCCGATCAGCGCGGCGACGATCAGGCCCACGGCGGTGAACACGAACCGTCCGACGGTGAGCGTGAGCGGGACGGCGTCCGGGATCACCTGGGCGAGCGCGACGGCCAGGAGGCTTCCCAGGACGATCGCGCCGCCGGCGATCAGGATCGCCTGCAGCGTGAGGCCGGCGGCGAGCGTGCGCGACGAGGCGCCGATCGCCTTCAACACCCCCAGCAGGCCGACCCGCTCGATCGTGAGCAGGGCGAAGAACAGCGCGACGACGATCCCGGCCACCGCGAAGGTCACCCCGATGATCGAGGTGAACACCGAGTCCTGCTCCGCCACGCCGGGGATGCCCGCGATCGCCTGGGGGATCGTCAGCGCGTTCACGGCGGGCACCGCGGCGTCGATCGCGGTCTCCAGCTGCGCGGGCGTCGTGCTTTCCTCCGGGGTCACGAGGATCGCCTGGAACGTGCCGGGCGCCACGGCGGCGTCGGGGATGTTCGCGTTGAGGGCGCGCCGCCACGTCGCCGCGTCGACCCACAGCCCGCTCTGGAGGTTGTAGTTCGTGTCCTGCACCCAGCCGACGACCTTCACGGGGATCCGCGCGGTGCCGAGCTCGACCGTCTCGCCGATCGCGAGCCCGTCGGTCTCGAGCGAACGGTCCGCGTAGCCCTCGCCCGGCTGCGGCGGCGCCGGAACCCGCAGGTTCGCAGCCTCGTACCCGAAGACGGCGACGTTCGACGGCTCGGTGTGCCCCGGGAGGTAGCCCGCCAGCAGCGCCAGGCCGAGTCCCGACGCATCGTGCACCCCGGGGACGGCCTCGACGGCGGCGCGATCCTCGGCGGTGACGCGGGACCGGTCGATCGAGCCCTTGCTGTCGGCGCTGTAGACGATCAGCGGCGCGGTCTGGGCTTTGAGCAGCCCCGTCGAGGACTGCACCAGCGCGTCGAGGATCCCGCCGAGCGCGAGGAGCAGCAGCACGATCAAGGTGAGCGCGGCGCCGGCCGTCACGAAACGGCTCGGGCGCCGGGTGAGCTCACGCCACGCGAGCTTCATGCCAACCCTCCGCCGGTGAGGCGAGCGGTGGCGGCCGCGGGGTCGATCTTCGCGACCCGTCGCATCGCCCCGATCGACGCCACCACCGCGAGCAGCACGATCGCGATCGACGTCGTCACGATGACCGCGGGGTCGACGGTCGCCTGGAACGCGGCGCTGGACGATCCCGACACCGCCGCGATCGTGAGCGGCACGGCGATGACGAGCGCACCCCCGATCACCAGCAAGACCTGCACGATGAGGTTCCGCAGCAGGAAGCCGCCGCTTGCCCCGACCGCCCGCAGCAGGGTGAGCGAGGGGGTCTTCTGCACCGTGATGATCAGGAAGAAGAAGCCGGTGAGCAGGATCACGACGACGAACGCGAGCCCCAGGATGATGTTGAAGGACTGCTCGATCGACGAGACGCCGGGCAGCGACGCCACGGCGGTGTCGCGATCCAGCGCCTCGACCCCGGCGACCTGCGCGGTGATCGTCGACGCCAGAGCGACCGGCTCGACGCCGGCCGCCGGCTCGACGCCGACGAGGTTCGGCAGCACGGCGCGTGCGTCCGGGTTCGTGGCGCGGACCAGCCCCTCGAACGTCGCGAACGACACGAACAGGGTCGGCTGCACGTTGAACTGGATGTTGTCGGCGAGCCCCACGATCGTGACCGGCGTGTCGCCGGGCACCACCGTCACGGTCTGTCCGATGTCGTAGCCCTGGCTCGCGTCGGCAGCGCTCGCCACCGCCTCACCGTCAGATGCGGGCAGCCGGCCGGAGGACAACGTCGTCGGGAACCCAGGTCCCCCGAGCTCGTACCCGATCACCGAGGTGTCGCTGAGCTGCCCGTCGCCCAGCCTCGCGGTGAAGGATCCCTCGCCGATCGGCCCGGAGGCCGCGACGCCGGGAACGGCGGCAACCTGGGCGACCTGCGCCGGCGTGACCCGGCTGCCGTCCACGGTCCTGCGGGCGTCCGCGGCGTAGACCAGCACGGTCGCCGACTGGTGCTCGAGCCCGCCGGTGAACTGCCCCAGGAGCGAGCCGGCCAGCGACTGCTGGAACAGGATCAGGAAGACGAGCAGCGCCACCGCGCCCGTGAGGAGACCGAAGCGCAGCTTGGCCCTTCTGATCTCCGCCAGCGCGAGCCGCACGTCCTTCTCCTTCCCCGTCATGCGGGCGGCCGGGCGCCCCTTCTTGCCCAGTATCCGAAACATCCTACGCATGGGCTCACCCCGAACCCATGCGTCTGCGCATAGGACTCGACCCTGTGCGACGCCCACGCGTACGATCGCGGCTATGGAACCGATGCACGGGGCGGCCGACGGCGACCGCCTGACGATCGCCGCCGTGTCGGCGCTGCTCGACATCCCGGTCCCGACGATCCGCTCGTGGGAGCGTCGCTACGGCTTCCCCGCGCCGGCGCGCACCCAGGGCAAGCACCGGCGTTACTCGGTGGCCGAGGCGGACCAGCTCCGGATGCTGCGCGATGAGATCGCGCGCGGACACGCGACCCGCGAGGCGGTCGAGCTGGTCCGCCATGCTACGCAGGAGACCGAACCCCGGCACCAGCTCCTGGACCGGTTCCTGCAGCAGGCGATGCGCCTGGACCCGGCGGGCCTGCGCGAGACGCTGCAGGCCTCGGCCGACGCCTTCGGCGTGGAGGCTGCGATCCGCGACGTTGCCCTGCCGTCGATGCGGGAGATGGGCTCCCGCTGGAAGGCCGGCGTCTGCGACACCGCCCACGAGCATCTCGCCACCGAAGCCGTCCGCGCGTGGCTCGCGAGGCAGAGCGCGATGGCGCCGCCCCCCTACCGTCCGGCGCTCGTCCTTTCGTGCGGCCCGAAGGACCTGCACACGATCGGGATCGAGGCGTTCGGCGTGATCCTGACGCGCAGGGGCTGGAGCGTGCGGTCGCTCGGGGCGCTGGTGCCGGTGGACTCGCTGGTGACGGCGGTCCGCGCGGCCGGGGCGCGAGGCGCGGTGATCACGAGCCAGCGGAGCGTCACCCGTCGCCCGGCCGTCGAGGCCATCGCCGCGGCTGCGGCGCTCCCGGGGGTCAAGGTCTTCTACGCCGGCATGGCGTTCGCCCCCGCTTCCGCGCGCAAGGACGTGCCCGGGACCTGGCTCGGCGACGACATCCTGGCCGGCGCCGACGTCCTCGAGCACGGCGTGGCCGCACGCTGAGCGCACGACGTCGCCCTTTGACCCCCGGTCATGCAGGCGCCGTCCGGTCGGCTACGCTGCGGTTCGCACCCTGCACGGACCGGGAGGCCGATGAACACTGACCCGAAGTCACGCCCACGCAGCGCGAGGGCCGAGGCGAAGCGTGCGCTGATCGTGGACTGCGCTATGCGGCACTTCGCCGAGCACGGCTATCAGGGCGCCCGGATCGAGGACATGGCGGTTGAGCTGGGCATCGCGAAGGGCTCGGTGTTCCAGCACTTCGGCTCGAAGGCGGGCCTGTTCCTCGAGGCGTACAAGCGCTCGGTCAACTCGCTCCCCGGCTGGCTCAGCGCCCCCGCGGCCGTCCAACGCGACGGGTTCTTCGCGGTCGTGCGGTACTGGTACGAACGCACGGAGCACTACGTGAAGGAGGACTGGGTCCCCTACCGCGTGGTCCTGATCGGCACGTACGGCACCGACCTCGAGCTGAAGCGCGAGATCAACCGCTTCATGGTCAGCGAGGACCCTTACGGCACGCTCGAGTTCGTCGAATGGGGCCAGCAGCGCGGCGAGGTCCGCGTCGACGTCGACCTCGAGACGATCGTGTCCATGGTCGACTGGCTCTCGAACTCGGTCCAGGATGCGCTCGTCAGCGAGGAGCTCGACCCGGGGTTGTTCCACCGGTGGCGCCACCAGCCCGACCGCCAGCGGATGCGGATCGAGCACTTCGCGATCCTGCTGCAAAGCGCGATCGGGACCGCGGCTCACGAACCCGTCGCCGCTCAGGAAGGCTGACGCCGCAGCGCCTCGGCCGCGTCCTCCTCGGTCACCGCGGGACGCCGGTAGTTGCGCAGCGCGAACCGGTCGCAGGCCGTCTCTGCCGCCGACTTCTTCCCGAGGCGCTCCTTCAGGTGCCAGTGCAGCCACTCGTGAAGGTAGAGGAACCGCAGGACCTCGCGTGGCGTCCGGAACGTGACCCCTTCGGTCAGCCAGATGAACCGCATCGTCTTGCCGGGGCGCCGTCTCGCCCCGTACGGCACGACCTCGCCGAACGGGTAGAACGGCTCGGGCACCTGCAGCGTGATCGTCTTCGCGTCGAAGTCGGTCCACGCCGACAGATGCGGCCTCTCCCGGTAGCGAAGCGGCTTCACGCGGACCGCATACCCGGTCGCCGTCGGCAGTCCGGCGAGCATCCGGCGCACCTTCTCGGGCGGGAGGTCGGGGCAGGCGGAGGTCACGCGCATCGCGTCCGACAGCCTACGGAGGTCCGCGGGTAGCATCCGGCGCGTGAGCGAGGACCGCGGCTACCGCCACGGCGTGCGCGCCGTGCTCCCCCTGGCCGTGGCGGTGTTCGGGTTCGGCATCTCCTACGGCGTGCTGGCGCTCGCCTCGGGCATGGGATCGGTGGCACCGGTCGTGATGTCGATGACGACCTTCGCCGGTTCGGCGCAGTTCGCCGCCGCGTCCGTGCTGGGGACCGGTGGTTCGGCGGCGACCGCGATCCTGGCCGCCGTGTTGCTGAATGCGCGCTACGCGCCGATCGGGGTCACGGTCGCGCCGTGGCTCACCGGCGGCGTGTGGTCCCGGCTGCTCCACGCGCATCTCACCGTCGATGAATCCTGGGCCGTCGCGGCCGAAGGGCACGGCCGGTGGAACCCCCGGGTGCTGGTCGCGGCCGGCGCCGGCATCTGGGTCGCCTGGGTCTGCGGCACGGTGATCGGCGTGGCGTTCGGCGACGTGATCGGCGACCCTAACCGCCTCGGCCTGGACGCGGCGTTCCCCGCGCTGTTCCTGGCCTTGCTCGCGCCCCAGGTGCGGGAGCGCGTCCCCCGCGAGGCGGCGGCCCTGGGCGCGGCGATCGGCCTGGTGCTGACGCCGTTCACACCGGCCGGGGTCCCGATCGTGGCGGCGAGCGCCGCCTGCCTCCTGGGCCTGGTGCGGAGCGACGCTTGAGCACCGTCTGGGTCGTGGTGACCGTGACCGGGGTGGCGACACTGGCCCTGAAGGCCGTGGGGCCCGTCCTGCTGGGCGGCAGGCCGCTGCCGGCGCGCGTCACCGACGTCGTGACACTGGCCGGCCCGGCGCTGCTGGGGGCGCTCGTGGCGATCGGCACGTTCGCCGACGGACGCACGCTGGTGATCGACGCCCGCGTGCTCGGGGTCGCCGCGGCCGCGGTGGCGATCCAGCTGAAGGCGCCCGTGCTGCTGGTGGTCGTCATCGCTGCGGCGGTCACGGGGTTCGCTCGCGCGCTCGGCTGAGGCTCCGTAGGATGGCGCCTTCCGGCGTGGCGACCGGCAGCCTGCGGCCGCGGAGGAGCGAGATGACGACGAGCACGCGTTTCACGGCGAAGGACCTGCTACGGCAGCGGATCGCGACCGGGTTCACCGTCTCGCCCGACGGCAGCACGCTGGTCTACGCCCGCCGCACGATCGAAGGCGGGAAGTACCGGGCGCGCCTGTGGCGGGTCGGTGTGGACGGCGGCCGCCCCGAGCAGCTGACGGTCGCCGATGCGGTCGACGGTTCCCCGCGCTTCGCCCCCGACGGCTCGCAGATCGCCTTCGTCTCGACGCGCGACGAGAAGCCCCAGCTCTACGTGATGCCCGCTGGCGGCGGCGAGCCGCGGCAGCTCCCCGGGTTCCAGGAAGGGGTCGGCGGCGCGGAGTGGTCACCGGATGGCCGGCAGCTCCTGGTGCTGGCGTCCAGCGGCGAGGACCGCTTCATCGTCGGGAAGCGAGACGACCCGGTCGCGCGCGTGATCCGCGAACCGTTCTGGCGCCTCGACGGCGAAGGCGTTCTCGACCGGCTCCGGAGCGCATGGGTGACGACGGCGAGCGGCGCCGGGAAGCCACGGCGGCTCACCGGACCCCGCGACGCCGTCGAGCAGGCAGCGTGGTCGCCCGACGGGGCGCGTGTGACGGTCGTCCAGGACCGCGGCCATGACGGCACGATGTACCCGTTCGCGAGCGCATGGTCGGTGCCCATGGGCGGCGGCGCGCCTCGGCGGCTCACCCCGACGGGTCGGCCGGTACTCACCTTCGGCTGGTCGACCCACGGCATGGCCTACACGGCGATCGACGCGCCCATGCCTTCGTGGCAGAACGCCGGGCTGTGGGTGATCCGAGGACCTGAGCACGTCCGGCTCGGCGAGGAGCTCGACCTGATGGTCGAGGGCTTCGGGTTCAGCGACCTGCTGGGGTCCCCCACGGCGACGCCGCCGGTCTGGCTGGACGCCGACCACGTGATCGCCACGGTGAGCGACCGCGGCACGTCGGTGCCGTGGCGCTTCGGGCTCGACGGGTCGGCGGCGCGGATGGTCGAGGGCGAGGCTTCCTGTCACCACGTCGTCGCGGCCGGCGGTCGGCTCTTCGCGATCGGGAGCTCGCAGGGCGAGGCGGCCGACGTCGTCGAGATCGTCGACGGCCGGTTGCGCCCCCTCACGAAGGATCGCCGTTGGTTCGCGCCGTATCACCGGCCCCAGGAGCCGCTGGTGGTCCGGGCGACGACGAAGGGCCCGGAGCTGCGCGGCTGGTTCGTGCCGGCGCGCGGGGCCCAGTCCCTCCGGCCGCTCGTCTGCCACATCCACGGCGGGCCCTACTCAGCCTTCGGACCGACCGCGATGATGGACGACCACGCGTTGTCGCACGCCGGCTACCACGTCTTGCGGTTGAACCCGCGGGGCTCCGTGGGCTACGGCGAGGACTTCACCCGGGCGCTGCACGGCGTCTGGGGCGATCCGGACTCGCAGGACTGGTTCCGGGCGATCGACCAGCTGATCCGCCGGGGGGCCGTGGACCGCTCGCGCGTGGGCCTGCACGGCCTGTCCTACGGCGGCTTCATGGTGCACTGGCTCCTGGCGAACTTCCCCGGGAAGTTCAAGGCCGCGATCAGCGAGAACCCGTTCACCGACGTGGTCGCTGACCTCGGCGCCGGCGACAGCGGCACCGACCTGCGGGAGGACCTCGGACTCGGCCCGTGGCCCGAGGACGTCGCCGGCTGGCTCGCACGCTCGTCCGTCTTCGACATCCATCGCAACGACGCGCCGCTCCTGCTCCTGCAAGCCGAAGCCGACCTGCGGTGCCCGCCCGTGCACTCCGAGATCCCCTTCACGATCCTGCGTATGGCGAGAAAGCGGACCGAGATGGTCCGGTATCCGGACGAGAGCCATGTCATGGTCATGAAGGGGCGCCCCGACCGCCGGGTCGACCGGCTCGAACGGATCCTGGCGTGGTTCAAGGAGTACCTGTGACATGACGCGCTACCGAGACCTCGGCCTCACGGTCGGGCAGCTGCCGCCCGGCCCCCTGAACGGCATCACCGACGTCGCCGGCGTGCAGGTCGGCATGGTCACGCTGATCGAGGGCGACGGCCCGCTCGTGGTCGGCCAGGGCCCGATCCGCACCGGCGTGACCGTCGTCGTGCCGCACGACGAGATCGGCCACCACCCGGTGTTCGCGGGGTGCCACCGACTGAACGGCAACGGCGAGATGACCGGGCTCGAGTGGGTCCGCGAGTCCGGGCAACTCACGACCCCGATCGCGATCACGAACACGCACAGCGTGGGGATCGTGCGCGACGCGCTGGTCTACCAGGAACTCGCGCGGCGCGACGACGCCACCTCGTTCTGGAGCCTGCCGGTGGTCGCCGAGACCTACGACGGCGCGCTGAACGACATCAACGGGATGCACGTCGGCGCCGCGCACCTCGCCGAGGCCTTGACGGCGGCGAGCGACGGTCCCGTCCCCGAGGGGAACGTCGGCGGCGGAGCCGGGATGATCTGCCACGAGTTCAAGGGCGGAACCGGCACGGCCTCGCGCATGGTCGGCGGCTGGCGGGTCGGCGCCTTGGTCCAGGCGAACCACGGAGCCCGCGAGCGCCTGACCGTTGACGGCGTCCCGGTGGGCCGCGAGATCGGCCGCGACGAGGTCCCCTCCGCCTGGGACCAGGAAGAGGCCCTGCGCCGCGGGGGCGCCGGCTCGATCATCGTAG
>Ga0315276_10005533_pt1 | contig 11632 bp, 18 predicted proteins | sample YL17G05_0_MG_FD_204542 | JGI IMG/M metagenome (GOLD analysis project Ga0315276, IMG submission 204542) | Sediment microbial communities from Yellowstone Lake, YNP, Wyoming, USA - YL17G05_0 | ecosystem: Environmental > Aquatic > Freshwater > Lake > Sediment | place: USA: Wyoming | collected... | reverse complement strand
CCACTTCGTGGTATTGCGCATCGGCTTTAGCTGATTTCACACATGCGTGTTCGGATGTGTAAATGCCGGCCGATGTATCCACGGTCCACCTAGTAGACCAATAATAGGTATGCCCTCCACTGGTGCGTGTGGAGACGGACCGATGAATTGTGTATTGTTCGAGTGCCATGCTTGATGCTCCAGTGGGTGAGTGGTTGGGAAAGCGTCGAATCCCGATGCTGCGCCCTTCCTGGGTCTGGGGGGAGCCTCAAAAGCGACGAACGGTCGATTTTCCCCGATGAACGGTATTGTGTTGCTCTTTTGCAACATCGATTGCGCTGTTTTGAGCACGCAATTGCGACCAAAAGAATTGGGGTCAGATCATTTTCTGACGTAATCGGTAGTGTGGTAAAATAGAGACAAAACGGTCCGTGGGACGTTTTCCCACGTTTTCAGGAGCAGACATGGCGGATTCAATGGTTTCAGTGCCCCCGGGCAAAGCGGGCGCAGGCATGGGCAATGTGCCCGACACGATCGTGAAGCCGCAAGGCTCGATCAAGGGCTTCGGCTCGGGCAAGATGGACTCGAGCCTCGAAGGCAACGATTCCGTGGGCTCTGGGAGCTCGAACGGCAAGGGCCAGATCAAGGGCTTCAGCGGTTCAGGGGTCAAGGGCGCGAAGGTCGCCTGATCCATGGCCCACCGGCCCACTGACAGGGACTTGCAGATTGCCCGTGACAAGGACGCCCCGAAGGCGTTCTTGCCGTGGGAGACGCTGCGCGAGCCTGTGCAGGATGGGCAGCTGTGGGTCGTGACCGCGGAAGACGCGGTGCTCGGCGTCATGGAGCGGAAGAAATTCCGGACCAGGGCCCAGGCGTTCGACTTCTACACGACCGTGCTACTCGGCAAGGCCGCGGTGCAGGAGCGCATGGACTCGAATGCCCACCAGAGCCGCAGCGTCGATGCGAACACGCACGCCACCGCCTTGGCCCGGTCAGGCACGGCGCAGTTCGACCCGCGCGGGCGCCACACCGACGGCATTAACCTGCGTGACGTGAGCGAGGTGCTGGCCAGCTACGGCCTCGACCCGATCGCGGAAATCGCCGGCATCCTGGTGCCGCACGATGTGGTTGACGCCGATACCGGGACCGAATCGAGGGGCTACCAGCTCGACGCCAAGGAACGGGTCAAAGCGCTCCTGGAACTCACGCAATACGTGCGACCGAAATTGCGCGCGGTGGATGTGACCGTGAAGGACGACGAGCTGACCGAGCAGCAGGTTGACGATCGGCTGAGAGCGCTACTCGCAAAGGCGATGCGCCGTGACGCCTGAGAACGTCCAAGGCGCTGACGCAAAACTCTGGGAGAAGCACGCTCCCGAGCCACGGTGCGCATGTGGCACGCCAGGGTTCTATCGCAACGAGCAGCGATGGTACTGCCCAGCGTGCTGGAAGACCGCGGGGTTTCCGAAGTGAGGCCGACGATCGTCTATGGGTGGACCTGCTGCGCCGTGTGCCGGTCGTGCCATCGAACCAGGGCCCGGGCGCACTGGCACTGGGCCTGGCTGCGCATGCGCTGGCGACTGCACGGGCTCGTGCTGTGGGCTGTCGGCGTGGCAAACGGTCTTCGGGGTTCTCTGGCGCATCGTGCCGGGCATGGTGCTCGCGATGGCGCTCCTGTGGGTCGCGGCCTGCGTTGGCTTGCTGGCACTGTGGGAGGCCTCTGCCGTAGTCCTGGGAAGGGTGTGGCGTGCTCGACCTAGCGCAGTATGACCTGGCGCTGCTGGCCTTCGAGGAGCGCCGCGAGCTACTCGACATCCTGGCGTTCAAGGACAAGAAGTGGCGCGGTGAGTGGCTGAAGCACTACGAGCCGTACCCACGGCAGCAGGACTTCCATGCCGCAGGCAAGACCTTCCGCGAGCGGTTGTTCATGGCCGGCAACCAGTCGGGCAAGACGCTCGCCGGTGCAGCAGAAGTCGCGATGCACCTCACCGGCGACTACCCGGCATGGTGGGTCGGCCGGCGCTGGGACCACGCCACCCGATGGATCGCCGGGTCTGAGTCCGCTGAGCTGACGCGAAAGGGCGTGCAGCGGCTGTTGCTCGGTGCGCCAGAGGTGCGGGACGACTGGGGCACGGGCGCCATCCCGAAGGCCAGCATCGTGGGCTACAGCATGCGTGCTGGTGTCGCCGACGCAGTGGCCTCTGTCGTGGTGAAGCACAAGAGCGGCGATAACTCGGTGGTGCAGTTCTCGAGCTACGACCAGGGCCGCACCAAGTGGCAGGCTGACACGCTCGACGGGGTGTGGTTCGACGAAGAGCCACCTGAGCCGGTGTACTTCGAAGGCCTGACCCGCACGAACGCGACGAGCGGCATGGTGATGATGACCTTCACCCCGCTGTTCGGCATGAGCAAGGTGGTGGTCCGCTACCTCGAGGAGAAGCCGCCAGGGTCGAACGTCACACGGATGACGATCTACGACGCGCTGCACTACTCCAAGGAGCAGGCCGACGCGATCGCCGCGACCTACCCGCTGCACGAGCGCGAGGCTCGAGCGATGGGTGAGCCGATCCTTGGATCAGGCCGCGTGTTCCCAGTGGCCGAGAGCGTCATCAAGTGCGAGCCCTTCCCCATCCCGGCGCACTGGCCCCGGATATGCGGCCTCGACTTCGGATGGGACCACCCAGCCGCTGTCGCATGGCTCGCGTGGGACCGGGACACCGACACCCTGTACGTCTACGAATGCTGGAAGGCACGTGAGACGCTGGTGGCCCAGCAGGCCCTGGTGATCCGGGCACGCGGGGAGTGGATCCCGGTCGCCTGGCCGCACGACGGCCTGCAGCACGACAAGGGCAGCGGTGACACGCTGGCCAAGCAGTACAAGACCGAGCGTGTCGCGATGCTCCGGGACCGCGCGACATTCGAGGACGGCAAGAGCTTCGGGCTTGAGGCCGGCGTGCTCCAGATGCTCGACCGCCTCCAGTCTCGTCGACTCCAGGTGTTCAACCACCTGAACGACTGGTTCTCGGAATTCCGGATGTACTACCGCAAGGACGGAATCATCGTGAAACTGAGGGACGACCTGATGAGTGCAACCCGCTACGCAATGATGATGCGCCGCAAGGCGCTCACTGAGCACGAGGGCCTCGTGTCGATCGGGCACCCTGGGGCCCGGCGCCTGATACCCGGGTTCGGGGTGCTTGACCCAGTGGCTGGGTACTGAAGAGAGAACCGCACATGCTGAACGAACAAGCCGCCCCGACGCCACGCAGGAAGCGGCGCGGTGCGCCACCGATGCACCAGATGCCAGGTGACGCGCCGCCCATGCCAGACGAGGCGATGCCCGGCGTCGCCGAGATGCAGGAAGAGGGCGCAGTGAGCCAGGACTTCCCTGAGCCTGAGGAAGACCCGAAGGAGACGGCACGCAAGGCTGAAGAGGCGCTGACAGAGCGCCTGCAGGCGTTCGGCGGCACGCTCTCCGCGCTCCGTGACAAGTGGATCGTGGCGCGCCGGGCCGGCGGGGTAGACCTGCGCTGGCGCGACGATGAGGACCAGTACCACAGCATCGACTCAGCCAACCGCGCATCGGCTGAGATGATGACCTCGGTGGAGCAGGGCTACCCGGTCACGAGCCACGGGGCCAAGGCGCACCGGAGCACGGTCTACATCGGCATCACGCGCCAGAAGACGAACGCGGGCGAGGCGCGGCTCAGCGACATCCTGATCCCGACCGACGATCGCAACTGGGGGATCAGCCCGACGCCCAACCCCACACTGGCCGGGCAACTGCAGGACGAGACGCCTGTGGGCCCGGACCCAGCTACGGGACAGGTGCCACAGCAACCCACCATTGACCCGAACACCGGCAAGCCGGCGGTCGACGCACAGGGCGCCGTGCTCTCGCAGCCGATGCGGAAGAAGGACATCGCAGCGGCCATCGACAAGCAGGCGCGCGAGGCCGCGGAAGCGATGGAGCGGGAAATCGACGACCAGCTGACGGAGTGCGACTACCAGGGCGAGCTTCGCAAGATGCTGCACGACGCCGCACGACTCGGCACCGGCGTGATGAAGGGCCCGCTCGTCACGAACCGAACGCGCAAAGCCTGGATGCCGACGCAGACCAGCGACAGCAAGACGATTCACGCGCTGGTCATCGTGAAGGAATCCAGTCCGGCGAGCTTCCGAGTGGACCCGCGCAACGTGGTCCCAGACCCCTCGTGCGGCGACGACATTCAGAAGGGGCGCGGCGTGTTCGAGCGGGAGCTGATGACCCGCCGCGCGGTGCAAGACCTCGCGAAGCAGGAGAACTACCTGCTCCCAGCGCTGCGGCAAGTGCTGCTCACGCCGCCAACGCGTGTCAAAGCACTGGAGCTGCTCACTGACAGAGCCCGGACCGATCTTGGTTCGGAGGACCAGTACGAGGCCTGGCGCTACGTCGGCGACCTCGACATCGCGGACCTGCGCGCGGCCGGCGTGGAGGGACTCCCGAAGTCCGAGGACGAAGACCCGCTGACCGTGATCAGCGGGTGCGTGGTCATGATCAACGGCCTTGTCGTCAAGGCGTACCTGAACCCACTGGAGACAGGCGACCTGCCCTACGACTTCTACCCTTGGGAGAAGGTCAGCGACAGCGTGTGGGGGTACGGGGTGCCGTATCTCATGCGCGCCCAGCAGCGCGTGCTGAACGCAGCCTGGCGCCAGATGATGGACAACGCAGGCGTGTCCAGCGGGTCCATGGTGGTGATGCGCCGGAAGGGCATCGAGCCAGCTGACGGGTTGTACGAGATCGCATCGCGCAAAATCTGGTTCGCCGAAGACGACGTGATCGACGTTGAGAAGGCGTTCCAGCTGGTCGATGTGCCGATGCACCAGGCGGAACTGCAAGCCATCATCCAGATGGCGCAAGACCTCGCGGACAAAGAGACCGGCAGCCCACAGTTGACGCAGGGCGAGCAAGGCAGCGCTCCGGATACCGTGGGCGGTATGCAACTGCTCATGAACAACGCCAACGTGGTGCTGCGCCGACTGGTGAAGCAGTTCGACGACTATGTGACGAAGAAGCACATTCGCCGGTACTACGACTTCAACATGGCTTACAACGAAAAGCCAGAGATCAAAGGCGACTTCATGATCCAGGCGCGCGGCAGCAGCGCGCTGCTGGTGCGTGACGCGCAGAACACCGCGCTTACAAACCTACTCCAGCTGGCACAGTCGCCGGCCCTCGCGCCGATCACCAAGATGCGTGAGCTCTTCGTGAAAGTGCTTGAAGGGCAGCACCTTCACGCCGACGACATCGTCAAGAGCGAGGAGCAACTCAAGACCGAGGCCGAGATCGCAGCGAAGAACCCGCCGCAAGACCCGCGGATGATCATGGCCCAGGCCAAGCTCGACGAGGTGAAGATCAAGGAGGCTGGAGACGCGTCCGAGATCGAGTTGCGCCGCGACATCGCGAACCAGAACCATGCTGCGCAGTTGCTCAGGCTGCGAGAGGAGAAAGACATCGCAATGCTCACCTTGGCGAACACGTTGAAGATTTCGATCAATGATGTCAAGGCGCAGCTCGCAGCGACCGCGATCAACGATCGCACGAAGAAGGAGCTGTTCGCGGCCGAGGCAGCGCTCAAGCTGAACCCAGCCAACAAGACAGACGAGGGGATCTGATGACAGCCGCCACGATGACCGCGCCGCCGGTCAAGCCGCCGAGCGTACATACGACCAGCGCGCCGCTCTGGCGCAACTGGCCCGCCATCCTGGTGTCATGCGGTACAACGCTCGTCACGGCCTCGAAGTGGGAGGAAGCCTTTCGGGAACAGGTCACTCCCGAAACTCTGGGAGAGGGCAGCCTGGCGCATTTCCTCGGCCAGTGCCTGCACGAAACCGGCATGTTCCTGCGGTTACAGGAAGACCTGAGCTACAGCACCGCCGCGCGACTCATAGCGGTGTGGCCGCGCCGGTTCCCGGACGTCGCCTCGACAGCTGGGCTTCTGATGAACCCGCGCGCGCTGGCAGAGCGCGTGTACACCGGGCGCATGGGAAACGACCTACCCGGCGACGGCTTCAAGTACCGGGGCCGTGGGTTCCCGATGATCACGGGCAAGGACAACTACGAAGCCCTGCAGATCGAGACAGGGGAGCCGCTGGTCGACTTCCCAGAACTCTTGCTCACCCCGTCTGTCGCGCTGAGATGCGGGCTGGTGTGGTGGAAAAGCAACGTCAGTGATACAATGAAAAGTATAGAGGCCGTCACGCAGCGCGTGAACAACGGCCAGCTGGAAATCGAAAAACGCCGGGCGTTGACAGCGACGGCGCAGCGAGCGTTGCTCGCCAACCCCTGGAAATAGGAGCCGATCATGGCCATCGTGGACATTTCTGAGTACGCGCGTCTCGCATACGACGCCAGCAACAACGTGGTCCAGACCGGCGCTGAGCCGGCGCGGGCCTACCAGCAGGTCGCGATCGCCGCGGGCTCGACTCAGTCGGCGGCGTTTGACACGGCGACGCGTTTCGTACGGGTGCACACTGATGCGATCGTGCGGATCCTGTTCGGGGTGAACCCGACCGCAGCCGCCGGCACGAGCATGCGCATGGCAGCCGGCGCGACCGAGTTCTTCGGGGTCACCCCTGGGCAGAAGCTCGCCACCATCACCTCGACTTGAAGGACGCGCCATGATCAGTGCAATGAACATCAATCCGGCCGTGCTCGACCAGGCGGTCGGGCTCCTGGACCTGATCGCCCTGGTGCGCGATCCCGGCGCTTCGAAGGCCATGCTCGAGGACTTCGTGAAGCAGCGCAAGGCTGCGGAGGCAGCGCTGAAGGACGCGAACGCGAAGAAAGCCGAGATCGACAAGGCCTTCGACGAGCTGACCGAGTGGCGCCGGAAGGGCGTGTCGGAGCACGAGGCTGTCAACGCCTCGCGGGAGGCCTGCGCGCGCGAGCAGCAGAAGCTCAGCGACGCCCGCGACGACGTGGAGCGCGGTCGCGAGGAGATCAAACAGCACCAGATCAGCGTTGAGCAGGCACGGTCCGCCATGGCCAGTGAGCGCGAGGCGGTCGTCAAGCAGCGCGCTTCGATGGCCGCGGATTTTGCGCAACAACGTGAGCAAATTCACGCGGAGCAAGTCGCGCTGGACGTGCGCGCCGCGGAGGTGGAGGCCAAAGACGCGGTGCTGACCGAGCGCCTGGCCAAGTTGCGCGCGCTGGCCGGCGAGTAATACATGGCAGTCCAGTTCAGCGACGCGGTTCGCAACGCGGAGCTCGACTCGATCGAGGTGACGGTTGGTACGTCTGCCGTGCTCAAGCTGCGCACCGGCGCGCAGCCAGCCAACGTCGCGGCGGCCGATAGCGGCACCGTCGTCGCGACACTGGCCCTGCCCGCCGACTGGATGAGCGCGGCGGCGGCCGGCGTGAAGTCGAAGCTCGGGACGTGGGAAGACGCCTCGGCTGACAACGCCGGCACGATCGCGCACTGGCGGCTCTACCAGTCGAACGGCACGACGGCGCATGCGCAGGGGACGGCCGGTACCTCGGGTACGGACTTGATCCTCGACAACAACGTCGTTCTGGCTGGACAGGACATCCTCATCACAGCCTGGGCGTTCACATGCGGCAACCCATGAACTATCTCATTCCTCTGGTTCTCGTCGTGGCGGCTACTTTCGCGCAGGCCGAAGTGGTTGGAACGCTCCTGAACCTCGACAAGACGCTTCTGGTGGAACTGCACGATGAGCAGGGCGACTGCGCGGAGGGCTTGGCCCGTTTGCAGATCCTCCGCAGCGATACCCGAGAGCCAGTAGCGCAGGGTTGCTGGGTCAAGGTGGACGAGCGCGTCGGGATCATTCTGAACGGCGAAGCCGCGGTGAGCGTCCTGCCCTCCAAACTTTTCAAGTGGGCCCGCACGTGAACCTGCAGGTCAAACTCGGGTACGCGAAGCAGCACGTCGAGTCCATCGCGCGGCATGATGACGAGCCGTTCGCGGTGCGCCAGGCCGCGCTGCAGCATCTGGTCGCGGTGATCGTGTACGAGTCGACCCGGGCAGAGGCGCGCGAAGAGGCGGTCAAGGCCGCGAAGATCGCTGACCTAGAGAAGGCCTGAGCATGGCGACAGGGCAAGGCACCGTAACCATCGACTTCGGCGTGTTCCCTGGGGCCCAGGAAGCGAGCGTCGACTTCGCAGACGTGACCGTCGGAGTTGCGAGCAAAGTCGAGCCCTATGTCATGGCGGACGGTGCGGCGGGGACGCACACCGCCAACGACCACAGGTATCTGCCGCTCCTGGCGGTGTTCACCGGGCTCCCCTCAGCTGGCGTCGGCGGCACCATTTACGGCCGGTCACTGCAGACGATGATCGGGCTTTACCAACTCCGCTACGTTTGGGCAGACTGACATGGCTTTCGAATCACTCATCCTCGACGCGCGCGGCAACCCCTTCCAGGGGGCTCTCGATGGCATCGGGGGCGAAACCTTCACCGACGCCAGAACCTCAAATTTCAGTCTTGGGGCGGTGAACGCGGAGGTCGTTATCGACCTGCACGGGAAAGCGACGTTCGTGTTCGACGCGCGCACCGGCGCGGCGTCGCTCACCTACCTATGCGAGGGCTCGGTCGACGGCACGAACTACATGGCGCTGCCTATGTTCGCCAACTTCCAGCTGTTGGTCGCGGTGGCCCTCGCGGAGGAGTATGTGCCCTCCGTGGTGATCGCCACGACGCACTCCGGAGTCTATTCAGTCAACTGCGCTGGCTTCAGACGCCTGAGGGTCCGCGTGTCAGCCTACACGTCGGGGGCGGTGACGATCGCGCCGCGCGCCTCCGCTTCGGATTTCCTCATCTACAGCCGCCCGCTGCCCGCGACCAAGCACGTCACGGTGACGGCCGCCGCGAACGCGGGCGCGACGATCACGCTGCCTGCGGCCGGTGTGGGGCTGTTCCACTACATCACGTACCTGGAGTGCACGCGCAACGCCACTGCGGCCCTCGCCGGCACGGCGACGCTCATTGTCACCAGCACGAATCTTCCAGGCTCCCCAGCCTGGAGTAACGGGAACGCGATGGCCGCGGGCGGCACTGTCACCGACGTGTTCATCAACGGGGCGAACCCGCTCAAGAGTTCGGCGGCCAACACGAATACGACCATCGTCATGCCCGCAGCTGGCGCGGCGGTGCTCAATCGGGGCAATTGCAGCTACTACGTAGGGGCGTGAAATGTCAATTTCAGGGTATTTGATCGCGTTGGAATTCAACGCAATGACCGTAATGCCGGACCAGGTAACCCCGGGCGGACAGTGGACGTGGAGGTTGAGCCGGGTCATCGACGGCGTGCAAAGCGGTTTCTTGTACGTCCCGCTTGCGGCGTACACCGAAACCGAGTTGATGGCGCTGGCTCAAGAGCAGGCGGTGATCGAGGCGAACACGGCGACAAACAATGTCGAAGCGTTCGTTCTTTCCGACGTGCGTGGCGGGTGGCTCTGATGGCTCGCCCCCTGGCCAAGGTGTACGCGCGGACCTTTAGCTACTCCGGGAGTGCTACGCAGACAGCTGGAGCGCTGAAGATCGTCGTCGAGTGGCGCTTGCTATGCGCGCCGTTTGAAAGTGGGAAGCTCCCGGTGACGATCGATCGGATCACAACGGACAATCAGCTCACAGAAGACCTGCGAAGCGCGCTTTGCGCGTACTTGTCGAGCCAATACTCCCCAGCGGTCTTCCAAGCGCAGGACGTCGTCGGCTACTCGGCGTAGGAGTACGCCATCTCTCTATTACTGGCGCTGACGGCCGGCGGCGGGCCCCCGGTAATCCAGGGCACGCTTGCCAAGACGCTCGGCGACGTCACCATGGCGGCGACGGCGCAGGCGATCGTCAAAGGCGCGCTGGCCGTCACGCTGGCAGACGTCACCATGGCGGCGACGGCGCAGGCGATCGTCAAAGGCGCGCTGGCCGTCACGCTGGCAGACGTCACCATGGCGGCGACGGCGCAGGCGATCGTCAAAGGCGCGCTGGCCGTGACGCTCGGAGACGCCGTCCTGGCCGCGGCAGCCCAGGCGATCGTCAAAGGCGCGCTGGCCGTGACGCTCGGAGACGCCGTCCTGGCCGCGGCAGCCCAGGCGCTCGTCAAAGGCGCGCTGGCCGTCACGCTCAACGACGTCACGCTATCTGCAACGGGCTCGAACGTGTCGAACCCAGGCAACGCGGCCCCAGCCCCACTCAAGCAACGGATTCTGTCAGTTGGGCAACTTTTGAACGGATGACGCGATGACCGACCACCCCGCAGTGAAGGCCCTCACAGAGTCGATACCGGCCGCCGTCGTGGTCGGCGCGCAGATCTTCGATCTCACGCTTCCCGATTGGGCGGCCATCTTCGGCATGGTGTTCATCGTGGTCCAGGTGGTGTACCTTATTTGGAAGTGGCGCAAAGAGGCGAAGCACCCATGAGCCTGGCTGTTGTGAAAAAACGACAAATGTGGTACAATACCCCATGATCGCCGAGGGGCCAACAACGCTCCCGGTCATCGACTGGACTTCCCCGATTCCTTGGTCTCAGCTGCACAAGCACCTGATGTACCGCCTGGAAAGCGCGCGTAGAAGCCTCGAGTCGACGGACCTGACGGAAGCGCAGACCAACGCGTACCGCGGCGATATTCGGACCCTAAAAAGTTTACTCGACCTGCCAATCGCGGCGGCTCGAAAAGCGACGATTATGCAGCAGCAACACACTGCTCCGTGATCACATTCTTGAAATGGTCCAGGAGTTGAATCTTGCCAATCGAAGGAACGGAAGCCGTCGGCCTCGACACCCCAGTTGAGATGACCGCGGAACAGGCGCAAACCGCCTGGAACGAAGTTGCCGCCGAACGCGCGGACCCCCTCAAAGCACCAGTTACAGCTGATCCGGAACTGACCCCGGTAGCGGCCGCCACTGAAGATGCTGCGCCCAAGGATCCAATCCAAGTGCGCCTTGAGGCCCAGGACGCGTTGATCAAGAGTCTCTCTGACGACCTGAAGAAAGCCTCAGGCCGGGTATCGAAGATCCAAAGCGAACTGGACTCCGGACGCGCCGCAGCGAAAGCTGTCAAGGACGCGCCCTCAGTAGCCCAGCAAGCCGCGGCAGCGATTGACCCCGCCAAGTGGACGGCCCTCAAGGAAGAGTACCCTGAGTGGACGGACGCGATGGACAGCCGCATCAGCGAGCGTTTGGCCGCAGCGCAAGCCCAACAAGAAGCCGCACCAAAGTCGGTCGACGTTGACGCCAAGTTTCGCGAACGTGAGATGCAGCGCGTCACGCGCAAGCACAAAGACTTCTCGGACGTGATCCGGTCGGGAGACTTCGTGACCTGGCGCAAGACGCAGCCCGCCGAAGTGAACGCTCTTGGCGCCAGCGAACTGGCCGAAGACGCGATCGAACTGGTGGACCTGTTCAAAGCCTCCAAGGCCGCGCCCGCTGATGCTGATGCGCTTCAAGCTGCCCGCGCGCAACGCCTCAAAGCCGCCGCCGGGCCTGCACCAAGATCGACGCAAGCCGCCAAATCTGGTGGCGAGCTCACCCCTCAAGAAATCTGGGCCCAAGAAGCCGCTGAACGCGCAAAACGCAAAGCAGCGTAGGGCCTGACCCCACGGAGTCACCATGACCATCCAGAACTATTCCCTCGTTGCTTCCCGCAACCTGA
>Ga0315276_10005530_pt1 | contig 11637 bp, 8 predicted proteins | sample YL17G05_0_MG_FD_204542 | JGI IMG/M metagenome (GOLD analysis project Ga0315276, IMG submission 204542) | Sediment microbial communities from Yellowstone Lake, YNP, Wyoming, USA - YL17G05_0 | ecosystem: Environmental > Aquatic > Freshwater > Lake > Sediment | place: USA: Wyoming | collected... | reverse complement strand
GATGGATTGCGCTGGCCGCGACCCTGGCCGACCTGTTCGTTGCCCTCCCGCTCTGGTGGCTCTTTGATCCACAGGCCAGTCAGATGCAGTTCACCGAACATGTCGCCTGGATCACGGCCCCTCCCATTTACTACAGCCTGGGTCTCGACGGAATCAGCCTGCCGCTGGTCTTGATGACCGCCGCGATCATGCCCCTCTGTGTCTTGATATCCTGGAGTGCGATCACCACAAGAGTCCGGGGCTTCATGGCCATGTTGTTAGTCATGGAAACGGCCATGCTGGGGGTATTCGTCGCCTTGGACTTCGTGCTGTTCTATGTGTTTTGGGAGGCCATGTTGATTCCGATGTACCTCCTCATCGGCGTCTGGGGAGGGTCCAACCGGCTCTATGCGGCCATCAAGTTCTTTCTGTACACCCTCGCTGGGAGCGTACTCTTATTGGTCACCATCCTCGTCCTGTACTTTTATGGGGGGCACACGTTCGATATCCTCGCCTTAAGCCAGGGCACCTACCCTGCTTCGCTACAAATGTGGCTCTTCCTGGCGTTCTTCGCCGCCTTCGCTGTGAAGGTCCCCATGTTTCCGTTTCACACCTGGCTCCCTGACGCCCATGTCGAGGCCCCGACCGCCGGCAGCGTCATCCTCGCCAGCATTCTGCTGAAAATGGGCGCCTATGGATTCCTGCGATTCAGTTTGCCGATGCTGCCGGACGCGAGCCGCGCCTTCACGCCCATGATGGTCGCCCTCTCCATCATCGCGATCATCTACGGCGCCTATATGGCGCTGGCCCAAGTCGATCTCAAGAAACTGATCGCCTATTCGAGCGTGAGCCACATGGGGTTCGTCACCCTCGGCCTGTTCGTCTTGAACCAACAGGGCATCGAAGGAGCCGTCCTCCAAATGGTCAACCATGGGATTACGACCGGCGCGCTGTTCCTCTGCGTCGGCATGATCTATGAGCGCACCCACAGCCGGTTGATCACCGACAATGTCGGATTGGCCGCACCGATGCCGCAGTATGCCGCCCTGCTGGTGATTTTCGCCTTGTCCTCGCTCGGCCTCCCAGGCACCAATAGCTTTGTCGGAGAATTCCTCGTGCTCGTCGGCACCTTCCTCTGGAGCAAGGTCGCGACCGTCTTTGCGTCGTTGGGCATCATTCTCGCCGCCGCGTATCTTCTATGGATGATCCAACGAGTGGTCTTCGGCGTCCCTTCCCCGCACCACCTCCCGAAGCTCAGAGACCTCAACCAACGGGAGCTCGCCACGCTGGTACCGCTGGCTCTGTTGGTATTTTGGATCGGGCTCTATCCGAATCCGCTCGTGAGCCGGATGCACCAGAGCGTGACCCACACGATTGCCTCCATGTCCCGCGCGAAGGTCGCGCCGACCGCCCACCCCTCTGCCGGTGGGACAGCGCCATTGCTGGCGGACAGCGGAGCGCAGCTGAAGACCCAAGGAACATCGCGATGAGTCTGTACGGCACTGACCTCCTGGCCCTGCTTCCCGAACTCATTGTCGCCGTCACAGCCTGTCTCGTACTCGCGCTGGACCCCATCACGCCGGCCCCACGACGAGATCTCCTGGCCTGGCTGAGTGTGGGTGCCCTCGCCCTCTGTCTCGGGCTTACCGGCTGGCAGATCAGCGTGCTGAATGTCCGGGTGTCTGCCTTTAGCGACCTGGTGGTGATCGATGCCTATGCCAGATTCTGGAAAATCCTCCTCTATGGCGTAACCGGCATCACCATCTTACTGTCGCTGCCCTATCTGAAGGCGGAGCGCATACACTTCGGCGAATACTATGGATTCATCCTCCTCGCCCTCTCCGGCATGCTGGTCATGGTCTCCGGTGCCGACTTGCTCACGATTTACCTCGGCACCGAGCTCATGTCCATCTCGCTCTATGTCATGACCGGCCTCAACCGGTCTAAGCCGCGTTCGCTGGAGGCCTCAGCCAAATACTTCGTCCTCGGCGCCTTCTCCTCGGGGATTCTGTTATACGGCATCTCGTTGCTCTACGGCATGGCCGGCAGCACCAAGCTGGCGTCGATCGCGGGCGCCATCGGGACTCGCGGGGCGGATGATCCCCTCTTGCTGATCGCCACGATTCTGGTGGCAGTCGGCTTCGGCTTTAAGCTCGCCGCGGTGCCGTTCCATATGTGGACGCCCGACGTCTATCAGGGCGCTCCGACCTCCGTGACGGCCTTCATGGCGGTGGCCGCAAAAGCTGCCAGCTTTGCCGCATTCATGCGTATCTTCGTCGAAGGGCTCGGCGGGCTCAAGGCAGATTGGTCGCTCCTGTTCCTGCTCATCTCCGTTGCCACCCTGGTGCTCGGCAATGTCGTTGCCATCGTGCAGACCAACATCAAACGGATGCTGGCCTATTCCAGCATTGCGCACGCCGGCTACGCGTTGATCGGTTTTGTGGCGGCAGGCCGTGGGGTCGGCGCGTCCGGGGGAACGCCCGGCCTCGCCAGCGTCATGATCTACTTGGCGCTCTATGCGTTCATGACGCTCGGCGCCTTCGCCGTCATCGGCATGCTCCGGAAAGGTGGGATCGAGGGAGAAGAGATTGAAGATTTCACGGGACTCGCAAAGCGCCAGCCGCTCGCGGCCTTTCTCATGCTGGTCTTCATGGTCTCACTCGCAGGCATTCCGCCGACCGCTGGCTTCATCGGAAAATTCTATGTGTTCATGGCGGCAGTCGAAGCAGGATTGGCCTGGCTCGCCGCCCTCGCCCTGATCTTTGCCGCCGTGTCGGCCTACTACTACATGCGGGTGGTGATGGTGATGTATATGCGCGATCCTGATCCCTCTTCCGTCGCGCCGCCACGCCTCGTGACCTCGCCGGCCTTATCCTTCGTGTTGGCCTGTGCCGTCGCCGGCGTGATTTTGTTCGGCCTCTTCCCCAACCCTCTTGTCAGCTTCGCGCTCCAATCGGTCCTGACGCTCAAATAATTCTCTGGCAGGATGCTGAAAAAGCCCGCCAGCGCTCTGGGAAGGTTAAGGATTAGGTTGAGGCTGAGTACAAAAAGTCGGGACTTTGCTCAACCTCAACCTTGACCTCAGCCTATCTCATATCGCTCGCTGCGGCCTTGCTGGACAGCCTTTTTGAGCATCCTGCTGGCCCCATATCCTTCGCCTGACCGTTGGCTATTGCAGTAGAAACCTTTGTGAATTATGCGGGCAGACAGGTGCACGAGAGGGCGACTCGTGCTACGTTGGTCACAAGCCCTTCACCCATCGCGCCTTATGCAGCCCTTTCGTTTTCTCCGAGACCTCGTACGATCATTTCTGCGCCATGGGTGCGCCAGTCTGGCGGCCTCTCTTGCATATTTCTCCTTGCTCTCCCTCTTCCCCCTCGTCTTCCTCTTGCTCTACGGCCTGAGTTTCGTGGTGAGCCAGGACGTGATCGGGGAACAGGTCCTCCTCAGTTTTCTCAAGGGGTTCCTCCCATCGATGGGAGAACATGTCGCAAAGGAATTGCTTCGTGTGAGCGCCTTAGAAACCGTCCGATGGGCCGTGTTTCTGACGTTCGCCTGGTTCGGTACGTTGGTGTTCTATGAACTCGACTATGCGTTGAACGTCGTATTCGAGAGTACCTGGCGCCGCCATCCCCTCATCTCAACCGCCATCGCGGTGACTTCGCTCGGCGTCACCGGACTCGTACTGAGTCTCTCCTACATCGCGACCCAAACTGTCGATTTCTTAACGGGATACGCGCCAAGACTGTGGGGACTCGATCTCCTGGCCCTCGCAGCCCATGATCTGTTTCTCACCTATACGCTCCCCTTCTCGCTGGCCTTCCTCACGGTCACGGGATTATATCGGCTCGTCCCACGGCGGCGGCCGCAATGGCGTGAGGCGATGATCGGGGCGCTTACGTTTAGCCTGCTCTGGGTCGCGGCCAAACTCTTGTTCGTGACCTATAGCACCTACGCGACCGTATACGGCGACCTCTATGGATCCCTCTTGGAAGTCATTCTGCTGCTCTTATGGTTCTATTACTCCGCGGCCCTCTTACTGATCGGCGCCGAGGTCGCCCACCTCCTCCAGCAACAGGCGCAGGTTCTGTCAGCCGCAGCCACGAAAGCCGCTCAGTCAGACCAGGCCTTGCCGAATGGTCCGCCGGCATAAGAAAACTGGTTTGTCTGGTTCATCTGGTCTATCTCGTTCATTTGGTTGAACGAATCCCCAACCAAATAAACCAAACAAACCAGATCAACCAAAAAGACAAAATCAGATTGTCGGCTTCTGGACTTTTGCTGGCGGGGAAGTCCCTTCGTGGCTAGAATGGCAACCGGTACTATAAGGGAACCGGCTCATGCCCGAAGACTTCGGCAAAGACATGCTCATGCTCGGTGGCACCGTGGTGGGCTTCATCGCGGCCATGTTGAGCATCATGGAGAAGCTGCTGGATTTCCGGAACCGGCTGACATCGAAGAAGGAACGAAAATCGCCTTCCCCAATCGAACGTCCGGTCTCTGACTCATCTTCCACGATCGATTTCTTTTCGTCGAAGCCTTTCCGTGGTGTCTCCTATCTCCTCTTCTACGAAACCAGCGTGATCGTCGCAGCAGGCCTGCTCCTCAACTACGTTGGGCTCACATTGAGTCGCCATCTGGAGAGCATCCTGTTCCTCGACATGACTGGAACAGCGCTGGTCGCTTTCCTCTTGGGTCCCTGGTGGGGGGCCATCGCCGCCCTCCTCTCGAATTCCGCCGTGAACTGGCTGTTGTACCCCGAAACCGGAGCGGATGTGGTGATTTTCCCCTGGTCGCTGGTGAGTATGACCGGCGCCTGTTATTGGGGTTGGATGGCCAGACAAACAAGCTTTCAAAAGTATCTCCGCACAGGACGTAGTTCCGCCCTGTCCCATGCCTGGTTCCTCTATATCTTTGGGGTCGGCGGCGCGCTCGTCATGAGCCTGCCGGGAACCTTTGTCCAGGCGGCGCTGCATGAGCAAACAACCTTTGCCTTGAACCCCGACGTCGCCGAGTCAGTGAGCCTGCGCGTACTCCAATGGGAACACACTGCGCATCTCTACTTCGAATCCCTCTTCGGGTTCACCTGGGGGGAAAATCTGAGTTGGTGGATTGTGAATTGGTTCCAGAACTGGATCCGCTATATTCCTGACAAAACCATGAGCGCGGCCATCGCGCTCGTGGTCCTCAAGTACGGCTACCCTCTATTTGAACGGGAACTGATTCATGGAGGACCGGAGGGCGAACGTCCGAACGATGAGCGCCTCCTGCCGCTGGTGTTGGGGTTGCTCTATGCCCCCTCCTTCGCCGCCTTGCTCAGCAGCGAAACCTACGGAGGAGCGGTCTATTGGCCTCTGTGGGCACTGCCTTGGCTGTTGATTCTGGCCGGCTATTTCTACTTGCTCTACTGGGGCGCGGGCGAGGACGCCTTGCAGGCAGCCAGACTTCAACGAGCCGAGCGCTATGCCCGCGCGCTGAAACAAATCGGCCGGGAAGCCTCCCATGAGTTCTGCAAGCGGTTGACCTTCACGACGCTGATCGCAAGCCTGCTGTTTGCTCTCTGTCTCCCCATCCTCTTGACAGACTTTTACCGCGCCACCTTCAAGTTCTTCTGCGTCGTCTACGGGTTCCTGCTCGTGGTCCACCTCGTGCGTATTTCCATTGCGCAAAACATTTCCATCGCCCGCGCGAACGACTAAAAACACCACTCGTCAATAGTCAGCGGTCATTGGTAAAATGGTGGGCCAGTAAAGGGCTTTCAGCGTTTCCCCTTGTCGCATGACCAATGACTATTGACCAATGACCATCTGTATACGGTTGACGAATGACGCTTGACGACAAACACGGTCTAGCGGCTGGGTGAACCACGCAGTTGCATGTACTGTGCGATGGCCGATCGGGTGATGAGCCCTACGATCGCTCCATTCTCCATCACCACGAGACGATCCCACCCACTTTGGACCATGCGTTCCATCGCCTGCACGACGGGCCAGTCCGGAGGGATACAGAAGGCCGGCGACGCCGGGCGCATGATCTCGCGCACGCGACGCCACGGCCAGAACTCTGTGGGAAGCGCTTGCACGTCTCGCACCGTGACCACCCCGAGAACCTGCCCCTCCTCGCACACGGGAAATCCACCAAATCCATGCGCGACAAAGTATTGATCGACCGCGTCCTGCACCGTCATATCAGGTGGCACCATCACGACACGGTGGACCATGACCTGGCGAACCGTCACCGACGCCAACGAAGTCTGCAGGGCTGCCTGCCGTCTGCTTGCCAAGGCCGTCGAAAAGAGGAATCCACCGATAAAGATGAGCCAGACCCCGTTCGTCGCGATGGAATGTTCCATGGCGCCGGACCAGACCCCCACCATCAAGACCGCGCCGATCAACCCAAGAGCCACACCGAACCCTATTCCCGCGAGCGCGGCCTGGCTGGTCGCTCGATTGAAATCCTTGTTCCAGGCCCACAGTCCAGCCCGTAAGACACGTCCGCCATCTAACGGGAACCCCGGGATCAGATTGAACAGCCCGAGCTGCACATTCACCATGCCGAGCAAGCCCCCGAGGACGACGAGTCCCTGAACCCCTGATCGTGCGAAGAATGACTCCACTACGATGGCTCCGCCGAGACAACCGGCCCCCAGGATCAAACTCACGAGCGGTCCTGCTATCGCAATCAAAAACTCGGCTCGCGGACTGGGCGGTTCCTTTCCCATGTGCGCCACCCCCCCGAAAATGAACAACGTAATCTGCTTGATAGGGATCTGGTAGCGCAGCGCCACATAGGAATGTCCCAATTCATGGAGCAGGACGGAGAGGAACAACAAGAGGGCGGCAATGCCACCCATCCCCCAATAGCGTGGAGCCGACAGACCAGGCAACGTTTCCGGCAAATAGCCCGTCGCCAATGACCAGGTCACAAAGAAGAACACCACAAACCAGGAGGCATGCAGATGAATCGGGATGCCGAGCGCACGGCCGATTCTCCAATTGGGCAAAGACATGTGATCACCGTAACAGTGCGGGAATTGGAGCGTCAACGGCAGGCTGCTGAAAAAGTCCGCCAGCGCTCTGGGAAGGTTAAGGCTTAGGTTGAGGCTGAGTACAAAAAGTCGGGACTTTGCTCAACCTTAACCTCGACCTTAGCCTACCTTGCTTGCTGCGGCCTTGCTGGACGAACTTTTTGAGCAGCCTGTGGATTATCGCTTACTTGCTCAAAACACATAGGGCATCGAGATTCTTGCATGCCACGAACGTTTTTGCGAAGCCTCATGGATCGGGTATACTAGCCACCATGCGATCTGGTTACTTGCCACGGATACTGTGCCTGGCCCTTACGATGCTGCTTGTCCCGGCGATGCCTCCCTTCACGCAGGCCCAAGTGATCAAGTCAGGCCCGCCCTCTTGTCCCGGAGTCGCGTTGACGTTCGACCTCTGCCCGGTGCGGAAAGGAGCGGGCTACGATCAGGCACTGATCGACTATTTGATTGAACAGAAGATCCCCGCCACCTTCTTCATGTCCGGAAAATGGATGACGAAACACGATCCGCAAGTACGGGCCCTCCTCCAGATCCCGTTCTTTGAAGTCGGCACTCATGGGGAGGTCCACGCCCATCTGCCGCTCCATTCGGCAGACGAGCAGAAACAAGAAATTCTCGGACCAGTTCGTCTGCTCAAGACCAAGTACGGTCACGATGCGACATTGTTTCGCCCTCCCTATGGGGAGTTCAACGACGACACCGTCAACGTAGCCCGCGCCCTCGGCCTCCAGTTTATTCTTTGGAATGTCGTGTCCGGCGATCCCGACCCGACGCTCACAGCGATCCGGATCGAAGACCGGCTGAAGCAGCTCGTCCGGAAGGGCAGTGTCATCGTGATGCACGCCAACGGGAAGGGCAGACATACGCACGAGGTCGTGCAAGACCTGCATCAGCAGCTCTTGCCCCAACGGAGCCTCACCCCGATGACCATGAGCGATCTCCTAACTTGTAAACAGGCAGCCCCATGACCGATCCGATCGTTCGGCCCATGACGGCGGAGGATCGGGCAGCCGTCATTGAGTTGCTCGCCGGCTCCGATCCGTGGAAACGGCTGGGCTACCAATCCAGTGACTGGGACAGCTATTTCACACCGCTCCCACAGGGACGTGACAGCTACGTCGTGGATCAGAACGGCAAAGCCGCCGGCATCGCGGTCGTTCGTCAGAAATTCTTGCTCGGCGACTATATAGAACTGCTTGCAGTGGCGGACTGGGCGAGAGGCAAGGGGCTGGGGGGACGGTTGCTCGCCCACGTCGAAGCAGCGGTCTTCGCGAGGGCGAAGAACCTCTTCGCCTGCGTATCGGATTTCAACGACCAAGCCCGGCACTTTTACAAGAAGCAGGGCTACCAGGAGATCGGCCCCATGCCGAACTTTCTGATCCCAGGCAGTGCCGAAATTCTGCTGCGCAAGACCAGCGGCCCGGCGAGGGAGAATAGTCAATAGTCATTGGCCGCAGCGATCCGGTCGTTGGTCAATGGTAAGGAGCCTGAGGCGTAGGTGGCCTTCTTTCGAACTGAGTCCTCCCATTGACCAGTGACTGTTGACCTTCTTCACTATTGACCATTGACCGAGAGCCACACCATGAAGGTCAAGAAGCTCCTCCACACCCGCATGCGGGTCAGCGACATGGACCAGACGATCAACTTCTACACCCATGTCCTCGGGCTGGAGGTCCTGGAGCGGAAGGTTTCGCCGCGCGGCTCTCATCTGGCTTTTCTCAAGGTGCCCAACAGCGAAGAACTGATCGAACTCTGCAGCTTCCCGTCAAGTGGCCCGGTGAGAGTGCAGGAAGATCTCGTCCATCTTGCCTTTCAGGTTGAGAGCATCGACGACACCATCGCATTGCTCAATGCGATGGGCGTCAAGGTGACAGACGGCCCGACACAGACCTCTTCCGGCAGCCGCTTCATTTTCATCGATGCCCCGGACGGTTACGAAGTCGAACTCATTGAAAGGCCACCGGGCGTGAAGATCGTTTAGGGCGGGTCAAAGGTCACTAGTCAATGGTAGAAGAGGGGGTCGCGTCTCTTGCCAATGACCGTTGACCAAGTACCCTTCACCCCCTTCCCCTTCTGTGTGCCTCCATGTTAGGAAGAGGGTCATTGGTCAACGGTCAATAGTCAATTGGGAGACGCTCTGAAGAAGGCTGGCGTCATTTCCTGACCATTGACCAATGACAATTGACCAGTGACCAAGTACCCTCTGCCCTGCTTGACCATTGACCAATGACAATTGACGAAGCCGGAGGCTTCAAGAATGAAGAACGGATTCTTCCGCGGGCATGGGCTGGGCAATGACTATGTGGTGATGGATCCGAAAGAACTGTCGTTCTCGCTCACCCCGTCAAGAATCACATCCATCTGTGATCGCAACTGGGGCCTCGGCAGCGATGGGATCCTTGCGCTGGTCCCGTCAAAGAAAGCGGACTTCGGCCTGCGCATCTTCAACCCTGACGGCAGCGAGGCGGAAAAATCCGGCAACGGCCTGCGCATCTTTGCCCGCTATCTCCACGCGACCGGCAAGACGAAAAAAACGCACTTCACCGTCGAGACCAAAGGCGGGCTGGTCACGATTGCGCTGCATGTGGACCGGCATGGGGATGCGAGCGCCGTCACCGTCGAAATGGGCCGGGCCACGTTCGAGCCAGCCGCACTCCCCTGTACCCTCACGACCAGCGAACTAATCGAACAGCCCATCGACGCCGCAGGCCAATCCCTCACCTTTACCGGGGTGAGCGTCGGCAATCCCCACTGTGTCCTCTTCAAACCAGCCGGGCAGTCCTGGTCGCGAGAAGATCTCCTGAAATTGGGACCGGCATTAGAGAACCATTCCCTCTTCCCGAAGCGAACGAACGTGCAACTCGCCGTGCCGACAGGCCCAAAAGAACTCTTCATCCTGATCTGGGAGCGCGGGGCCGGTGAAACCCAGGCCTCCGGGTCCTCCTCCTGCGCCGCTGCGAGTGCGGCCGTCCGGCTCGGGTTAGCGAAGAGCCCCGTCACAGTGAAAATGCCGGGAGGCCAGCTCAACATCGTGGTCGCCGCGGATTTCAGTCTCACCATGAAGGGTCCGGTCGCGGAAGTCGCCCGTGGCACGCTGAGCCCCTCGTTTGTGCGTGGGCTGAGGTAAAACTGCAACGGTCATGGGTCAATAGTCAACGGTGAAGAAACGTCAATGGTCATTGGTCAATAGTAAATGGAGCATCAATCTAAACGGGGCGGTCCTGTCACAACCTTCCAAGATCTTGAAGTCTGGCAACTCGGCAGAGAGATTCGAAGACGGCTCTATCTTGTAGCCCACCAGCTTCCAGACCATGAACGGTATAACCTTGCTTCGCAGATTAGGAGGGCTGCCGTCTCACTAACCGCCAATGTTGCGGAGGGGTATGGCCGATTCCACTTCAAAGAGAATATCCAGTATTGTCGCATTGCGCGAGGGTCTGCATACGAGTTGATAGACCATCTGATCGCATGCCAAGATGAAAGCTACCTGGGAAAAAACGAAGCCGAATCATTACACCAGGAGTTGCTCACATTCCTCCGCCTTCTGAACGGATATAACCGCAGTATCGGACGGGCAGGGAATCGTCAAGACGGTCAATAGTTAGCGGTCAATGGCAAGTGCATTGTCTATCTCCAATGACTATTGGCCTATGACCTTCTCCTCTCCATTGACCTTTGACTAATGACTATTGACCTCCGTGCTTGACCAATGACTACTGACCGTTGACCAATGACCAGCACCCTCCAATCTACACTCGACCACCTACCAGACCAGCCGGGGGTCTATCTATTCAGGGACGAGCAGGGCGAATTGCTCTACATCGGGAAGGCCGCAGTCCTGTCCAACCGCGTGCGGTCCTACTTTCAAAAAGGGACCGACCACTCCCCGAAAAATACTGTCCTGGTCAGCCACATCGCAGACCTCGAAACGATCGTCACCCGCTCAGAACTCGAAGCGCTCATCCTTGAAAGCAATCTGATCAAGCAACATCGGCCCCGTTTCAACGTGGTCTTACGGGACGACAAGCAATACCCCTACCTTCGCCTGCCGATCAAAGAGGACTTCCCCCGCCTCTCCATCGTCCGCCGTGTGCAACAAGACGGCGCGCTCTACTATGGTCCCTACACACCGGCAGGCGCCCTGCGGGAGACGTTGAAAGTCATCAAGAAAGCCTTCCCTCTGGCCACCTGCACGATCGAGATCGACGGCAAGGCGGAGCGGGCCTGTCTCGAATTCGAAATCAAACGGTGCATGGCGCCCTGCACCGGCAATCAATCGAAAAGGGACTACCACCACATCGTCGCGCAGGTCCGCCAGTTTCTCGAAGGGCGCGACCATGAATTGCTGGACGACTTGCGGACCCAAATGGAAGGGGCGGCGGAGCGTGAGGAATTCGAGGAGGCGACACGCTTGCGCGATCGGCTCTTCAACATCGAACGCACCCTTGAGAAGCAGCGCATCACCCAAACGACGACGACCGACCAGGACGTGATCGGCCTGGCGCGGCAAGGCACGGCAATCGATCTCCAGATCCTCTTCGTGCGCGGCGGCCTCTTGATCGGACGCAAAGACTTCTTTTGGCCCCATTCAGCCGACGCCGGCGACGAGGAGC
>Ga0315276_10005529_pt1 | contig 11639 bp, 5 predicted proteins | sample YL17G05_0_MG_FD_204542 | JGI IMG/M metagenome (GOLD analysis project Ga0315276, IMG submission 204542) | Sediment microbial communities from Yellowstone Lake, YNP, Wyoming, USA - YL17G05_0 | ecosystem: Environmental > Aquatic > Freshwater > Lake > Sediment | place: USA: Wyoming | collected... | reverse complement strand
CGACGGCGTGGGCGCCGCATGGGCGCGGCAGGCCGCCGACCTCGGGCTGGGAGGCCACGTCAGGTTCGAGGGGTTCTTGAGCGAGCGCGACCTCCTGGCGGCCTACACTGCCGCGGACGTGCTCGTTCTCCCCTCCGAGTGGGAGGCGTTCGGCATCGTGCTGCTGGAGGCGATGGCGTGCCGCACGCCCTGCGTCGTGTCCGACCGCGGGGGGGCGCCCGAGGTCGTCGAGGACGGCGCGACCGGGCTTGTCGCGCCGTTCGGGGACCGCGCGGCGTGGGAGGATGCGGTCCTGCGGCTGCTCCAGGACGACCGCGGGAGGCGGGTCATGGGCGAGCGCGGGCGTGAGGTCGCGCTCACCAGCTACAGCTGGTCGTCGGTCGTGGACCGCATAGAGGCGCTCTACCGCGAGCTAGCCGACGCGGGGCGCGCGGGCGGCGCCAGGTGACCGGGCCCGCGGGCGGGCGGAGGATGCTAGCGCAAGTTATATGATAAGAGAGCGCGCTCAAGCGACCCGGCCCCCCGACGACCCGCACGGCCGAGGGCCGGCTCGCGGGTGTGGGGGGGAAAGGACGTGGTCTTGTGGCCGAGGTCGTATGGTGCGTGCCCAACTTCAGCGAGGGCAGGCGGCAGGAAGTCATAGACGCAATCGTCGGCGAGATCAAGGCGGTGGAGGGGACCCGGTTCCTCGACGCCGACCCCGACGCCGACCACAACCGCGTCGTCGTGTCCTTCGTGGGCACGCGCGCGGCCGTGGCGGAGGCCGCCTTCAGGGCGGCGGCGAAGGCCGCCGCGCTCATCGACCTCAACGTCCACAAGGGGGAGCACCCCCGCATGGGCGCCACCGACGTCGTGCCCTTCGTGCCCGTCGCGGGCGTGACGATGGAGGAGTGCGTGGAGCTATCGAGGCAGGTGGGCAGGCGCATCGGCGAGGAGCTCGGGATACCCGTCTTCTTGTACGAGCGGTCGGCCACGCGGCCCGAGAGGGAGAACCTCGCCGACATCCGCAAGGGCGAGTTCGAGGGGCTGCGGGGCCGCATCGGCCCCGACCCCGCGATGGCGCCCGACTTCGGTCCCGCCCGCATCCACCCGACCGCGGGCGCGGTCGCGGTGGGCGCGCGCCCGCCCCTGGTGGCATTCAACGTGAACCTGGGCACCGCCGACGTCGGGGTCGCCAAGGCCATAGCCAAGGCCGTGCGGCACCAGACCGGCGGGTTCCGGTACGTCAAGGCCCTCGGCTTCGAGATCAAGGAGCGGGGGATAGTGCAGGTGTCGATGAACCTGGTCGATTACACCAAGAGCCCCGTGTTCAGGGTCTTCGAGGCCGTCAAGAGGGAGGCCGCGAGGCACGGGGTGCCCGTCGTGGGCAGCGAGGTCGTGGGCATGGTGCCCCTAGAGGCGCTCGTGGACGTGGCGGACTGGTACCTGCAGCTCGAGGCCTTCGACAAGGAAGGGCAGGTGCTGGAGCGCCGCATCTGGGGGTGAGCCAGGTGGCGCTACAGAAGCTCCCCGTGGAGGGTTTCGTGTCGGAGCTCGCCTCGGATTCCCCGGCCCCCGGGGGCGGGAGCGCCTCCGCGGCCGTGGGCGCCATCGGCGCCGCCCTCCTGGAGATGGTGTGCAACCTCACCGTCGGCAGGGAGAGGTACCGGGACGTGGAGGGGGAGCTCAGGGCCCGCTCCGGCGAGCTCGAGCGCGTGCGCGCCTCGCTGCTCGACCTCGTGGACAGGGACTCGGAGGCCTACGCCTCCGTGTCGAGGGCGCTCGGCCTCCCCAAGGGGAGCGACGCGGAGAAGGAGGTCAGGAGGCTCGCCCTCCAGTCGGCGCTGCGGGCCGCGACGGAGGTCCCCCTCGAGGTCGCGAGGGCGTGCGCCGGTGCGCTCGACATGGCCGAGGGCGTGGCCCGGAAGGGCAACCCCAACGCGGTCACCGACGCCGCGTGCGGCGCGAGGTTCCTCCACGCAGCGCTCTGGGGCGCGCTCTACAACGTCGAGGTCAACCTCAAGTCCATCAAGGACCCGTCCTACGTCCACGCGAAGGCCGACGAGCTGAGCGCGCTGCGCGAGCACGCGGAGCTGGGCCTCGCCGCGGCCCTCCGGCAGGTGGACGAGAAGCTGCGCGGCGGCGGCCCATAGGCCATGGGCCGGCGCCCCCGATGGCAAGGTGGCACCGCCCCGCGATGTGGAGGGGCCCGCCCGGCCCGGGGCGTGCTGCTCCCCTCGCGGGCGCGGCGCCCCTCGGGCGCCGCCCTTCCGGGCCGGTGTGCGGCCGTCCCGGGGGCTACTTCCTCCGGGTGCGGGCCAAGGCCGCGACGACCACGACCACCAGCATCGCCACCATCACGACGGACGCGGACGCGCCGGGGATCTGCTTCACGGCCTGGACCGTCTTGGTGTTGGTGAGCATGTTGTTCTCGAGCGAGATCTCCGGCACGTCGTTTGTGATGGTGTAGGTCAGCGTGTGCCTGCCGTCCACAGGGACCCAGGTGAAGGATGCCGTCGCGTTCGAGCCCTCGGTCACGGTGGTGATGAACTCGCGGCCCACCTCACGGTTGCCGTCCTTGAGCAGGACGACCACGTTCTCCGCGGCGAAGCTCCCGTCGTTCTGGATGCGCACGGTGATGACGCAGGGCGTGAGCGCCTTGGGCTTCGAGGGCGTGTACTGGATGGACTGGATCTTGAGGTCGGGCAGCTTGACGTCGAGCACGAGCTTGACGTCGTCGTTGATGGCCCCGGACGACGTCGCCCTGGCGAAGAACTCGATGGGCGCGGTCGTGCCAGTGCCCTGAGGCACGTGGAGCCTCAGCTCGACGTCCCGCTTCTCGCCAGCCTTGAGGCTCACATCGGTGAGCACGCTGCCGGCAAAGTCGTAGAAGCCCGCGACCCAGTTGGAGGCGGGCAGGTTGCCCACCTGCATCGAGTAGACGTCGTCGCCGTTGCCCTGGTTCTTGAGCGAGAGCCGGTAGTTCACGATGCCCATGGGCGGGCCCTCGGTGCGGTAGTTGCCCGAGGTCAAGTCGACGCCGTAGTACTGGGCGACCTTGGTGACCAGGGGCACGTCGTACTCGGTGCCCGCGTCGTCGAGCAGCACCGCGACGGGCACCGACCTGCCCGCGAGCGCGTCGTAGGGCGTCTTCACGATTGCCGAGATGACCTTCGTCTCCTTGGGGAGGAGCACGACGTTGCGGACCTCGACCTTCTGGAGCTCGTACGTCACGAACCAGCCGACGGGGACCTGGGAGGAGCCCAGCTCGACGTTCTCGTTGCCGTTGCCGTTGTTGGTCACCTCGAGGAGGAAGGTGGCCGGGGTGCCGGGCGTGATGCTCAGCTCGGCCGGGTCCACGCTCTGCGCGAGGCCGTAGATGCGGCCAACGAGCGCGCTCACCTCGACGTCGCCGCGACTGGAGAAGTCGGCCGAGACGGCGTGCACGCCCATGACCTGCCTCGAGCCCGCGAGGGCGTTCGGCGGGGCCGTGACGGTGAGCTTGATGACCTGCTGCTCCCCGCCCGCGAGGAACACGGTCTCGCGGTCGAGCACCGCGCCCCATCCGGTGCGCGGGTCGGAGCTGGAGACGTAGATGGACACCTTGCCCTGCATGTTGCCGACGTTCCGGACCGTGATGAGGAAGTCCACCGAGGCGCCGGGGTCGACCCACTTGTTGGGCACGAGCGTCTCTAGCTCCAGCCTGAACGTGGGGTTGATGAGCGCGAGCAGCTTCCTGCCGTCCCAGACGGAGGCGTCCGTCATGCTCTGCACCCTGATGTAGACCGTGCCGTTCTCGTTGGCCTTGGCCTCCTCGGGCGCCTTCACCCTGACGGTGAAGTTGGTGGACTGGTCCACGCCGAGCTCGACGATGTTCTTGTCGATCTTGACCTCCCAGCCCACGTTCTCGGGGATGAGCGTGAAGTCGATCCTGTAGGAGTCCTTGACGTCCCCTATGTTGGCGACGTTGAGGTTGAAGAAGATGGTGCCGCCGGAATCGATGAGCTTGGTGGGCTTGGCGCAGACCACCGTGACGGCCTTCTCGACGATGATGAAGGATATCCACTCCATCGTCTCGTTCTCGTACTTGGAGGAGAGCGACTGCGCGTTGATGGAGACGTTGATCTTGTCGCCCGCGTTCGCCGACAGGGGCGCGGTCATGGTCAGGTTCAAGTAGGCCTTGGCGTTGCCGGCAACGCGCCGGAACTCGGTGTTGTCCAGGAAGAACTTCCAGCCCGCGTTCAGGGCCCAGGGGTCGTAGGATAGGGTGGCGCGGTAGTCGTCCGGCAACCCGCCCTGGTTCTCGAGGTACATGTGCAGCGTCTTGGTCTCGTTGGGGTGGAAGTAGTACATCGCGGGCAGCTCGGCGATGTGCACGACGCCGAGCTCGAGCTTGAAGTTGAACATGAACTTGTAGTAGATCTCCCAGTTGCCGTCGCGCCCGTCGCCCCAGGCGACGTGCACGTTGTCGTCGGGGTCGGTGGCGACGCGCGGGTACTTCGACTCCGCCGAGTTGCGGGTGAGGCGGTAGTTCTCGGGGGTGTCGCCGAACTTGCCCTGCTCCATCTTGGCATAGTAGATCTCTATGTTGCCGTCGCGGCTGTCGTGCCAGACGATGTAGACGGTGTTCTCCTCGTGGCAGGCGGCGATGCGCGGCGGGCCGGGGGAGACGCCGTTCTTCGAGATGACGATGTCGCGGTTGAGGATGGTGCCGTTGTTGTCCATGCGGGTGTAGTAGATGGTGCCCGAGTCCTCCCACACGCAGTGCACGCTGCCGTCGGGAGTGACGGCCGGGTCGACGAGCTTGTAAGACTGCGTCGTCATCACGTTGACGGACGAGCCGCGGGCGACGCCGTTCTGGTCGACCTTCCTCCACCAGGCCCCGTTGGCCGAGCCGAGGCCGAAGTGGATGTAGCCGTTGATGTCGGAGGTGAGCGTGTTGTGCTCGCAGTGCGACGAGACGTCGCCAGAGATGGCCACCTCGTTGATGAGGCACTTCTGGTTCTGGTCGTACTTGTCGTAGACGATGTCCTCGCACTGGTACTCGTAGTCCTCGTGGCCGATGTGGACGTAGTTGTTGATGGAGTCGACCGTGACGGCGGGGACGTGGGAGGGCTGGCTGTCCGAGTTCCCGACGTTGATGACGCCCGAGATGGCGTTGGCATCGGAGTCGAACTTCTGGTAGAACACGTTCTGCCAGCCGTCGTCCCAGACGACGTGGATGTTCTGGTTGTTGTCGATGGCGACCTGGGGCCCGAGCGGATACATGTCGGGGCTGCCGTAGCCGGTGACGACGTGGGAGGTGATGAACGTCTCCTTGGAGAGCGGCTGGCCCGTCCTGTCGTAGGTCCTGGTCCAGTAGCCGGACCTCTGCCACACGATGTGGGAGTTGTGGAACTGGTCGCACGTCACCTGCGGCATGATGTCCTCGGCGGCGTTGCGGGTGATCCGGATGTCCTTCGTCCACGTGTAGCCGCCGATCTGCTCGGTGTCGATGTCGGTGGCCCGATCATCGCCGGCAGCGGCGGAGACGCGCGGCGTGAAGGCTGCAACCAGCATCAGAAGCGTGAGCACCAAGGCAAGCGTCCTCTTCATAGGTCCATCACCAACCCTAAGGTCCGTCCAGCTCAACTGCCAGGACCGTATATATACGTATTGGTATGGGTTTTTAGAGGGTGGCTGGCAGCTTGACGCGCACTGTGCCGCGACACGCCCGGACCGGTCACGGGGAGGGGGCCCGCGCATCCCCCCACCGCACCCCAACCCGCCCCCGATGCCGCCCCGCGGGCCAATGCTTATCTCGGCGCTCGGCGTTGCGTTCCATGGGTGTCGTGGAGGTTCGGGTCATGGCCATCCAGAGGTCGGCGCGCGGGGGTCGGTCCAGGTCCGAGCGGCTCGAGCGGGCGGCGCGCGTGGCGGTGCGGGACTGCCTCGGCGTGAGGGAGGGCGAGCGGGTGCTCATCGTGACGAACCCCCCCGGCGACGTCGCGACGGTCTCCGACGCGCTCTACAGGCAGGTCGAGGGCGCGGGCGGCAGGCCCGTGCTCGTCGTGCAGCCCGTCAAGGGGCAGCTCGACCTCGCCGACCCCGCGGTGCTCGCGGCGCTTTGGTCCGGGCCCGAGGTCGTGCTCTCCGTCTCCGCTGAGAAGCTCGGCAAGGACCGCGCGGCGCTCAAGCGGCCCATAGTGGGCACGCGGGGCCGGGGCCAGAGGAGGAGGCGCTACGACCACGTGTTCGAGTACCTGCTCGCCGAGAGGCGCATCAGGTCCTTCTGGTCGCCCGGCGTGACGCGCGACATGTTCGAGCGCACCGTCCCCATCGACTACGCCGAGCTGCAATCGAGGTGCGCCGCGCTCGCGTCGGTGCTCACGGCCGCCGCCGAGGTGCGCGTCACCACGCCCGCGGGGACCGACCTCGTCATCGGGCTGCGGGGCAGGCGGTGCCGGAGGGACGACGGCAACTTCACCCGCCCTGGCGCGGGTGGCAACATCCCCTGTGGCGAGGTGTTCATCTCCCCGGAGCTCGGGACCGCGCGGGGCCGGCTCGTCTTCGACGGCTCCATCTCCTCCGACAAGGGCGCCATCGTCATCGGCACGCCCATCGAGTGCGAGGTCGAGGGGGGCCTCGTCAAGGAGGTGTCGGGCGCGTCGGAGGCGCGGAGGCTGCGCGCGACCATCGAGCGCTCGCAGGAGAGGGCGCTCGCGATGGGCCGCTCGGGGGACGTCCCCACGGCCCGCGCGCGGCAGCTCTCCAAAAACGCATGGGGGCTGGGCGAGCTCGGCATCGGGCTCAACCCCGCGGCCAGGATCGTCGGCAACATGCTCGAGGACGAGAAGGCCTTCCGCACCTGCCACGTGGCCATCGGTGCGAACTACGACGACGACGCGCCCGCGCTCACGCACCTGGACGGCCTGATGAGGGAGCCCACCATCGTCGCGGTGGGGCGGACGGGCAGGACCCGGACGCTGCTGCTGGACGGCGGCCTGACCTGAGCCGGTGGAGGGGGGGGCGGGCCAGCGGCGCCCGGGGCATAGCCAGGCTATCCCCAAAACTAAGAATCGGGCACGAAATGTTATATATCTTCGGTCCCAGTCAGAACACAAGGTGGGACCTTGAACCATAGCGTTTTATGGTTATAAGGCCCCAGCCCCAACGGACCTGGGCCCAGCATCCGGACCGTCAACAGGAGGGACTGAACAGTGGGAGAACTGGGAGTGCTTTTGCGCCGCGCGCGCCGCGCGGCTGTCCTTGCGACCGTCCTCATGGCCATGATGGCCACCCTGCTCGCGGGTGCCGCGGCGGCCCAAGTGACCGGTGACGATGGCACGCGCTCGGTGGTGCCCTACGGACCTGACCTGGCCGTGAGCGCTGGGGACGTGACCCTCTCGAAGCCAGTGCTTCTGGCGGACGTGCCGTTCAACCTCACCGCGAGGGTGTACAACCTCGGCGACGTGGATGCCGCGTGGGTGCCCGTCGACTTCCTCGTCGACGGCGAGATCGCCGATAGCACGGAGATCGAGGCCGTCCCCGAGAATGGTTACACGGCCGTCTCCCAGGAGTTCATCCTGGCCAAGGGCGTCCACCAGGTGTCCATCGTCGTGGACGCGGCGGACGTCATCGACGAGCGGCGCGAGGACAACAACGGCGCGACCGTTACCCTCCAGGTCCTCGGGCTGCCCGACATCGCCATCACCGAGGCCGACGTCACCCTCTCGGACCCCCACCCGATGGAGGGCGCCGTCGTCACCATCGATGCCCTCGTGCGCAACGAGGGCGAGACCCAGGCGACCGTGGTCGTCGTCCAGTTCTGGGACGGCGACGTTGGCGCGGGCGCGCTCATCGCCAACCGCACCACCAGCATCCCCTCCGGCGGGTCGGTGCACGTCTCCGCGCCCTGGGACACGCGCGCCATGGGTGGCACTCACTACATCACCGCCGCGGCCACGACCGTGCTGCCTGGCGAGCAGGACCCCTCCGACAACGCCGCGAGCATCAATGTGCTCGTGTTCACCCAGTGGGACATGGTCGTCGACGCCTCCACGGGCGACGTCAGCATCGCCCAGACCTGGACCCAGGACGGCTTCGTCACCGTGCGCAACGGCCGCACGCTGACCATCAGCGGGGTCGAGTTCATGTTCCTGCAGGACTACGCATACCAGTTCGCGCTCTTCGTCGAGGACGGCGCGACGCTCGAGCTGTCCTCGGCAAGGGTGGGCTCCGAGCAGCCCCTGCTCGTGGTGCTCGAGGGCTCCGCCCAGCTGCGGATGCGTGCGGGCTCGGTCCTCGAGGCCATGGTCGAGCTGCGTGGCTCGGCCACCATCGATATCGAGGACTCCGCGCAGACCGGCGGCATCGCCGGCGGCGCGACCTCGGTCCAGCTGCACAACGCGACGCTCACGGGCGCGCTCGGCCTCGAGGGCTGTCGCCTGGATGCGGAGCAGGTCGAGTTCGTCAGCGAGAGCGCCGTCGTGCTTTCCGGTGGCAGGGCCGTACTGCGGGACTGCAGGTTCAACGGCGGGGCCGAGCCGAGCCTGGACCTCTTGAGCGGTGCGGACGTGGAGCTGCGCAACGTCACGTGCGGCAACGTCAGCACCGACGACGCCTCCAAGGCGCTCGTGTACCGCCGCATCGACATCCTGACCATCGACGAATCGACCCTGGTCATCCCGGGGGCCACGCTGCGGATAGAGCACTTCATCAACGGCACGGAGGTCGCGACGAGGGTCGGGGACGCGGACGGCTGGGTCCAGGTCGAGGTCGTCTCGGACGTCATCGTGGGCGGCCAGTCGCACTTCATCGGCAACTATCGGGTCGTCGCCAGGTTCTCCACCGTCGAGTCCTCGACGCCCCTGCTGCTCGACCCGTTCCCGTCCATGAACGAGCAGGCGAACCGCCCCTCCATGACCGTAGTGCTGCCGCCCGTCCCTCCGAGGGACCTCGTCGGCACGACCGAGGGCGACATGGTCCTCGAGCCGACGGAGGCGCCCCTGCGGCTCGTCTCCAACTTCATCCAGGACGGCAACGTGGTGGTCAGGGGCTCGCTCACGGTCTCATCGTCGGAGCTCAGCATCCTCCAGGACCGCGACCACCAGTTCTACGTGCTCGTCGAGGGCAGCGGCCGGCTCTTCCTCGACGGGGGGTCCCTCACCTCGGAGCACCCGATCAACATCTACCTCTACGACGACGCCAAGCTCGAGCTGGGACCGGGCTCGCTCATCGCGGTCAACGCCATCGTCGCGCAGGACAGGGCGACCGTTACCGCGTCCAACTCCACGTTGAAGGCCCGCCTGCTGCTCCGCGGCGGCGCGGTCCTTCTCCTGGGCGGCTGCGAGGTCCAGTCCGACCGCATCGTCATGGAGGTCCCGTCCCTCAAGGTCGTGGGCGGCCGCATCACCGCCTCGAGCGTGCTCACCGACGCGCCGTCGATGTCGTTCGATGGCGTCGCCATCATCGCGGACGAGCTGGAGCTCCGGTCCACGCTCGTGAACGTCACCGCCTGCACCATCGACGTGCCCGTTGTGCACGTCAGGGCGACCATCCTCACGTTCTCGGGCACGCGGCTCACGACGGGCGAGCCCGTGCACCTCAGCGTGTCCACGTTCTACGCGGACACGAGCGTCCTCAACTACCCGATGGACGAGCTGCCAGAATCGGCTAAGGTCTACCTCTACGACGCGGACATCCCGAGGCCGTTCTCGCTATCGAGCTCCACGGTCTACGTCTACTGGTACCTGACGGTCCAGGTCCAGGACGTGCTCGGCAGCGCCATCGGCGGCGCGGCCGTCGAGGTCAGCTACACCCGCAACGGCACCGTGGTCGCGATCGGGAGCACGAACGACGATGGCCGGGTCCGCATCCCGCTCCTGGGCTCGCTCGTCGGCAAGGACGGGGAGCGGTTCGTGGGCAACTACAAGGTCGTCGTGTCCAACCCCAAGGACATCGCGGACCAGATAGTGGGCTACGTGGGGCTCGACAGCGGCAAGACGCTGCAGGCGACCTTCCCCGAGTCCCTGGTCCCCCCGACGGGCGTCGAGGTCGATGCGTCCGTGGCCAACACGACCGTCGTGGCGGGCACCAACTTCACGGTGCGCGGCGACGCCGTCGCGACCTACCCCGTCGGCCGCCGCCCGCTAAGCGAGGGGACGGTGACGATCAAGCTCCTGAGCAACGCCACCCCCATCTGGCAGAACGTCACGCAGCTCGACCCCGATGGCATGTTCGCGCTCGTCGTGCCGGCCCCCGAGAGGACCGGCGCATACACCATCGAGGTGCAGGTCGCGGGCACGGGGGCCTTCGCAGGGGTCGAGGGCCGCGCCCACGTCATCGCCATCGACATCGTCGAGCCCGCGCCCAGGAAGATCGTGGTCGTGCTCGAGGTGACCCTGATCAACCCGTTCTATCTCGGCACCCCCGTCATCGTCCGGGGCACGGTCCGGTACAACGACGCGCAGGGCCGCCCCGTCCCCGGAGCCCGCGTGTTCGTCAAGGACACCCCGACGATGAACACCCTGCAGCAGGCCGCCGATGGCGTTGGCGCGTTCGAGTTCATCTATGACAGCCCCGTCAATATCGGCCAGTGGGACTACATCGTGCACGCCCGGGACGAGAAGCTGGGGCTGCTCTCCGAGCAGGTCAAGCTCACCCTCGTCGCCGTAGAGCCTCCGAAGGAGAAGGAGACTGGCGTGAGCAAGGTCCTCCTGGGCGTGGTCATCGCCATCGTCGTGGCCGTCGTGGTCGTGGGCGCCATCATGGCCCAGATGCTGCTCAGCAGCAAGGGCAAGATGGTCGAGTGCGGCGAGTGCAGCACCCTCGTGCCCGAGACCGCGAAGGTGTGCCCCAAGTGCGGCACCGAGTTCGAGACCGACGTCGCCAAGTGCAGCGAGTGTGGCTCCTGGATAAAGTCGCAGACGCCCGAGTGCCCCTACTGTGGCACCAAGTTCCGCGCCCTCACGGCCAAGGGGGGCGAGGATGAGGAGGACGAGGAGGACGGAGAGGACGGGGCGGGCGGCAAGGGCGGCGGCAAGGATGGCGGCAAGGATGGCGGCAAGGGCGGCGGCAAGGATGGCGGCAAGGATGGCGGCAAGGGCGGAGAGCAACCGGTCATCGTCGACCTGCTCCCCGCCAATGGCGCCGTGGTCGAGGGCGCCGTGACGGCCCCGGAGGGGGCGTCGAGCGAGGCCGCCACGCTGGCGGACTCCGCCAAGCGCGCGCCCGAGGGCCTCGCCGGCGCGGCACACCCCGTTGTGACCAAGAAGGCCGTGGTCCCCGCGCCAGAGCCGGCCCAGAAGGCGGCCGAGGGCGAGCCACGCCCCCGCGTGAGGAGGATTTCAAAGCCCCCCGCGCAGTCGGGAAACGATGGCAAGGGCGAGGGGGGACAGTAGATGGGCGAGGGCGCCAGCGCGCTTGACAGGTCGATCGCCATCGCGGGGTGGGCGGTAATGGCCCTGGCCGCGGTGCTCCTCCTGGCCATGCTGGCCTACATGGCCACGGCCGCCCCCAACCTCTACGTCGGCTCGGGCGACATCTCCCCCGCCGTGGAGAGGCCCACGCAGGGGACCGTGGCGACCGTCAACGTGACGGTCCACAACGGCGGCGACGCGAACGCGACGGGCCTCTACGTCCTGCTCCGGGACACGACGGCCTCCAAGGACGTGGGCAAG
>Ga0315276_10005528_pt1 | contig 11641 bp, 6 predicted proteins | sample YL17G05_0_MG_FD_204542 | JGI IMG/M metagenome (GOLD analysis project Ga0315276, IMG submission 204542) | Sediment microbial communities from Yellowstone Lake, YNP, Wyoming, USA - YL17G05_0 | ecosystem: Environmental > Aquatic > Freshwater > Lake > Sediment | place: USA: Wyoming | collected... | reverse complement strand
GGCTTGCGGCGGAGGCCGTGGACGTCACCGCGCCCGGCCGGCCCATCCAGCGCGGCACCCTGCACCCCATCAATGAAACCGTGCGGGAGATCGCGCGGATTTTCGACCAGTTCGGCTTCGTGGTCTACGAGGGCCCGGAGGTCGAGGACGACGTCACGAACTTCCAGATGCTGAACATTCCGCCGGACCATCCGGCGCGCGACCTTTGGGACACGCTCTACGTGGACATCGAGGGTCACCTGCTTCGGACCCATACGTCGCCCGGCCAGATCCGCGTGATGGCATCGACGAAACCGCCGATCCGGGCGCTCCTCCCCGGACGCTGCTTCCGCTACGAGGCGATCGACGCGAGCCACGCATCGGAGTTCTTCCAAGTGGAGGGGCTCATGGTGGACCGCGGCACCACGATGGCGGACCTCAAGGGCCTCCTGGACCAGTTCGCGGGCGCCATGTTCGGCGAGGGGCGGGCCACCCGCTTCCGACCGGGCTACTACCCCTTCACGGAGCCGTCCGTCGCGTTCGACGTCCTCTGCGTGGTGTGCGACGGGACGGGCTGCCCGGCGTGCAGCAAGACCGGCTGGATGACGATCCTCGGCGCCGGGATGGTGCACCCGGTCGTCCTCCGCTACGGCGGCCTGGACCCCGAGGAATACCAGGGCTTCGCCTTCGGCATGGGCGTGGAGCGGATCGCCAACCTCCGACACTCCGTCGGCGACCTCCGCTACTACATGGACAACGACCTCCGGTTCCTGGAGCAGTTCCGATGAAGACCTCGGGCGGATGCCGGCTCGTCGGTGAGGGTGCCGGGTCATGAAGGTGCCGCTGTCGTGGCTGCGCGACTACATCGACGTTCAGCTCGCGCCGGAGAGGCTCGCCGAACGCCTGACCCTTCTCGGCATGGAGGTCAAGGGCATCGAGCGCTGGGGTGCGGACTGGCGGAACGTCGTCGTGGGCGAGCTCATCACCGTGGAGCGCCACCCGCGCGCGGATCGCCTTTCGCTGACCACGGTCAACGTGGGGGTCGGCGGGGCGCCCCTGCAGATCGTCTGCGGCGCCACGAACATCGCGCCGGGCCAGCGCGTCCCGGTCGCCCTTCCCGGCGCGGTCCTGCCCGGCGGCCGCGAGATCCAGCGCGCCGACAAGATGGGCGTGGTCAGCAATGGGATGTTGTGCTCGGGGGACGAGCTGAACCTCACCACGGACGCGGACGGGATCCTGATCCTGCCCGCCGACACGCCCCTGGGCGTGGACCTGTCCGACCTGTACGGCGACGTGGTGCTGGACGTGGACGTCAAGCCGAACCGCGGCGACGCGCTGTCACTCATCGGCCTCGCCCGCGAAGTGTCGGCCGCGACCGGCGCACCCCTGCGCTGGCCGCACATCACGATTCGGGAATCGGGCGACGCGATCCACGGCCGGCTGACCGTCGAGATCCGGGAGCCGCAGCTCTGCACTCGGTTCGTGGGCCGCTGGGTGAGCAGCGTCACCGTGGGCCCATCCCCGGACCGCGTCCAGATGCGCCTCCGCGCCGCCGGGATGCGCCCCGTCAGCAACGTCGTGGATGCCTCGAACTACGTGATGCTGGAGATGGGGAAGCCCACGCATACCTTCGACGCGGCCGCGATCCACGAGGCCCGCATCGTCGTGCGCCGCGCGGAACCGGGCGAGCGCCTGGAGACGCTGGACCACGTCGTGCGCACCCTGGAGGCCGAGACGCTCGTCATCGCGGATCCCGCCGGAGCGCTCGCGATGGCCGGGATCATGGGCGGCGCCGCCAGCGAGGTGGGCGACCGGACCCGGGACATCGTCGTGGAATCGGCCATCTTCGATCCGGTGAACATCCGCCGCACGGGCCAGCGCTACGGGCTCCGCTCGGAGGCGAGCCTGCGGTTCGAGAAGGGGCAGGAGATTCCGCTCGCACGGATTGGTGCGGACCGCGTCGCCCAGCTCCTGGCGGACTGGGCCGGCGGGACGGTGGCGCCCGGCCGTGTCGACACCGCTCCGGTGGAGCCGGGGGAGGCACGGGTCACATTCCGACCGGCACGCGTGAACCGGCTGCTCGGCGCCACCATCTCGGCCGAGGAGCAGGCCGGCCTGCTTGCGCGCGTCGGGATCGAGACGAAGGTTGCACCGCGGCACACACCCGTCCTCGTCAGCGACGCCCCGATGCCGCACCTCGTCGAGACGACGGCCGACGAGGAAGGCACGGTCCTCATCGCGGTCGTCCCCACGTGGCGGCGCGACCTCGTCATCGAGCTGGATGTGGCGGAGGAGGTCGCGCGCGTGCGCGGCTACGAGAAGACGCCCGGCGCCCTTCCTGCCACGCCGATGCCGCCGTTCCGGCGATCGCCGCTGGAGCTCCGCGACGGGGTGCGTGATGTGCTTGCGGGCGGCGGGCTGTCCGAGGTCGTCACGCACGCGCTGGTGCCGCCGGACCGCGACGAGCGCCTGGCGTGGCCGATCGCGGCCGCGGACGGTGTGGCCGGGGAGGGGAACGCGACCGGCGCCATCATTCGCGTCATCAATCCGCTGTCCAGCCAGCACTCGGTGCTGCGGCGCGATGTCGTCGGCAGCCTCCTCGACGTCGTCTCCATGAACCTCCGCCAGGGCCGCGAGGACGTCGCGATCTTCGAGATCGGCAAGGGCTATGGCCTGCCTGCCGAGCGGCCCCACGAGTGGTGGCGGCTGGCCATCGTGGCGACGGGCGCTGCCGGGGCGCGGGCATGGAACCGTCCGTTCCGGGCGTACGACCTCGACGACCTCAAAGGCGTCGTGGAGCTGCTCTGCCGCGAGCTCGGGTTCGGGCTACCGGCGTACGAGCCCGTCCGAGCCGGCTACCCCCTGCATCCCGGCCGCACCGCGAGAATCACCGTTCCGGGCGCAGCGCCCGGCGAGATCCTCCTCGCAGGCATCGTCGGCGAGCTGCATCCGGACCTGCTGGAGCGCTGGGAGATCCGCGCCGAACGCGTCGTCGCAGCCGAGCTTGCGATCGCCGGCCTGAGCGCCGGCCAGCTGCCCCCAGTGAAGGCCTCACCCGTGCCGCGGTTCCCGGCCGTCGAGCGCGATCTGGCCGTCGTCGTCCCGGCGGATCGCCCGGCCGCGGCCGTGGAGTCCGCGATCCGCAGCGCAGCGGGCGGGCTGCTGCGCACCGTGCGGCTGTTCGACGTCTATCCGATGGCGGACGGCGCGCGCAGCCTCGCCTTCCGCCTGCAGTTCCAGGCGCCGGACCGCACCCTCACCGACAGCGAGATCGAAGATGCCGTGGCCGCGGTTGTCCGCGCGCTCGAGCGGCTGGGCGGCCGGCTCCGCGCGTAGCCGCCGCGCGACGGGGCACGGAAGTACGGGTTGCCACGATCCGTCCGGCTGGTAGTCTGCAGCGACGGACGGGTCCGAGGGAACGCCCCGCGGGCCGTTTGCGCGCCGGTGACCTGAGCTGAACTACGAGAACCTCTTCGACCTGCTCGTCCTGCTCCTGCTCGTCGCGGCCTTCATCCTCGGGTACCTGCAGGGCACGGTCCGGCGATTCCTCGGCATCGCATCGATCCTGTTCTCGCTGGTGCTGGCGGCGCAGGTCCGAGGCCCGCTGGGCGACTTCCTCGTCGGCAACTGGACGCAGTTCCCCGCCGAATACAGCCGGATGCTGGCGTTCGGCCTCGTCTTCGTGCTCGTCTCCGTCACGTTCACGATCATCATCGAGAACGTCTACGAGCGGAGCCCCATCCTTCCGCGCTACCCGGGGGTGGATCCGATCGTCGGCGGGATTCTGGGCGTGGTGGAGGCCGGGATCGCGATCGGCGCGGGCGTCATCATCCTGGACTCCTACTTTCGCGACGCGGGCGCCATCGTCCGGCCCAACGAGCTGCTGTTCATCCGCGACTTCTGGCATGCACTGGACGTCTCGGCAACGGCACGGATCTACCGCGAGGACCTGATCAACGCCTTCTTCGTGCTCCTCGGCGGCCTCTTCCCCGAGGACATCCGCGCGCTCTTCCCGCGCTGAGCGGCACGGGCGCGTTCCCGCGCGACTTTCTCGCGGCACCCACGCTCGAGGCGGCCCGGGCACTGCTCGGAGCCCGCCTGGTCCACGAGGACGGACGCGGGCGACGGGTGGGTCGCATCGTGGAGGTCGAGGCGTACATCGGCACGGATGACCGGGCGTCGCACGCGCGGTTCGGCCGGACGGCGCGAAGCGCGGTCATGTTCGGGCCGCCCGGACGGGCCTACGTGTACCTTGTCTACGGAATGTACGAATGCCTCAACGTGGTCACGGAGCCGCACGGCCCGGCGGCGGCGCTGCTGATCCGCGCGGTTGAGCCCGTCGAGGGCGCGGCTCTCATGCGCGATGCGCGGGTGGCGTGGGCCGCGCGACGCCAGGGCGCAACTCCCGGAACCCTCGATCGGATTCGCCGGCTGCCTGACGCCCGGCTCGCGAGCGGGCCCGGCCTGGTGACGGTGGCCTTCGGGGTCGACCGGCGCGACTCCGGGCGCGACCTCTGCGATCCGTTGTCGTCGCTCCGGCTGGTGCGTGGCTCCCCTGACGACCGGCCGCCTGAGATCGTCGCAACGCCGCGGATCGGCATCGACTACGCGCCCGCCCCGTGGCGCGACCATCCGTGGCGTCTCGTGGACGCGTCCAGCCCGTCCGTGTCCGGGCCACGACGGATCCGCTGATGGACGCGCGCTCTCTCGCGCTCCTGGAGTTCCCGCTGGTGCGCGCCCGACTGGCGGAGTTGACCTCGTTCCCGCCCAGCCGACGCCTCGCCGAGGCACTCGCGCCGGACACGGATCCCGTCCTGGTGGACCGCGCTCTCGAGGAGACGGACCAGACGCGCGCGCTGCTCAGCGAGCGACCCAGCGTGGGCATCGGCGCGGCCCACGACATCGGCCCGTGGGTGGAACGCGCAGCGCGCGGCGGCCGGCTGGATCCGGAGCAGTTCCTCCATATCGCGGAAACGCTGGACGCGGTATCGCGGCTGTCCACCGCCCTCGCCGACGAGCGGCGTCCGCTGCTCCACGACGTCGCCCGCGACCTGCACGCGCTCCCCGCGCTCCGGTCCACCCTCGCGCGCTCGTTCGATCCCACCGGGGAGCTGCTGGACACGGCGTCGCCCCGGCTCGGCGGCCTCCGCGCGGCCGTTCGCATCGCGTTCGACCGGCTGCGCCGCCGCCTGGAGCAGCTGGTGAGCGTTTCGGGGCTGGGTGCCGCCCTCCAGGATCCCATCGTCACGATGCGCAACGGGCGCTACGTGATCCCCGTCAAGTCCGAGGCCCGGTCCCGCGTGAAGGGCATCGTGCACGACGCGTCGTCCAGCGGGCAGACCCTGTTCGTGGAGCCGCTGGTGGCCGTGGAGCTGGGGAACGCGTGGCGCGAGGCGCAGGTCGCGGAACGCGTCGAGGTGGAACGGATCCTTGACGAGCTCTCGGCGCTCGTCGCGGCGAACGCGATCGCCCTCCGCGACTCCCTGGGCGCCCTGGCGCGGTTCGACTTCTGGGCCGCGAAGGCGCAGCTGGCGTCGGAGATGGACGGCACCCGCGCCGCGCGTTCGCCCCGCCAGGAAGTCGTCCTGCTGAGCGCCCGCCATCCGGGCCTGACGGGCCGTGTCGTCCCGATCGACATCCGCCTGGGGCAGGGCTACAGCGCCCTCGTGGTGACGGGCCCGAACACCGGCGGCAAGACGGTGACGCTCCGGACGCTGGGCCTGCTCGGCCTGATGAACCAGGCCGGCCTGCATGTGCCCGCGGCCACGGGCTCTGCACTGCCGCTCTTCCGCGACGTGTTCGCGGATATCGGGGACGAGCAGTCGATCGCCCAGTCGCTGTCCACCTTCTCGGGGCACCTGCGCTCCATCATCCGCATCGTGGAGCACGCCGGGCCTGGGACGCTGGTCCTGCTCGACGAGCTCGGCGCGGGCACGGACCCCACCGAGGGCTCGGCGCTGGCACAGGCCCTGCTCGACTACTTCATCCGTGCCGGGGCGCTCGTCGCGGCCACCACGCACTACGCGGAGCTGAAGGCGTACGCGCACAACACGCCGGCGGCTCGGAACGCGGCCGTGGAGTTCGACATCGAGACGCTGTCGCCCACGTACCGGCTCACGATCGGCCTGCCGGGTGGCAGCCAGGCCTTTGCGATCGCCGAGCGGCTGGGCCTTCCCGACACCATCGTCCGCGATGCGCGATCCCGGTTGACCGAGGGCCAGCAGGCGTTCGAGACGACGCTGCGCTCCATCAAGGCAACCGAGGACGCGACCGCCGAGGCGCTCGAACACGCCCGAGCCGCCGAGGTCCGCGCCGCGGAAGCGATGCGCGCCGCGGACGAGGAACGCCGCCACGCCCGACGCGATCGCGACGAGGCCGTCCGGGCGGCACGCCAGGAGGCAGAGCGCCTCGTGGAGCAGCTGCGGGACGAGGTCCGCGCCACCCGCCGGGCGCTGGAACGGCAGACGATCACGGCGCCCGGGATCGACCAGTCCATCGCTCGCGCGGAAGGCCACCTCGGCCGGCTGCCGGACGTCGCGCCCGCACCTCCGCCGCCACCATCACGCCCGATCAGCTGGCAGCTTGGTGATCGGGCGCGAAGCCGCAGCGGTGGCTGGGAGGGCCGGATCACGGCGCTGGAGCGCGGCCGTCAGCGTGTGACCCTGGAGGCGGGCGGGATTCGCGTGACCGTCAACGTGGACGACCTGGAGGCCGCCGTTGGGCCCGACGGCGGCGACGGGCAGCCGCGTGGCTCAGCGACAGGCACGCACCAGACGAATCGAGACCGGGCGGCTGCGGGCGGGGCGGGGAGCGTATCCGCGATCCGGCTGGACCGCGTCCGCAGCGTGGCCTCGTCGCTCGACGTGCGCGGCGCGCGCGTGGAGGAAGCCCTGGAACTCCTGGGCCGTTACCTCGACGACGCGTCCCTGGCGGGCCTCGACAAGGTGCTCATCATCCACGGCCTTGGCACGGGAGCGCTGCGCGACGCGGTCCGCGAGGTGGCGGGCGCGCATCCGCTCGTCAAGAGCGTCCGGCCGGGCGAACGCGGCGAGGGCGGCGACGGCGCCACGATCGTGACGCTCTGAACCTCGGGCGGATGGCGTCGCAGGGGCTCTGCCTCCGACCTCGGTCATCGAGTCGCCGGTTGCTCGGCCGGGTGCCGGTTCTCCGTCCCTAGACGGAGGCCTGGGGCACGGTGGGCTCAGGCGTGGGCTGCGGTGGTTTCGTCGGTTTCGGCGCGGGCGTGGGTTCGGGCGTGGGCGTCGGCTCGGGCGTGGGCGCCGCGGTGGGCGCCTCCGTGGGCGGCGGTTCCGTTGGACACGGGATGGGTTGGCCATTCTGGTCCAGGACGGGTGTGCCGTCCGGGTTCAGCTCCACGCCGCCGGGCGGACATTGTGTCGTCGGCGGTTCCGCTGGACATGGGATCGGCTGGCCGTTCTGGTCGAGGGCGACGGACCCGTCCGCGTTCAGCTGGATGCCGCCGGGCGGGCACTCGCCGGGGATGACAGTGGGCGACGGCGACGGTTCCGGGGTGCAGATCTCGGTTGGCGGGAACGGCGCGCCCCAGGAGGCGCCGTAGGGCTGATAGCCGCCCTGGTAGAAGAAGGCGGTGGCGGTCTTGGTCCCCTTGGCGGGGCCTCCGCGGACGCCCGCACCCCGCTTGGCGCGCGAGATCCACTGCTGGTTCGCCTTCTGCCAGGCCGGGAATCCCGCCTCGACACCCGAGAGATCCAGGAAGCCCTTCGTCTCCATCGGACCGGTGCATCCGTCCGCCCAGAGCATGCCCGTGGCGCTGTCCACGTCGATCCCGACCTTCGTGTCGTCGCGCTTCGCGGGGACGGTCCCGTCGATGAAGATCTCATCGACCGTCTTCGTGGTGAACGGGCCGGGGAGCAGCCCGGTCCAGGCGTCCACCTTCGCGTGGACGATCTTCGACGGCTCCTTGAAGCTGCCGGCCGGGCGCGTCTTCACGACCTCGTTCAGGAACGACTGGTAGAGCGGTGCGGTGGATTCGAGCGAGAACACGCCCTTGGTCTTGCTGTTGTCACTGTTGCCCATCCACACGCCGATGGCGATGGCGGGGGCGTCCGGATCGTCCGGCGGCGCGAGGAAGCCGTAGGCGGAGAGGTCCTTCGTGTCGTTGGTGGTGCCGGTCTTGAGGCCGGCGGTGACGTGCCTGCCGTTCGAGGTGATCTCGAACTTGCCCCAGTAGGGGTTGACGGACGGGATCGTGTTTCCGACCAGGATGTCCGTCATCAGGTACGCGGACTGCGGGCTCACGACCTGCGTGCCCTTCACCTTGGCGGTCTTGGACGGGTAGATCTGGACACTCTTGGCGTTCACGATCTTGGCGATCGTCGTCTGGGGCATGAGCGTGCCGCCGTTCGCGATCGCCCCGTACGCCGCGACGAGGTCCTTCGGGTGCACCTCGAGGGTGCCGAGGGCAATGGACGCGCCGGGATTGACGCCCTGCGGGAACACGAGGCCGAACCTCTTCGACACGTCGATGACATGCTCCGGCGTGTTGATGATCGCGGCCTTGACGGCGGGGATGTTCAGCGAGAACTGGAGCGCCTGGCGCATGCGCAGCGGGCCGCGCTCAAGGTTGTCGGCGTCGGTGGGCACGTATCCGCCGCCGAAGTCCGTGGCGACATCCATGAACATTGTCGCCGGGGTGATGGTCCGGTCCTCGAACCCGATGATGTAGTTGATGGGCTTCATCGCGGACCCGGGCTGCCGCCATCCGTCGGCGAGCACGTCGAACTGCGGCTGGAACTGCTTCGACTTGGTTGGCGAGTAGTACGAGGCGCTGCCGACGTAGGCCAGGATCTGGCCCGTCCGGTAATCGATCGCGACGAGCGCGCCGTTGTGGATGTTCTTTCCGCGCAGGTTCGCGATCCAGGACGCGTTGGCGATGCCGCGGGCCGTCAGGTAGCTGGCCGTGTTCGTCGCGTTCGGCGCGAGGACGGCCGCCTGGACCCATTTCTCGGCCGTCTGCTGCATCTTCCAGTCCAGTGTGGTGGTGATCCTGTAGCCGCCGGTGTCCACCTGTTCGCAGTTGGACGGGTCCTGCGGACAGAGGCGTTCCGCCAGTTCCTGGCGGACCTGCCACACGAAGTGCGGCGCGCGCCAGTTCGCCTGGATCTGCGGCACGAGGATCACGGGCTCTCGCTTCGCCGCGTCCAGCTGCGCGTCCGTCACGGCGCCGTTCTGGCCCACGGCCGTCAGGACGCGGTTCGTCTTCATGCGATCCAGGACGAGGTTGCGCCGGACGACGATCGCCGAGTCCGGCGGCACCACCAGGATGGTCTTGCCGCTTGCGTCCGTCTGCTGGTCGGCGTTCTTCACGAGGTCGTACGTGCTGGGGGACTGCGGGATCGCGGCGAGGATGGCGGCCTGGGCGAGCGTCAGCTTCTTGATGTCCGTGACGCCGAAGTAGCTCTTGGCGGCGGCTGCGACGCCGTAGCTCTGGTTCCCGTAGAAGTTCTGGTTGAGGTAGTACTCCATGATCTTCCGCTTGCCGGCATCCCCGGGGAATGCCTCCGTCAGGCGGATGGACTGGATGATCTCCTTGATCTTCCGGTCGTAGCTGGAGCCCTGAAGGACGCTGTCCGGCAGCAGGCGCGCCCGGACCAGCTGCTGGGTGATCGTGGATGCGCCGCGGGACCGGCCGCGGATGGAGTCGTACGCGGCGGAGACGATCGCGAGCGGATCGAAGCCGGCGTTGTCCCAGAACGTCTTGTCCTCGATGCTCGTGGTGGCATCGATGAGGGTTCGCGGAATGTCGTTGAACTGGACGACGACGCGCTTCTGCTGCCCGAACCGCGCCAGCTCGATCTTGCCCGTGGAGTCGTAGACAACCGTCTGCTGGTCGAACGTGATCGCATCGAGCAGCGCTTTGGGGTCGTCAAGGCCCTGGCTGTAGACGCTGTAGGCGCTGACGGCAACGACGAACCCGACGAGGCCGACCAGAAGGAAGGTCCCGAAGAGGAACAGGGGGATGGCGACGGCGACCTTGCTGACTGTGCCATGTCCGCCGTAGCCATTGCCGTTTCGCCTGTGGCGCTGGCGCCGAGCGAGGCTGGTATCCATTCGTTCAGCCACGATAGCATAGGACTGCCCGATCGCCCCCGAACGGGCGTTCGCATGCCGCGCCCACCAGGCCTCCCCGGCGCGACCGGTCTCAAGACGCCTATGCAGGGGTGATCGTGACGTCAGCCGCCGATCCTGCCGCCCGGACGGATCTCACCACCACGCTCGCACCGGACCTCATCGAAGAGCTCCGATGGCGTGGGATGCTCCACCAGCACACCCCGGGTCTCCCGGAGCGCCTGTCGCGTGGGCCGATCGCCGCCTACAACGGCTTCGATCCCACCGCGGATTCCCTCCACGTGGGGCACCTGGTGCCGGTCTTCGGCCTGCTGCATCTCCAGCGCCACGGGCATCGCCCGATCGCGGTAGTGGGCGGCGGGACGGGCATGATCGGTGATCCGTCCGGCCGCTCGGCGGAGCGCAACCTGCTCGACGAGGAGACGCTCGCGCGCAACGTCGCGGGCATCGGCCGCCAACTCGAGCACTTCCTCGACTTCACGCCGGGTCCGTCGGGCGCGCGGCTTGTCAACAACCTCGACTGGCTGGGGACGTACGGCTTGATCGAGTTCCTGCGGGACGTCGGCAAGCACTTCACAATCCCGTACATGCTGGGCAAGGATTCCGTGCAGACGCGCCTGGACGCAGGGCTCAGCTTCACCGAGTTCAGCTACATGCTCCTCCAGTCGGCGGACTTCCTGCATCTCTACCGCGAGATGGGCGTGGAACTGCAGACCGGCGGCGCCGACCAGTGGGGCAACATCACGGCCGGGCTGGAGCTGATCCGCAAGGTGCAGCGCGTGGAGGAGGACGCCGGCGAGGATGCGGCTCCTGCACACGCCCTAAGCTTCCCGCTGCTCACGAACACGAGCGGCCAGAAGTTCGGCAAGAGCGAAGGCCTCAACGTGTGGCTGGACCGGATGCGCACGTCGCCGTACCAGTTCTACCAGTACTGGATCGACGTGCCCGACCAGGACGTCGCAAAGCTCCTGCGCACGTTCACGCTGTTCGATCGCGCGTCGATCGAGCTTCTGGAGGCGGAGCAGGCGGCCACCCCGGAAGGGCGACCCGCCCAGCGCGCCCTGGCATGGGACATCACGGCGCGCGTCCACGGCCGGGAGGAAGCGGAGGTGGCACGCCGCGCGTCAGAGGTGCGGTTCGCCCAGCAGATGCCGGACCGGGAGACCCTGCGCGCCGTTGCGGCGCAGCCGGACTTCCTGGTGGCACGGTCGGTCCTCTCGTCCGCCATCGAGTTCGCCGTTGCCGCGGGCATCGCGTCCTCCAACGGCGAGGCGCGGCGCCTCATCACACAGGGCGGGCTCCGCGTCAACGACGAGCGCGTCACGGATCCGACAGCCCCGGTTCCGGCGGCGATCGACGGCGCCTTCTTCGTGCGCGCCGGCAAGAAGCGGCTCATCGGCCGCGTCGACGGATAGGCGCGGATGGGGGGCATGGTCCGGACGGTCCTCGGCGATGTCGAGCCGTCAACCCTGGGCATCACGCTGGTCCACGAGCACCTGGTCGTGGACTGGGGCGAGCTCACGGGGAAGCCGAAGCTCACCTTCGACTACGA
>Ga0315276_10005527_pt1 | contig 11643 bp, 12 predicted proteins | sample YL17G05_0_MG_FD_204542 | JGI IMG/M metagenome (GOLD analysis project Ga0315276, IMG submission 204542) | Sediment microbial communities from Yellowstone Lake, YNP, Wyoming, USA - YL17G05_0 | ecosystem: Environmental > Aquatic > Freshwater > Lake > Sediment | place: USA: Wyoming | collected... | reverse complement strand
CAATTTTGTTACCAGAAAAGTTGCCAATTCTGTCAAGAACACAAGTGTTCTTGATCATGCTCAGAAATTTTCTAAATTTCTGACATTTTACCAAAATAGAAAAATATAAATACAGCGTCGTCTACACTAAAAGAAAACCGTAAAGAATTAGGGCGGCGTTTAACTTCCAATTCTATGCCGGGCTGCGGCGTTTTATTTATCATGCATTGATACAATATAATTAGCAAATTATTTAACCTCTTCTTTTGAAGACTTCTAAAAATGGCAGATGGCAAAAACCGCTATGAGACTCGCTTTAGTTTTGGCGCCACAGCTGCAATCATTACCAATCTGGCAATTATTGTGGGCTTGAGAATAGGAAATGTAAAGCTGACCATTATTGGCGCCATGCTTGTGATCGCCATAGCGGATAATGTTTCTGATTCCCTGGGAATTCATGTCTATCAGGAATCAGAAGGGCTTGATGCGAAAGAAGTTTGGTTTTCCACTTCCACTAATTTCTTGACAAGGGTATTGGTTTCCTTCAGCTTTATTTTTCTGGTATATTTCCTTCCTATCAACATGGCAGTGATTGTTTCAATTATCTGGGGATTATTGCTTCTGTCCGGAATGAGTTATATCATTGCCAAAGGTAAAGGAATAAATCCTGTGCTAGCAGTACTGGAACACCTGGCTATTGCTGTAGTGGTAATTATCGCAAGCAATTTTATAGGACACTTTATTGCTGATAAAGTGAAATTCTAGATAGCTTAACGTATATAGAAATCTTTACTATTGCAAACCCTATTTCATCATGGATTTGAATATTCCCTTTAAAACCAGCAGTACCCCAATACCGATTACAACAAACTGCCAGAAATACGGGGTCATTATGTAGTTTGCAGCTCTAAGATACCAAAGCAAGCCCACAAAAAACAAGACAACTCCAAACCAAATTGGGTTCTTTTCATGATGCATCCACATTTTCTCATCTTTAGGCATTTTGAACCTCCTTGAGGTATTATGGGCGGATGGAATATTTAAAGGTATTGGGAATTGTTAAGTTTTAAATCGAAATCTATTTAAAGCTCTAAGCACAAATTTTACACAGGTGATAGATTGCTTGAAAACATAGCGCTTCTGCAGGATCCGGTGACTAAGGATATTATATCTTTCATAGCTATTTTATTGCTTGCCTACATTTCTTCCAAGATTGCCTATTTTATTATTCAGAATTATATTAAGGTATTGACAAGGAAAACACGGACGACTCTCGATGATGAAATAATTCATGCACTTGAACATCCAATAGTCATGGGTGTTCTTCTAATTGGATTATATATTGCCTTCCAAGTGATGGAGACGACAAAAAATTACGATGTGCTCATCAACAAGGGCGTATTCGTTGGAGCCGCAATCTGGGTTGCCTATTTCGTAGTAAGGCTAATGTCTGCAATCTTGAATTGGTACAATGCAAAGATGACTGCAGAAACCCAGCAAAAGACAGAAGCACAGTTTATACCTTTTGTGAGAAGGGTAATAAACATAATTATCTACATTATTGCCTTCCTGATCATCCTGGCATATTTTGGTGTTGAAATCACTCCATTAATTGCAAGCCTCGGAATTGCATCGCTGGCTGTGGCACTTGCATTGCAGGACACACTATCAAATTTCTTTGCAGGCTTTTATCTCCTGACGGATAAGCCCATAAAGGTTGGCGAGTATATTAAATTAGATTCAGGGGCTGAAGGCTATGTTGAAGAGATTGGCTGGAGAAGCTGTAAAATAAAACAGCTGACAGATAATATAATTATTGTCCCAAATTCCAAGGTTACTTCATCAGTAATAGTCAATTACGATCAGCCTTCACCAAACATGACGATATCTATTCCAATAACAGTGCCTTATGACAGTGACCTTGAAAAAGTAGAGAGGGTCACAGTTGCTATAGCTAAAGATGTTCTTAAGAATACAAAAGGGGCTGTAAAGAATGCTGAGCCTACCGTAAGATATTCTGTTGTGGGAGAGTCTAATATCCAGTTCAATTTAAATGTTCAGATAGAAAATTTCAATGACAAATATCTGGTAACGCATGAGCTAATCAAGGAACTGATTAAAGTCTACAGAAAGGAAAATATAGAATTCTCGCATCCTGTGAGGCATATTATAGTTAAAAAGCCTTCTAAAAAGAAATAACTATCCTGTCAAATTGAAATATTCATAACAGTCATTTTTTAGCGCTCCTGCCTTTGAGCACCAAGCAGAATTATTAATTGCCTTTGCAATGTTGTCATAGCATTCATCCATATATTCTCCAGCATTTTCACATTGGTATGGATTTAATTTTTTGACAGCAACTCCGTAATAACATTCATCTGTAAGATTTCCCGCAATGTCGCAGTAAGTGGCATCAGCAATTTTTACTGAAACGGTTGAATAGCATTGGCTGTTATTTTCATGTAGCATTAAACCGCACAATTCAGGATTGTTCATCTTATCTGCAAGAAGTTTATAGCACAAATCTTCATTTGAGCCAGCGCGCTGACAGAGTCCCGGATTTAATGTTTTTACAGCTATGACTGAATAACAATCATCCCTGTACTCTCCAACATGCTCACAGACAGGAACATCTGCATTAAATGTTGCGTAATCATAGCAGCATTTAAGTTTTGCTGTGGAATTCAAATCCCTGCAAGTAGTAAGTTCTGAACAGAGGTCTATTGTTTTGTTTATAGTTTGATTTGTATTTGTTTCCGGCAGCTTGCAGCTGACTAAAAACAGCGCAAGTACAAAGAGCAGGAGTATATGCTTTGTATTCATATTTCTTCCTAGAACTATTATCTATTTTTAAGGTTTGCTATAAGTTTAATCTAATCAGAAGTATCTTCCAAAACCAACTGCATATGCCAGATTGATTATTACGAATATTCCGGAAGACCACAATGCCTTCGGCATATCCCCTGCGAACAGGTAATCGAGCGAGAAGTCATATATCCCAAAAATAATGACTGCTGCTACTGCCAGAATCTGGAAGGGCACATTAGGAAAAAATCGTATTAAATAGCCTAACAGGATGATTCCTCCGAAGAAAAAGATTGCATCAGGGCCAAGGGGCGCACCTGCTCCCAAATAAGGAACAAAATATGCAAAAATTATGAAAAGAATAAGCCAGGGCAACGGCAAAATCCTTGAAACAACCAAGCAGCCGAAGAAGAAGAATGTGAAGTCAACTGCAAACCTGTACTTGCCCACGATATAGACCCCTATGGCTGTTACAACCACCAGGAAAACAAACAAAATAAGCTTTGACTGGAAAATGACAAGCCAGCCCACAAATAAAATGCTCAGAATAATAAACAGCAGTAGGAAGAAATTTTGCCTGGATAAGCGTATGTTTCTCACAAGATTAAGCAAATTTGCTCCTTGTTTATCGCCAGCCATAAGTTTTCAGGATATTTTGATGATATTTAAGGTTATTGACTAATGCGAACATTGAACGATGCTTTTGCACAACAAACCACCACTAATGACGGCAGACGGTCAAATTTACTTTGTAAATTTGCCCTATGCGACACCCCGCAGGGGGCTTCCCCCGTCGCATCTGCGTCAGTGGTGGTTTGTTATTTCGCATAATATGATGGCTACTCAATAACATTTTTAAAATCAACTTTTTATCTTTCTTATGTGCCTCGCTAGTGTAGTTCGGTTAATCATACAGCCCTCTCGCGGCTGTGACACGGGTTCAAAACAGATGATACCATCTGGAGGCTAGCTCCAGTGTGACCTTTTCTTCGAAAAGTCACACGATAAATGGCAGCATCTCTGAAAGTCCCGTGCGAGGCACTTTTTCCACTAACTTTAATAATCCCCTCAAATTCTTGTATTCTGCCGGGATCGCATAATCTGGCAGTGCGGCAGCCTCGAAAGCTGCTTTCCGAAAGGATGTCTGGGTTCAAAGCAGATCTCTGCAAGAGATCTGGTAGAGAGCGCTCAAGTGCCACATTCACTTCGTGAAGTGGCACGACAAATGCAGAGTTTGTGAAATTCCCAGTCCCGGCGCTTATGAAAAAGCTAGACATACCTCTGTTGATGTACCGCAATATTGCGTCAGTTTTGAGAGATATATTTACAATCTCTCCCGAGGAATTCAAGAAGCATATGGATTTGCTGAAAAAAGAAAATTATTCTATTATTTCTTTGGCCGATTTGAAGGAGTTTTTGGAAAAGGACAGGGATTTGCCTGAAAATTCAGTGGTAATCGGATTTGATGGAAACAGCAGGGATTTAATAGATGCAACTATTCCTATTCTAAAAGAGAATGATTTTCATGCAATATTTTTTATTAATCCCGATACTATGGGAAAAAGTGAAAGTGAATTTAGTCTTGAAGATATAAGATATTTACTGGAAAATGATTTTGAGATAGGATTAAATATTAATCCAGAAATGAATCTATTCCGGGCTTATTCTGCGAAAAAAATATTGCAGGAGCAAAAAGGAAAATTAGAATCAGCGCTAAATACCAAAATTTATCACTTGTCCTATTCTGCTGACCCGATAACAAATGAATTATTGAACCAGATTAAGGACTCTGGCTTTGAAACTGCGGTTTCTTCACGGGATTTGTTGAATAGCAAATATCTAACTTCATTTGATTTGTCTAGAAGGCAGATAACAAGAAAAGTTAATTTCGGAAAATTTATCAAATTATTGAAAAGCCCCAGCCTAAGCGTTTGCTTGATAGCAAAAAATGAGGAAAAATTTATTGAAAAATGCCTTGAAAGCATTAAAGATATTGCAGATGAAATAATATTGGTTGATACCGGTTCTGATGACAAAACAAAGGAAATCGCCTCTTCTTATGGCGCAAAAATTATTGATTATAAGTGGCAAGATGACTTCAGCAAGGCAAGAAACATTTACCTAAAAAATGCAACAAAGGATTGGATTCTCTCCATTGATGCCGACGAAACTGTTGAAGGAAGGGATGGCGTTAAAATAAGGCAGTTAATTGAGATGGATTTTGATGCATTCAGTTTTATCCAAAGAACATATTCGAATGAAGAGAATGATGTTAATTTTGTAAAATCAGAAGAAAAGGAGTTTTCAGGCTACCTTTCTGTTCCAACAACAAGACTATTCAGGAATTTCAAGGGAGTTTATTATGAGGATGCAGTTCATGAGACGATTGATGCTTCTCTTATGAAAAATAAAGCTAAGTTAGGCAATACAGACACTGCGATACATCATTATGAAATATTAAAGGGAAAGGATGAGCTGAAAAGAAAGCAATTGAATTATATGGAATATTCCAAAAAAAGACTGGCGGAAAATCCAAAGGATGTTAAGGCGCTGTGCGACATCGGACTGGCATATTTTAAATTCATGAATGATGCTGAAAGCGCAATTCCATATTTATTAAAAGCAAAAGATATTGATGAAACCTATCCGAGAAGCTACATCCTCTTGGGAGAAATCTATGTCAGCCTAAAAAAATATGAAGAAGCAATTCCCCTTTATGAAAAATTGCTTGAATTAGAGCCGGAAAGAAAAGCAGATAATTATTATTATCTTGGGCAGCTTTACCAGGCATTAAACCAGAAAGAAAAGGCGATTTCTGCGTTTGAAGAGGCATTGAAATTTGGATGTATAAAAAGAAATGATATTCTAAAAAGATTAAAGGCTTTAAGCTGATATATGCTGACGAAGGAGTGCATTATCAAAAGCCTCATATTTTGCAACATTGCAGGGGCTTCTGGTAGCAATCTGCGCCACGGGATAGCTTAAGAGCGTTGCTCCAGCAATTCCTACCACAAAGCCAACGCAGGCTATTCCCATTGCAGCGACGGCAGGGATTCCGTATTGAGCCAAAACTCCAATTCCTGTCAAATAGGGAGAATCGCCAATTCGGTCAGCAACAAAACTTCCAAACTCAGCAGAATAATATAGTCCATAAGCTCCTGCCACAATTGCCCCTATTCCTCCTCCTGCCCATGCTGCATTGTCATATGCTTTGATATTATTATTTCTCTTATCCATATCATAATTGTCGCCAGAAAGGGGTCCCTCTTTGAAAAAATAATCTCCAAAATCTTCTCTTTTCTGTCTTCGTTTCCTGGCTTTATGCAATTCGTCAGACAAAAAAGCATTCAGGGCATAAATGTCACTTAATCCAGATTCTACAGAAACGGTCATCCGTTCCAGCCCGCCCATTTTTCTAGCGTCTCTCGTCACAGCATTGATTATGCGCCTATAATGTTTTTTTGCCCGTTTCGGGTCATTAGTGTCGCCGTTTAAAGAAAATGCATAATGGGATACATTATCTTTTATAGTTCGTTCAATTCCAAGTTTTTCCAGACGGGATTTTCCAAACATTTTAAATCAACAAAAGATGAATTATATAAAAAGTTTTTGATAATAAATCTCTTGGGAGTAGTTACGAATTGGAAATATTTTAAAATTCTACTTCATTACCAAACATTATGGTAGACATATATTACAGAACAATCAAGGCAGCAGATTATCTGCTGAATGGAAACCCTGATGTAACAGATGAGAGAATATTTCAGTGCAGACAAGTGCGGTCTTCTTATACTTATGGAATAAAGGAATTTGATAATGAGGAAAAAGATTTCTTTGCGCAATTAATTTAATGCCGGAGGCGGGATTTGAGCCCGCGACCTTTACGTTTCTCGGCAGAGCAATAATCATTGGTCATTGCCTCATCGCTCAAATCATATGAGCGTAACGCTCTTACCAAGCTGAGCTACTCCGGCATAATGGAATAAGACTTTAATATGCTTTTAAAAATATTTTTAATCCTCTCAATCGGCGAGGCCTATTGCTGCAAGTCTTTGCAGCATCTTCATGGCCCCCGCGGCCTAGAGCGGCTGGGAAAAATTTAAATATTCAATACCTTTACTAGTTCCTTATGAAAAGTGATTATCGGTGGCTATTGTAGATTTTTCTTAGTTGACACTATATTCAAAATCACCAACGGATGCTGGCGATAGCTCTTTCTGGGTATTTTTTAAATTAGATAAAACTACGGAGGACGATTAATATGAATGAAACAAGAATAGTATTGGAGGAAAAGGACATACCGACAAGGTATTATAACATTTTGGCAGATATGCCGGGCAAGCTGGAGCCGGTTTTGAATCCCGGAACTAAACAGCCCATTGGACCAGAGGATTTGGCTCCATTGTTCCCTATGGAGCTGATAAGGCAGGAAGTGAGCAGGGAGAGGTTCATAGACATCCCGCAAGAAGTAAGAGAAATCTATGCAACTTACAGGCCTTCGCCATTAGTCAGGGCAAAAAGACTTGAGAAATTCCTCAAGACGCCTGCAAAAATCTTCTTCAAGAATGAGGGACTAAGTCCGGTAGGAAGCCATAAGCCTAATACTGCAATAGCGCAGGCTTACTACAACAAGAAAGAAGGGGTAAAAAGGCTGACAACTGAAACAGGCGCAGGGCAGTGGGGCTCTGCATTAGCATTTGCCTGCTCGCAATTCGGCTTGGAATGCATGGTTTACATGGTGAACATTAGCTACAAGCAGAAGCCCTATAGAAAAATTCTTATGGAAAGCTACGGCGCTAAAGTAGTTCCCAGCCCAAGCAATCTTACGAAAAGCGGCAGGACTGTGCTGAAGGAAAATCCGGACCATTTCGGAAGTCTCGGATTAGCAATCAGCGAGGCGGTTGAGGATGCTGCAGGAAGGGAAGACACAAAATATTCCCTTGGCAGTGTGCTCAATCATGTGCTGTTGCATCAGACCATTATAGGCCAGGAAACCAAAGAGCAGTTCAAGCGGTTCGGGGAATATCCCGATGTGGTAATCGGCTGTATTGGCGGCGGCTCAAATCTTGCCGGAATTGCATTTCCTTTTTTGAGGGATAAGTTCAAGGGGGAAAATGTAAGAGTTATAGCAGTTGAACCAAAAGCATGCCCGAGCTTAACAAAAGGTAAATTTGCCTATGACTTCGGAGATACTTCAATGCTAACGCCATTGATAAAAATGTATACTCTGGGCTCGAGCTTTGTTCCAGCAGGAATCCATGCAGGTGGCCTGAGATATCACGGGGCATCTCCGATAATAAGCCAGCTTTGCAAGGACGGCTTTATAGAGCCGGTAGCGTATCTTCAAACCCCTGTTTTTGAGGCCGCGGAGATATTCACGAAAACAGAAGGCATAGTGCCTGCTCCGGAATCAGCGCATGCAATTAAAGCTGTAATTGATGAAGCCCTTAAATGCAAGCATGAAAACAAAGAGAGAACAATAGTGTTCAACCTCAGCGGACACGGATTGCTTGATTTGGGAGCATACGATGAATATCACGCAGGCAAACTAAGGGACTTTGAGCTGAGCAAGGATGAAATCAATGCATCCTTGGCGAAGCTTCCGCAGGTGGCATAAATGAGGATAAGCCTCGTTCCTGTGGATGCGCTGAAGCCGCATGAAAGTACAAGCAGCAGACATCTGGCAAGATTAAAACGCAGGATAATCAATGACTGCGTTTTGAAAATGCCAGTTCTGGCTGATAAGAAAACACTTGTGCTGTTGGATGGGCATCACAGACTGCTTGTTCTGAAGCAAATGGGAATCAAAAAAATTCCTGCATTGCTCGTGGACTATAAATGCAGAGATATTCAGGTGAAGTCAAGAAGAAAAAAAATAAGGGTGAATAAAAAAATAGTGATTGCAACGGGATTAAGCAAAAAGGTATTCCCTCCGAAAACAACAAAGCACATATTAAAAAAAGAGGTTAAGAAATGCGATATTCCTTTGGAGTTGTTGGTTTAAGAAAAATTTAAATAACCAATTACAAATTGAATATTGTGATGGACATAAAAAAGCAGGTCACATTCGCAATTCTATCTATATTCGGAGTTATTGGCGCATTTCTTATAGGGCACGGCATAAGCGGAATGATAATATACGAGCCCCTTGTGGGTGAGATTTGTCTAATCGATGGCGACTGCCCCGGCGATCAGGTATGCTGCCTTTTCTCTGAAAGCAAGTCAGGAGTTTGCGCAGCAAAGGCTTACTGTGGGGACATACAAACAATGACAGTTGAAACCAGCCCAGATCAATACCTGGTTGAACAGCCAGCTCTCGTAGCTGAATCCAGATTGGAAACAGTAACAGGAATAAGTATTGTATTTCTGGCAATAATTGTCTTCTATGTTTTCCTTAAAGTCAGGGGCATAGGCAAAGAGCTCAAGAAAGAGGAAGCCCTTGTGGAAAAAGTCATAAAGCAGAAATCAAGAAAGAAGTAGATTCTAAAGAACTGGGCTCGCCCGGACTTTCATAAATGCTGCCATTTATCGTGGGACTTTACGAAGTAAACGTCCCACTTGAGCTAGCCTCACAAATGGTATCATTTGTTTCGAACCGGGGACCTCCACCTTGTAAGGGTGATGTCATAACCACTAGACCACGAGCCCAGTAAGGGATTGAAGTATTGTGTGCTTTTAAAAATATTTTTAATAATTAGTCCTCAGTCGGCGGACAGCCTCAAAGATTATGTTCTGACTTGCTGCAACTGCTTGGCCTCCGCGGGTAAATGCCACTCGCGCAGCGAAGTGGCTCGCTTTTATTGGAGCGGCAATTATTAATTATTTCCATATTTTCGACAGATTCCAAAATCTAAATCGAATTAAAAAGAAATCAAAAATAAAAATAAAAAAATAAAAATTTATTCGTTGGATGCCAAAGCAAAGATTGCTCTTAATGCAACCAATACTGCAGCAGGGGCAACAAATATCCCCACATTTCCGAGCATTTTGCCTACCGCTGTCGTAACAGTGCCTGTTCCCAAGACTTGCATCATTATTGCATTAAACGTGCTAGTAGAGAGCACCAATGCAATAGCTGCTACCAAGAACGGCGTTGACTCTTTTGCAGTCACATTGAGAAATCCTACGATTAGGCCTAACACAGCCAATACAAGAATTACCCAAAATGCAGGCACCATGCTTTCCGGCACAATTCCTGCCAAGACTGCAATTACAATGCCAACTATAAATGCCCAACTTCCGATTTTCTGCATAGTATCGTCACCTTTTTCAGCCATTTTGTTTTACACCTCCCATCATTTTAAAATACATTTATGAGAGGATTTGCCCATTACTTATATTTAAAGATTATTGTTTTTAAGAATATTTTTTAGAGAGGGTAGTGAGATTAATAGTCCTGTATACGAAAATTCTCTCAAATCTAAAAATTTAAATAGTTTCATATCAATTAAATAGCTGTGAAGTCAAAAATCATCCTGTTTATTATGGTAATAGCCAGTTTTTTCTTATATGAAAAAATATTGTATGCTGCAGAAACAGTCACTATTTATGACGGCTGGGTTTTGTCTGGAGACCAGAATATCGCCACAAACATACCTGGGCTCACTTTTGATGTCAATCTGAACAATCAGAAGGACCAGGCATGGATTATGTTCAATAATGGCAATGAAGCTTACGCAAATTTCAACAGGACCTGCGACTTGACACGCTCAGGCATCGAAGTTTGTTTCACCGAAAAAACAGTTGACCATTACGATACAGCGCTTCCTGATCCTTACGAAGGAACCACATTCAGCACCATTTACAAGATGCATATAATCATGCACAGTGATAGAAGCATAGCCGCCAATGTTATAATGTTACATGAGGTGAATGCCTCTTCAGTAATTGAAGGTAGAGTTGTTGTTAATATTACATTAAATAATACTGGTGAAGCCGATGCTGCAAATGTAGTCCTTGAGGAAACCTTTTCAGAAGGGCTTCAGCTTGCTTCTATACCTAGCGGATGTTCTTTTGTTGATGGAAAGATAAGATGGACAGGAACAATCTACAATGTTGTGGGAAAAAGCTGCAGTTTTGAATTAAAATCCTTGACAAACGGAACATTCGCAACAAAAGTGACTGTAACTTACTTTGATGGATATACGAATAAAAGCCTGAGTGATGAAAAAACGTTCAGTGTTGAGCCTTATCCTTTCAGCGTGAGCGCTGAGATACCAGAAATGGTTTTAAATCGCATTACCCGGCTAAATTTTACATTTTCTTCTTCGAGAAATGTGACATTGAGCAATCTCAAAATACTTATCCCACCTCAATTTTTAAGGGGGGAATACAGCAATAATAACATCGAGCAGGTTGGGGAGTATTTAAGATTTAGCACACCAATAGAAGAAGGCCAGAATATCAGCCTCTTTATTTTTGTTACGCCAGTCAAAATTGGTTCATATAAAATATCCTTGGAAGGTAATGTAATCAGTGATGAGGGAATCAAGCCAATAAAGCAGGAATATTCCGGAAGCATAAATTATTCCAGACTTGCAGTTTCTGTGCAAAGTGTTGAAAGGACCGGCGATGCCGTAAGCATCAATGTTAAATTGCGCAACCCTTCTACTGAAAAAGTCACCAATGTGAGAATAACAATGTCCAGCGATTCCGCCGAGTTGCCGGAGCCAGTCAAAATATTGACGCACATAGAGCCGGGAGCGGAGGAAATTTTGACTTTCAATGCAAGACTTCCTGAAGCAACACTCCTTACATTCAATGTACAAACAGACTATACCGGAGCTGCAAGCACCTATTTCACAGACTCTATCAGGTATCCTGAATTAGGCGCTCCGCCTGTTCGAATTACTCCTGAAA
>Ga0315276_10005526_pt1 | contig 11643 bp, 10 predicted proteins | sample YL17G05_0_MG_FD_204542 | JGI IMG/M metagenome (GOLD analysis project Ga0315276, IMG submission 204542) | Sediment microbial communities from Yellowstone Lake, YNP, Wyoming, USA - YL17G05_0 | ecosystem: Environmental > Aquatic > Freshwater > Lake > Sediment | place: USA: Wyoming | collected... | reverse complement strand
CGGGTGTTGCTGGACAGGCCTGCTCTCTTCCTCGATCAGCTCCGGGGCATCCTCCGGGCGAGCTCGCGAAAGAACATTCGCATCATGTTTCCGATGGTCTCGACCGTCCAGGAGATCCGGGGTGCAAGAGAGATGGTCGAGCGGGCGAAAAGAGATCTCGAGGCCCGCGGCCTTCCGTACGATCCGGGGATCAAGGTCGGCGTCATGATCGAAGTCCCGTCGGCCGCCATCATGGCCGACCAGATCGCCGCGGAGGTGGATTTTCTCAGCATCGGCACCAACGACCTCATCCAGTACCTGATGGCGGTGGACCGCGACAACAACGCGGTCCAGGCGCTCTACCAGCCGTTCAACCCCGCGGTTCTCCGGACGGTTAAACACATCATCGATGCCGGACACAAGCGCGGCGTGTGGGTCGGCATGTGCGGCGAGATGGCCGGCGACCCGCTCGCTACCGTCCTGCTTGTCGGCCTTGGGATCGATGAGCTGTCGGTGATCCCGGTCGTTCTCCCCGAGATAAAGAAGATCATCCTTTCCATCCGACAAAAAGACGCGAAGCGCATCGCCGACAAGGCGCTCGCAATGACCACGGACGGGGAGATCCGCGACTATCTGTCGTCGATCGTCAAGAACAAGGTTCCCGATATCCCCTTTGATGAATAAGCCACGTACGGAGCACCCCATGACAATGACCGAAATCCGCGCGGCCGATCCGCGCGGCATGTACGACCTCATCATGAACTTCCCCCGGCAGGTGCGGGAAGCCGTCGCCATCGGCAACGCCGCGACGATCGGCCTCCGGGCCACGGGCATCGACGCCATCGTGTTGTGCGGTCTCGGCGGATCCGCCATCGGCGGCGATCTGCTCCGCAGTTATCTCGCCGGGGACCTGAAGGTTCCGTTTATCGTCAACCGCACCTATACCCTGCCGGCCTTTGTGGGACGGAAGACGCTTGTCATCGTCTCCAGCTACTCCGGAAACACCGAGGAGACCAACACCGCACACCGGGAAGCCATCAGGCGCGGGGCAAGGATTCTCTGCATTACCTCGGGAGGCAAGACCGCGACGCTCGCTCGTGCGCGCAGATCGCCTCTTCTCACCGTCCCCGGGGGTCTTCCCCCCCGGGCCGCCCTCGGGTATTCCTTCTTCCCCCTGCTGATCGCACTGGCCAGGATGGGGTTTATCACCGACCGGGGCCGCGCCATCGCGGAGACGATCAGACTCCTCGAGCAGAAATCGGCTCTCTACGCACAGGCCGAGATCGCCGACAACCTCCCCCTGATGCTCGCCGGGCGGTTGAAGGGGCGGCTGGGAGTGGTCTATTCATCGACGGAGCGGTTTGACAGCGTCAACACCCGCTGGCGCGGACAGATCGCCGAAAACGCGAAGTCACTTGCCTTCGGCCATGTCCTCCCCGAAATGAACCATAATGAAATCGTGGGCTGGAAGGTCCTCACGGAGCAGATGCGGGAAACGCAGGTGTTCTTCCTACGCGACAAACAGGACCATCCCCGCATCAGGATCAGGATGGACATCACCAAGAACCTCGTCAGCGAATACGCACCCCGGGTCACCGAGGTCTGGAGCGAGGGCTCGTCCCTCCTCGCCCGGATCTTCTCTCTGGTCCATCTGGGCGACTGGCTCAGCTTCTACCTCGCCGTCCTCCACGGCGAGGATCCGACGCCCGTGAGCGTCATCGACACACTCAAAAAAGAACTGGCCGGGGTATGACCAAACAACAAAAAATAGCCGTGGGTGTCGCCCTCCTGACACTCGCCCTCATTCTTTTCGTCACCGTTTTCCGCAACGGGACCTCCTGGTAGGCCCGCCTCACGCAGGAACGGGTTGCACCTTCCGCCGGAAGTCTTTACCATAGAACGTGCAGCGCGTCCTGAAGGGTCTGCGATGAACTCCTCTGGTGTCCGACAACTCCTCGTCGTGCTCCTCCTCCTGGGGACTGCGTCCGCCGATGCCCAGTTCTACTGGTTCGGCCGGAACAAGGTCCAATACACGAACTTCGAATGGCATGTGCTCAAGACCGAGCACTTCGACATCTACTATTATGCCGACATGAAGGACCTCGCGGAACGCGGCGCGTTCTTCGCGGAGGAGAGCTACAAGACCCTGGAGGCGAAGTTCAACCACACCCTCAGCATGCGGATCCCGCTGATCTTCTACAGCTCGCACCTGCACTTCCAGCAGACAAACACGACCGGCGGATTCATCCCTGAGGGCGTCGGCGGATTCTTCGAGTATCTGAAGGGGCGTGTCGTCATACCCTCCGACGGTTCCGGCGCCCGCTTCCGCCACGTGATCCGTCACGAGCTCGTGCATGTGTTCATGACGAGCAAGCTCATCCGCGTCCTCAGCGACCACCGCAAACCGGCCGACCGGATGCCCCCCCTCTGGTTCACCGAGGGACTCGCGGAATACTGGTCGACGCAGTGGGATGCCCAGGCGGAGATGGTCATCCGCGATATGGTGCTCAATGGAAATGCCGTCGGACTCGACGACATGGACAGGATCTACGGGACATTCCTGATGTACAAAGAAGGCCAGAACGCGCTCCAGTTCCTTGCGAACACCTACGGCGAGGAGAAGATCCTCCTATTGCTCGAGAACTTCTGGAAGGAAGGGTCGTTCAACGACGTCTTTAGAATCACCCTCGGCAAGAACTACCGTGAATTCGACAAGGAGTGGCTCTACGCGTTGAAGAAGCAACACTATCCGCTCCTGGCGTCCCATGATACGCCGGACCGGGCCGCCTCTCCGGTCGTCAACGAAGGCTTCAACGCAAAGCCTGTTGTCTTCGAGGCGGATTCGCAGCGCACGGTCTACTTCATCGGCAACCGGACCGGCTATACGGGCATCTACGCGAAGAACCTCGACGAGAACGATCCGCTCGCGCCGGCGGTCAATATCGTCGAGGGAGAGCAGACCGACGCGCTCGAGGCGTTCCATCCGTTCCAGAGCCGCATCGACGTCTCGCCGACCGGACGCCTCGTCTTTGTCACCAAAAGCGGCGAACAGGACGCGCTTCACATCTGCGACGTCCGTACCGGCGCGATCCTGCAGACATTCCGCTTCAGGGACCTGGTGAGCATCGGATCCGCCTCATGGTCACCCGACGGCAGCAGGATTGTCTTCTCTTCGATCGGCAGGGGCGGGGACAACGATCTTTATGTCCTTACGCCGGCGACAGGTGAACTGCAGCGGCTGACCAACGACCATTACGACGACCGTGACCCGGCGTGGTCACCCCGGGGAGACGTTATTGCATTCTCCTCCGACCGGGCCTCTTCCGGCGCGCATGGCGCCTATAACCTCTTTCTCTACTATCTCGCGTCGGGCCGGATCGAGTATATCACCTGCAGCGACTTCTCCAGCGGCTCTCCCGCCTGGTCGAAGGATGGCGGCCGGCTTGCCTTCACGTCGGATCTCGACGGGGTGCAGAACATCTGGGTGACCGACATGACAAAGCGCTACCCGGGAGGCATACGCACGATGAGCCGAGTGACCCGGTTCACCACCTCGGCGTTCGACCCGGCATGGACGAGATCGGGCGACCTCGTCTTTACCACATTCGAGAAGCTCAGCTTTCAGATCAAATCGATCAAGGATGTGGGGGCGATCACCGACACCACGACCGACGTACGCCTGATCGACCTTTTCGAGAAGGAGAGGCCCTGGGAGGCACAGACTCTGGCGGGTACCTCCGAATTGAAACGGTTCCGCTACCAGGGGGAATACAGCCTTGATATCGCCGAGAGCGCGATATCGACCGACCCGGTGTTCGGGACATCGGGAGGGGCGATCGTGGCATTGAGCGATCTTCTCGGGAACGAGCAGTATTACTTTCTCCTGTATAACACCGCGGAAACCCAGTCGGATTTCCTCTCGAGCTTCAATGTCGCGATTTCCCGCGTCTCCCTGGGGCAGCGGACGAACTACGCCTACGGCATCTACCGCTTCAGCGGCCGACGGTACGACCTCACCGTGCAGGACGAGTTCTTCTACGAGCGGGTCTACGGCGGATATTTCTCGCTCAGCTATCCCCTCAGCAAATTCGAGCGGATCGAGACCGGGATGAGCCTCAGCAGTTCAAACAGGGAGCTTGTGGGAAATGTCCTGGAGCGCCGGGCGCTGCTCCTCTCCAACTCGGTGTCGTTTACGCATGACAACTCCCTGTGGGGGCCCAGCGGCCCGATGGACGGCAGCCGGTTCAACCTCACGCTCGCCTATACATCCGACATTCAGTTCTCCAACGTCAACTATTACAGCGTGATCGCCGATTACCGGCGCTACCACCGCATCGCGGCACGAAGCGCCTTCGCCTCGCGCTTCTGGCTGTTCTACAACGACGGGAAGGAGCCACGCCGGTTCGTGATGGGGGGGAGCTGGGACCTCCGCGGCTGGCCCCGATGGTCGATCCGCGGCGAAAAACTCTGGCTGACGAGCCAGGAACTCCGCTTCCCGTTGATCGATCAGCTCGGTATCGGGCTCCCTTTCGGCGGTATCAACTTCATGTCGTTCCGCGGCGCCCTCTTCTTCGACGCGGGGGGAGCCTGGGACACAAACTACTTCGAAACGCTCGGTAGCGTCGGCGGGGGCGTTCGCTTCAACCTCGGAGGAGTCTTCGTCCTCCGTTACGACATTGGCAAGCGCATCGAACAGAATTTCAGCCGGCTCCAGAATGGGCTGTACCAGCAATTCTTCTTCGGGTGGGACTTCTGATGAACTGCCGTCTCTTCCTTGGCGCGTGTGTTCTCTCCCTCGCGGGGTGCGGCGGACTCCGCGTTGACCACTCCCTGGATCCCGGGCCGGGCGACTGGCCGATGTTCGCGCGGGACGGACAGCGCTCGGGTGCCACCACACCTCAGGTCCGGCCCCCGCTTCATCGGGAGTGGGAGCAGGACGTGTCCGCCGGGATCGGGAACGGCTCTCCGGTGATCGTCGGGAGCGTGGTATTCGTGGCCACCCTTCGCGGCGAGCTGTACGGCTTCGACGTAGCGACAGGAACGGGACTTGGCTCGAGCCGTTTCGGTGAAGCGATCCAGGGATCTCCCGTTATCGACTCGACCACTGCGTACGTCGCGCTTTCAAATACCAGAGAGTCTCTCGCCGCCTATGACTTCGTCAGTGGAAAGGTGCGCTGGAAAAGGAATTACGGCGACCTGGAAGCCTCGCCCCTGCTGTACAACCACAGACTTTATGTCGGAAATACGTCCGGCGTCTTCGTCTGCGTCGATCCGGGCACGGGAGAGCAGATCTGGAAGTTCGAGCTCCCCGCGAACAGGAGGATGTCCGGGGTACGTTCCTCCGCCGCCGCGGAGAGCAGCAGGATCGTGTTCGGGGGAGAGGACGGCTTCCTCTACGCACTGCAGGCGGACTCGGGCTCACTCTGCTGGAAATACGACACAGGGTCTCCCGTCACGGCAACACCGCTGATCACCGCCGGGATGGCCTTCGCCGGGAACCGGAGAGGAATCGTGACGGCGATCGGATGTGCAACAGGAAAACTCATCTGGCGCTTCGACGCCGGTGCTCCCGTCTTCGCGAACCCGGTGCGCGCCGGCGACCTGACCCTGGTGGCCACGATCGCCGGCCGCGTGATAGGCGTCCGCACGCGCGACGGATCCCCGGCCTGGTCCGTTGACCTCGGTGGGCCTGTGAGCGCGGGAGGGGCGGTGGCAGGCGACGTGGCGTACTTCGGGACTTTGAGGAAGGAGATCTACGCGCTCGATCCCCTCCACGGGACAATTCTCTGGAAAGGGGACGCGGGGGGACGTGTCCACACATCGCCGGCAGTTGCCAACGGGCGGGTCTTCATCGCCACAGACAATCGCGTGGTGATCGCGTTCAGGGAGGCACCTCGATGAAACTCTGCACGCTCGCGGCGTTCGCTCTCATCGCTTCCTCCGCCATCGCCAGTGGCCCCGCCACCAGTGGCCTTGCCACCACCGGCATCGCCACAGGCCCGGACAGCAGCCGAACATTCGCGTCCCTGTCGATTTCAACGGGTGCCGACACAGCATGGGTCTTCATCGACACGGTCCGTCTCGGGCGAACACCGTGGAGGTCCGACTCCCTCAGCCCCGGCACACACCGGCTTCGTCTTGTCGAGACCGATGTCTCATCGTGGCTGACAGGCTCCATCGTCGACACCGTCGTGCTCTCCCCGGGGGAAGAACGATCACTCCGCTACACATTCGAGCGCTGGGTCACCATCATCACGGATCCCTCGGGTGCCGTCGTACGTATCGGGGACTCGCTCGCGGGGACGACCCCGCTTGTGCTTCTCGCGCGCGGAGAGGCGGAGAGGGGTCCCATTCTGGTTGAAAAACAGGGGTTCGAGGCTACCACAGTTCCCTTGTCGGCCTTCCAGGGGGGAATTTCGAGGACGATCTTGAAGAAAATCTGGCAACCGGAGGGGCCGGACGGATCGGTCACGCCGGGGGACGACGCCGGACGCAATTCCCTCCGTTTATACGTCGTGGGGGGGGCAACCCTTGTCGCGGGGGTTGCGGCAGCCTACTTCAAGATCAAAGCGGATGGGCGTAACGCAGCGTTCCTGGAGACCGGCGACCCATGGCAGGGGAGCGAAACCCGAAGGCTGGACACGGCTGCGGCCGTGGCGCTGGCGATCATGCAGGTTAATTTCGCCCTCCTGACCTACTTTCTGCTCTCAGAGTGACCCGTAAGAGACCCACGCACTCTTCTTTCGCCCGATCCTTGACTTTCATCACATCAGCCCCTATATTTCGTAAACTGTGTTGTTGTATTCGCAAACGCACCGGTTCTTTCTCCCAGTAGCCTGTCCAACTCTATACTAAAGTGAGGCCACTCTGAATTCCGTAGTGAAGGACGAGATCGAGTTTTTGAAGAACGTCCCCATTTTGTGCGATCTGGAGGCGATGGACCTCGACACCATAGCGAAAGTGGGGGTCCGGAAGAAGTACAAGAAGGGAAGCATTATCCTCCTTGAAGAAGAGGCGGGGGCGGCGCTGTTCGTGATCGTCTCCGGAAAGGTGAAGATCGTGCGGATGGATGACGACGGCCGCGAGGTGATCCTCTCCATTCTGGGCGAGAGTGACTTCTTCGGTGAAATGGCGATCCTTGACGGCCTGGCCCGTTCTGCCAGCGTTGTCGCCATCACGAAATCCGAGCTGTTCATGATTCACCGCCGGGACTTCCTCAAGCTGTTGCACGATTTCCCGTCTGTCGCCATCGCCCTCCTCAAGGAACTGACGATGCGTCTGCGGAAGGCGGACGCACAGATCAAGAGCCTGTCGCTGAAAGACGCCTCAGGCCGCGTCGCCAACGTCGTGCTCCAGCTCGCGGACGACATCGGCAAAATCCGCAAGGGACGAGTCGAAATCGACGAGCTCCCACTCCAGCAGGACCTCGCCAACATGGCGGGGACTTCCCGCGAAACCATCTCGCGCATGATACACGCCTTCATACGTGAAGGACACCTGGAAATCGAGCGGGGGAAGCTTATCATCAACGACTACGAGAAGTTCAAGTCCAGGTACCTCTAATCAGGTCCTTCACCCGTTCTTTCTTACCCGGGCCCGTGCTGCATGGATGGTAAAGCGGATCTCCATCTTCACACGACGTTCTCCGACGGCGCCCTCTCCCCCCACGAACTCATCGACCGTGCCAGGCAGGCAGGTTTAACCACCATTGCCATCACGGACCACGATCATACGGGTGCGATCGACGAGGCGGTGGAACTGGGCGTTCACGCGGGGATTGAGGTGATTCCCGGCGTCGAACTGAGCACGACCGTAGGGGATCAGGACATCCATGTCCTCGGCTACTTCTTCGACCACCGCGACAGGAGGCTGCAGGACTACCTCGCCTTCTTCCGTCAGGAGCGGCGCAACAGGGCCGAACGGATCGTCGAGAAGCTCAACGGACTGAAGATCCCGCTCACCATCGAATCGGTGCTCGATCAGGCGGGCACGGGATCGGTCGGTCGGCCCCACATCGCCAATGCCTTGCTGGAGGGGGGGCTCACCGGCACGTACCATGAAGCGTTCTTCAAGTACCTCGGGTTCGGGAAACCCGCGTACGAAAAGAAATATCTCGTCTCGCCGCGCGAAGCGGTCGCCATGATCGCCCAGGCCGGCGGGCTCTCGTTCCTTGCTCATCCGGCCAACGCCATCGACGAAAGGATGCTCCTGGAGATGATCACCGCGGGGATCGACGGCATTGAGGTCATCCACCCCTCGCACTCTCCGGAACGGGTGGCCCACTATCGCGGCATCGTGAACGAGTACTTCCTCCTCGCCAGCGGCGGGTCGGATTTTCACGGCGGCCGGCGGAACGATCGGGAAGCGCTCGGACGCTACTTCATACCAACAGATCACGTCGACATAATGCGCCGCCGGCTGCAGTGACCTTCCGGCGGCACAATGAGGGGTACCCCTTATGCATATGATTGAAGGAATTCTATCGGCGCGCGGACGGTCGTTTGGCATCGTCGTCAGCCGCTTCAACAGCCTGGTCACCGAACAGCTGCTGCTCGGCGCCACCGACTGCTTGCGCCGGCACGGCGCGGGAGATGACGACATCACGATCGTCCGATGTCCCGGCTCCTTTGAGATCCCGCAGGTCGCCCTGCAGCTCGCCTCCGCCCGGGCGGTGGACGCGGTGATCTGCCTCGGCTGCGTGATTCGCGGAGAGACCCCCCACTTCGATTACATCGCAGCGGAAGTCGCCAAGGGGATAGGGCAGATCGCCCTGCAATCCGGTGTCCCAGTCACATTCGGCGTTCTGACGACCGACAACCTCGAGCAGGCGTTGGAGCGCGCCGGCGCAAAGGCCGGGAACAAGGGGTGGGACGCCGCCCTCTCGGCGATCGAACTTGCGGATCTGAAGCGACAGCTCACCGAAGGGAAGAAAGGCTCGACGAAGTGACCGACGCGGGGGCTCCACGACGGGCTCGGATATGATGATGAAGGGGCGGCGTCTCAGCGCACTCCTCCTTCTCTGTTCCTGCACGGCCGCCGCCGGCGTGGGGACGTGGAAGAACTTCACGTCGATGAAAGACGTCAGGGGGATCGCCAGAGACGGACATACCTACTGGGCCGCAAGCGGCGGCGGCATGTTCCGGTGGGACGAAGGGAGCGCAAACTATCAGAAATTTACCAACGCCGAAGGATTAAGCACCCTCGACCTGACGGCGACGTGCATCGACGCCCACGGGGATGTCTGGACCGGCGCCTCCACAGGCGCCCTTCACGTCTACAGCCCCCCCTCGGGTTCCCTCCGGATCGTCCCCGATATCGCGTCCTTCCCCGGGCAGACCGATAAACACATTAATGCGCTCACCTCGATCGGGGATACCGTCCTGATCAGCATCGATTTCGGTCTCAGCGTCTACCGGGTGGACCGCGGTGAGTTCGGCGACACCTACACAAGGTTCGGCTCCATACCGACGAATGTCCGGGTGGCCTGCTTCGCGGCGACGATCACGGGCGGCCGGCTCTGGGCCGCTATCTCCGACGGTGTCGTCACCCACCGTATCGCGTCGGCGAGTCTTTCGAGCCCCAACCTTCTCGAACCACAGGCATGGACGCTGGAGACCGTCGGCGGTCCGGCTGCCGTCCCCCACGCCCTCGCGGTGTTCGCAGGGCGGCTCTACGCCGGGACGACCGCAGGACTTTTTGCCTACAACGGCACGACGTGGCAGGCCGTCCCGCTTCTCTCCGGGAAATCGATCGTCGCCTTGAGCCCCTCCGCATCAACGCTTGCGGCCTGCACCACAACCGGCGAGGTCTGGACCGTCGAGGCATCCGACAATGCGCAAACGTTCGGGGCAACCCTTCCTTTCACGCCGACCTCCCTTGTCACCGGAGCCGATGGTCAGCCTGTCGCCGGCTGCCTGGACGGAGGAATATCCACCTGGGCCTCGCCGGCATGGGAGCCGCATTTCCCCAATGGTCCTAACTCCAATCAGTTCGTCAGCGTCGCCGTCGGGCCCGACGGGACCGTCTGGTGCGCGTCGGGGCAAGGGGCCGGCAAGGGACTCTACCGGCTGAACGCCGCCGGGTGGAAATCGTTCACGAGGCAGAATAGCCCGCTCCCGATCGATCAGGTCTACCGCGTTTCCATCGGGTGCAACGGTTCTGTGTGGGCCAGCCTCTACGGACGGGGCATCGTCGAGATACCTGCCGGGACCGACGCGATCGATCCGACCCGTATCTACGGCCGGAACGTAGGCATGATCGGCATTCCCAACGATACGAGCTACATCGTTCCGAGCACCGTCGCCTGCGACGGACCGGGGAACGTCTGGATGGTGGTCGATCTCGCCGCCGACAAGAGGGTATACGCGGTCCGGAAACCTAACAACACGTGGCTCACCCTGCCGCTCATTCTCGGGGGGACCAAGGTGACTAACCCGATGGACCAACCGGGCGACCGTGATCGACCGATCGCAATCGATGCCTCGGACAACCTCTGGTCGACGGTCCGGGATGCGGGAGTGAAGGGCATCGTATCTTTCGGCAACGGCGGAGCGATCGATAGCATCGTCTCGCTCAAAAACCTGGTCACAGCGGCGGACGGTCTGCCGAGCGACGAGGTAAAAACGATCGTCGTCGACAAAGAGAACGACCTCTGGGTCGGCACCGACCGCGGGATCGGCATCATCCTCGATCCCCTGAATCCCAAACGTTCGGGGGGCATCGCCGCGTACAAGCCCCTGGACGGACTGGTGATCAATACGATCGCCGTTGATCCGCTGAATCAGAAATGGATCGGCACGAGTGAGGGGGTGGTGCTCCTTTCGCCCGACGGAACCCAGCAGCTCGCAAACTTCACGGTCGAGAACACGCAGGGAAAACTGATCGACAACGACGTGAAATGCATAACGGTCGACGAGCTCACCGGAACGGTCTACTTCGGCACGACGCTCGGCCTCGCCAGCCTTACGACGGCGGCCGCCGCGCCGAAGACGGACTTCGACAAGCTGCTCGCGTACCCGAATCCGTATCTCGTCCCCAGCTCCACCCCGGTCGCCGTTGACGGTTTTGTGACGAATTCCACCATGAAGGTGCTGGCCTCCGACGGCACTCTGGTGCGCGAGATCAAGACTCCGGGCGGGCGCGTCGGATTCTGGGACGGGCTGGATGAACGGGGAAACGTCGTGGCGTCGGGCGTCTACATCCTGGTCGGATACTCGGAGGACGGTAGCCAGACGGGGATGGGGAAGATTGCCGTGATCCGATCGCACTGAGAAGAGGCACAGCGAAACATCCACACGCACATCACCATTGATACAACTCACATCATGGAGGGCGGGGACATTGGAGAACAACGGATACAAAGAGGAGATCTTTACCAAACGGGTGAGAGCCGGCAAACGGACATATTTCTTCGATGTCAAGTCGACGAAATCCGAAAAGGACTTCTACATCACCATCACCGAAAGCAAGAAGGTCGGTGAGGAGGAGTACGAGAAACACAAGATCTTCCTGTACAAGGAGGACTTCGACAAGTTCCGGGATGCCCTGGCTGAAACCGTCGAGCACGTCCAGGCTCAGTTCGCCGAGCACGGCGAGCCTGTCCGTCACGCCGAGCACGCCGAACCTGTTCGTCAGGAGTGACGGGCCCCCCTCCTCTGGTACGCC
>Ga0315276_10005525_pt1 | contig 11644 bp, 8 predicted proteins | sample YL17G05_0_MG_FD_204542 | JGI IMG/M metagenome (GOLD analysis project Ga0315276, IMG submission 204542) | Sediment microbial communities from Yellowstone Lake, YNP, Wyoming, USA - YL17G05_0 | ecosystem: Environmental > Aquatic > Freshwater > Lake > Sediment | place: USA: Wyoming | collected... | reverse complement strand
CTGATAACCCCGATCGCCATGGAAAAAGAGCTTCGCTTCGCTATCCGCGAAGGCGGCCACACCGTAGGCGCGGGCGTCGTAACCCAAGTGATCGAGTAGAGAGATGCAAGAGCAGATAACGTTTGAATGCACAAAATGCAAGAACAGGAACTATTCTTCGACGAAGAATAAGAAGCAAAACCCCGATAAGCTCGAACTGAGCAAGTTTTGCGTGACGTGCAGGAAACATACCGTACATAAGGAGATAAAATAACAAAGGCGTCCGCCGAGCGATGCGGGCGCGGGCTCTTGGTTGCAGGCAACAGTCTTAGATCTTGCCGGGTAGAGTCGGGAAGGAACTGGAGAGGCCAGTAGCTCCAATTGGTAGAGCGGCGGTCTCCAAAACCGCGTGTTGGGGGTTCGAGTCCCTCCTGGCCTGCCAATTTTGCGAAGCAAAATTGATCCTGAGCGAGCCTGAAATCCGACGAACAGAAGGATTTCAGGCGATGCGAAGGACCAAAACCTATTTGCCGGTCCTGAAAATGCGGCGCTCCGCCGCAAGGTAAAGGACCAGGCGCAAGGTAGCAAATCCCGCGAGCGCCGACTGGTTTGAGCGTTAATTGACCTGGATAGCCAAAGCTGCAAAATTCCAGGCGCGGAAAGTTATTCTAAAAATATGGCAAACAAGTTCACAGGATTCTTTAAAGACATAAAAGTTGAGATGTCCAAGGTATCATGGCCGAACAGGGAAGAGCTGATAGGCTCCACGACCATCGTGCTGATATCGCTGGCGCTCCTCTCGTTCTTCATCGGCGTCTGTGACGTCGTGCTTTCGAAGGTCGTGAACATAATAATGGCAAAGCTCTAGCATGTCGAAACACTGGTACGTCATACACACGCAGACCGGATACGAAGACAGGGTGAAGATGGCCCTCGAGAGCAAGGTGAAGGCCGGGCTCGCGAAGGACAGCATAGCCCAGGTGCTCGTGCCGATCGAGCAGGTTTCAGAGGTTAAGGCGGGCAAGAAGAGGATCTCGCAGCGCAAATTCTTCCCGGGATATCTCCTGGTCGAGATGGAACTGACCGATGAGAGCTGGTACCTTATAAAGAGCATCTCGGGCGTTACGGGATTCGTCGGCGCCGGCTCGAAGCCGCTTCCGCTTAACGAATCCGAGATCGATGCGATATTGAAGCAGGCAAAAGAGGCGAAGGAGAAGCCGACGCCGAAGATCGTCTTCGAGAAGGGCGAGAGCGTGAGGGTCAATGACGGCCCGTTCACGAACTTCAACGGCACTATAGAGGAAGTCAACCTCGCCAAGGGCAAGATCAAGGTGATGATATCGATCTTCGGAAGGGGCACACCGGTCGAGCTCGAAACGTGGCAGGTGGAGAAAATATAGGATAGTGGCTAGTCACTAGTGGCTAGTGACTGGTCGACGAGCCACAAGCCACTAGCGACTAGACACAAGCGACGAAAGACGAGAGTGAAAAGAATATGGCAAAGAAAGTAAAAGCGGTAATCAAGTTGTACTGTCCGGCAGGCGCCGCGAATCCCGCGCCCCCGGTAGGCCCGGCGCTCGGCCAGCACGGCCTCAACATCATGGAATTCTGCAAGCAGTTCAACGCCAAGACGCAGGGGCAGGACGGGCTCACGCTTCCCGTCGTCATAACGGCGTACGAGGACAGGTCGTTCACCTTTATCATCAAGAGCCCCCCGTGCTCGGTCCTGCTGAAGAGGGCCTGCGGCGTGGCGAAGGCGAGCGGCGTACCGAACAAGGAAAAGGTCGGCAAGGTCACGATGGAACAGGTCAAAGAGATCGCGAAGACGAAGATGAAAGACCTGAACACCGAGGATATCGTAAAGGCCGTCTTGATAGTTAAGGGCACCGCCCGCAGCATGGGTATAGAGGTAGAAGGATGAAAAAACTTACGAAGAGATTAAAGACGGTCCAGGCGCTGGTCGACAAGGCGAAGGTCTACAGCCTGAAGGACGCCATCGCGATCCTCAAGAAGGCGCCGAAGATGAAGTTCGATGAGACGGTTGAGATTGCGGCACGGCTCACGGTCGATCCGAAGCAGAGCCAGAGCGCATCGATCCGCGGCACGTTAACACTGCCGAACGGCACCGGTAAGAAGGTGCGTGTCGCCGTGTTCTGCAAGGGCGATGAGGAGAGGAAGGCCAGGGATGCCGGCGCCGATTTCGTGGGCTCGGCAGATCTGATCGCGAAGGTCCAGGCCGGCTGGTGTGACTTCGATGTCGCCGTCGCGACGCCCGAGATGATGAAGGACATGGCGAAACTCGGTAAGATACTCGGTCCCCGCGGCCTGATGCCGAACCCGAAGTCGGGAACGGTCACGTTGGACACGGCCAAGACCGTTAAAGAGGTCAAGGCGGGTAAGATAGAATTCAAGATGGACAAGCAGGCCGGTATACACGCGCCGCTCGGCAAGCTCTCATTCAAGGAAGACGCGCTTTACGCGAACGCGATGTCGCTCATAGACGCGATCATGGGCGCGAACCCCGGCGGCATGAGGGGCCAGCATGTGAAGACGCTGTATATATCAACCACGATGGGGCCCGGCGTGAAACTGGACCTGTCCGAATTCAGGAAATAATACCATGGCAAAGCAGGAAAAATTCGCGAAACTCTGTAAAGAAAAGATGGTCGATGAGATCGTCTCGCGCATCAACGAACACCCCAATTTCGTCATCACCAGCTACATGGGTTCATCGGTCGCTGACCTCGAAGGCCTGAGGAAGAGCCTGAGGAAGTCGTCGTCGGACTATCTGGTCGTGAAGAACTCGATACTGAAGGTCGCCTTCGATAAGCTGAAACTCTCGGAGGAGTCGTCAAAGATCGAAAGCGGTATGGGCATCTCGTTTAGCGGCAGCGACATCATCGCGACCTGTAAGGCGCTCGCCACGTTCGCGAGCACGCATGACAAGTTCAAGATAAAGGGCGCCATCGTCGACGGCAAGCCGCTTGCCGCTGAGAGGGTCAAGATCCTGGCGAGCCTGCCGTCCAAAGAGGTGCTGCTGTCCCAGGTCCTTGCCGGAATGAAGTCGCCGATAACCGGTTTTGCCAATGTGTTAAGCGGGGTGTTGAGGAAGTTCGTATACGTGGTCGACGCGATAAAAAATAATATAAAAGGAGAGGGATAAAATGGAAACGAAAGTTGAGTTAACGGAAAAGATGAAGAGCGTGATGGAGTCGATCGAAAAGATGACCGTCATGGAGCTTGCGGACCTGGTAAAGGCGCTGGAGGAGAAATTCGGCGTCACCGCCGCCGCTCCTGTCGCGGTCGCCGCCGCAGGCGCGGGCGCAGCGCCGGCAGCCGTCGCAGAGGAGAAGACCTCCTTCACGGTAGTCCTCGTGAACGCGGGCGCGAGCAAGATCCAGGTCATCAAAGAGCTCAGGGCCCTTACGAGCCTCGGCCTCAAAGAAGCCAAGGACCTCGTTGACGCAGCGCCGAAGACTGTTAAGGAAGGCGCCACGAAGGAAGAGGCCGACAAGATGAAGAAGACGCTCGAAGCTCAGGGCGCGAAGGTCGAGCTGAAGTAAGAGCTTGTTGCGTTAAACGGTTGCGGTTGCGCAACCCGTTACGTTTAACGTTGCACGGCAGACGAAACAAGCCGCGCAACCAAATAACGAAAGACGGAAAATAAATAATGGCGAAACGTAAAAGTTACGCGAAGACAGAAGAGTGCTACCGGCTTCCGAACCTGCTTGATGTCCAGCGCAAGTCGTATGCGGAATTCCTGCAGGCCGGCGTCGCGAAGGCCAAGCGCGAAAATAAGGGACTGGAGTCCGCTTTCAGAGAGGTGTTCCCTATACAATCGCCCGATGGCGAATATAAGCTCGAATACCTGAGCTATTCCGTTGGCGCGCCCAAGTACGACATCATGGAATGCAAGAAGCGCGGTGTCAGTTTCGCCGGGTCACTTCGTATAATGACCAGGCTGAAATCCAAGAAGGAGACCAAAGAGCAGGAAGTGTACCTGGGGGACATCCCCCTCATGACCGACACCGGCACCTTCATCGTGAACGGCGACGAAAGGGTGGTCGTCAGCCAGCTTCACCGCTCGCCGGGCATATCGTTTGAGTCCGAGCTTCATCCGACCGGCAAGAAGATATTCTCGGCAAGGGTCATCCCGTACCGCGGGGCGTGGGTCGAGTTCGAGTTTGACATCAACGACGTCCTCTATGTCTATGTCGACCGCCGCAGGAAGTTCGTGGCGACGGAGCTCATGCGCGTCTTCGGCTATGAGACCGACGAATCGATACTGAAAGCGCTGTGCGGCGTCGAGGCCCATGAACTGACGCGGTCGGCGCAGCTTGAGAAGCTGGAGGGCGCGGTGCTGGCCAAGGACGCTGTCGACAAGGAGTCGAACGTCGTCATAGCCGAGCGGCTCGAGAAGATCACGAAAGATATCGCGGACAGGGTATGGGCGTCGACCGTCAGGCGCGTCGATGTGCTCGTCGATCCGATCCCCGAAGTCATAAGCACGCTTAAGAAGGACAACACTAGAAGTAAGGTCGAGGCGATGCTGGATATCTGCAGGAAGCTCAGGCCCGGCGACCCTCCGACCCCCGAATCGGCAGCGACCCTGATAGAGCGGCTCTTCTTTGACGTAAAGAGGTACGACCTCGGCGGGGTGGGCCGTTACATGCTGAATCGCAAACTCGATATGAAGGTCTCTCTGGAAGAGAAGCTGGTCACCCCCGCGACGCTGATACAGGTTATCCTGAAGCTGATCGCCGTGAAGAACGGCCAGGGCGCGACCGACGATATCGACCACCTCGGCAACAGGCGCGTGCGCTGCTCGGGAGAGCTTCTCCTCAACCAGATACGGATAGGCCTCGCCAGGGTCGACCGCTCGTGCAGGGAGAGGATGAACATCTACGACCTGTCCAACGTGATGCCGCATAACCTTATCAATTCGAAGCTCATCTCAGGCGTTATCAGGGACTTTTTCGGCAGGAGCCAGCTTTCGCAGTTCCTCGACCAGACCAATCCGCTGGCCGAGATGACGCACAAGCGGCGCGTCAGCGCGCTCGGCCCCGGGGGGCTGAACAGGGAACGGGCCGGGTTCGAGGTCCGCGACGTCCACTACTCGCATTACGGGCGCGTCTGCCCGATCGAGACGCCTGAAGGCCCGAACATCGGCCTGATCGCGTCATTGAGCACGTATTCAAGGATCAACGAACACGGTTTTATCGAGACGCCGTACCGCAAGGTAGAAAGCGGCAAGGTCACGGAGAAGATCGACTACCTGTCGGCTGACGTCGAAGACCTGTACACGATCGCGCAGGCGAACGCCAAACTTGACGCCAAGGGAAACTTTACCGAGGAGAAGGTCTTCTGCCGCTTCAAGGACGACTTCCTCAAGGCGAGCCCGAAGGACATCCAGTATATGGACGTCTCCCCGCGACAGCTGGTCAGCGTCGCCGCGAGCCTGATACCGTTCCTCGAGCACGATGACGCGAACCGCGCGCTGATGGGTTCGAACATGCAGCGCCAGGCTGTGCCGCTGCTCGAGACCGAGACTCCGCTGATCGGCACCGGCATGGAATACAGGACTGCCAAGGATTCGGGCGCCGTCGAAGTGGCCAGGAACGCCGGCACGGTCACGAGCGTCGACTCGGGCGAGATAACCATCAGCGGCAAGACATACAAGCTCATGAAGTTCGAGCGGTCGAACGCCAACACCTGCGTCAACCAGCGGCCGCTCGTCAACCTCGGTGACAAGGTCAAGGAAGGCCAGGTCATCGCCGACGGCCCGGGGACCAAGGACGGGGAGCTTGCCCTCGGCAAGAACGTTCTCGTTGCATTCATGCCGTGGCGCGGCTACAACTTTGAAGACGCCATCCTGCTGAACGAGAAGCTGGTCGCCGAGGACAAATACACGTCAGTCCATATAGAGGAATTCGAGCTGGAGGCCCGCGATACGCGCCTGGGCAACGAAGAGATCACCCGTGACATACCGAACGTCGGCGAGGAGATGTTGAAGGACCTCGACGAGGGCGGCATCATACGGATCGGCGCGCAAGTCGAGCCGGGCGACATCCTCATCGGCAAGGTGACGCCGAAGTCCGAGACCGAACTTTCTCCGGAAGAGAAACTGCTCAGGGCGATATTCGGCGAGAAGGCCGGAGATGTCAGGGATTCGTCGCTCATTGCCTCGCCGGGCGTCGACGGTATTGTCGTCGATGTCAGGGTATTCTCGAGGCGTGACGCGCGCTCGAAGACCAAAGAGGAGCGGACGAAGGAGAATAAGGAGATCAAGGTCCATGAAGAGACGTTCGGGACCCAGATCAATAAGATAAAAGAGGAAAAATACCGCAAGCTCCACAAGCTGCTCGTGGGGCAGAAGCTCGCGGCAGGCATCCTCGACCAGGAATCGGGCCGCGCGCTGATGTCGCAGGGCAGGACGGTCCGCGTGAAAGACCTGAAGAAGATCGTCGAAAAGGGCGACCTGGAGAATATCAAGCTGAGCAATCCCGACAGTGAGCAGGAGATATCGCGGATCACGCGGCTGCTCGACGGACAGATCGAGGAGCTCAGTTTCGAGCTCGAGAGAGAGATCGAGCGGGTCAAGCGGGGCGACGAGCTTCCGCCCGGCGTCCTGAAGAAGGTCAAGGTCTACGTTGCCAGCAAGAAGAAGATATCGGTAGGGGACAAGATGGCGGGCCGCCACGGCAACAAGGGCGTCGTCGCGAAGATACTGCCGGAAGAGGATATGCCATTCCTTGAGGACGGGACCCCGGTCCAGATCGTATTAAACCCGCTCGGCGTGCCGAGCCGTATGAACGTCGGGCAGATACTCGAGACGCATCTCGGCTGGGCGGCCAAGGTGCTCGGGTTCCAGGTATCGAGCCCCGTTTTTGACGGCGCGTCCGAGGCGGAGATAAAGGAAGAGATGAAGAAGGCCGGCCTGCCGGCCGAAGGAAAAGTGACCGTCTACGACGGCTACACCGGAAGGCCATTTGACCAGAAGGTGACGGTCGGCTACATCTACATGCTGAAGCTCGCGCACCTTGTCGATGATAAGATACACGCCCGTTCGATCGGGCCGTACTCGCTGGTCACGCAGCAGCCGCTCGGCGGCAAGGCGCAGTTCGGAGGCCAGAGGTTCGGCGAAATGGAAGTGTGGGCCCTCGAGGCGTACGGCGCGGCGTTCACGCTGCAGGAGCTCATGACGGTCAAATCGGACGACGTCCTCGGGAGGACGAAGATATACGAAGCGATCGTGAAGGGCGACAACAGGCTCCAACCGGGGACCCCGGAATCGTTCAACGTCCTGGTGAAAGAATTACAGAGCCTCGGCCTCGATATAAAGATGGAAAAGAAGGCCGTCGAAGAGAAGGGTAAGTAAGATGATAGACGAAGTCACCCCCTTTAACGCTATAACGATACGGATCGCTTCGCCGCAGATCATACGCGGCTGGTCGAAAGGCGAGGTCAAGAAGCCGGAGACGATCAACTATCGCACGCTGAAGCCGGAAAAAGACGGCCTCTTCTGCGAGCGCATCTTCGGGCCGACGAAGGACTACGAGTGCAATTGCGGCAAGTACAAAAGGATAAAGCATAAGGGCATCATCTGCGACCGCTGCGGCGTCGAGGTGACGCGGTCGAGCGTGCGCCGCGAGAGGATGGGCCATATAGAGCTCGCCTGCCCGGTATCGCATGTCTGGTTCTTTAAGGTAATGCCGTCGAGGATGGGCGCGCTGCTCGGCATCACCGGGCGTGACCTCGAGAAAGTCATATATTACGAGGAGTACGTCGTCATCGATCCGGGCGAGACATCGCTGAAGAAGATGGACCTGCTTTCGGAAGAGCGGTACAGGGAATACAGGGACAAGTTCGGCCAGAAGTTCACAGCGAAGATGGGCGCCGAGGCGGTCAAGGACCTGCTCAAAGAGATAGACCTCGACAAGATGGCGGCGAAGCTGAGGAAAGAGCTGAGGGATTCGAAGTCGGAGAATGCGCAGAAGAAGGCGGCGAAGCTTTTGAGGATAGCCGAGGCCTTCAAGGGTTCCAGCAACAAGCCGGAGTGGATGATACTCGACGTGCTGCCGGTGATACCTCCGGACTTAAGGCCTCTCGTACCGCTGGATGGCGGAAGGTTCGCGACGTCGGACTTAAATGACCTGTACCGCCGCGTGATCAACAGGAACAACCGCTTAAAGAAACTGATCGAGCTGAAAGCCCCCGAGATCATCATACGCAACGAGAAACGGATGCTGCAGGAGGCGGTCGACGCGCTGTTTGACAACGGCCGCCACGGCAAGGCGGTCCTCGGCCCCGGCAACAGGCCGCTCAAGTCGCTGTCCGATATGTTAAAAGGTAAGCAGGGCCGGTTCAGGCAGAACCTGCTCGGCAAGCGCGTCGATTATTCCGGCAGGAGCGTTATCGTCGTCGGGCCGGAGCTGAAGCTGAACGAGTGCGGCCTGCCGAAGAAGATGGCGCTCGAACTCTACGAGCCTTTCATCATCAAGAAGCTGAAGGAAAAAGGTTTTGTCCATACGATCAAGAGCGCGAAGAAGATGGTCGAGAAGGCGAAGCTCGAAGTGTGGGATATCCTTGACGAAGTCATCAAAGACCATCCGGTCATGCTGAATCGCGCCCCGACGCTGCACAGGCTCGGCATCCAGGCGTTCCAGCCCGTCCTCATAGAGGGTAACGCGATCAGGGTACACCCGCTCGTGTGCTCGGCGTTCAACGCCGACTTTGACGGCGACCAGATGGCGGTCCACGTGCCGCTCTCGATCGAAGCGCAGGTGGAGTGCAAACTGCTGATGCTCGCGACCAACAACATATTCTCGCCCGCCGACGGACGGCCGATCACGAGCCCCACGCAGGATATCGTGCTCGGATGCTACTACATTACCAAAGAGAAGCCCGGAGACAAAGGCGAGGGCAAATATTTCTCGTCTCCCGCGGAAGTCGTCGTCGCGTACAATGACGAAGAAGTGGGCATGCACGCGAAGATCAAAGTTGAGATAAACGGCACGCTCATCGATACGACGGTCGGCAGGGTGCTCTTCAACCTGCAGCTGCCGGAAGGCGTCGATTTCGTGAATGATACGATGTCGAAGTCGAAGCTCTCGAACGCGATCCACCGGATCTACAAGATAAAAGGCCACCACGCCGTCATAAAACTCCTCGACAGCCTGAAGCGGCTCGGGTTCGAAGAGGCGACGAAGGCGGGGCTTTCGATCTCGATCGACGACCTGCAGATCCCCGGCAAGAAGGAAGAATATCTGAAACGCACCAAGCAGGACGTCGACCACGTCGACGAGCAGTATAAGAAGGGCCTGATCACCGACAGGGAGCGCTACAACAAGATCATAGACCTCTGGACGCACACGACCGAAGACGTCTCCGACCTGATATTCCAGGAGCTCGATTCATTCAACCCGATATTCATGATGGCGGATTCCGGCGCCAGGGGCTCGAAGCTGCAGATCAGGCAGCTGGCCGGCATGAGAGGCCTTATGGCCAAGCCGTCGGGCGAGATCATCGAGACCCCGATCACCGCGAATTTCCGCGAGGGGCTGACGGTGCTCGAGTACTTCATATCGACGCACGGCGCCAGGAAGGGACTCGCCGATACGGCGCTCAAAACCGCCGATTCCGGGTACCTTACCAGGAGGCTCGTTGATGTCGCGCAGGACGTGATCATAACCGAGGATGATTGCGGAACGGTGAACGGCATATTGATAAGCGCGATCATCGAGGGCGACGAGACGGTCGTCAAGCTTTCCGAGAGGATCATCGGGCGGGTCGCGCTCGATAACATAGCCGACATCATCACCGATACCGTGCTCGTCGAGGCCGGCACCGAGATAACGGAAGAGAAGGCGAAGCAGATCGAAGAGATCGGCATCGAGAAGATAAAGATACGCAGCGTGCTGACCTGCGAGTCCGAGCACGGCGTCTGCGCCAAGTGCTACGGCCGCAACCTCGCCACCGGCAGGATGGTCGAGCTCGGCGAGGCGGTCGGGATCATCGCGGCGCAGTCGATCGGCGAGCCCGGGACGCAGCTGACGATGAGAACATTCCATATCGGCGGTACCGCGTCGAGGATCGTCGAGCAGTCGTACATCGAATCGAAGTATAAGGGCGTGGCAAAGTACCACAACCTTAAGGTGGTCGAGACGAAGAAGGAAGGCGAGTACGTCGTATTGAACCGCAACGGCCAGCTTAGTATCAATGACCCCGAGGGAAGAGAGCTCGAGCGCCATAACGTGCCTCACGGGGCTATGCTGCGGGCAAAGGAAGGCAGCGCGATCGAAGCCGGGTCGGTATTCGTCAAATGGGATCCGTATACGGTGCCGATATTGACCGAGGTCGCCGGTAAGCTGAAGTACGAGGATATTAAAGAAGGCGTTACGATGAAGGAAGAGCTCGATCCCGAGACGAAGCTGAAGAACAGGGTCATCGTGGAGCACAAGGGTGATTACCACCCCGAGCTGCTCATCCTGAATAAAGACGACGAAGTGCTGGCGATATATCCGATACCGGCCGGCGCCCACATAGTGATCCATGACGGCAAGTCCGTCACCGCCGGCGAGATCCTGGCAAAGACGCCCAGGGTCATCACGAAGACCAAGGATATCACGGGCGGGTTGCCCAGGGTCGCTGAGCTCTTTGAGGCCCGCAGGCCGAAGGATCCGGCGATCATAAGCGAGATAGACGGCATCGTCGAATTCGGCGAGTCCAAGAAGGGGCAGAAGCGCGTCATCATCAAAGCGGCGGCCGGCACGAATAAGGAATACCTTATCCCGCACGGCAAGCACCTGAACGTATATAAGGGAGACAAGGTCTATTCCGGTGAGCAGCTCGTTGACGGGCCGATCGTCCTGCAGGATATATTGCGGGTCTCAGGCGACAAGAAGCTGCAGGAGTATCTCGTCAATGAAGTCCAGGAAGTCTACAGGCTCCAGGGCGTCAATATCAACGATAAGCACATAGAGACGATCGTCAGGCAGATGCTGCGCAAGATGAAGATCAAGGACTCCGGCGACACGACCTTCCTGATCGGGCAGCAGGTCGACAAGGGCATCTACCTCCAGGAGAACAAGAGGGTGGTCAAGAAAAAGGGCAAGCCCGCGAGCGCCGACCCGGTCCTGCTCGGTATTACGAAGGCGTCTTTAAGCACGGAGAGCTTCATCTCCGCGGCGAGCTTCCAGGAGACGACGCGTGTCCTGACTGAGGCCGCGACCAGCGGCAAGACGGACCTGCTGCGGGGACTCAAAGAGAATATCATCGTGGGGCACCTTATACCGGCCGGCACGGGGTTCGCGACACACAGGAACATATCGATAGTCAAGCATGTGCTTGAAGGCTCGAAGAAGGAAGGCTCCGCCAAGAAGGAGAGGACGGAAGCCGTTGAGGAGAAAACGTAACTAAGGGACGACAATGCCGACGATAAACCAGATCATACGATTAGGAAGAGAAAAGTTCAAGAACCGGTCGAAGTCACCGGCCCTCAGGGGCTGCCCCCAGAGGCGGGGCGTCTGCCTGCAGGTCAGGATGCAGACACCGAAGAAGCCGAACTCCGCTTTGAGAAAAGTCGCGAGGGTGAGGCTGACCAACCACGTTGAGGTCACTTCGTACATCCCCGGCGTCGGGCATAACCTGCAGGAGCACTCGATCG